>Ga0075012_10005336_pt1 | contig 11818 bp, 14 predicted proteins | sample All_14_2_FD_71474 | JGI IMG/M metagenome (GOLD analysis project Ga0075012, IMG submission 71474) | Freshwater microbial communities in response to fracking from Pennsylvania, USA - Allegheny Zone_MetaG_DW_15 | ecosystem: Environmental > Aquatic > Deep subsurface > Groundwater > Drilled...
GCCCTCACCAATGACTGTTTCAATCTGGCTCCGACCTCACCTGGTTGATTTTATGGTAAGTATTTACGGGCCCCAGCCTATTGAATTTCCAAGGAAAGACAACTTTAGCCTGATGCTGCATAAGTTTTTGCAGAAAGAAACACCCAGCTATAGCCGCTACCGGAAAGGCTATGCCAAACTAACCATGAAGCTCCCCTATTTCGAGGACAAAAACGTTTTATCGAATTTCAATCTCCTGCCTTGGCAGCAAGCAACCCTGATTTCGAAAATCGAAGTAATTTTCAGGCTTACCTTCCGCGATGAGATAAACGAATTCCTGTTGCTGGGCATCAAGCGTAAAGATGCCATTTACCTTTTTATGGAAAAACATGGCATAAGCGAAGATTCATTCGATATGCTTAAAAAAGATTACCATCGCTACCGTATTTGCAGGCGCGTAAAAAATCACCGAAAAGATAAAAAAATCTTGTCAGTTAAGAGCGCATTTTGTCCCGCCGGTAACGCCATGTAACCCCTAGTAACGCTTTTTTTAAAAACAGATAAAAATGAAAGATTTTGAAATACCCGAAATGATTGAATCGATGGGAGGAAACTCCGGTTTCGAATTTTCGCCGGTTCAGCTCATAGCCTCAATTCCACCGGTCATTGATGGAATTGTAAGCTCCCCGATTTTGATGGCAGGATCTGCAGTTTTTTTGGATGGATACGCCACACCAGGAACATTATCTTCATCCTGCTCAACGGAACAAACCCGCGCGGGTATAATTTTCAATATTTCGGTAAAAGGATTTTATCCGAAAGCATCAGCGGCTATGATTTTGCTTTTTTCGGAGATGGTCCGTCAAAAGTTCATTTTGGTAGTTTCGGATATTTCGGGCGAAAAAGTGATTTTTGGAAACAAAAACGAACCATTATCATTCATTTTTTCAAAATCTTCAAAATCGGTTCCAGGTGAAAGATCGGGATATGATTTTGAATTTTCGGGAAAAGTTACCCAACCGATCCCGGTATATTCCATCGTGTCGTAACGTCCTTTATTCCGCTATAGTACAGCTATAATATTGCAGCAAATTATTGTTGCAATGAAATTCCGCATACTTTCCGCAATTCTGAGATCACCATGGGCTATTGATGAGCAATTTGCTATCGCGCACGGTGGTGTTATTGCCGGTTTACTGAATGGTATGGAAATAGACGAATCATTTGTTGATGCTGAAGAGGCTGCAAATTCTATTCCATATGCATTATCCATGACAAATGGGAATTCCCGTAAATATTCAACATACGATGATGCTCCAAAAGGATCCATTGCTGTTATTCCTGTCCGTGGAGCTCTCATGAAAGATGATCAGGAATGTGGTCCTGTTGGTATGGACACATTAGGGGCCCGCCTGATGGAAGCCGATAAACATCCGAACATTGCCAGCTCCATTTTATATATTGATTCACCTGGTGGAACCGTGGATGGTACCCAGGCATTCGCTGATAAAGTTAAAGCTACAACAAAACCAGTCGTGGCTTTTGTTGACGGAATGATGTGCAGTGCAGCTTTCTGGATAGGTTCCTCAGCCGATCACGTAATTGCCCAGAACTCAACCACTGAAATTGGATCTATCGGAGTTATGATGTCGTTTGCCGATATGCAACCCATGTGGGAAGCTAAAGGCGTTAAGTTTCACCGTATAAATGCCGATCAGAGTACTGACAAAAACAAAGAGTTTACCGATGCACTAAAAGGCGACTATAAAGCTATTAAATCGGAAACGCTTAACCCGCTCGCCGATCAGTTTATAAACGCTGTTAAATCCAATCGCCCAGGAATAACGAACGATTCGGTATTTACCGCGAAAGTATATTTCGCTGAAGATGCCCTCAAATTAGGGCTGATTGATGAAATAGGAAATTTTGAAGCTGCTGTTAACAAAGCTTCCCAACTTTCGGACGAACGTAATTTATCAAAAGCTAATTCACAACCCACTAAATCAACTTTACAAATGAAACAACTTACTTTGCTTACCGCTCTCTTGGCTGTTGGTGCTATAGAGATTACCGATGGTGGAGCGTTCCTTAACGTTGAGCAGCTCGAAGCCATTGAAGACAAGCTTAATGCGGATGCCAGCGCATTGCAGGCAGCTAACCAGGCTACTGAAGCCGTTGATACACTCAACGATCGTATTACTTCCCTCGAAGCTGATCTGGCTGAAGCTCTCAAAACTCCCGGAGCTGTTACCGCTACTACCAAGGTTGAAAATGATAATCTCGATACCAAAGAGGATATCAATGCCAAACTTGAGAACATGACCATGGCTGAGCGTATTGAATTCCTGAGTAAGTAATTCGCACCTACAGAACTCCTAAACTCCATTTTCTCATAATCTAATTCTTATTAAAATGTCACTCGTAGTAAATACCGATTCACTCAATAAAGCTGCCCAGAAGTACAATCCTGTACTGCAGACTTTACCGTTCCTGATCCTGGCCGATGTGCTTGCTGCACTCGAGATCAATCAGCTCGAAATAGCTGCTAAGGATATCCTCACGCAGTTCCAGCGCAAATCAGGGCTTGCCCGCCCTTACAATCCTAACTCAACCATTGGTTACAGGGGCGAAGTTGGTAAAATTATCGAACGTCCTCTGGAAGTAAAAACCTCGTTTGCTGCAATTAAAGAGCATGGCAAAGCTTACGAAGGTGGAAAGCTGGTTCTCAACACTGTTGAAAATCAGAAATTCGATAACCAAATGAAAAAGCATCCGCTGGAAGTTCAAATCATCGGAGCCAAACTGAAAACCATCAGTGAGGATATTATCGATTACGTTTTCCACGGTGAACATGATGCTGACGGGCTTACCCCGGCTGATATGTTCGATGGTTACAATACCATCATTTCTGCCGAAATTGCTGGTGGATCTATTGCCGAGGCGCTTGGTAACCTCAAAGCAACCGGAGCTCTTACCGCTCCAGCTGATGTTGATGATACAGATGCCTGGGATCGCCTGGTTGTATTCATTCGTTCAGCTCACCCACAGCTGAAAGCAAATGCAGTTCTTTACATCACTCCGGTAGCTCTTTTTGCTGCTATTGATGCACTTGGTAACAAGCTGCGTTACAAAGGTGTGATGGAATTCGATGTTTTCCAGAAATACCTGGAGCAAACAACCATGTCGAAACTCAAAATCATCAGCGAGCCAGCTCTTGGACTTGGCAGCCGTCTGATGCTTACCAAAGCCCGTAACCTCGATTTCGGTATGAATACCAAATCCGATGTTAATTTCTGCCAGGTACGTAATCCTTTCGAGGATCCTAATATCATCCAGTTCTGGACCCAGTGGGATGCCGGTTGCCGCGTTCGCAGCATCCACCCCAAAGAGTTCCAGGTTAACGATCAAACCGCCACTGCCCTTCCACTCTCGGGCGACTATGTCTCCTAATTAAAAACTACCCGGCCATCCGTGAGCGTGTAAAAACGCTCACGGTTTTTAAAAATCATTGAAAAAAATCAAATCTCAAAATGAAACCTTCGAAAATTTTAAATTACGGAATGAGGGTATTGGCCCTTGTACTAATATCTTTCAGCGTGTTTTCCTGGTTTACAGGTCCGCCCGATTATACCGGCGTTACATTAGGTATGGCTTTTGCTTTTACCGACATGAATTTTGATGACTACCCGGAAAGTATGGGCGGTTTTGCCAGTGTCGCTTACATCGGGTTTATACCGGAAATAGAAACTTTCCCAACCCGAAATTCAAATCCTGGCACAAACGAAGAGGCTATAAAATTACTTGGTAGTTATGCAATGAAGAATACAAAGAAGTTTATAGAAGTTTATGTTACTCCCGAAACATTTGGCGCTACGGCTGAAAATCAGGGAGAAATTGATGGACGAAGCTTCAAGATAAAAGGTGAAATATTTTATCCTGGTACCCAAGCAGACTGCCTCGCATTTTGCCGCAAAATTAACAATGCCCGCGGTGTTATTATTGGAGTTGATCCTAACACTGGAGTGCGCTATAACTTTGGTGAACAATATTTGCCAGTACGATTCAAACCCAAAGTTGACTTTGGTAAAGGCCCTGCTGATCGCCGCGGAGCTACCATTGAATGGGAATGCGATTCATTTGCCCCTGCATGGGTTTACGAAGGAAGCATCCCTCTTTCGGCTGGTACACTTCCTGCAGTTTCTTAAGCCATGCAAAAATTTCGTTTAAAAGGTATTGCTCATCCAGGCCGTGTCAATCTTTTCAGGATTGGCACGGTTGAGCTTGCCAATATCAGCGACGAACTTGCAGAAAAGATTTGGAGAGACGGATGCCCGTTTCTGGAACCTGAACCGGATTACAGGAAAGAGTTATTTCCCGACGAAATTCCAATAGAAGTAAATACGATAATAACCGAAGCGCAGAATGTCCCTGCCACTGAAAGGCCCGCCAAGGGCACCCGGAAGAGTAAAACGAAAAAATAAAATCTCTTCCATTAGTCAAGTTACAAAAGCCCGCTCCAACGGGCTTTTGCTTTTATGCTTTGTCGCAATTTTGTCGCAATTTACTGTCCTTTTTAGCGCATTTTTAAGCGTATAGTTTTGTTGCATGAAAATTGCAGTTCTAATAACCACACACAACCGGCCGCAGATGTTACTGCAGCTGCTCCACGACATTAAGCAAATGAAGGGAGATCACCAGGTAGAAACTATTATTGTCGCCGATGGACCACAGGAAAATTATGCTGAAGTCTTTCAATACTTTCAGGACAATGATGATGACTTTCTAGGTATTATTTATCCGGAACATTGCGGAAAACGCTTTTATTATAAATTGGTTAACAAATTATATAATGTAGTTCGCAAGTTCGATATAGGTCACCCGTTCGATTATTTTATCCAGGTACCTGATGATATCCGGCTTTGTGATGACTTTTTTAATGAAGCTATTTCGCAGTACGATGCAATACAGGATCCGAATATTATTTGCCTCAATCTGCTTAACGATGGACGTGTGCAACCGGGATGGACGGGGTTCAAACACCAGGATAAAACATTTGGCGGTTACAGTTATCTGAAAACGCAATGGGTTGATATGTGCTTTATTGCCACACGCCATTACTTTGAAGCACTGCAATGGACTATTAATGATATTGATGTTGCTTGGTCGGGCGACGAAAAACGCAGTTCCGGAGTTGGGCTGCAGATCAGTCGCCGGTTGCATGAACTTGGACGATCGATGTATTTGGTAGGCCGCAGCCTTGTAGCACATGGAGCTCATGCCAGCCAGATGCACCCAAATCACCGAAAAGAAGTGCCATTAATTTCGGTTACCGATAAAGTAATAGCCGGCATGGCAACCATATTCGGACGCCTCGAAAGCCTGAAAGAATCAATTGCATCCTTACTTCCGCAGGTTGATAAGCTATACATCAGGCTCAATGGCTATACCGAAATACCTAACTGCTGTAAACATCCAAAAATTATTGCCAGTATCGATATCGATAACTCACTGGGTGATGCAGGTAAGTTTCTGAACCTGCACGAGAACGGTTACTTGTTTTTTTGTGATGATGATCTTATTTATCCTCCCGATTATGTAAAGCAGTTTATTGCCGCTATCGAAGCCAGCAATCGAAAAGCAATTATCACCATCCACGGCAGGGAGTTTAGGAGCTTTCCTATAAAATCGTACTACCACGACAATTCCAATAAGATAAGCTGCCTGAATACACAACTATTTCAACAATATCTGCATGTTCCGGGAACGGGAGTAACCGCATTTCATAGCAGTACGATAAAGCTTAGCCTGGCCGATTTTAAACGCTCTAACATGGCCGATATATGGCTAGGTATAGCAGCTCAGAAAAGCGGGGTTCCGGTAATTGCAATAGCTCACCGCAAGGGATGGATCAGGATGAGCCGCAATTACGATGAATCGCATTCTATTTACAGCATGGTAAACCGGAAAGATGCATATCAAACCAGTATTGTTAACTCAATTAAATGGACACTTAACACTTTAAATAATGAACAAAGCAACGCAATGGCTTAAAGATACCGGTCGCGATTTCGCCGCAGGTATGGCAATTTATAAGGAAGTTTTCGGCATGGATAAACATTACGATTTCTTCAGTAAGGCAAAAAACCCTCAACCAGGAGGATTACACTTCAACATCCTTATTGAAAAAGTAAGGGTATGCGAACGCCGTATTGTTACCACCACTCCGGAACCCGAAACTAAATCAATGGCTAAAGCTCCTGATATCAATATCAAGCCGATTAAACCGGCTAAAGGGATTCGAATCGTCGATAATCACACGGTAGAAGTATCATTATTGCCAAAAGAACTTCAGGAACTGTTTTTCCGAAATAAACAGATTATGAAAGAACTGGCTGGATCTCATGGCGAAATGAAATCAACCACTGATGATTCAACCAGGGCAAAGGCCTTGGAACTCTGCAAGGATCTGGAGCAGGAAAAGGATAAAAACTGGAAAGCTATTGATGCGTGGTGGGAAGAAAACGGACAGAAAGCCGGACAGAAAGCCGGACAGCAAGCCGGACAGAAAGCGGACGAAACCAACATCGAAAAGCGCCTCGAAACCGTGCGTAAAGCCATTGCCCGTGTAAAAAAGGAGCTGAAAGATACAACCTTGGATTTGAAGAAAATCAAGTCGAAGAAAAGTAAGCTTGCAGCATGGGAAAAGGAATATGATGATTTAAAAGCCAAAAAAGATGCCGGTTGAAATACCTGAAGGAATAATCACAGATGGCCAGGGAGTAACCTGGCCATTCTTTACCATGGAAAACAGTATTCACGACATGATTCGTGAATTGATTAGCCTACATGGTTTATCCTGGGCATTGCCTGCCAAATTGCGCATATGTACATTCTCTATCAGCGAAGCAGCCATCAGGGAGTTTATTTCAATGAAAGATGACAACCTGGTAAACGAAATTGAAATTATCATCGATCACACCGCCCGAAAGAATAAGCTCGACATGCTCCTGTTTGCCAATGAGAATACAAAAGTATTCCTGGCTGATGTACATGCTAAGGTTATAGTTATAGAAGCCGGTAATCGAATTGTAATAATGACCAGCGCCAACATGAACACAATCAAGCGCTACGAAGCCGGGATAATAAGTATTAACAGTGCTATCACCGCTTACTTTATAGAGCAGCTGGAGGAACTCAAGCAAATATCCATTCCCTTTACAATTGAATAGCCATGACCGAGGAACAATTATCCATCATTGATGATATGGCCGCTCATTTTATGACTCCCAAAGAAATAGCAATAGTTCTGGAAGTGGATTATGAAAGCTTTCAGCTTGCACTTTCGGATCCAACCAGTCAGGAGTATTCGCATTACCATAAATCGAAAATTACCAGCATCCTCGAAATAAGGCGTAAAGTGGTAAAAATGGCTAAGTCAGGGAGCCCTCAGGCCGAAATGCTAGTAACCGGGTTTATGAACGAACAAAAAATTAAGGAGGAATTCTAATGCCTGATAAGCTGACATTATTCGATAAAATTCAAAAATCACTGTTTTCCGATTCTGAAGAACATTTGGCCGGATTGTCGGCGCATGATCTTGAGATCCGGAAGCGGTATATGTCAGCTTTTACCGTTTGGCTCGAAAATCCTACTTACACCGATAAGCAAATTGCCAATCACCTGAAGATTACCTTTAAAATTGAAAACTCCCAGGCTTACCGCGATATCGGTAATTTACGGATAATGCTCGGCAATGTTCGCAATGCCGGTAAGGAATGGCACCGGTTTACAGTTATCCAGATGGCGAAAGATGCTTATGCTCTAGCCGTAAAACAACACGATGCCAAAGCCATGGCCGTTGCTGCCGGTGTATATGGTAAATATACCCGGTGCGATCAGATTGAAGCTGATCAAATGCCGTGGGAATCAATAATACCGCCCGATTTTGAACCATCACCAGATATTACAGTACTTGGATTCAAACGAGATCCGGATGTAGAAAAGAAGCGTGAAAAACTGAGAAAGAAATATATGCAATACGCTGATGATGCAATCTTAGATGATGTAATCGATAATGGTAACAGTCAATAATCGGGTTAAGACCTACTATAACAAAAAGCAGCTTGAGTGTATGGCCATTGGTGCCAATGCTGAATATATAGTTGCTTCCCGTGGTTTCGGAAAATCGGAGGGGATTGATGCTCCGCGTTTAGTTCGAAATGTTTTCGCAATGCCCCGCAGTACCGGAGCTTTATTATCTCCTACTTATGGAAAGTTACTCCGGAATACATTGCCTGCAATAACTCATGCCCTGGGCCGGCTTGGATATATCCGTGATGTTCATTACGTATTAGGACACAGACCACGGAAAGAACTTGGTTTTGCCAAACCATACATTGATCCTTTTGATTATAAATATACTATGGCCTGGTTCAATGGATCCATACAGAACCTGCTGAGCTTCGACCGGCCAATGTCGGCCAATAGTATGAGTTTGGACTATATTTTAGGCTTTGAAGCCAAATATCTGGATTTCGATAAAATTAAAAGTGAAGTATTACCGGCAAATCGTGGAAATATAAATTACTTCGGACATTGTCCCTGGCACCATAGCCAGCTATACTCAACCGACATGCCAACCAGTAAGAAAGGATCCTGGATACTGGATAAAGAAAAGGAAATGGATCCGGAGTTGATTGAAGTGATTAAATCAACGTATGCTGAGTATTACCATGCAAAACACTATATTAAAAACCCTGCAGTACACAAGAAGCTTTTAAAGCAATTAAACGAATTACGTTCGGTAGCTACATTTTATGCTGAGTACAATGTATTCGATAATTATGAAATATTAGGGGAAAAGTGGATTGCGCAAATGAAGCGCGATCTGTCGCCGCTTATCTTCCAAACATCCATTCTTAACAAACGCATCAGGAAGATTGCCAATGGTTTTTATTCGGCGCTCAGCGAAAAGATTCACTATTATCCAGCATACACTCCTGATGATCTGGATGAAACTATTTACGATACTAAGTCGGTAAATAATTGCTCTCTCGATGGCGATATCGACAAAACTAAGCCTCTCATCATTGCCAACGACTATAATGCAGCAATTAATAGTGTAGTAACAGCGCAAGTAATTGGACGCGAATTACGAACACTCAGATCCAGTTACGTTAAAACACCGCGCAAGATAAAAGAAGTAATGGAAGATTGGTGCGACTATTACTTCTATCACCCAACACATGAAGTTATTTATTACTACGACAGTACAGCGATATTTGATACACCAATAGGAGGATTAAGCTTTGCTGAAACTGTGCAGGAAGTACTTACCCGGAGAGGATGGAACGTAACAGGTGTATACATAGGTAAGCCAATGAGTCATCACCTCAAGCATAACTATATCGACCTGGCATTGAAAGGAGATCCGCAGTACTTATTCCCTACCTTTAATGAGGATAACAATGAATACTTGCTGCCTGCTATGGATCAAACTGGAATTAAGGTAGGACGTAACGGCTTTGAAAAGGACAAGGATCCTGAAAAGAAAGAGGATAGCCCCGAACAACCCGATGAGCTAAAGACACACATAACAGATGCCTGGGATACGCTGTTTATTGGATGCAATTTCTACCCTGCAGAATCAAGTTTTCTTTTATCAACTCACTTTGGATAACTATTTGGGCGACGGCCGGGCTTTCCGCTGTATCTTTTGCTGGTAAAAGCAAAAGGATGCCGCTTCAATCCCTGTCGCAAGAACCGGTGTATGCATAACGTTACGATTTGAAGTAAAATCGTAACAATATGCATACGGTATTGCTTATTAAAAATGGAACCCATTGCACTGAAGAGCGTGCAAAGAGTTCCATTTTTCATTCAATAAGGTATCGCCCGTAGGCTTCGCCATACGTACGATCCATTGCTAGGGCCCGCCGCGCCATCGCTCAGCCCGCAGCATATAACAAACCAAACCAAAACCGATTGTCGCAAAAAGATTTCAGGGCGGTGCGGGGAGCCTTGAGATGAAAAAGGGATAAAAATCCCTTTTCCCCTATCAATCAAATTGAAAATCAAATATTAACTCTTTTTTTCGTGGGAATTTATCTATTTGGAAACATTATAAATAATAAAAAATAATTAATATATATATCTGATAATTTGGCAGTTATAAAATTTATTTGTAACTTCATGCAATGAATCAGGGGTTACAGCCCCTTAATAAATTGATGTTTAACCATAATTCAAAAAAAAGATGAGTACAAAAACAAAACAGCCCGAAGCGGGCAACGCCGGAGGCGCGCCACAGAGCAGCCCGAAAAACCCCGAAACTGTATTAATTGCAGTAGTCCAGAGCATTGAGGACAAAATCGAGTATTACCAGAAAAAACAGGAACTTATTAAGCGCTTCCATTCGCTGGAAAATTCAAGTAATGTACTGGCTGACCAAATGGCAGCCATGGCAAAGGAAAAGGAAGAGGATGTTTTTTTGAGTGATCAGTTTAAATTAACGCTAACCGTGAAAAACGGGTACAGCAGCGAGCGCGAGATTATGACCTTCCGGAACTCTGAAATTTTATCGGAACTCCTGGCATTCATGCAGGTGAAAATTACTGCTAAAATGGACCAGGTTGCACTTGAAATTACTAACTAAAAAAAGCGAGCGGGAAGGTTACAGCCTTCCCGCTCTTGATGTTTAACCACTTCAAAAAAAGTAGTCTAATGAGGTACAAAGATAAAGCAAAAGCCCGCGATAAGTATATCGAGAACCGGCAAAAATTAATAGCTAATTCAAAGCTTGCCCGCATGCTTATGGAAATGGGGCAGGCTGAAAGTGTTAACGATGGTTTGTTAACGATATATGACAAGGATCAGGGGCAAACATGCGATTATAACACCTTCCACCAGTGGAAAGAAAAGGGATTCACTATTCTGAAAGGGGCGCGCGCCTTCTGTGTATGGGGACAGCCACGCAACGCCAGCCAAACGCCTGAAGGAACCGACGAACCGGAAGAATATAAATATTGGCCGGTTTGCTACCTTTTCAGCGATTTGCAGGTAATGAAGCCAGAACCAACAGAGCCACGGACAGAACCGGAACCAGAACAGGAACCGGCAGCCGTTTTAGAAATGGATTCAATTTTAAACTAAGGAGGGCAAAGGATGATAAAGTTTAAAGTTGACAGAACCATAAAACTGGCCAACGGCGAAACCGTGCCGGCAGGTGTAGAGGTGCAAATATATGTAGAGCGCAAACGCCCGACTTTTGCAAAGTTGTATTATTCGCCGGTTGGCGACATTCGGATAAATTGTGCGAACCTTTGGCGTTATTTCGATGACTTCATTAAGCCAACGGAGGACGCAATTACAGACGCCTTATGTGATGGGGTTTGCCCTTCAATTTTTCAGGGTGTAGATATTGAGCCTGATGGATGGGATCCGGACGGCTTCCCCTCTTTACTCTTAGCTCTCGGAATGATATGAAAACGCGAGCCCTAAAAGTTGAGCAGCTGAACCGAAAACTCAGAAGCACGAGCCGCCCGAAACACTTCCCAGGTATCCGGCTAAAGGGTAACTGGATGCAGGACGCTGGATTTTTGCCCGGCATGATTGCGACCGTTGAAGTATCACAAAATCAAATTATTATCAAATTGTAATTTTAAAGCCTGGTTCTTTCGTGGAACCGGCGCGCTGAAATAAGGAATTCCGCCCGGCAGCCTATGGCTGTTATTTTTTTGCAAAAAATATTCGTTGCACTCATCCGGGCTCTATCGGGTTACTTGCTTGAATTTTCGCCGCTAAAGCTCTGAAAATGGGGTGCCGGCGAGAAATATTATAT
>Ga0075012_10005339_pt1 | contig 11816 bp, 11 predicted proteins | sample All_14_2_FD_71474 | JGI IMG/M metagenome (GOLD analysis project Ga0075012, IMG submission 71474) | Freshwater microbial communities in response to fracking from Pennsylvania, USA - Allegheny Zone_MetaG_DW_15 | ecosystem: Environmental > Aquatic > Deep subsurface > Groundwater > Drilled...
CCCCTGCAGCGCCTGAATTTCAGCGAATCGCGCCGGAAAACGGCGCGTTTCCGCGCGCGTTTCCATCGGTTGACTTGGCGTCAGGCCGCGCCTATCACTCCCGCCCTCATCGCCCGAGGGACCTGCATTTTGGTCTCGACGGCAGTTCATTCCGGCGCGATGCTAGCGCCCACCCCGGCCTTCGGGCCGCGCGTCAGTCGAAGCGGACATGCACATCCAGGTCAGCGGACAACAGATCGACATCGGCGATGCCTTGCGCACCCATGTCGCCGAAAAACTCAATGCCGGCGTCGCCAAGTATTTCGACCACACGCTCGATGCGGCGGTCACCTTCGCGCGCGAACGCGAACGCTTTCAGTGCGCCGTCGCGGTCCACGTCCACAGCGGACTGACGCTGCGCGCCGACGGTTCGGCGACCGAGATCTATGCCAGCTTCGACAGCGCCGCCGAACGCATCGAAAAACAGCTCCGCCGCCACAAGGGCCGCCTCAAGGCCCATAAGGGCCGCGGCGCCGCCGAGGTGCTGGCCGCCCAGTATTACGTGATCGACGGCACCGCCGAAGAGACCGCGCCCGCCAACGGCGACGCCGGCGAGCCCGCGATCATCGCCGAATCGCCCGCCTCGGTCGAAACCCTTCGCGTCGGTGACGCGGTCATGCAGCTCGACCTCACGGGCGCGCCGGTCCTGCTTTTCCGCAATGCAGGCAACGGCGGACTGAACGTGGTATATCGCCGGGCTGACGGACATGTCGGCTGGATCGATCCCGCCTTCGATCCGGCAGCCGCCCGATGACCTCAGTTTCTCCTCTTCCACAAAGCCGTTCGCACCCCATGGCCGATCTTTCGGATCTCGTCACGCAAACCGGCGTCGTCGCGGCGCTGAAGGCGCAAAGCAAAAAGCAGCTGCTTCAGGAGCTCGCGCAACGGGCGTCCCAGATCACCGGTCTGCCCGAACGCACGATCTTCGAGACGCTGCTCGAGCGTGAGCGTCTGGGCACCACCGGCGTCGGCCATGGCATCGCCATTCCGCACGGCAAGCTCGCCGGGCTTCCCAAGATCGTCGGCCTGTTCGCGCGTCTCGACGGCAAGATCGATTTCGACGCCATCGACGACCAGCCGGTCGATCTGGTCTTCCTGCTCCTCGCGCCCGAAGGCGCCGGCGCCGACCATCTCAAGGCCCTCGCCCGCGTTTCGCGCCTGCTGCGCAACACCCAGGTCTGCGAAAAGCTGCGCGGCGCCGAAGACCGCGCCGCCCTCTACGCCATCCTCACCGAGCCGCTGGCCTCCAGCCAGGCCGCCTGAGCCTCACCCGGCACAAATAACAAAGGCCCGCGCCGTCATGGCGCGGGCCTTTCGCATTGCGCTCTGGTGCAAAAGGTCAGTGCACGCTCACCGGTGACAGATCGTGCTGAACCGCCGCCGCAAAGGCGCGGTCACGGTCATCCATCACGGCGATCCGGCGGCCGTCGGCAAGATGCACGGCGTAAAGCTTCACGCCCTTGGGAATCAGCGCGCCTTCCGGCATCGCGCCTTCGGCGATCAGGGTTTCGGGGCTGACCTGACGGACATAGACCAGCGGTCCACCTTCAGCCGTGAAATCGAACTCGGTTGCGTCGGTCATACTCGTTACTCCTTTGCCCCAGCCGTGCTGATGGGAATGGTCCTTGTCCGCATTTCCGGCCTTTTGCGTGTCAGCCGGATCGTCAGAAGCCCGTTCTCCAGTTCGGCGCCGGACACCTCCATGCCGTCTGCCAGCACGAACGCGCGCTGGAACTGACGGGCGGCGATGCCCCGGTGAAGATACGAACGCGCGCCGTCGTCGGTTTGTTTCCCGCGAATGACGAGTTGGTTGTCTTCCACGGTCACATTCAGGTCGGCGGGGGTGAATCCGGCCACCGCCAGGGTGATGTGAAAGACGTCCTCGCCCGTCTGCTCGATATTGTAGGGCGGATAGCCTTCGGCCCCGGTCTTTGCGAGCCGGTCGGCCAGGCGCTCAAAGTGATCGAAGCCCAGAAGATAGGGGCTTCCGAAAGCCAGTACGCGTGTCATATGCCCTCCTGAAGAGCGGCTGGTATGCGAAGCCCGTCACAGGCGGCGCTTCGGTTACCTGTGATAAATGTGGGATGGCTCGCAGCGCTGTTCAAGCGCGATGCCGCAAGGCAGGATCGGGCAGGGGCTTGGGACGGCTAGGGTTTTGGCGCGGGTTTTCCCCACTCGAACGGAGCGGCGTCGCGCCCTTTTGGGCGGCGATCGTTCCGTTCTCGACACGATGCGGTGGCTGGCGCGCCGGACATGGTCTGTCACGCCGGAAAATCCGCGTCTGGCGCAGGCCTTCCGGGCCGAGGAGCGCGCCGGTTTCATGCTGGCCGCGCTCGTGCGGACAGCCTGCGTGCTGGCCGCAGCGCTCTGGATTGCACTGACCTCCAACTACAAGGGCGGCGCCTATGCCTTCGTCGTGGGTGAGGCTCTGCTGCTCGCGGCGGTCGGCGCCATCCAGTTCGATCTCGCCAGACGCCGGATCAACCCGCCCTGGCTGAAATATTTCTGGGCGATTCTCGACTGCGCCCTGCTGACGCTGCTGATCATCGCGCGCAATCCCTTCGTGCCGATGGGCCTTCCGGCCTCCACGATCCTCCGCGACAGCCTGATTCTGCTCTATCTCGTCTTCCTGGTGCAGGCCGCCTTCACCTTCTCCCCGCGCCTGGTGGGATGGTGCGGCCTCTGCATCATCGCCGGATGGACGACCGTGCTCTTCTGGGCGATGAGCAAGCCCGGCGTCTTCTTCGACCTCGGCCTGCCCGACGAATCGGGCATCCGCACCTATGCGGCCCGCTACGCCAACCCGATGTATTTCCCGCTCTCCAAGTGGCTGATCGAGGTCTTCGCGGTCGCGCTCCTGACCTTCGGCCTCGCCATCGCGGTCGCCCGTTCGCGGCGGCTGGTCGCGCAGGCGACGCATTCGGAACGGGCGCGCTCGAACCTCGCGCGGCACTTTTCACCCAACATGGTCGAGACACTCTCGCTCAGCGACCAGCCCTTCGATCGCGTGCGGCGGCAGAACGCGGCTGTCCTCTTCGCCGACATCCGCGATTTCACCCGCTTCGCCGAAAACGCCGACCCGGACGATGTGGTCGACCTCCTGCGCGCCTTCCACGCCTTGCTGCAGAACGAGGTCTTCGAGGCGCAGGGCACGCTCGACAAGGTCATGGGCGACGGTCTGATGGCGACCTTCGGCGTGCCGGTCTCAGGCTCGGCCGACGCCGCCCGGGCCCTGCGCTGCGCCCGGGGCATGCTGCGGGCGATGGAGCAATGGAACGCCGAACGCAAGACCATCGGCCTTGAGCCGATCCGCATCGGCATCGGCATTCACTATGGCCCGGTCGTGGCCGGTAATGTCGGCAGCGAACAGCGCATGGCGTTCGAGGTGATCGGCGACACGGTCAACACCGCCAGCCGCCTGCAGGGCCTTTCCAAGGATCTCGGCGTCCGGCTCGCCATCTCGGCAGACGCCATCGCCGCCGCGACCCGGGAGCTGGGCGACAACGCGCCCAGCCTGACGGACGGTCTGAAGACCCATGGCGATCTCAACGTGCGCGGACGCGAGACGGCGATCACTGTATACAGCCTCGCATGAGCCCTGCCGTTCTGCCGGCCCGGTCGCTGTATCTTGACGATGCAAGGCCGGGCGGACGCACCCTGCTTTTCACCGAGCCGCTGGAGTGGATCGAACTGCGCGATCCCGCGGGCCTTTCAGACGCGCTCGCCCGCATCGACGCGGCGGTCGCCAATGGCTTCTGGGTGGCGGGCGCGTTCGCCTTCGAGCTTGGCTACCTGCTGGAGCCGCGGCTTCGCTCCGCCTTTCGGGCCGGCCCCGATCCGCTGATTGCCGTCGGCGTCTATCGCGCGCCGCGCCCTGCCGGCTTTCCCGGTGCGGTGGGTGCCGCCGCCCTCGGCCCCGCGCGGCCTGCCTGGAACGAGGCCGATTATGCCGCCGCCTTCGCCCTGGTCCGCGACTACATCGCGGCCGGCGATGTCTACCAGATCAACCTCACCTTTCCCCTGGAAATGGACATCGAGGGTGATCCGCTCGCCCGCCTCGCGGCCTGGCGCATGCTGGCGCGCGCCGGACATGCGGCGATCCAGCGTCAGGACGATCGCGACATTCTTTCCTTCTCGCCCGAATTGTTCCTCCACGCATCGGGTGATGGCCTGGTGCGCGCCCGCCCGATGAAGGGCACCGCGCCGCGCGCGCCGGATGCGCGGGGCGAGGCGGCGGCGATGGCTTCGCTGGCCGCAGATCCCAAGCAGCGTGCTGAAAACCTCATGATCGTCGATCTGCTGCGGAATGATCTGACGCAGATCGCCGAGCCTGGAAGCGTCACCGTCACCGATCTCTTCACGGTCGAAACCTATCCGACACTGCACACGCTGACCTCAGCCATCGAGGCGCGGCTGCGGGACGATGTGACCCCGTCAGCGGTCCTGCGCGCCCTGTTTCCCTGCGGCTCGGTGACCGGAGCGCCGAAAGTGCGGGCCATGGAGATCATCGCCGAAGTCGAACCGGCGCCGCGCGGCGTGTATTGCGGCGCGATCGGCGCGTTCGGACCGGGCATGCGTATGGATCTGAATGTCGCGATCCGCACGCTCGTGCACGAGCATGGCAGCCGCGTCCTGCGCCTCGGCGTCGGCGGCGGCGTGGTGTTCGACAGTCACGCCGGGGCGGAATACGCCGAGAGCCTGTTGAAGGCGCGTTTCGCGACGGCGGAGCCGTTCGAGATCCTCGAAACCTTGCGCTGGGAACCCGAAGCGGGCGCGTTCCTGCTGGCCGGCCATCTCGAGCGTATGTCCGAGGCGGCAGCCTATTTCGGGGCGCCGCTTGATATCGGCGCTGTGATCGCTGCGCTGGAGGCGCATCTCGCCGGCTTCGACCAGCCGCGGCGGGTCAGGATATTGCTGGCGCTCGACGGCACGCTGCGTGTGGACTCGAGCGCGCTGTCAGACCCGTTCCTCAGCGAGGGCGGCGCGGTCATGCGCGTCATGATTGCGAGCACGCGGCTCGACGCCGACGATGCCTTCGCGCGCCACAAGACGACGCGGCGCGCGGTTTATGACGCGGCGCTGGCGGAGGCAAAGGCTGCGGGCGCTGACGAAGCGATCCTGCTGAACCGCGCCGGCCGCGTCGCCGATGGGTCTTTCACCACCGTCTTTGCAGAGATCGGCGGCGTTCTGGTGACGCCGCCGGCCTGCGAGGGGGCGCTGCCGGGAATCCTCAAACGCAATCTCAGCGTCGTCGAGCGGCCGCTATCTGCGGGCGAACTGCTGCGGGCGGAGGCGATCTATGTCGGCAACTCCGTCAGAGGCCTCCGCCGCGCTGTGATGATCTAGCGGCCGACGATCAGGCGCTGCGGTTCGCTGGGCGGCTGGCCGTTCCAGAATCCGGCGCGGACCCAAATCTCGCGGATGGAATCGTCATTAAGCCGCGTCATGCCGGCGAGGCCTTCCGAGACGATCTCCTGTCCCTGATTCTGGTCGATCTGCATGACGATAAAGGGTTCGCCCGGCGCCCCCGCCTCGGGCGTTTCCGGCGTCACCCAGTCGCCGTTCTGCCCAAGCCCCAGCATGGTCTGCAAATTCCGCGCGACGAACGGCGCATTCAGCCCAGTCATGTCGGTCTTTCCGAAGGTGATCGTGTAGGGCGCCGTCATCTCTCCTGCCTCGATCGCCTCCGGCGGCCTCGCGCCCTTGGGGGCGTATTCGAGGGCTCGCGCACCGATGGAGCGGCACGGTCCGGCGATGCACATCTCTGATGCATCGTCTTCATTGAGCTGCGCGTCCCCGTCGGCGATCACGCGGCGGCTGCCCGAGAGCGCCAGCGCGCTGTTGCCCATCACGGTACCGAAGGCGAAGCGCCACGCGACATCGGGGCCAACGCCGAAATCCTCCGGCCCGCCGGTATTCTCCGGACCGTATTCGTCCTGCGCATATTTGCGGATGATCGGCCCGAGATTGTATCGCCGCACCTCGACCAGCATGATCGTGTCCGCGTTGCCATCGGCCTCTTCCACGACCTGGCTGTAGGAAATCGCGTAGCGAACGCGATCGGGAGACTGCGTCTCGTAGGCGTTGACGAGCAGCAGCGCCTTCTCGATCGGGCCGATCATGGCGTCGGCATGCGTCGCCATCTCGCCCGACTTGGGAAAATTCTTCTCATAGGGCGAATCCGGATTGTGGATCGCCTCGACGTCAAACGCCGTATAGCCGGGCGCCGCGACAAAGCCTTCGACAACCTTGTTGGCTTCCTCGGTGCTGAGGGCGAGAGCGGGCGCAAGAAGCGCAACGACGGCGCAGGCGGTCGCAAATAGACGCATTGCAGAAAGTCTCCCCAAGTGAATGCCGCATGCTGACCGGCGCATGCGGCGTGAATGCGGCAGCCTCAGGCGCGGCTACGCAGGCTCGCAGTCGGCAAAACGGCCTGGTCGATCCAGTTCTTCAACTCGCGCGTGCGCACCGCCGGATCGAGCACGGTCTGGTCCAGTCCATATTTCCAGATGAGCGCCTTGTTCGCAGGATCGGCGTGGAGCGCATCCAGATCGACGATGAAGGCATCCTGTGCCGCGAGGTCGGGGAAAATGCCCTGTTTGACCAGCACGTCGCCATAGCGCCGGAAGACCGCAGCGATCTCGGCGAAGGTGTATTCGGGGTGATATTGCACGCCCCAGAAATTGCCCGAGCCCGGCGTGTCGATCTCGGCCGCCTGCACTTCGCTCCAGCCATTCGTTGCAAGCACTGTCGTGCCGGGGGCCAGAGTCTCCACCTGGTCCAGATGCACGGTGATGGCGTCGAAGAGGCGCGGCTTGCCCATATAGAGGCCATGGCCGTGACCCGGGCTGAGGATCTCGATGCGCCGGCCGATACCGATCTCCCGGCCTTCGGGATGTTTGGCCACCGTGCCGCCGCAGGCAACCGTCGCAAGCTGCAGCCCCCAGCAAGACCCGAAACAGGGCGTGCCGGTGCGGAAGAGGGCGCGCGCAAGCTCGATCTGCGGATCGATGGCCGGGCCGCCATCATAGATGTTGAGCGCTGAACCGGTGATGGCGACGCCGTCATAACCTTCAAGCCCGCCGGAATCGGGCAGGTTGGCCCCCGGATCGGCCGGATAGCAGATATCGACCACGGTGCCGGCGGGGCTGAGACGGCGCAGCAGCTCGGAATAGGATTCGCTGGCGATCGTGCCGCCACTCGCGACCGCACGGTCACGCGCGGCGCGGGTGTTTCCCTCGATGACCAGCAGGCGGAGTTGGCTCATGACGCAAGTTTAGGGGTCTTCGCCACGGCATGAAACCCGCTTGGCGCCTGTGCCCTAACCGGCGGCGAGCGCAAAGTCGCCCGTGCGGGCCGCACGGAAGATGCGGGTCATGTCGGCTTCGGTGATCGGGCGGGGGTTTCCGCCGGTCGACGGATCACGGAAGGCGTCTCGCCCGACGATCTCCGCCTTGTCCTCGGGAATGCCGATTTCTCCCAGTGTATGCGGGATCTTCAGCTCGGCGCGGAACGCGACGACCCAGTCGAGCACCGCCCTGGCGTTGCCGCCGGGCAGGTTCAGCAGCCGGGCGAGGGGTTTCAGCTTGTCTTCCAGCACCGGCAGGTTGAAGGCGAGCACATAGGGCAGCAGCACCGCGTTCGCGAGGCCATGATGCGTGTCGTAATGGGCGCTCAGCGGGTGGGCGATGGAATGAACGGCGCCCAGGCCCTTCTGGAACGCGGCCGCGCCCATCGACGCCGCGGCGAGCATCAGGCCCCGCGCCTCGATGTCGCTGCCATCGGCGACGGCGCGCGGCAGCGCCTGTTTGATCAGCGCCATTCCGTTCAGCGCCACACCCTCGGCGATCGGGTGGAAACCGGGCGCGCAATAGGCCTCGAAGCAATGGGTGAAGGCATCCATGCCGGTGGCCGCCGTAATATGGGCGGGCAGGCCGACCGACAGCTCGGCGTCGGAGATGACGATCTCGGGCATCATCTTCGGGTGGAAGATGATCTTCTTCTCGTGCGTCTCTTCATTGGTGATGACGCTGGCGCGGCCGACTTCCGATCCTGTACCGGCCGTTGTCGGCACAGCGACGACGGGGGCGATGCCTTTCGGATCGGCCCGTGTCCACCAGTCGCCGATGTCCTCAAAGTCCCAGAGCGGGCGCGTCTGGCCGGCCATGAAGGCGATGGCCTTGCCGACATCCAGCGCAGAACCGCCACCAAAGGCGACAACGCCGTCATGCGCGCCGCCCTGATAGATGCGCAGACCCACCTCGACATGGCGCGCGGTCGGATTGCCCTGCACACCGCCATAGATGGCGTTGGTCTTGAGCAGCGCCAGCGCGTTCGAAATCATCGGCAGATTGGCGAGACCGGCATCGGTCACGAGCAACGGCCGCGTGATGCCCGCGGCTTCGCAGGCTGCCGCCAGTTCGGCGATGCGGCCGGGTCCGGCCCAGACTTTCGTCGGGTAATTCCAGTTGCCTTTGAGAGCGGTCATTTCGTCGACTGCCTGAGATGGAAGGATTTCGGACGGGTGAGCATGTCGAACCCGATCGGCGACAGGGCGGCGCCGCGGCCGGTGTCCTTGACGCCCGTCCAGGCCAGCGCGGGATCGAGATAGTCGCAGCGATTCATGAACACGGTGCCGGTCTGCACCTGGCGGCCGATCGTCTCGGCTTCGTCCACATCGGCGGTCCAGATCGAAGCGGTCAGGCCATAGGGGCTGTCGTTCATCAGCGTCACCGCGTCGGCGTCGTTCGCCACCGCCATGATGCCGACGACCGGACCGAAGCTCTCGTCCACCATCACGCTCATATTGTGGTCGACATCCACCAGAACCTGAGGCGCGAGATAGGGCGAACCCTCCTTGTCGGCGGCGAAGGTCTTGGGGTCGATCAGCGCCGTAGCGCCGCGCGAGCGTGCTTCCTCGATCTGTTGGCGGATCAGCGTGGCGAAGCGCGTCTGGGCCATCGGCCCCAGTGTCGTCGCCTCGTCCAGCGGATTGCCCAGCACGTATTTGCGCGTCAGCGCCGTGAAGCCTTCCACGAAATCCTTGTAGCGGCTTTCATGCACATAGATGCGCTCGATGCCGCAGCAGCATTGCCCGGAATTGAAGAACGCGCCGTCGACCAGATTCTCGATGGCGAAATCGAGATCGGCGTCGGCCCTGACATAAGCGGGATCCTTGCCGCCGAGTTCGAGCCCCATCGTGGTGAAGGTGCCGGCCGCCGCCCGCTCGATCGCCTTGCCGCCGCCGACGCTGCCCGTGAAATTCACGTGGTCGACCGCCCCGCTGGCGAGCAGCTTCGAGGTCTGCTCGTGCGTGAGGTTGAGGTTCTGGAACAGGCCCTTGGGAATGCCGGCGGCATCCATCGCCTGCTGGAAACGCTCGCCGACCAGGATCGTCTGGGAGGCGTGCTTCAGCAGCACGGCATTGCCGGCCATCAGCGCCGGCGCAATCGTGTTGACCGCCGTCAGATAGGGGTAATTCCACGGCGCGATGACCAGAACGAGCCCCAGCGGCTCGCGGCTGATGAAGCGGCGGAAGCCTTCCTTGGGGTCGGCGGGCAGGACGGGTTTGAGGCTGTCCTCAGCGATGCGCGCCATATAGCGCACGCGCTCCTCGAATCCCCTGAACTCGCCGCCATAGCGGACGGGGCGGCCCATCTGCAGCGCCAGTTCGGGCACAATTTCCTGATTGAGCGCCAGCATCGCGTCCATGAAATCCATGACCGCCGCGACCCGCTCCGGAACGGGCCGTTTCGCCCATTCGATCTGCGCCGCATGGGCGGCGTTCAGCGCGGCCTCGATGGCGGCGTCGCTGGCAGGCTTGCGGCGCGCGACTTCGCGCCCGTCGATCGGGGAAATGCAGACGATATCGTCCATGACTGTGTCCTCGTGAAGCCGCCCCAAGACAGCTCAGATGATCTCGAAATAACGCGCCATCTCCCAGTCGGTGATGGCCTTGCGGAATTCCCGCTCCTCCCATTTGCGGGTGGCGGCGTAGTGCTCGACGAAAGCGTCCCCGAAGAGATCGCGCGCCGCCGTACTCGCCTCCAGCCGCTCCGCCGCTTCATACAGCGTTCGCGGCAGCGCCGCTTCTGACGGAAACTTGATCTCATACGCGTTCCCCTTGATGGGATCGCCCGGTTCGACCTTGTTTTCGATCCCCCAGAGACCCGACCCGATCGCGCAGGCGAGCGCGATGTAGGGGTTAATATCGGCGGCGGCGATGCGGTATTCGACACGTTGCGATTTCGGCCCGCCGGGAATGACACGCAGAGCGCAGGTGCGGTTCTCGACGCCCCAGGTCGCGTCGGTCGGCGCCCAGAATCCGGGAATGAGGCGGGTGTAGCTGTTCACCGTGCAGGCGATCATCGCCAGAAGCTCCGGCATCAGCGCCTTCTGTCCGCCGACGAACCAGCGCTGGATGTCGGAAATGCCGCTTTCACCGGCCGCGTCGTAGAACGCGCTGCTGCCGTCCTTGCCTTTCAGCGAGACGTGAAGATGGCCCGACTGGCCTGGCCAGTCCTTCGACCACTTGGCCATGAAGGTCGCCATCCAGCCGCGCTTCTGGGCGAGCACCTTGGTGAAGGTCTTGAAAAGCGCAGCCCGGTCGGCGGCTTCCAGCGCCTCGGAATACTCGATCGCGGCTTCCAGCACGCCCGGCCCCGTTTCGGTGTGAAGGCCCTCCAGCGGCATCCGCATGGCCGCGCACATGGCGATGAGGTCATTGTAGAAATCGGCGTGAACCGAGTTGCGCAGCATCGAATAGCCGAAGAACCCCGGCGTGATCGGCTTGAGATTGCGATAGCCCTTCTCGCGCACGCTGTCGGGCGTTTCGGTGAAGACGAAGAACTCGAATTCCGCGGCGGCATTGACGCCATAGCCCAGGTCCTCGGCGCGCTTCAGCACGCGGCGTAGCAGCCCCCGCGGGCAGATCGCCTCGGCAGCGCCCTCGAACTCGGCGAGGAACAGAACCATCTGGCCTTCATCCGGCAGGTCGCGGCAGGACGAGGGCACGATGCGGACATTGGCGTCGGGATAGGCGGTGTGCCAGCCGGTGAAACTGACATTGTCGTAGAGCTGATCGTTCGAATCCCACCCCAGGACGACGTCGCAGAAGCCGAACCCCTTCTCGAGCGCCGAAAAGAACTTCTCGCGCCCCATATACTTGCCGCGCAGCACGCCGTCGGCGTCGAACACGCCGACTTTCACGTGGGTAAGCCCCCGCATCTCGACGATGGCGCGGGCATCCGCCGCCGTCTTCACGTCGCGTGCATCCATGAACGTAACTCTTGAATCCGGGTGAATGGGGGAGGGCTTGCACCCTCCCCGACAGCTTAGTGCGATTTGTACTCGGCTTCGCCCTTGGAGAGCGCAAATTCCTCCTCAGGCGAGAGAACCAGCTTGTTGCGGCCGACGAGGCCGAAATACAGCAGGCCCAGCACGAACCACGCGGCGACACCCAGAACGGCATTGCGGAACGAGTGGTCGAGCAGCTGGAAGCCGATTGTCACCAGCGCGATGATGATCGTCACGCACGCCCCGGCGATACCGAGCGGGCTTCGATAGGGCCGCTCGATGTGGGAATGCGTCTTGCGCAGCACGATGAACGATACCGCCTGAGCAACATAAGACAGCATCGCACCGAACACCGCCATGTTGAGCAGCGTCGTGCCGATCTGCGCCGCGCCCGCCTCCGGCCCGAGATAGAACCAGATGGCCAGCATCACGCCCAGTCCCACCAAGGCGCCGACGATCATCGCGACGTGCGGGGTTTTCCG
>Ga0075012_10005341_pt1 | contig 11815 bp, 10 predicted proteins | sample All_14_2_FD_71474 | JGI IMG/M metagenome (GOLD analysis project Ga0075012, IMG submission 71474) | Freshwater microbial communities in response to fracking from Pennsylvania, USA - Allegheny Zone_MetaG_DW_15 | ecosystem: Environmental > Aquatic > Deep subsurface > Groundwater > Drilled...
GGGCACGCCACACCGGCTGCTCGACACCCAGGACGGTCACGAGCTCGCGCGCATCGAGGCGTCGAGCGCCGCGTGCAGCGACTCCGCGTCGTCCACGCGCGCGAAGAGCTGCCGCGGACCGTCGTGCGAGACCACGAAGACACCGTCCTCACGCGCGACGAGCACACGCTCCCCATCGGTCGACGGCGCCACGCTCGCGACGAAGGGGCCGTCCTGCGAGGTCGCCGGGGGCAGCTCGAACGCCGCGAACGCCCCCGCCTGTGAATCGAGCGCCGTCGCGACCGGCCGCACCTCGACGTCGTAGGCGCTCGCGAACGCGACGAAGCGCCCCGTGGGGTCCGCGCCCACCGAGACCAGCGGCGGCACCCACGCGACCGATCCGTCGCGCGAGATCCGATGCACCTCGGCGTCTCGCATCGCGCCGACCGTCGCGAGCACCGTCTCTTCGTCCACCCACACCAAGCTGCGGATCGGGCGTGCCTTGCCCGCGAGGAGCGGCGCGAGCGGGGTGTCGTCCGCCGGCAGGGCCGAGCGAAGCTCCCGCCACCGCCCCTCCTCGTTCGCGCGCCGCACCGCCGCGAGCACCTGCGCCGCGAGCTCCGGGGTGCGGGGATCCGAGGGCTCGCCCCCCGCGCTCTCCCAACCTTCGCGGCGACCTCGAAGCACGAAGTCGTTCACCGCCTGCGCGTAGGAGTGCGTCTGCTCGCGCCATGCGGCTGCAATCGAGTCCTCGGACCTCCCCATCGCGGGCGAGGATAGCAGCGCTGGCGCGGGCGATCCCAGTGTCCGTGCGCGCTTTCCACTACCGATCGCGGCGCCCGTCGTCTACATCGCGCGGGTGGTCCCGTTCCTGGTCATCACGGCGCTGGTCGCGGTCAACGCGCTCTACGTCGCCGCGGAGTTCGCGACGGTCGCGGTGCCACGCTCCAAGGTCGCGCAAGCCGCCAAGGAAGGGAGCGCGCGCGCGACCAGCCTACGCGATCTGCTCGAGTCCCCCGCCGCGCTCGACCGCTACATCGCGGCTTGCCAGATCGGCATCACGCTCTCGAGCCTGCTCGTCGGCGCGTACGGACAAGCCACCCTCGGGCCGGCGCTCGCGTCGTTGCTCGGCGAGCACCTCGGTCTCGAGCCCGCCGCCTCGTTCTCCACCGCGACGGTGACCGTTCTCCTCGGGCTCACCGCCGCTCAAGTCGTGCTCGGCGAGCTCGTCCCCAAGAACCTCGCGCTCCGTTTCCCGCTCGAGGTGGCGCTGGTCACGTTCCCGCCGACGCGCCTCTCGACGACCCTCTACCGCCCCTTCATCGCGTTCCTCAACGGCAGTGGTCTTCTCCTCCTCAAACCCTTCGGCATGCAGGCGCACGGACACCAGCACGTGCACGGGCCCGAGGAGATCGAGCTGCTGCTCGCGGAGTCGCGACGTGGCGGCGCGCTGAGCCCCGAGGCGCACCGTCGGCTTCGTCGTGGTCTGCAGCTCAGTCGCCGCACCGTCCACGAGCTGATGGTGCCGCGGCGCGAGCTCGAAGCGATCGAGGTGAGCACGCCCACCGCCGAGGTGGTCGAACGTCTCCGCACGAGCCCCTACAGCCGCCTGCCCGTCTACCGCGGTTCGCTCGACGCCGTGCTCGGTGTGGTGAGCAGCAAGGACCTCGTGCACCTCTTCGTGCAGAGGGGTGCGTTGCCGCCGCTCGAGTCGCTCGTGCGTTCGCTTCCGTTCGTGCCGGAGTCGATGAGCGCCGATCGCCTCGTGCACTACCTCCAGGAGCGTCGCGCCTCGCTCGCGATCGTGGTCGACGAGTACGGCGGCGTGCAGGGCCTCATCAGCGTCGAGGACGTGCTCTCCGAGCTCCTCGGGGATCTCGCGGACGAGCTGAAGGAGCCCGATCCGGGACCCGAGACCCTCGGCGACGGCAGCACACGCCTGCCCGGCACGATGACGCTGGTCGACGCCGAGCCGTGGCTCGGCACCCGCTGGACCGGGACTACCACGACCGTCGGCGGCCACGTGGTCGAGGTGCTCGGTCGCCTGCCCGAGCCCGGCGAGGAGCACGTGATCGAGGGCGTGCACGTCAAGGTGCTCGACATGGGCCCCACGGCGATCCGTTGGCTCTCGGTGAAACGCGTCGCGCGCGAGGAGGGAGAATCGCGATGATTCCGTCGCTGATCGTCCTGGTCCTCGTCGCTTTGAACGGGCTCTTCGTCGCGGCGGAGTTCGCGTTGATCGGCGCGTCGAAGCCCGCCCTCGAGAACCTCGCTCAGAAGGGCAGCGCGCGCGCGCGCACCGTGGTCGCGATCCTCGTGAGCCCGCGCGAGACCGATCGTTACATCGCGACCGCGCAGCTCGGCATCACCTTCGCGAGCCTCGGGCTCGGCATGTACGGCGAGCACGAGCTCGCGGAGTGGCTGGGCGACAAGCTCGCCGCGACCACCGTGGCGCAGTGGGTCTCGGTCCACACGCTCGCGAGCGTGCTCTCGATCGCCGCGCTGACCTACCTGCACATCGTGCTCGGCGAGATGATCCCGAAGACGCTCGCGCTCTCGAAGCCGGAGTCGACCGCGATCGCGATCGGCGCGCCGATGCGCTGGATGTTGCGGCTGATGTTGCCGCTCGTGCTCTTGCTCAACGCGCTCGGGCGCGGGCTGCTCCGGCTCGTGGGCGTGAAGTCGACCGAAGGCCCAGCCGAAGCACCGACCCCGGAGGACCTGGCGTTCATCGTCGACGAGAGCGTGGAAGGCGGCCGCCTCGCGGAGATGCCGGGGCGCGTCTTCGACGAGCTGCTCGCGTTCGGCGAGCTCACCGCGGCCGAGGTGATGACGCCGCGCGTGAAGGTGGTCGGCGTGCGGCGCGGCAGCTCGCCCGCGGAGCTGCGCGAGGTGCTCTCACGCTCGCACCACACACGTTATCCGGTCTACGAGCGCGACCTCGACGATCTCGTGGGCTTCGTGCACATCCGCGATCTTCTCGACGTACTGGTCGACGACGTCGCGCTCGCCGACAGCCACGTGCGCGCGGTGCCCTTCGTGCCGGAGACGACGCGCCTCGACGTGGTGCTGCAGAAGATGCGCGCGGAGAAGACGCAGCTCGTGATCGTGATGGACGAGCACGGCGGTACCGCGGGCATCGTGACGATCGAAGATCTCTTCGAGGAGGTCGTGGGCGAGATCGCGGATCGACCCGAGAGCCACGCGCCGCTGCGCCGCGTCGAGGGCCGGCTTCGCGCGTCGGGCCAAGCGCGGGTGGACGAGGTCGGCGAAGAGCTCGGGCTGGAAGACTTCGAGCACGAAGAGGTCGACACCGTGAGCGGCCTCGTGCTCGCGCTGCTGGATCGCCCGCCGCTCGTGGGCGACGTCGTGGAGTGGCGCGGCGTGCGCTTCCGCGTGCTCGACGTGGAAGGCCACGGCGTCGAGGAGTGCGAGGTCTATCCGCCGCGCGCGGAGTGAGCCTCGACGCGTGAGCGACTCGGGCTCGCGCGATCAGCGACGGAAGAACGACACCACACGCTCGGCCGAGGCCGGGATCCACGCGTGGTCGACCGCCGGATCGACGACGACCTCGTGCTCGACGCCGCGGCGCGAGAGCTCGTCGGCGTAGAGGCGCATCGTCGACGGCGGCACCACGAGGTCGAGCGCGCCGTGCAGGAAGAGCGTCGGCGGGTGCGTCGCGTCGAGGGTCGGCACCGCGCAGAAGCTTCCCGCGCAGGTGGCGTAGCTGCCGCTCGCGATCGCGATGCGTCGGAAGCGGCCTTCGTAGGCGACGGCGACGCGCGAGCTCATGTAGCCGCCGCTCGAGAGGCCGGCCGCGTAGAGCGAATCGGGATCGAGCTCGCCGAGCTCGCCGCCTTCGATCGCGTCGAAGAGCGCGAGCATCAGCGCGTGATCGGGCGAGCTCTCCCACGCGACGTTCCAGGGCGCGACGTTCGTGTTCCACGCGCCCGCGCCACCGAAGCTCGCTTCGGGCGTGATCACCGCGAAGCCGGCCGCGAGGAGCGCGCGGATCACGTCGGCTTGCCAGTAGGCGCCGAACGCGCCGCTGCGTTCGCCGACCCACGCGAGGCCCGCAGGCGAGGCGCTGCCCTGGAAGAGCAGCACGGTGGGGAAGCCTCCCGCGGGTGGCTCCGTGCTCGGCCATTGGAAGTGCACCGCGCGTTCGACTCCGTCGACGTCGAGCACCGAAGTGCGACGGACACACGCGATTCGGGAAGCGTCGACCTCGCAGAGCGGCGTGGGCAGGGACGCGTCGGCCAGAGCACCGTCGGGATCCGCAGCGTCCGCGAGGTCGGCGTCGGCGAGCGCGGCATCATCCGCCGCATCTTCCGGCGCGGCGTCGACATGCGCCGCATCGACGGCGTCGGCGTCGAGCCGCACGCCCGCGTCGACGTCGGACGGTGCGCCCGAGCCTGCGCACGCGACGACCAGCGTCACGAAGAGCATGCACGTGCGCGACGCCACGAGGCCGTTCACTCCGCCGCGCTGACTGCGCGAAGCGCGCGATCGTGGGTGACCCACCAGGACTCGAGCTTCGGCCAGAGGCGATCCTTCGCGCTCTCGCTCACCACCGCCGCGACGTGGCCGCCCGGCAGGTGCGTGTGGGTGATGTCGCGGCTGCCTGCGCGCTCCGCGAGCGGCGCCGCGCTCTCCTTCGGCACGATGTAGTCGTGCTCGAACGAGAGCACGTGCAGCGGCATCGTCACGTCCTCGAGCCGCGCCGGTCGGCCGAGCAGGCGAAACGCGCCACGCACGAGCTGGTCCTCGCGGTAGAGCGCGCGAATCCACGTGCGGAAGACCTCGCCCGGCAGATCGACGTTGTCGTTCGCCCACTTCTCCTTCGCGAGGAAGGAGTCGAGGAACGCCTCGTCGAAGCCGCGCCCGGTCACCAGCTTGTCCGCGAGGAACGCGAGCTTGCTCGGCGTGAGCGTGGGCCGGAGCATCAAGAAGCTGGCCTGCAAGAGCGGCCACGGGACGTTGCCGTGGGCGTCGACGAGCGCGTCCGGATCGAAGGCGGGCGAGCGTGTCCACGTCGCGAGGATCCCGTCGTCTCCGAACGCGACCGGCGCCGCGAGGGTGGTCAGCGAAGCCACGCGCTCGGGGAACGCCGCCGCGTGAATCGTCGCGAGGGTGCCGCCCATGCAGTAGCCGAGCACGTGTGCGCTCGGCGCTTGGCTCTTCTCGCAGGTTCGCCGCAGCGCTCTACCGAGATAACGCCCAACCACGTCGTCGAAGGACAAATGACGATCTTCGGGACCGGGCGTTCCCCAATCGATGACGTAGACGTCCCAGCCCTTCTCCGCGAGCCACTCCACGAGGCTCTTGCCGGGGAGTAAGTCGAGCACGTACCAGCGGTTGATCATCGAGGGCACGAGCAGGAGCGGCAGCCGACGCGAGGGCGGACGGCCGCTCGGGGCGGAGAAGCGCAGCAGACGCCACTTGTTCTCCGTGTGCACCACGACGTGCGGCGTGCGACCGACCTCGGGGTTCGGATGCCGCACCAGCTTCACGAGGTTCGAGAGGGTCTTCAGCACGAGACACCTCGCTCCGAGGGACGTGATCCTTCGCGCACGCGCGCTGCCGGCTCGCGCACCGGCTCACTCGCCCGGTCGTGGAGGTCGCGCGGGTCGCTCGGTTCGACGCGCGACGCGCCTTGCCGAACCGCGAGGTCGCGCTCGTTGCGCGCCCGCACCCACGCGCGCACCTGGTCGACCGCGCTCACGACCGCGCCTCGTAGAGCGCTGCGAAGGTCTTGCCGAAGCGCTCGTAAACCGCCTTGCGCTTCACCTTCAGGGTCGGCGTGAGCAGGCCACCTTCCACGGAGAGCGGCTCGTCCATCACCACGATCTTCTTGATGGATTCGTAGCTCGCGAGCTCCGCGTTCACGCGCTCCACGCGCTTCCACAGGAGCGCCTCGACGGCCTGCGGGCTCGGCGACGTCCCTTGCTCGGCGAGCGCCGCGTGCACCGCCGCGCGGTTCGGCCACACGCCCGCGACGAGGAACTTCTCGCCGTCGCCGAAGACCACCACGTGGTCGATCAGCGCGTCGTCGCGGAAGCGGATCTCGATGTTCGCCGGCGCGACGTTCTTGCCGCCCGCGGTCACGAGGATGTCCTTCTTGCGGTCGACGATCTGCAAGAAGCCGTCGTCGGTCCAGCGGCCGACGTCGCCCGTCTTGAGCCAGCCGTCGTCGGTGAAGCACTCCTGGGTCGCCTTCGGATCCTTGTGGTAGCCCGAGAAGACGTTCGGACCTTTCGCGAGGATCTCTCCGTCCTCGGCGAGCTTGAGCTGCACCGAAGGAAAGGGTTTGCCCACGCTGTCGAAGCGGAAAGAGTCCGGCCGGTTCATCGTGAGGGTCGGCGAGCACTCCGTGAGCCCGTAGCCTTCGACGATCAGCAGGCCGGCGTCGTGGAAGAGCTCCTTGACCTCGCGTTTGAGACCTGCGCCACCCGAGAGACAGAACCGGAACTGTCCACCGGTGAGCTCACGCAGCTTCGCGATCTGGACCTTGCGCTCCGTGCCCGCCGCGAGGGCCTGCGAGGCGAGCTTGTCCCAATAGCTCGGTACGCTCATGAAGACCGAGGGTCGAATCTTCGGGAGCAGCTCGAGCACCTCGCGCGCGTCCGCGAGGTAGGTGACCCAGCCGAGCTGGTTGCCGATGCCCGCTTCGCCGAAGCCGTAGATGTGGCTCATCGGCAGCCAGAGCACGTCGACCATGCCCTCGTCGAGGAGCGGCGCGAGCACCTCGTACCAATCGCGCCCGTTGGTGCCGACGTTGCGATGCGTGAGCGGCACGCCCTTGGGCCGACCGCTGGTGCCGCTCGTGTAGAGCATCACCCCGGGCTGATCGAGCGAGACGGACTCCAGCGCTCGCGAGAAGGCCCCTTCGTCCTCGCGGTGCCGCGCCGCGCCGAGCGCCCGCGCGCGCGACCAGGTCACGAAGCGTTGATCGAGCTCCTTCGGCGAGGGCGCGCTCTTGCCGGCCGTGCGCAGCTCGGCCGCGAGCGCTTGCGGATCGAGCGCGTCGTCCATCAGCACCACGCGCCGCACCGCGTCGAGCTGCGGCCACACTTCGAGCACGCGGGCGAGCATCGCCTTGGTGTCGACGAAGACGACCTTCGCGTCGCTGTGCTCGATGACGTAGCCCGCTTGGTCCGCCGTGCTCGATCCGTAGATCGGCACCATCACGCCGCCCATCGCCTGGATCGCGAGCGCAGCGCTCATCCACTCCACCCGGTTGGGCGCGAAGATGCAGGCGCGATCGCCGGTCTGCATCTCGGTGCCGAGGTAGAGCGCGACGTCGCGGATCTGATCGGCGAAGGCCTGCCAGGTGACGGCCTTCCAGTCGCCGTTCTCCGCGACCATGAAGCGCGGGCGCGTGCTGCGCTCCGGCAAGAAGTCGAACACGATCTGTGCGGGCGTGCGGATCGCGCCGCCGGCGTGTTGGAAGTACTTCTGGACGTCCATCACTTCCCCCTCTCCGCGTCCGCCAGCCGATCTTCCAGATCGAGCAGCTTCGTCTGCAGATCGTGCAGCGCATGCAGCAGGCGCTCTTGATCCTCGCGGGTCGAGATCCCGACGCCGCTCCACCACTGCGCGAGCAGGTGCTTCTGCTGCGCTTGCAGCTTGTTCATCGCCGCGAGCATCCCGCCCGCCGGACCGAGAAACAGCGGCGACTTCATCCACGTCTCGAAGACGCCGGTCGACGCTTGGTCCCACGCGTCGAAGCTCTTCTTCCACAGGCTCCATCCGAGCTCGAAGGGGTTCATGACTGGCTCCCTCGCGATCGTCTCTCGATCGCCACGTCGTTTCGGTTCGTGCTGGCTCTCGATCGCGGCTCGCAGAGCGCGCGAGAGCATTCGAAAGTCACTCCAGCGAGAGGCGCCGCAGCTCCGCCGCGGTCGTGAAGTCCTGCGCCGACTCGCCGAGCCGTGAGGTCGCGCGCGCGATCTCGCCGAAGCACTCGAAGAGGAAGCTCGTCTGGCGCTGCGTGCTCGGCGCACCCGCCGCGGGCTCCACCGTCACGCGCACGTCCACGCGATGCGCCTGCGTGAACGAGAGATCGGGCAGCTCCACGCGACCCGCCGCCACCACGCTCACCTCGTAGACGTCGCGCCCCGCGTAGGGCAGGCCGCGGAAGGTGCCGTTGCGGACCTCGCCCACGCTCACGTGCTCCGCGCCAGGTTCGATCGGAAACCGATAGAGCGCGACCGGCGCGCCGTACACGAGCAGCGTTTGCCCCTCCGGCGGATCCTCGGCCGCGCTCGCGGTGCCGAGGAGCGAGAGCGCCTGCGCGTCGTGGTGGTAGACGCCGAGCGTGCGTGCGCCCGCGTCGATCGGGCTCACGAAGATCTCGCCCGAGAGCCCCGCGGTGATCGCAGCGAAGTCGTCCGCGAACCAGTGTTCTTCGAGCGCGCTCGCGGAGAGGCGCGCGAGCTGATCGTCGGCGAAGTCGAGCGAGAAGTCCCACACGCGGCGCTCTTCGATCACCGCGCCGACGAGATCGACGGATCGTTCGGTGCCAGCGGGGCTCACGAGCAACCCCACGCTCACGCCGAGCGCGGGCGCGAGCTCGACCGCGTCGATGCGACCGTCGAGGTTCGGGACACAGTCGAGCGGACCCGGCTCGCCCGGACGGTAGGGCTCGCGCATCGGGAAGGTGCGGTTGTCGCCGCAGCCGAGCGCGAACGCCACGAGCAGGCTGAGCGTCACGAGTCGCGCGCGCGAGCGGCGCGGAACGGAGAACGAGGAGAGCGGGATCGAAGAGCGCATGAATCTCCTCAGAATTGTAGACCCAGGCGGGCGCGGAAGAGCTGCGCCGGCCGCGCGTCGAGGCCAGCGGTGGGGTTGTCGAAGCCCGCGAGCGGGAAGAGCACGGCGTACTCGAGCGAGGCGAGGAAGCCCTGCGTGGTCGCGTAGACCAGCGTCGGATCGACTTCGATCCCGAGCCCGCGCTCGCCGCTGAGGGTGCTCGAAGGCTCCACCGCGAAGCTCGCGATCACCGCGAGCTGCGCTTCGAGGCGCCCCGGTCCGAGGTCGGCGAGGCGCACGCGCCCGTGGGGCCGCACGTAGATCGCGTCCGTCACGGTGCCGACGATCTCGCGGAAGAGGATGCGGTCGATGCGGTAGTCCGGATGGAAGCGGAAGTTGTCGACGCGCGTGTCGAAGGGGGCGCGCGCCTGTGGGCCGTCTAGATCGCCCGGCTGCGGCGCGGGCGCGGAGGTGCCGCGATCGTTGCGCCCGTAGAGCGCGCCCATGCCGGGCGCCGGATCACCGCTCGCGAAGCCGGCGTCGAGCCCGAGGCTCCAGGGCGACTTGCCCTCGCCGTGGCGCGGACCGAAGTCGGTCTCGAGCGCGGCGCCGATCTGCGACGAGGTGAAGGCGTCGCGCAGCTCGACGCCCGCGAGCAACGACGGCTGATCGATGCGCGCGCGCAGGTATGCGGCTTCGAGCTCGATGCGCCCGAAGGGCAACGTGACCTTCAGCCAGCCGTCGACCGCGGTCGCGCGAAAGCCACGCTGCTGCGACTGCGCGCGCGTGAGCGGGATCGGGTTGGCGGTCGGCAGGTAGTCCGCCGGCACGTCGCGGTCCTGCCAGCGGTGTGAGACGTAGGCGCCGTACTCGACGCTGATGCGGTTCGCGCGCGCGCGCCGACGACGCGCCAGATCCGTGTGGAAGTCGAAGAGCGCGAAGGTGAAGGTCCGCACGTCGTCCGCGCGATCGAGGCCGACGACGCGGTTCGGCGCCGCACGATCGGTGGACGGACCGATCGAGGTCCAGTCGAAGGCCACCGCCCACACGTGTCCGAGCAGCGGCGTCACGAACGCGATGCGGTCCGCGGCATCGCCGCTGTCGCAGTCGGAGCAATCGCCTCCGTTGGCGAGCATGCCGAGGCCCCAGTGGTTGCCCATGCGACCGACCGCGAGCAGCCCGAGCGGCGTGAGCACCTCCCCGTAGGCGCGCCGCACCACGAAGGGTTGGTTCGCGGGGCGCTGCGAGACCGCCACGCTCGGCACTCCGTCGGGCTGTGAGCCGAGCGCGAGGTTGTCGAGCGCGTCGATGCGCAGCTTCACCGCCATGCCGGCCTTCGGCACGAGGAGCGCGAGATCGGTGCGCAGGCGGAAGTCCGCGTGGGTCAGCGTCTGCGCGTCCAGATCCGAGAGCGGCACGGGGAAGATCGCTTCCCCGTTCGTCTGCGGACCCCGATCGAGATCGAGGTTCGTCAGCGTCTCGAAGCGGGTGCGGAGCGCGCCGTGGAAGACGACCTCGGTCTGCCGGGCGGCCTCGATGTCGTTGCCGAGATCGCGGAAGCCCTGCGCGCGCGCGGACGACGCGAGGGTGACGAGCGCGATCGCGGCGAGCACCGCGCGCGTGAGGGTGGTGTCGTTCACCAGCCACCTCGCGTGGCGTTCGTCGCGGAGTCGGAGTCGGAGTCCGAGTCAGCGTCGGTGACCGAGTCAGAGTCAGAGTCGGTGACCGAGTCCGAGTCCGAGTCACGAACCACCGACGCGCTCGCGCTCGTCGAGACCGACAAGAACGCGACCAGCTCCCGCGTCGACGGGACCGCCGCTTCGATCATCGGAAAATGTCCACAGCGCGGGAACACGCTCAATCGCGCATTCGGAAGCTCGTTGCTGAGCCTCTCGCCGAATTCCAGGAGCGTCACCGCATCCTCGCGGCCCCAGAGCAGCAGTGTCTCCTGCTGGATCTCGCGGTAACGCGCGGCCTGCGCCTCGTACCGCATCGCGCGCACCGCTGCGAGCGCCGCCGCCTTCGTGCCCGGCCGCGAGACCTGCTCCTCGACCACGTCGATCAGCGCCTGCGGGATGATCTCCGGGTCGTAGAACGCGAGCGCGATCTTGTCCTCGCTGCGTTGATCGTAGAAGGCGCCGAAGATGATCTCGCCGAGCCCCGACGCGCGCGCCCAATGGAAGGTGGTCGGGAGCTGCTCGGGGTAGACCCACGCGTCGTAGAGCGCGATGCGCGTGACCTTCTCGGGCGCCTCCAGCGCCATCGCGAGCGCCACGCTGCTGCCGTAGCTGTGCGCGACCACCGCCGCGCGATCGATGCCGCGCGCCTCCATGAGCTCGAGCACGATGCGCGCCTGCTCGTCCGCGGAGTAGTCGTGATCGCTCGTCGGCGCCGGGCGATCCGTGTAACCGAAGCCCTTCAGATCGAGCGAGAGCACACGAAAGCGCTCCCGCAGCACGGGGCGAATCCCCGCCCACACGCCGAGGCTGCTCGCGAAGCCGTGCACCAGCACCACCGCCGGCGCGCCCTCGGGGCCTTCGTCGACGTAGTGCACGCGCGCACCGCGCACGTTCGCGAACGCGCCGTCCTGCGGCTCGTTCGGCAACGCGCCCGCGTGGTACGAGACGCAGCTCGCGCAGAGCGCCGCCAGCAGCGGCGCCGTGAGCACACGAAGCTTCACGGCGCGAGCCTCCGCACTTCCGCGGCCACGAAGCGTTCGGTCGCGCTCTCGCTCTCCCCGCTCCGCACCACCGCGACGGTGCCGAAGCACTCGCTCACGAAGGCGTACGTGCGCACGCGCGAGAGCACCACGCCGAAGCCGTTGTCGCGCACGAGCTCGGTCCGCACGCGAAGCACCTCGAAGGTCCCGAAGGGTGTCTCGAGCTCGCCCGCCGCGTCGACCACACTCTCGTAGGTCTCGTCGTAGGTCGTGATCACGCCGAGCGCGCGACCGGTCACGTCGACCTCTTCCGTCCAGCGATCGCCCTCTTCGAGCGGGAAGCGCAGCGTGCCGATCGCGGGGTCGTTGATGAGGCGCGTCTCGGTGAAGCCGCTCTCCGGCGAGCCCACGCCGCGCAGGAGC
>Ga0075012_10005342_pt1 | contig 11814 bp, 9 predicted proteins | sample All_14_2_FD_71474 | JGI IMG/M metagenome (GOLD analysis project Ga0075012, IMG submission 71474) | Freshwater microbial communities in response to fracking from Pennsylvania, USA - Allegheny Zone_MetaG_DW_15 | ecosystem: Environmental > Aquatic > Deep subsurface > Groundwater > Drilled...
CTGTGGCGGGTGCCGTCTGGAGGGCATTGGCCAATGCAATAACGTAGGCCCCCGAATTATCACGACGTGCGGCAGCCGCGATGGTTGCCTGCACCTCTGGCGTCACTCGCCCTGTGGACGACAGCAGTTTCGCGATGAGCGTGTCGGCGTGTTCGGCACCAGCTGTTTCACGCAGCAGTCTGTAACCGGCAATCACGGTTTCCTCATCCTTTGCGTCCAGTGTGGCGATCGCAAAACGCGACGCTTTGGTTACATGACGCGCTTTGAAAAGCTCCATCGCGACCTTTTTGCCAGAATCACTGAAGGTGTCATAAAATTTCAAGAGAGGTGGCGAAAGCGTTTTGGTCGGGATTAGCCGGGCGGCATCGTAAACAAGTGTTGACCTTTCTTGAGTAAGGTCTTGGAGCAGTCGAGGAAGCTGCGCGGCATAGGCAGATGAATCGAGGCGGATGAGTGCGTGTTGTGCGGCGGATGCGATACTCGCATCCGTATGTGAGATCAATGCGATCACGGGTTTACAGGCGGTCTTATCGCCCCGCGCGGCCAACATGTCGAGGAGCATGATTGTACGAACAGGATTCGTGGTCGTAGAGAACTTGCCAGCCCAGAGCAGTGTCTCTTTCTTCCCGCCAGCGGAGCGGGCCCAGTCGAGTACGACGCCTACAAAGGCGGTATCCGGGTCGTCAAACGCTTGAAGCAGGCGGGGAGTACGAGCTTTGGGCTTAAGCGAAACGAGTTCCTTGTTGAGTGCGGCATATCTGGTTTCATCTACGGGTAAGGCTTTCGGAGCGCGGTCATCGGTGATGGCCAGAATGGCCATTGTGGCAAGTCCAGAAACGCCAGGCGCGGCTGATTTTTCGAACACTCTGATCGCGTCGACTTGGTGCGGCAGGCCACACCATCGGAGTTGGTCAAGAAAGAAGCATGTGACATCAGCCTCGTTGGCACGTTGGGCGGCCATGAGTAGCTCATCCGTGTAGACCTTACGCGCGGTGGCCCCCGCTGGACGCATAACGAATTGGGAAAGAGCGGCGATACGGGTACACGCGATGGGATCCGATGCGCCGCCGGTTTTGATTTCCGCAAAGAGGTGCTCGAGCGGCAGAGGGCCTTGTCTAAACAGATCGGCAAGGGACTTTTCATTGATGGTTGAGAGCTCATTCGTCTGTTGGGCAGCCCATTGAGCGGCAGGCAACTGAGCCTGTATCGGGAAGGACAGAAGCAGAGAAAAAATGAGTGCGGAGTGTAAGCAGTATTTCATGATAAATCCTTTAATTTTATGCTGTATAATTCACATGACCCACGGGGCACGCATTGGCTGATAGATGAATTTGTCTGCAGCGGGGTCATTCACGGCACAAAGCTTGATCGGATCGAAGGTAAAACCGCGTCCGAGGCGCATGGCTGTGATTCCGAGGTTGACGATTGTGGCAGAGCGGAAGCCATTCTGTTCGTTGAGTGCAAATGTGCGCCGGAGTTTTACAGACTCGAGGAAATCGGTCTGTTGCGGAGCAGGGTCGGGCAACTCGGTGAGAACGCTGTCAAGGTTCGCGATATCGGATTTCAGCTTCGGCCAGACTTTTCCTTTTGGGCCCTCAAGGAAGGGCTCACCCTTAAGCGAGTTGTCGCCGTCAAGAACGATCTGACATCCGTCCGAATAGGTGTAACTGATACGTCGGAAGGCCCCGACCGCGTCGGGATGCTGGGGAGGGCAATCAATCTCAATCTTGATTGGACTTGTTTCGTCCTTTTCCATCAAGTACTGGACTGGATCAAGATAGTGCTGCCCCATGTCGCCTAGGCCTCCGCCGTCATAGTCCCAGTATCCGCGGAAGGTGCTGTGCGTACGATGCGGGTGGTATGGTTTAAACGGGGCAGGGCCAAGCCAGAGGTCGTAATCGAATGTTTCGGGTATTGGCTCAGGCTTTAGGCTGGTCATGCCACTCCACCCAAATTTTAGAGTGAAACCGGTGGTTTCACCGACAACGGCCTTTACAGGCCAACCGAGAAGACGGTTCTCCATGATTTTTTTTAGCGGTTTAACTTCAGTCCCGAAACCATAAAACCCACTTTGAAAGCGGAACCACGTGTTAAGGCGGAAAATGCGTCCGTTGGCCTTTACGGCCTCCATGACGCGTCGACCCTCACCAATGGTGCGGGTCATCGGTTTCTCGCACCAAATATCTTTTCCAGCCTGGGCGGCCATGAGAGACATGAGACCGTGCCAGTGAGGCGGGGTACAAATGTGCACGATGTCGACATCGGCGCGCCCGAGGATTTCCCTAAAATCGCGACAGGCGAAGATTTTTCCGTACCCATTCTTTTCAGCTTGAACAACGCCTTCCTGCACACGTTTCGCATCGGGATCACATAGCGCAACAAGCCGGGTAGCCTTGTATCCGAGGTGATTGCCCGAACGGGCGATGCCGCCGAACCCGAGGAGCGCCCTGGTGAGTTGGTTGCTGGGAGCAGTTTCTGAACGCAACACGTGTGCAGGTATGATGGTGAATGCTGCAAGGGTCCCCGCCCCCTTTAGGAACGCTCGACGATGTAAAACAGATGTCATGGGTCTCTCCATGTAATTAGTTTGATGATTTTTCTAGATACATACGCATCTATCCTGATAAATTACATGATCTGTATAGGTGATGCAAGTGCCGTTTTTGCGGGTTTGTGCATTGACACCCCTTGCCATATAAGGTAATATGCATCATCTTTTTTATGAAATAAAAAGGGTGGGGAGATCCCCGCTCTTTTTTGTTGATGGAACCTTGAAGCGGAAGGCGGTGCGGCGATGAACAATGAGTTGCTTTCGATTATAAGTTACCTGGAGCGTGACCGCGGGGTTAATCGGGAGATTATCATTCAGGCGATCGAGTCCGCGATCCAGCAGGCCGCCCGCAAAAGTTTGGAAGTTCCGAATGATCTGCGCGTAGAGATTGACCGTAAAACGCTAGCCATCAAGGCATTCGATGCCGTTGTCGTCTCGGACGAAGATACGGGGCTCGGTTTTATTTCGCTACGTAAAGCCCATGCAATCAAGCCGGATGCGAAAATGGGAGAGACTTTGGAAATCGAAGTGCCGCCTGCAAAATTAGGGCGTATTGCTGCGCAGACCGCTCGACAGATGATTCTGCAGAAAATTCGCGAGGCCGAGCGTAAGAACGTATACGACGAATACAAGGATCGTATCGGTGACATTGTCAGTGGAACCATCCGGCAGATTGCACATCGAGACCTGATCATTGATTTGGGCAAGACCGAGGCGATTCTGCCTGCCAAAGAACGTATCCCTACGGAAGAATACAATGTGGGCGATCGTATTCGTGCTTACGTTTACCGCGTACAGCCTGGCGCCAATGGTCCGGCGGTCGTTTTATCGCGGGCCTGCCCCGAGTTTGTTAAAACGCTTTTCCGTTTAGAGGTCTCAGAGATTGCCGATGGCATTGTCGAGGTGATGGGTGTAGCGCGCGACCCTGGATTCCGTTCCAAGATCGCGGTCAAGACGTTGGACGATAAGGTGGATCCTGTTGGCGCGTGTGTGGGCTTGCGGGGCGTACGTGTGCGTAACATCGTGCGCGAGTTGAACGGTGAGAAGATTGATATTGTGCGGTGGAGCGATGATATCAAGCAGTACGTGACTCAGGCGTTGGCTCCAGCGCGGCTCGAGGGGATATCGATCGACCCGAACGAGGCTCGCACGGTACACGTGACGGTTGCGCCGGACCAGCTCTCTTTGGCGATTGGCAAGCGCGGGCAAAACGTGCGGCTCACGTCCAAAATCACAGGGTGGCGAGTTGACATCCAAAAGAGCGGCGAAGAGGTCACATTTGAGGAGAAGCGCGAAACTGCAATTGAGGAGTTGGCAGATGTGCTGGATATCAGCGAAGAGACCGCCACCGCGTTGGTTGCAAACGGCTTCTTGACAACGGACGGCATCATCGAGGCGGAAATTCCTTATTTGCAAGAGGTGCTGAGCCTGGACGAAGAGACGGTGCGAAAAATCTGGTTGGCGGCTCAAGCAGCGAGCGGTGTGGTCGAAGCGGGAGAGTAAGTGAGTATGATGAGAGTATGTGAACTGGCGAAGAACGTGCAAACCTCCAGTGTGGAGGTGCTCAAGCAGGCGGATGCATTAGGCATCGAGGCCTATTCGCCGTTGTCGCGGCTTGACGCGCAATCGGTGTCCCGCCTTCAGGAGCATTTTAAGCAAAGGCCTCCGGCGGACGTCGAGCGGGAAAATAACGAGAGAACCGCTCGCCAAACCGCGAAGCAATCTATAGAAGTGTCCCGCCGTGCCGCACAGGCAAGGGCAGACCGTGCTATGTTGGAAGCAAACCGTTTGCGAGCCCTCGAAATGGATGCGCTAGCGAAGGGCAAGACGGTTCCGACCCACACTGCAGCAGCGCCAGCTATCCCGACGGCGGATTCGTCCGTTCCCGCTCCCGCTGTAACGCAGAATGGGTTTGTGACTTCAACGACGGGAGCTGAACCTGTCACGGCAACTGCTCAAGAGGAGACTCATGCCGTTAAGCCTCCTGCCAATGAAATTGGCTCTGCAACAGCGTCTCCCCATCCCGTTAGTGTGGCGGGTGCCCCCGAAATTGCGCCACAGGTTGCCGTCGGGGCGCCTCACATAGCCGCATCAGGGCCGAAAGGGACACAGAAACCCAAACCAGCGCGTTATGTCGTTGAAGATGACTTGGAGCCCGATGAACAACTCGCTGCGCCGTTCATCGAACGGATCGCCAAGGAGACTCCGCGTGAACTGCCGAAACCCGTGCGAACACAGAATCTTAAAGGGCGTGACAAGGAAACGATCCGCCCGCCAGTGCGCGGGCAACAAGCCCAGTATGGCCAGCGGCCCGATCCTAAGCAGCAGAGGACCGGGCTTCGTCCGCAACCGCAAGAGCAATCATCACCTGCACCAGACCGCGTTATTCTTTTGCGTGGGGCTGTGATTGTCAAAGACCTCGCAGAAAAGCTGGGACTTCGGGCGAACCGTCTGATTGCAGACCTGATGCAACTCAATATCTTGGCCTCGATCAACCAGCGCGTCGAGATCGACGTCGCTCAAAAAATTGCCGAAAAATATGGATTCAAGATTGACATCGAGCGGGCTAAACGCTCCACAGAGCGCAAGCCGGTGTTGCGAAGCGAAGACGCTGATGACGCAATTCCCGAAGATAAACCGGAAGAACTTGTGCCCCGCCCGCCGGTGGTCACTTTCTTGGGCCACGTCGACCATGGCAAGACCTCGCTGATGGACCGTATTCGCAACACACGTGTGGCATCGGGCGAAGCGGGAGGAATCACGCAACACATTGGCGCCTACACCGTGGATGTCAACGGACGTAAGATCACCTTTCTGGATACGCCTGGACATGCAGCATTCTCCGCAATGCGCGCCCGTGGAGCTAGTTTAACGGATATCGCAGTCATTATTATTGCGGCGGATGATGGCATCATGCCGCAGACGCGTGAGGCGATCAAGCATGCGCAACAAGCCGGCGTTCAGATCATGGTTGCAATCAACAAGTGCGATCTGCCGACCGCAAAACCAGACCGGGTGCGGCAGATGTTGCAGGGCGAAGGTCTGACGCCGGAAGAGTGGGGCGGCGATGTGATCTGCGCGGAGGTTTCGGCGACTACAGGCAAGGGCGTCGATCATCTACTTGAGATGATCCTCTTGCAGGCCGATGTGTTGGAACTGAGTGCCAATGCGTCGCGTCGTGCCGATGGTTTTGTGGTCGAAGCTCAACTCGAGCAAGGCCTAGGGCCGACGGCGACTTTGTTGGTCGCAGGCGGCACCCTCAATGTAGGCGACATCATCTTGTGTGGCGAGTATTTCGGACGTATACGCGGTTTGATCGATGACCGTGGCCGCCGCGTGAAATCCGCTACCCCCGCAACTGCCGTAAAATGCATGGGCATTTCCGGTGTGCCGGAGGCAGGAGCGCCATTTCGGGTAATGCTTAACGAGAAGCGGGCACGAGAATTGGCTGAAAAGACGGCCGAGGAACGCAAACAGATCGAACTGGTGAGTTCCAAGGCAACCTCTCTCGATGCGCTCATGAGCCAGATGAAGGACAACCAGCGCCGTGAGTTGGCCGTGATTATCAAGGCGGACACTCAAGGCTCATCCGAAGCCATCTGCGAATCGCTGAAGGAAATCAAGAGCGACAAAGTTACGCTCAACATCATATCCGAAACAATCGGCAATGTATCGGCAACGGATGTCAATAAAGCCTGTGCCGGTCAAGCGCTGATCGTCGGCTTTAATGTTGGTTGTGAGACGGGCGTGCAGCAGCAGGCTCGTCATGACAGCGTTCGCATCAGTACTTTTCGCATCATTTACGAACTGATGGATTTCGTCAAGCAGCGCATGCTTGACCTGTTGTCTCCTGAATACAAGGAGGTCGTGAAAGGGCACGCGGAAGTGCGCGCCATTTTCGACATCGGCAAAACTGGACGCGTGGCTGGCTGTCAGATGCTCGACGGAAATTTACGGGCGGATGCGCGCTTCCGGATTTTGCGCAAGAAAGAAAAGATCTGGGAAGGCAAACTTTCAGCGCTGAAGCATTTTCAGAGCGATGTCTCAGAGGTCAGTGGTTCTCAGGAATGCGGTATCCTTTTTAATGGTTTCGAAGCATTTCAGGAGGGCGACACCATCGAGTGTTACGTGCTCGAAGAGCTGCCACGCAGCCTGTGATTGCCCACTCCACGCTGGACAACATGATGGAAGGAGGCCTCTATGTCGATTGACCGTCTTGAACGCGTCAATGCGCTATTGCGTCGTGAGATCGGCGAGGCGCTCTATAAGGTTTTTTCTGGCGAACCGCTGGATCTCGCATCAATTACAGTCACTAGGGTCCAAACGGCACGTAATCTTCGTACTGCCACTGTGGCGGTTTCTGTTTATGGACATGAAAATGAGCGCGGTGCTATTCTTCGCAAACTCGCCAATAAAGCCAAGGATTTGCAGGCACTGATCAACAGCGACCTTACACTAAAGTATACGCCACGACTGCGGTTCGTTCTTGATGGCTCAGTTGAGAAGGGGGATCATATCCTGGATGTTCTCAGCCATCTGGATGTGCCGGCTGACCACGAAGATGGCGAATCGTCGGTCATGGCATAGAGTTTTCTGATGATACTGCGGAAGGCAGGTTAAATGTCTGCTTTTTTAAATGCACCCTCACCTCTGACTCGGTTTGATGGCATTTTGCTGGTCGACAAACCAGTTGGTCCCACATCGCATGACATTGTCCACAAGGTACGCAAAACTTTTCGCTTTGAGAAAGTTGGCCACGGGGGAACTTTGGACCCAAATGCGACGGGCTTGCTGATTGTGTTGATCGGAAAAGGCACGAAACTTTCTGATCAGCTCATGGGAGGCGACAAGGCTTATACTGGCGTCTTGCGGCTTGGGCGTACGACATCCTCTCAGGACTGCGATGGGGTAACACTCGAAGAGAAACCATGGGAACACGTTACTCGCGAGCAAATGGAAGAGCAAATGGCGTTGCTTACAGGGGATATTTTCCAGACGCCCCCGATGGTTTCTGCCATCAAAGTAGAGGGCGTTCCGCTATATAAACTTGCTCGAAAAGGACAAGAAATTGAACGCAAGCCCCGCTTTGTCCATGTTTTCCGATTTGCTATAACGGAATGGGCAACTCCGTTGGTGACAATCGATGTGAGATGCACAAAAGGGACCTATGTGCGGACTCTGGCACACGATGTGGGACAGGCTCTCGGCTGTGGGGCATGCCTAGATGCGTTGCGCCGCACCCAATCGGGCTCTTTTGATGTCAAAGACGCTCTGGCGTTCGACGACCTTTTAAAGCTGACAACTGATCAACTCGCCGACCGCGTGATCCCTTATAGCCGTGTTGCAGGAAAGAGCCTATGAATGTGCTCACACAACCCGCCCAGTTTCGTAAAATTCGCGGTCCGGTCTTTCTGGCTGCGGGTTTTTTTGACGGGATGCACAAAGGGCACCAGCTCGTTTTATCCAGTACCGTCGAACGTGCGAGAGAGGTCGGAGGTCAGGCGTGGGTTCTCACGTTTGACCGTCACCCCTTAGCCGTGCTGGCCCCATCGAAATGTCCTCCGTTACTCTGCACGTTGGAAGACCGGTTGCATCTTTTAGAGAAGACAGGCGTTGACGGCGTGTTGGTTTTGGAATTCACGCGTCAGCTTGCAGTGCAGGAACCGGAGACGTTCATTCGGTGGCTTTGCGGCAAGCCGCGTGGCGAAATGGAAAGTGAGGGAGGAGCCCGTTTGTCGTCGGTGGCCAAGTTGAGTGAGATCCGCTGTGGCGACAACTGGCGATTTGGTCGCCGAGCTGCCGGCACTCCTGACTTACTTGCCCAGTATGGGAAACTTTACGGTTTCCGCGTAGTGATCGTGCCCTATGCCGAATATCAGGGACTTGAGATATCCAGCACCCGTATCCGCTACGCGGTGCGCGAAGGTCGGCTGGATGATGCTTCTGCAATGTTGGGACGGCCTTACTCGGTCCGAGACATAGTGGTTAGGGGGCGCGGCATGGGACAGACGCTTTGTGTGGCAACGGCGAATCTTCAGCCACGTACTGATGTATTACCACCGAACGGCGTATATGCGGTTCGTGTTGTAGTCGACGACAAATCCTATGACGGGGTTTCAAACTTAGGAACCCATCCGACGTTTACAGACGTAAAACCTGACCATGCCGTTTTGGAGACGCATCTACTTAAGTTCGGGGAAGATCTCTATGGTAAGACAATTGAGGTTTGCTTTTTAGCGCGGTTGCGTGATGAATGTGTCTTCGATTCTGCCGACGCTCTCGTCAAGCAGATTGAGGAAGACGTTCGTAACGCCGAGCGCTTTTTTACGCCTCAGCAAGAGGTGTGAGGAGAAGCACGCATGCACGAGTATCGGGCGGATGAGGCGCGGTATGGGCAGATGCACTATCGGACATGTGGTCGGAGCGGACTAAAATTGTCAGCGGTTGGCCTTGGTTTATGGCACAGTTTCGGTGAGGCAGAAAGTCATGACGACTGTTTCGCGCGTGTTTCAACAGCGTTCGATCAAGGAATTTCGTATTTTGATCTGGCCGACAATTACGGTCCGCCTCCAGGTGCGGCAGAGACGATTTTTGGGACTGTCCTCGGCCGTGAGTTTAAATCGTATCGTGATGAGTTGGTTGTGGCAACCAAGGCCGGACATGCCATGTGGCCGGGACCCTATGGTGACTGGGGAAGCCGCAAACATTTGCGTGCAGGACTTGACCAGAGCTTGAGGCGTTTGCGGTTGGACTATGTCGACATCTTTTATCACCATCGACCAGACCCGGAGACCCCGCTGGAGGAGACGGTATGCGCGCTTGCGGATATGGTGTCTCAAGGCAAGGTGCTTTACGTCGGGTTGTCGAAATATCCTGCTCCGCTCTTACTTAAGGCAAGCGCAATGCTTGCTGAGTTGCATGTTCCCTGTGTTGTGCACCAAGTGCGCTACAATCTTCTCGACCGGACAGAAGTAGAGCGAGAGCAACTGCCGGCTGCAACAGAGGCTGGCCTTGGAACCGTTGCATTCTCGCCGTTAGCGCAGGGCGTGCTCTCCAATAAATATGCGCAGGGCGTGCCCGTAGACTCTCGCGCGGCTAAGGGCACCCCATTTATAGGACGCTATTTGCATCACGATGCGGTCGCCTATGCGCAGCGCTTGGCAATGCTCGCCAAACAACGCGGACAGACACCTTCGCAAACGGCGCTCGCATGGGTCCTGCGTGATTCTCGTGTGACTTCTGCGGTGATCGGAGCGAGTCGGTCTGAGCAAATCCGCGAGAATGTTGCGGCCTTGAAAAACATGTCGTTTGAGGCGGACGAGTTGAATGTACTAAGCTGACTAATTCAATTCGGTGCTCGCCCATAACAGGCCGTCAGGCCAAGGGTCTCTTCGATACGAAGCAGACGATTGTATTTGGCGACGCGCTCAGAGCGCGAGAGGGAGCCTGTTTTTATCTGCCCGCAACCGGTGGCGACTGCGAGATCGGCAATGAACGCATCTTCGGTCTCGCCTGACCGGTGCGAGACAATCGAAGAATATCCCGAGTCATGCGCAAGACGGATTGCATCCAGCGTTTCGGTGAGCGTGCCAATCTGGTTTAGCTTGATAAGCACGGCATTAGCGGCATGTTCCGTTATGCCACGCCGGATGAAACGCACATTTGTGACAAAGAGGTCATCGCCAACCAATTGGCAGACAGGTCCAATCCGTTGCGTGAGCTGAATCCATCCAGCCCAGTCATGTTCGGACATGCCATCCTCGATAGAGTCGATAGGATATTTTTCAATAAGTCCGGTCAGATAGTCGATTTGAGAAGAGCTTTCACGGCGTGCAGGGGCTTTTGAAGCTCCACGCGCAAGGCTTTCAAAGCGCCCATAGTCATAGACGCCGTCGGCAAAAAATTCCGAAGCGGCGCAATCGAGCGCGAGTGCGACCTGTCCGCCCTGTTCTTTTCTTCCCGGCTTATACCCGGCAGCCCCGATGGCCTGAAGAATTGTTTCGATGGCATCTTCCGCACTGGCGAAGTTAGGGGCGAATCCACCCTCGTCGCCTACCGCCGTCGAGAGTCCGCGTTTTTTGAGAATGCCCCGTAACGCATGAAAGATTTCAGCCCCGGCACGCAGCGCTTCCCTGAAACTCGGCAGGCCATATGGTCGGATCATGAATTCCTGAAAGGCCACGGGGGCATCAGAGTGTGCGCCCCCGTTGACAATGTTCATCATGGGTACAGGTAACACGTGGGCAGATTCGCCGCCAAGATAGCGAAAAAGGGGAAGTTTGGCTGCACGCGCGGCCGCACGCGCACTAGCGAGTGAGACTGCCAACAACGCATTTGCACCAAGGTTGGCTTTTGTCGGCGTGCCGTCAAGTTCGATCATGCATTGGTCTAACGCGGCCTGGTCAGCAGAATCCATACCGACGACAGCCTTGGTGATAGTGGATTCAATATTTTTGACAGCACGCAATACGCCCTTACCGCTGTACCGCGTCACGTCTCCATCTCGTAATTCTAGAGCTTCATTCTCGCCGGTTGAAGCACCCGAGGGTACTGAGGCACGAGCCACAATTCCGCAGGAGAGGCGAACTTCAGCTTCAACGGTAGGGTTGCCGCGTGAATCTAGGATTTCGCGCGCAAGAATAGACTCAATCCGTGTGTTCATTTAGACCTCCATGTCGTCAGGATGATTTTTTCAGAAAATGCATTTGGCAAAACTACGTCCCAGCTAGGGGAGGCTTAGGCGAGGCCTCGCGAGATCAGGTCAACCTCATCAAGTCCGATGTAGTGGCCGATTTCATGGAGCAACGTCTTACGAACCTCACAGTCAAACATTACAAGGTTATTCTCTGCCTCGTCACGCAAGTTTTCAACAAACAACCGGATTACACAAGGTACCGGGTCCGAGTTTTCGTTAATCTCAGCATACGGGGTTCCGACAAAGAGCCCAAGCAAAGCTTCTCCATCACCTGCTTGTATTTTCTCGTGCTCAGCGGGGTATGGGTCGAGAGTTACCGTAACATTGTCAAGGCAACGCCTAACGTCTGGCGGAAGAGCAGATAACACTTCGTGCAACACTTTCTCAGCCCGTTCATACCAGATCGCATCAGACTTCTGGCGGTTTTGCGAGTTCATGTCTATAGTCCTTATATTCTTTTTCTTATTACGCCTTTTCCAGACGCTCGTCAAACCAAATCAAAATATCGGAAACAGTCGAATGAAGTCCTTGTCATGACATCTGAATCTGGCATGTAATCCCTTCGACC
>Ga0075012_10005343_pt1 | contig 11811 bp, 11 predicted proteins | sample All_14_2_FD_71474 | JGI IMG/M metagenome (GOLD analysis project Ga0075012, IMG submission 71474) | Freshwater microbial communities in response to fracking from Pennsylvania, USA - Allegheny Zone_MetaG_DW_15 | ecosystem: Environmental > Aquatic > Deep subsurface > Groundwater > Drilled...
AGGCACACCCCGACCGGTTCGGGCACCGTGAGCGCGGGGACGCTCAGCCCCGGGCGGCCGGTGAGGCCCGCGATCGCGGTGAGCCGCAGCGTCGCCGCGCGCACGACGTCCAGGTCGGCGGGCGCGGCACCGACCCGCGGTGCCGCGGACGACGCCGACGGCACGAGCAGCACCCGGTCGCCGAGCACCTCGTCGAGGCGCTCGCGGTGCCGGGCGACCGCGGCCCGGGCCTCGGCCTCCTGCTCGCGCGTGACGGACTGCGCGAACTCGAACCGTTCCCGCACCCCGGCGCCCACGGCATCCGGATGCCCGAGCACCCAGCCGCCGTCGGACTCCCACGCCTCCGCGGCTTGCGTCACCCGGAACGCCTCGAACATCTCGCCCGGGTCGCCGAGGTCGACCTGCTCGACGTCGAGACCGTCGAGCAGCGCGGCGAAGGCCTCGCGCACCGCCGGGTCGGCGAGCGCGACGAGACCCGGGTCGACGACGAACCCGGCCGTCTCGACGGTCGCGGTACCGAGGGCGACCTCGACGACGCGGCGCAGCGTCGCGGCGTCGCGCGTGAGCCAGCCGACCGTGTCGAACGACGGCGCAAGCGGCCAGACGCCCTCGAGCGGCACGGCGCCGTGAGTCGTGCGCAGCCCCCACAGTCCCTGGTACGACGCGGGAACCCGCAGCGACCCCGCGGTATCGGTGCCGAGCCCGATGCTCGCCTCGCCGAGCGCGACGGCCGAGGCGGGTCCGCTCGACGAGCCGCCGGAGAGATGACCCGGGGCGGTGGGGTTCGGCGGCGCCCCGTAGTGCGGGTTGGCGCCCGCGATGGAGTAGGCGAACTCGTCGGTCTGGGCGATGCCGCGGATGTCGGCGCCGGCATCCCGCAGCTGCGTCACCGCGGGTGCGGTACCGACCTCGATCGGCGCTTCGGCGAGGAACGTCGGATTGCCCACGCCGACCGCGAAACCGGCGATCGTGAACAGGTCCTTCACGGCAACCGTCTCGCCGCGCAACGGACCCTCGGGGGCGCCCGCGACGAGCGGATCGCCGAGTTCGCGCCAGACGGAGGAGTCGGTCATGAGAAGTCCGCCTTCCTGATGCGGGCGTGCACGCCCGTCACGCGGTCCACGACTTGCGAGATGTCGAAGTCGGTCGCCGCCGAGAGGTACGCGTAGGCGTGCTCCTCGTCCATGCCGTAGCCGCCGACGAGGAAGCGGATGCTCGCGCGCACCGACTTCTTCATCGCCTCGCGCAGATCCTCGTCGAGCCCCGTCGGCACCCAGAACTCGGGCGTCTCGACGACGGGACCGTAGCGCTGCACGAACGGCGCGAACGGATCGTCGGCCTTCGTCACGCGGAACCGCAGGGTCGCCCGAAGCGACGCCTCGAACGCGGTGAGCGCGACCTCGCCGTCGCCCTGTGCGAAGTGCGGGTCGCCGACGTAGGCGAGTGCGCCGGGCACGAGCACCGGGAGGTGCAGCGTCGTGCCCGCAACGAGGAGGTTGATGTCGAGGTTGCCGCCGTGCAGCCCCGGCGGCACCGAGTGCGGCCGCTCCGACCCGGGCACCGCGACGCCCATGGTGCCGAGGAACGGCCTCGCCGGAAAGGTCACGCGCTCATCGGACCCGGCCCGCAGGGGGATCGACCCGAGTCCCGCGGCCGCGTCGAGGGCTGCGAAGACGCTCACCGTCGCGTCGCCGCGCGGGAACTCCCCCGGGAGCGCCCCGCGGCCGTGCCGGTTGGAGATGACCCCGTAGGGCACGCGCGGCAGCAGCTCGACGACCTCGATCGAGAGGATGTCGCCGGGTTCCGCGCCGCGCACCGCGATCGGACCCGTGATGACGTGCGGCCCGTCGTCGGAGCCCCGGGTGCGGGTCGCGGTGAGGGCGACGGCATCGGCGAGCACCTCCGCGGCAGCGACTCCATGGCCGCCGAAGAACGCGACCGGGTCGGAGCCCTGGTCGTCGAGCACGCCCTCGTGGCTGATCGTGTCGACCGTGACCTCGACACCCGGCTCGACCTCGAGCACGGGAGCGTCGTCACCCGCGGGCAACCGCCCCCAGAACACCCGGGCGGGATCGGCCGGAAGGTAGGTGCCGCGGATCGGCCCCTCGCCCGGCTGCAGGATCGTCATCCCCCCACGCTATCGACCGCCGCGCCGACCCGGTCACCTCAGCCCTTGACGGCACCCGCGAGCACCGCCTTGACGAAGTGACGCTGGAGCAGCAGGAAGACGAGGAGCGTCGGCGCCATGAGCAGGACCGCCGCGGCGCACATGAGCGGCACATCGACGCTGTGCTCACCCTGGAAGGCCGCAAGCGCTCCCGCCATGGTGCGCCGCGACGGATCGTCGATGAGCACGATCGACAACAGGAAGTTGTTCCACGCCGTGAGGAACTGCAGCAGACCGAGCGTCACGAGGGCGGGCGTCAGGAGCGGGAGGTGCACGTACCGGAGCACCTGGACGCTGGAGGCGCCGTCGAGGTGCGCGGCCTCGGCGAGCTCCGCGGGGATCGCGGCGAACTGCCCGCGCATCCAGAAGATGCCGAACGGCATGAGCCACCCGATGAGGGGCAGGATCACCGCCCACGGGGTGTTGAGGGTCCCGAGATCCTGTGCCTGGTAATACAGCGGCACGATCGCCGCCTCGAACGGGATCGTGAGGCCGAGCAGGAAGACCAGGAAGATCGGCGTCGATCCGGGCACGCGCACGTGCCCGAGGGCGAAGCCGCCGAGCGTCGCGAAGAGCAGGGCCGCGGGCACGACGCCGAGCACGATCGTCGCACTCGAGCCGGCGAGCACCACAAAGTCGGAGTCGACGAACGCGCGGCCGAAGTTCTCCCAGTGCGGCTCGTCGGGCCACGCGAAACCCGCGGGAGAGCTTCCCGCGGGATGCAACGCAGTGACGAACATCACGACGAACGGGATGAGGGTCGCGAGCGACATCAGGACGAGAACGAGGAGACCGACCGTCTCCCGGAGCCGGTTGTGCATGTCAGCGCTCCCGTCCGAGTCGCTGGAGCGGCAGCACGACGAGCAGCACGATGACGAGCAGCACGACCGCGAGCGCGGAGGCGAGCCCGACCCGGCCCTCCGTGAAGGCCAGCCGCACGATCTGCACGCCCGGGACCATCGTCGAGAACCCGGGGCCGCCCCCCGTCATCATGTAGACGAGGTCGAAGCTCGCGATCGCGCCGATGAGCGTGACGGTCGCGCAGACGAGGATCTCGTGCCGGAGGCCGGGCAGAGTCACCGCGAAGAACTCCTGCACGCCCGACGCGCCGTCGAGGCGCGCCGCCTCGTAGAGGGACGCGTCGATGCGGCCGATCCCAGCGAGGAAGAGCACCGTGCAGAAGCCGACCATCGCCCAGGATCCGACGAGTCCGACGGCGGGCAGCGCGGTGTCGAAGTCGGCGAGCCACGGCCGCGCGAGACCGCCGGCTCCCACCGCCCGGAGCACCCCGTTGATGAGCCCGTCGTCGGCGTAGAGCCACGTCCAGGCGATCGCGGCCGCGGCGAGGGGCACGATCTGCGGGAGGAAGAGGATGGTGCGCGCGGCACCGGCCGCGCGCACCGATCGGGCGTCGCGGATGAACGTCGCGGCGACGAGCCCGGCGGTGATCGGGACGAAGCTGAAGAAGACGATGAGCACGATCGTGTGGACGAGCGACTCGTAGAGGGTCGGGTCGGTCACGACGGTGACGTAGTTGGCCGCGCCGACCCACACCGCCTGGCCGATGCCGTTCCAGTCGTACAGCGAATAGCGCACGGTCTGAGTCAGCGGGTACAGCACGAAGGTCGCGTAGGCGATGGCCGCCGGAAGAAGCCAGAGCAACGCGGGCAGCCGTCGCAGAGCCGGGCGGCCCCGAAGGGCCACCCGGCTGCGGCGTCCGCGTCGCGCGGGCGGGGTGGACATCAGCGCTGGGACGCCTCGTAGTCGGCCTGCAGCGTCGCGACGAACTCCTCGGGGGAGATTCGGCCGCCCAGCAGGAGCTGACTCTGCGGCACGAGCGTCGCCGAGGTCATCGCGGCCGTCGCATTGCCGAGGAAGTCGACGATCCCGTCATCGGCACTCACGCGCTCGAACGTCGCGAGGGTCGCCGCGAACACAGGTCGATCGGTGAGCGCGCTGGTGTCGAGATCGCCCAGGCCGCCCGGGGCGAGACCCCCGACGTCGACGATGACCTGACGGCCCACGTCACGCTGGATCCAGTCGAGGAAGGCGGCGGCCTCGTTCGGGTGCTCCGCGTTCGCCGGGATCACCATCGAGTTCGACGCCGACATCGTGGCGACGGGAGCTCCCGCCTCCTCAGGAGGCAGGATCGTGAAACCGTACGGTCCCCCGCCGGCCTGGTCGACCCCGCCCGCGAACCAGCTGCCGTGCGCGAAGAAGACGCTGCCGCCCTCGAGGAAGCGACCGAAGGCGGTACCGGCATCCGTCGTCGCGGCGTCGCTCGCCAGGTACCCCTCCTCGTGCCACCGGGTGAGGGTCTCGGCGGCCTCGACCGCGGCGGGCACGTCGAGGTCGGCGCCTTCGACGTTGTTCACCCAATCGCGCACGGTCTCGGTCGCGCCGAGCGACTGCATGAGGCCCTGGAACAGGTAGGTGACGTCGCCGCTCAGCGCGACCTTCCCGGCGTCGTGCGCCGCGGCGAGGACCGCCTCGAACTCGTCGAGGGTCGTCGGCTCCTCGACGCCGAGGGCCGCGAGTTCCGCCTCGTTGACGTACAGTCCCACGAGGCCGAAGCCGGCGCCCAGGCCGTAGAGCGTTCCAGTGCCCTTCGTGCGCCCGTTGTCTTCGATCGTCCACTGCTCGAGTTGCGACGCGGGGAAGGCATCCCACCCCCAGGCCTCGGCGTACGGATCGAGGTCGAGCAGCAGACCGTCGACGACGGTGTCGCCCGGAGCCGCGAGCCGCAGGAGGTCGGGGGCGTCGGTGGAGGCGAGGTACCGCGGCGCGTTCTGCTGAAGCGTGTCGAACGCCTCCGTCTCGAGATCGACCGTGACGGACGGATAGTCGGCCTGGAACCCCTCGACGAGGGCGGCCCACATCGCCTCCTGGTCGGCGTTGACGCGCACCGAGATCATGACGGGGTCGGGTCCGATCTCGGTGCTGACCGGGACGCCCCCGGTCTCGGGGGTGGTTCCCCCCGGGGCGCCGCACGCCGCCAGCGCGACCGCGGTGACCAGGGCGGAGGCAGCCGCGAGGGCCGAGCGCCTGCGGAGGGAGTCGTGTCCACTCATGGACGTCATGATGCAGCCTCTTTCTCTTGGGGTGGTGTTCTCGAGGCGATCGACGGTGACCGACGTCTCAAGAACCAACTGACTACTCAGTTGGTTCTTACCCTACTGACTAATCGGTCGAGAATCTAGGATGGATGCCGAACCGAGGAGACGCCGATGTACTCACGCCCCGCCACGAGTAGTTCCGCCAAGGGACTCGCCCGCCGTCAACTCATCATCGAGACAGCCACGCGCTTGGTCGCTCGCAACGGCTCGCGAGGCACGACCCTCGCGCAGATCGCCCACGAGTCCGGCGTCTCGCAGCCGGGGCTGATCTACTACTTCGCGACCAAAGAGGATCTCCTCAACGCTGCGCTCGATGAGCGCGATGCCGTCGAAGAGGCGGCCCTCTGGCCCGAGGGTGACGACGATCCCGACTTCCTGGACGCAATCGTCACCTCCGTGCGTGGCTGGGCCGCCTCGCCGGACGCGGTGGGAATGCACACCGTCCTCGTCGCCGAGAACGTGGGACAGGATGGACCTCTCCGACCCCGCCTCAGCGAGCGGTATCACGCGACCGTCGACCGCTTCGCGCGCCTCATCCGCGCCGCGCAGAAGCGCGGCGCCATCGCTCCCACCGTGGACGCACAGAGGAAGGCGATGGAGATCATCGCCTTCCTCAACGGGCTCGAGACGGCCTGGCTCCTCAATCCCGACGTGCCCGTGGGGGAGATCGCCACGCAATGGGCGGAGCATCAACGAACGGCGCTTGCGCCCTAGTCCGAGAGCGGGAGCCAGTCCACGACGTCGCGGATCCGATCGTCCCAGTAGGCCCATTCGTGGATGCCGGGGCCGAACGACGTCGTGAGCGGCACGCCGGCCTCCGCCGCGGCGTCGACGAACCGAAGGTTCTCCAGGTAGAGCGCGTCGTCGGTTCCGCAGCAGACATAGAGCGCCGGAAGCGTCGATCCATCGGACGCGCGCCGTTCGAGGAGGGCGACGACGTCGTCGTCAGTACCCACGATCGGGTGGGAATCGAAGATGGCATCCCACAGTCGCGGGTCGAGCGTTCCCGGACCGCCGACGGTCCTCTGCGCGAGGCCGAGCGCACCCGACAAGCTCGCGGCCGCAGCGAACGCTCCGGGCTCACGCAGCGCCCACTTCATCGCGCCGTACCCGCCCATGGAGAGCCCCGCGACGAACCGCTCCGCCGGGTCGTCCGAGAACTTGAACACCCTCGTCAGGAGCGTCGGGAGTTCGGCCGTCAGGAAGGTCCAGTAATCACCGCCGTGCACCTCGTCGGAGTAATAGCTGCGATGCACCTGCGGCATCACGACGGCGATCCCGCGGCGTGCCGCGTAGCGCTCGATCGCCGTCTGGCGCACCCACATCCCGTCGTCGTCACTCAACCCGTGCAGCAGGAAGAGCACGGGGTGACCGCTGGCGCCACGCGGCGCGTGCTCGGGCACGAGCACCGTGAGGGAGGTGCTCAGTTCGAGCACCTCGGAACGGAAGTACTGGCGAATCAGGCTCATCGTCGACTCCTAAATCCCTACTGAGTAGTCAGTAGGTTACGCTCATGCCGACCGATCATCCAAACCGCGCCCGAAGGAACATCGCTGGCCGCCACCGCCACCACCGGCGACGCCGCGCGCTGCGCGCGACTAGCGAGTGAAGCGCTGTACCCAGGGGGTCGCCGGACTCTCGGCGAGGTCGGCAAGAGCGCCCTGCTGCATGACAACGCCGCGCTCAAGCACGAGCACGTCGTCGGCGAGAGCGCTGGCGTCGTCGCGGTCATGACTCACGAGGATCGTCGGCCCGCCGAACTCCCGCAGGTGCCGCGCGAGGTCGGCGCGCACGTCATCTCGGATCTCGACGTCGAGCGCCGCCATCGGCTCATCGAGCAGCAGCACCGCGGGCTCGGCGGCGAGCGCCCGGGCGAGGGCGACACGCTGCGCCTGCCCGCCGGAGAGCTGCGCGGGATGCCGGTCGGCGAGGTCGACGAGGTCGAGTCGCGCGAGCCACGGCGCGGTGCGCTTCCGCGCCGCCGTCCACGATCCGTCGCGCACCCGAGCACCGAAGGCGACGTTGTCGCGCACGCTCAGGTGGGGGAAGAGCACGAGATCTTGGAACACGACCCCGACTCCGCGCCGCTCCGCCGGGAGGGTGAGCAGGTCGAGATCGCCGAGCCGAAGCGCCCCCGAGCCCTCGACCAGGCCGGCGATCGCCCCGAGCAGGCTCGACTTGCCGGCGCCGTTCGGTCCGACGATCGCGAGCACCCGTCCCTCGGGAACCTCGAACGCGGCGCGAACGTCGAACGCCGAGCGCGGCACCGTGAGATCGGCCACGAGCCTCACCGGACGACTCCCGGCAGCCAGCGGTCGCGGAGGGCGAGCAGCACGACGAGCGAGACCGCGAGCAGCACGAGGGCGAGCGCGATCGCGGTGTCGGGGTCGGAGTTCATCGCGAGATACGACGCGATCGGCAGCGTGCGCGTCACGCCGGGGAACGAACCGGCGAAGGTGATCGTCGCGCCGAACTCGCCGAGCGCCCGGGTGAAGCACAGCACCGCGCCCGCCGCGATCCCGGGAGCGACAAGGGGCAGGGTCACGAGCCGGAAGGTCTGCGCGGGACGAGCCCCGAGGGTGGCCGCGGCGAGTTCGCTGCGTCGGTCGGCGGAGCGCAGCGCCCCCTCGACGGCGAACACGAGGAACGGCATCGCGACGAAGGTCTGCGCGATGACCACGGCACCGGTCGTGAACGGGAGGGTGATGCCGATCTCGGCGAGCCACTGGCCGACGATCCCGCGCCGGCCGAGCAGCAGCAGCAGCGCGATGCCGCCGACGACGGGCGGCAGCACGAGCGGGATCGTGATCGCGGCCCGCAGCAGCCGACGCGGCACGACGTGCCAGTGCACCGCGTGCGACAGCAGCACCGCGAGGGGGATGCCGAACACGAGACAGACGAGCGTCGAGATCGACGCCGTGCCGAGTGAGAGCCCGAGCGCCTGCAGCACGGGAATGCTCACCAGGAGAGCGGGCAGGTCGGCCCACGGCGCGCGCAGGACGAGCCCCAGCAGCGGGAGCACGAGCAGCGCGAGCCCGAGCGCCGCGAGTACCGCGACGACGGGACCCGTACGCCGATGCCGCGTCGGCGACTCAGGGCGCACCGAAGCCCGCCCTTTCCAGCACTGTGCGACCCGTCGCCGAGAGCACGAGATCCAGGAACGCGCGCGCGGCCTCGGGGTTCCGCGCCTCGGTGAGGGGCGAGATCGCGTAGACGTTGACGACCTCGGACGCCTCCGGCACCTCGACGGCTTCGACCTCGCCACCGGCCGCGATGACGTCGGTGCGGTAGACGAGTGCGGCATCCACTTCCCCGAGCGCGGCCTTCGTGAGGGCGGCGCGGACATCCTCCTCGAGCGTGTCGACCGACGCCGTGACACCCGCACGGTCGAGGACCTCGACCGCCGCCGCCCCGCACGGCACCGTCGGATCGCACAGCGCGATCGCGAGCTCGGGCCGCGCGAGGTCGGCGATCCCGGCGACGTTCCCCGGGTTGCCGCGGGGAACCGCGATCTGGAGCGTGTTGGTCGCGAAGACGACCGGCTCGACGGCGAGTCCCGCATCGCTCACGGTGCTCATCGTCGCCGGGTTGGCGGCGGCGAACACGTCGGCGGGTGCGCCCGAGATGATCTGCTCGGCGAGACCCGACGAGCCGCCGTAGCCGAGCACGATCTCGACGTCGGGGTAGTCGCTCCTGAATCGGTCGGCGAGGTCGTCAAACACGTCGCGCAGCGATGCGGCCGCGAGCACCGTCACGGTGCCGCTGAGCTCATCGCCGACGCCGACCGGTGCCGAAGCCGCGCACCCGGCGAGCACGACGACGCTCGCGAGGGCGACCGGGAACGCGTGCCTCACCGCTCCGGCACCTCGACCGAGACGACCGTCGCCTTCGCGCTCGCGACCGCGAGCATGCCGGGTTCGAGGCCGAGCTCGTCGACGGCCTCGCGCGACATGAGTGACACGACGCGGAACGGTCCGGCCTGGATGACGACCTGCGCCATCACGCCGTCGCGCGTGACGGCCGTCACGATCCCGGTGAACCGGTTGCGGGCCGACGCCCGCGCGAGCGGGAACGCCTCGGCGAGAGCGGATGCCGTCTCCGGCTCCGCGAGGAGCGGCACGAGGTCGGCGCCGTCGACGACGAGTCGCCCCGTGTCGCTCTTGCGCACGGGCAGCCGGCCGGAGTCGCCCCACCGCCGCACGGTGTCGTCGCTCACCCCGAGGAGGGCGGCGGCCTCCCGCATGGTGAACAGTTTCGCCGGGTTCCGCATCTGCGCCTCCTCGTGGCCAATCTAGCCGCTCTTGCGGTGCTGACGCCGCGGCACCCGTTCGCAATTCAGGAGAATCGACGAGTTTCGGGTCTGAAGTCACGGTGAGGACGAGCGCATCCTGAATTGCGGTCGGGCTCGGGAGGTTCGACGGCGTCGCGATCGGGCGGTCGGCGCCTCCGACTGGAAGAATCGACCTCATGCCCCTCGACCCCGCGTCGCCGCGCTTCGCGCGCCAGCGGATTCTCGCCGGATTCGGCTCCGACGGGCAGACGGCGCTCGCGAACGCCCACGTGCTCGTCGTCGGCGCGGGCGGCCTCGGCAGCGCGGTGCTGCCGCTCCTCGCGGCGGCCGGGGTCGGCATCCTGACGATCGTCGATGACGACACCGTCGCCGAATCGAACCTGCACCGGCAGACCCTCCACACCGTCGACGACCTCGGCGCGGGCAAGGCGGCCTCCGCCGCCGCAACCCTGCGGCGCCTCTCCCCCGACGCCGAGATCCGCGTCGTCGACACGCGGTTCGAGCCCGGCAGAACCTTCGACCTGCTCCTCGACGTCGACGTGCTCGTCGACGCGACCGACAACCCGGCCACCCGCTACCTCGCGAACGACGCGGCGGCGATCCGCGGCATCCCGCTCGTCTGGGGCTCGGCCCTCGCCTACGCCGGCCAGGTCGGGGTCGCCTGGGACGAGCGCGGCGTCGACTACCGCGACCTGTTCCCCGAAGACGGCACGGCGAGCGCGGGCGACACGTGCGACGTCGTCGGGGTGCTGCCGAGCGTGTGCGGCGTCATCGGGGCGATGATGGCGACCGAGGTGCTCAAGCTGCTGAGCGGTGTCGGCGAGCCGCTGCTCGGCCGGGTCGCCGCGTACGACGCCCTCACCGGGCGCACGCGGGAGATCGAGTACCGTCGCGATCCGGACGCCCCGCGCCCCGGGTCGCTCGAGGAGAGGACCGCGATGCCCGGCACCGACGGCACGCCCGACCACACGATCACCGCCGAGCAGCTCGCGTCCGAGCTGCAGGGGGCGACGCCCCCCGTTCTCGTGGACGTGCGCGAGCCGTGGGAGGCGGAACTCGTGAGCATCCCGGGCTCGGTGCTCATCCCGCTCGGCGAACTGCCCGACCGCGTCGGGGAGCTCGATTCCGACGCCGACCTCGTGCTCTACTGCCACCACGGCATGCGGTCCGACCGCGCGCTGCAGTTCCTCCAGCGGCTCGAGTTCGCGAACGCCCGCCACCTCACCGGCGGCATCGACGCCTGGTCGGTGCGCGTCGACCCGAGCGCCCCGCGGTACTGACGTGGCGCGCACCCCGGTCACCGAGCACGAGCGGCGCATCCGTGACCTGCTCGCGCCGCTGCGTCCGCGCGGGCACGAATCGGTTCCGCTCGCCGCCGGCCTCGGCCGCGTGCTCGCCGAGACGGTGACGTCGCCGATCGACCTGCCGCCGTTCCGCAACTCGCAGATGGACGGCTTCGCGGTGCGCGCGGCCGACATCTCCCCCGGCACGACGCTGCCGATCGCGGGCGAGATCGCCGCCGCCGCCGGATCGCCGGCGCCGCTCGAGCCGGGAACGGTCGTGCGCATCATGACCGGCGCCCCCCTCCCGGCGGGGGCGGATGCCGTCGTGCCCGTCGAAGACACGGTCGCCCCCGACGGGTCGACCGTCACGATCGCGTCGGCGTGGGCCGCGGGCTCGTACGTTCGGGATGTCGGCTCCGACCTGCCCGCGGGAGGTGACCTGCTCCCGGGAGGTACGCGGCTCGGTTCGCGCCACCTCGCGGCCCTCGCCGCGGCGGGGCTCACCGAGGTCGCCGTGCGGTCGCGCGTGCGGGTCGCGGTCGTGTCGACGGGCAGCGAACTCGTCGCCCCGGGCGCTCCGCTCGGCCCCGGGCAGATCCCCGATTCCAACGGCACCGCACTCGCCGCCGCGGTTCGCGCGGTCGACGCCGAGGTCGTGCTCGAGGGGCGCGTCGCCGACGACGCGGGCGCCTTCGCCGGGCTCCTGGATGCCGCCCTCGCCGCAGGTGCGGAACTCGTGCTCACGAGCGGCGGCATCTCGCAAGGGGAGTACGAGGTCGTGCGCGAAACGCTCGAGCCGCTCGGCGCGCACGTCGACGTGCTCGCGATGCAGCCGGGTGGCCCGCAGGCCTTCGCGACCTACCGCGGCATCCCGGTCGTCTGCTTCCCCGGCAACCCGGTGTCGAGCCAGCTCTCGTTCCTGCTCTTCGTCGAACCCGTGCTGCGCGAGGTCGC
>Ga0075012_10005346_pt1 | contig 11801 bp, 13 predicted proteins | sample All_14_2_FD_71474 | JGI IMG/M metagenome (GOLD analysis project Ga0075012, IMG submission 71474) | Freshwater microbial communities in response to fracking from Pennsylvania, USA - Allegheny Zone_MetaG_DW_15 | ecosystem: Environmental > Aquatic > Deep subsurface > Groundwater > Drilled...
GTGTGCAGCCTCGTGCGAGTCGACGGCAGGGGCTTGAGCGTGCTCAGGTCAGGAAGACTCGCAAGAAGAGGGAAGGCTTACACGGGCGGGGCTCCGACGAAGGTCGAATTGGATATGCCCGATTGTAACAAGAGTTGTTGCGGTGCAGCAAGTTTGCTAGCCGAGACTGCGGGCAGCACCCGGTGGCACCCTGGCATTCCTTCGCTGCTTGCACCAGGCACAGGGAGGGAGTGCTGCGTCTGCCGACAAACGCCTACAATTCCGCCCATGAACGACACCGAATTTTCCCCTCTTCATGGCGCCGAGGCCTCTCCGCTGGGCAAGCCGGTAGCCTATCGTGATACTTATGCGCCGGAGCTGTTGTTTCCGATCGAGCGCCAACTCAAGCGCGACGAGATCGGCGTACGTGCGGATGCGCTGCCCTTTGTCGGCGAAGATCTATGGAACGCCTACGAATTGTCCTGGCTCAATCCGCGCGGCAAGCCGGTGGTGGCGTTGGCGCGCTTCCGGGTGCCGGCCGACAGCCCGCGGCTGATCGAGTCGAAATCGCTCAAGCTTTACTTGAATGCCTTCAATCAAAGCCGCTTTGCGGATGCGGCTCAGGTGCAGGACATCATTGCCCGCGACCTGTCGGCGGCGGCGGGGGGCCAGGTTGGCGTCGCGGTGCTGCCGCTGGCGGACCGGCCACAACGTCGCATTGCCTATCCGCAAGGTATCTGCCTGGATGAACTCGACATCGCCATCGATCGCTACCAGCCTGCCCCCGAACTGTTGTCGGCGGGCGGGCCTGTCGTCAGCGAAACGCTGTACTCGCACCTGCTGAAGTCCAACTGCCTGGTGACTGGCCAGCCTGACTGGGGCACGGTGGTCGTGCGTTACACCGGAGCGGCGATTGATCGTGAAGGGCTGCTGCGCTACATCGTCTCCTTTCGCGAGCACAACGAGTTTCATGAGCAATGCGTCGAACGGGTGTTCTGCGATCTGCTCGCGCGCTGCCAGCCCGCCGAGCTTGCGGTGTGGGCGCGCTACACCCGGCGTGGGGGGCTGGACATCAATCCGTGTCGTGCCACGCCGGGTGCGGCGCCGGCGGATGAGGCCGACGAAGTTCGACAGTAAGGGTGTCCCGTGGGGCGCTGAAGTGCCATGCTGATGCACTTTATTGGTGCGTGCTTTCGCCGTGTTTGCTGACGGACGCATGGCAAGCCTGTGGCTCTGCTTGATGTAGTCTAGAAAAAACAAGGCGTTGAGATTGGTTTTTCAGAGCTGGAACGAGGATTGCTAAACCGATTCCGATGAATGCCGTGACCCTGTCCGAAACCCGCCCATTGTCCGAAGCCGTGCCGCCACGTGGATGGCGTGCCGACTTGCGTCTTGCCTATGGGCGGCGCGGCGAACGCACCGCGTTGATCGAGCGGAGCCATGTTGGCCCGCTGGTGGTGCAACGACCCCTCTACCCGGAAGGCGAGGCGGTCTGTCACACCATTCTGGTGCATCCACCCGCAGGGATTGCAGGTGGGGATCAGTTGAGCGTCTCCGTCCGGGTCGATGCTGGTGCGCACGCCTTGCTGACGACGCCGGGCGCTGGCAAGTGGTATCGCAGCGCCGGACCGCGCGGCAGCTTGAGCCAGCGCATTGAGATTGCAGCAGGGGCTGTCTGCGAATGGCTGCCGCAGGAGAGCATCGTCTATGACGGCGCAGTGGGTGAGCTGAGCACCGAAGTCGAGCTGCAGGGTGATGCCTGCTTTATCGGTAGCGAGATGCTGTGTTTTGGCCGGACCGGTTCCGGAGAGCGTTTCACCCGTGGCGAACTGTCGATGCGCACCAGGTTGGTGCGTGATGGGCGTCCCTTGTGGCTGGAGCGTGGCCGGGTAGGGGGCGGTGCGGCTTTGCTCGATTCGCCGGTTGGGCTGCAGGGTGAGCCGGTGTGCGGCAGCCTGCTGGTGGCGTCGCCCAAGGTCGATGTCGCCCTGCTGGAGGCCTGGCGCGAGATCGTGCCTGAAGTCGGTAGTGGTGGCGTCACGCTATTGCCTGGCCTGCTGGTGGCGCGTTATCTGGGGCCAGGCTGTGAGCCTGGCCGGGCATGGTTTGCGCGGCTGTGGGCCGCGGTGCGACCGGCAATGACTGGACGCGAAATGCAGATCCCGCGTATCTGGAACACCTGAACAAGCATGTTGACGGCGCGACTGCGCCGCGGAGAGAGTCATGGAACTGAGCCCACGCGAGAAGGACAAGCTGCTGATCTTTACCGCCGGTCTGCTGGCCGAGCGGCGTCGTGCGCGCGGCCTGAAGCTGAACTACCCCGAAGCGGTGGCCTTCATTACCTGCGCGATCCTGGAAGGTGCCCGAGATGGCCGGACGGTTGCCGAGCTGATGAGCTACGGTGCCACCTTGCTGACGCGGGACGACGTCATGGACGGCGTGGCCGAAATGATTCCGGAAATCCAGGTCGAGGCGACCTTTCCGGACGGCACCAAGCTGGTCACGGTACACCACCCCATCGTCTGAACGCTTTCGAGGTCCGACGTCGATGAGCGAAGCCGAACTCGAAACCGCGCGCCTGCTGGCCCGCTTCAAACTGCAGGTCAGGCGCAGCCTGGATCGAAGCATCAATCTGGCTGAGCTGCAGGCAGGCCCGGCCGAAGCCGCTGCGGTGCTGGACGAGATTGAGGCGCTGGCCGGGGACGAAGCCTTGCTGACCCTGGTGGCCTGCCTGCGCGAGCGTCTGCTCGTCCGGTCGGCGCCAGCGATCGAGGTGCCTGACGCGCCCCGGCCGGTGAACGAGCGGACGATGATACGCGATTACCGCTTTGGCGCCCGTGGCGGCTGACGAAGCGACAACAGACAGGAGCAAGCATGATTCCGGGTGAACTGATGCCGCGTGACGGCGAGATCGAACTCAACGTCGGCCGCGCCACGCTGACGCTTGCAGTGACCAATACCGGCGATCGTCCGATTCAGGTCGGCTCGCATTACCACTTTGCCGAAACCAATGCCGCGCTCACTTTTGATCGTGCGCAGGCGCGTGGCTACCGGCTGAACATTGCGGCTGGCACGGCCGTGCGTTTCGAGCCGGGTCAGTCGCGTACGGTCGAGTTGGTTGCGCTCGATGGCGCACGTAGAGTCTATGGTTTCAATGGCGATGTGATGGGAGCGCTCTGACATGGCAAAGATGACCCACCGCGCCTATGCGGAGATGTTCGGTCCCACCACGGGTGACCGGCTGCGCCTGGCAGATACCGCCCTGGTGCTGGAGGTGGAGAAGGACTACACCATTTATGGTGAAGAGGTGAAGTTTGGGGGTGGCAAGGTCATCCGCGACGGCATGGGGCAGAGCCAGCAGGTGGCCGCCGAGGTGGCCGACACCATCATTACCAACGCCTTGGTCGTTGATGCGGTCACCGGCATCGTCAAGGCCGATGTCGGCCTCAAGGACGGTCGTATCTGGAAGATCGGCAAAGGTGGCAATCCGGATATTCAGCCTGGTGTCACGATTCCGGTGGGTGCCGGTACCGAGGTGATTGCCGGTGAGGGCATGGTGCTGACCGCCGGCGGTATCGACAGCCACATCCACTGGATCTGTCCGCAACAGATCGAAGAGGCGCTGATGTCGGGCGTCACCACCATGTTGGGGGGCGGCACCGGACCGGCCACGGGTACCTATGCCACCACCTGCACGCCGGGGCCGTGGCACATCCATCGCATGCTGGAGGCGGCCGAGGCCTTCCCGATGAACCTGGGCTTCTTTGGCAAAGGCAATGCCAGCCTGCCGGCACCGCTGAAGGAACAGGTCGAGGCCGGCGTGATCGGCCTGAAGCTTCATGAGGACTGGGGCACCACCCCGGCGGCGATCGACAACTGCCTGACCGTCGCAGACGAGATGGACATCCAGGTGGCGATCCATACCGACACGCTCAACGAATCCGGTTTTGTCGAAACCACGCTGGCCGCGTTCAAGGGCCGTACCATCCACACCTTCCACACCGAAGGCGCGGGCGGTGGTCATGCGCCCGACATCATCAAGGCGGTGGGTTCCGCCAATGTGCTGCCGTCATCGACCAATCCCACCCGGCCGTTCACCGTCAACACCATCGACGAGCATCTGGACATGTTGATGGTATGCCACCACCTCGATCCTTCCATTGCCGAGGACGTTGCGTTTGCCGAGAGCCGGATTCGCCGCGAGACCATCGCCGCCGAGGATATCCTGCACGATACCGGTGCCTTCTCGATGATGTCATCGGATTCTCAGGCCATGGGCCGCGTGGGCGAAGTGGTGATCCGCACCTGGCAGACCGCGCACAAGATGAAGGTGCAACGCGGCGAGCTGGCCGAAGATGCAGGTACCGGCAACGACAACTTCCGGATCAAGCGCTACATCGCCAAGTACACCATCAACCCGGCCATTACCCATGGCATCGCACATGAGGTCGGGTCAATCGAGGAAGGCAAGCTGGCCGACCTGGTGCTGTGGCGGCCGGCCTTCTTTGGCGTCAAGCCCAGTCTGATCCTGAAGGGCGGCATGATTGCGGCGGCGGCAATGGGCGACCCGAATGCGTCGATTCCCACGCCTCAGCCGGTGCACTACCGGCCGATGTTCGGTAGCTTCGGCAAGGCGCTGAAAACCTCGGTGACCTTTGTGTCGCAGGCTGCGCTGGCCAACCCCGCGATTGCCGCGCTCGGGCTGCAGAAACCCCTGGTCGCGGTCAAGGGCTGCCGCAACGTGAAGAAGACCGACATGGTGCACAACGGCGCGATGCCGGTCATCGATGTCGATCCGGAAACCTATATCGTGCGGGCCGATGGCGAACTGTTGACCTGCGAGCCCGCCACCGAGCTACCCATGGCCCAACGGTATTTCCTGTTCTGACGCAGGGCGGCAGCGGCTGCCTTGCCGGTCCGGAGCGGCTACCCACCGCCGCTCGCTGCAAAAGGAGGTCATCATGCTGGTCGCCGAACGTTCCACTGCCACCCGGATTGCCCCACCTGGGGCGCCTGATACTGTCCATACCGCCATGTTGCTGATCGAATCCCTGTACGAAGGCCCCAAGGCCGCCACCGAAACCCTCGAACTCGATTTCGGCTATCGCACCAAGAGCCGGTTGCGTGCCCAGTTGGGGTCGGGCGAGGAGGTCGGCCTGTTCCTGCCGCGCGGCACCATCCTGCGCGGTGGGCAGAAACTGCATGCCCGAGACGGTCGTATTGTCGAGGTCGTCGCCGCACCCGAGTCCTTGCTGGAGGTGCGTTGCGCGGATGCTTTCGAACTGGCACGTGCTGCATATCATCTGGGCAACCGCCATGTTGCCGTACAGCTGGGCGAGGGCTGGCTGCGCATCCAGACCGACCATGTGCTCGAGGGCATGCTGACCGGCCTGGGGGCCGAAGTGCTGCCGGTGACCGCGCCGTTCGAGCCCGAGGCGGGCGCCTATGCGCATGGTCATCAGCACCCCGGTGACGGCAGTGGCGCGCGCATCCACATGATGGGCGGGCAGTGAGCGGTCCGGTACCCGGGGCGGGCCTGCTGCCGCTGGTCCGTCTGCTGCAACTGACCAGCCCGGCCCTGCCGGTTGGCGCCTATACCTACTCGCAGGGGCTGGAATGGGCCGTGGAGTGCGGCCGTGTCCGCAACGAGACGGACGCAGCGCAGTGGATCGGCGATCTGCTCAGCTGCAGTCTGGCATGCTTCGAGGCGCCGCTGGTGGCGTGTCAGATGCGTGCGTGGGCGGCGGGCGACGATGTTGCGCTGCAGCGGCTGAACGATGACTTCCTGGCCAGCCGCGAAACCTCCGAGCTACGCGCAGAGACCGCGCAGATGGGGTATTCGCTGGTCCGTCTCTTGGTGGACCTCGATGCCTGGTCCGGCTTGCCTGGCTGGTCATCCCGCCTGCAGGCGATCGAATCCCCCGCTTTTCCGACGGTGTGGACTGCCGCTGCGACGGCCTGGCAGGTGCCAGTGGCCGATGCGCTTGTTGCCTACCTGTGGGCATGGCTGGAAAATCAGGTGATGGCGGCACTCAAGGCCGTGCCCCTGGGGCAGAGTGCGGGGCAGCGCCTGCTGGCTGGCCTGGGTGAGCGTATTCCCGAGCTGGTCGCGTCGGCAGTGGATCTGCCCGAAGTCGAATGGAGCAACTATACCCCCGGTCTGGCGCTTGCCAGCAGCCGGCACGAAACGCAGTATTCACGTCTTTTCAGAAGCTGATCCGGAACGCATCCATCATGTCCCTTTCTGCATCCCAGCCCCTGCGCGTCGGCATCGGCGGCCCGGTGGGCTCCGGCAAGACCGCGCTGACCCTGGCCCTGTGCCTGGCGCTGCGCGACAAGTACAACATCGCGGTGGTCACCAACGATATTTACACTGCCGAGGATGCGCAGTTCCTGGTGCGCAACCAGGCGCTTGCGCCGGACCGCATCATTGGCGTTGAGACTGGCGGTTGTCCGCACACAGCCATCCGCGAAGATGCCTCGATCAACCTCGAGGCGGTAGATCGCCTGAACCGGACCTTTCCCGGCCTGGAGATCATCTTTGTTGAATCCGGTGGGGATAACCTGGCTGCCACCTTCTCCCCGGAGCTGTCCGATCTGACGATCTACGTCATCGATGTGTCGGCCGGCGACAAGATTCCACGCAAGGGCGGACCAGGCATCACCAAGAGTGACCTGCTGGTGATCAACAAGATCGACCTTGCACCACTGGTCGGCGCCTCGCTCGAAGTGATGGACCGCGACGCGCGCAAGATGCGTGGCGAGCGTCCCTTCATCTTCTCCAATCAGAAGACCGGGCAGGGACTGGCCGAGATCATCGACTTCATCGAACGTCAGGGCTTGTTGCGCGCAGAGCCGGCCTGAACGGGCCAGTGTTCCCAACCAACTTTCGACATAGTGGGCGAGAGTTTGCAGATGGATACAACAATGTCGCCCTGGAGCTTGCCGACAGAGGCCTTGTCGGTGGTAATGCCCCGGTGCATGGTTTAGTATCCGCTGATGTTTCACACCACCATGAAGAGGAAGAGAACATGAAAGCGTTTGTAGCTGTTGCGGTTGCCGCCGGCCTCCTTTCCGCTGCCCCGGCCTTCGCCTCGGCCGACCTCGCCAAGGCCAAGAACTGCATGGCCTGTCATGCAGTCGACAAGAAGCTGGTTGGCCCGTCCTACAAGGATGTCGCGGCCAAGTACGCTGGTCAGAAGGACGCCGTCGCCACGCTGGCCGCCAAGGTGCAGAAGGGTGGTGTGGGTGCCTGGGGGCAGATTCCGATGCCGCCCAATCCGCAGGTCAGTGCGGACGACGCCAAGAAGCTGGTCGAATGGGTTCTGGCACAGAAGTAAGCACGCAGTAGGCCGTCAGTGTAGTGACGGCCGCAGGGACACAAGGCCGGCACATGCCGGCTTTGGTCTTTCAGGGGGCAGCGAAGTCGATTTCCGGTGCAACGTTCAGCCAGGCGGTTGCCTGCTCTGCCGGTGCAGGATGAGCGAACAGATAGCCCTGCATGATGTCGCACCCGAGCGCCCGCAAGGTCTCTGCCTGCTCCATGCGCTCCACACCCTCCGCGATCAGTTGCAAGCCGAAGCCACGAGCGATACCGGTGATTGCAGAGATGATCGGATTGGTCGAGGGGCCATCCAGGTCGCGGACAAAGCTGCGGTCGATCTTGAGCGTGCTGACCGGAAACTTCTGCAGATAGGCCAGGGCCGAATAGCCGGTACCAAAATCGTCGATGGCCACCGACAGACCCGCATCGCGCATGGCCCGCACCTTGGCGGCAACCCCGGCAGAGTCCTGCATCATCATGCTTTCGGTGATCTCGAGCTCAAGCTGGGAGGGAGGGAGACGATGGCGTTCGACGCATTCGGTGACCATCTCCACCACATCCTTGCGGCTGAAGTCATGCGGCGACAGGTTGAGCGACATGCGCAGGTCGGAGAAGCCGGCATCCCGCCACTGAGCAAGCTGCCCGCAGGCACGCTCCAGCACCCAATGGCTGATGTCGCCGATCATGCCGATTTCCTCGGCTACCGGTACAAAGGTTGCCGGGCCGATCTGGCCGTGGGTCGGGTGGTTCCAGCGCAGCAGCGCCTCCATGCCGACAACACGCTTGCCCTTCAGGCTGATCTGGGGCTGATAGTACAGCTCGAATTCGCTGCGCTCGAGCGCAAGCCGGAGGTCATTCTCGAGGGTGATGCGCTCGCGATAATGGGTGTTCAGCTCAGGATCGAAGAAGCGGAAGGCGTTCTTGCCCGAACGTTTGACCTGATACATCGCGATATCGGCGTGCCGGGTCAGGTCTTCGGCGCCGTCACCGTCACGCGGGTACAGTGCAATGCCGATGCTGACCGTCGCGCGGAAATCCCCATGGCTGAGCCGGAACGGCGGGGTCAGTGCATCGACGATCTTGCGGGCAATGGTCTCGGCGTCTTCAGGGTGGTTGATGTCGGGCAGCAGCACCGTGAACTCGTCACCGCCCAGACGGGCAAGGGTATCGCCACGGCGCAGCGTGCTGGACAGGCGTGCGGCAATGCCACGCAGCAGGGCATCGCCTTCGGCATGGCCGAAGGTGTCGTTGACCAGCTTGAAGCGATCGACGTCGACAAACATCACGGCCAGTGCACCCGTGCGGCGCTGGGCCTGGGCAATCGCCAGTTCCAGACGGTCCTTGAACAGCACCCGGTTCGGCAGACGGGTGAGCTGATCGTGATAAGCCTGGAAGGTGATGATTTCCTCGGCGCGCTTGCGCTCCGAGATGTCGCGGGCAACGCCATAGAGACCGGTGGAGCGCCGACCTTCGCGGTCCGGCATCGGAATCACCGTGAGCGATACGGTGATGCTCTCACTGCTGCCCTCGGTTGGCTCGTCGCGGTTGCGCCTCAGGCGTAGCTCGATATTGAAGCTCTCTCCAGGGGTGTTGCCGCGGGCAAACATCAGGCTGTTGATGCGGTCAATGTCCTCCGGCATCACCAAGGTCGAGAACGGGCGCCGCAACAAGGCGGTGCGCTCGTAGCCCAGCAGGGGGCGAACGCGTGGATTCAGATAGCTGAAGCGGCCTTCGGTATCGAGCGTGAAGATCAGGTCCGGTGAACTTTCCACCAGAAAACGATGCAAACGTTCGGATGCGCGCAGGCGCTGGCTCATGGCGCGATTGGCACGCTCCAGTGTCGCCTTGTGCAGGGTGCTGTCGACCGCCCGCTGCAACTGGGCAACATGATAGGGCTTGCGGACATAGTCATCCGCCCCCCCGCGCAAGGCACCAATGGCCGCATCGATGGCATCTTCGCCGCTGATGACGATGACTGCCTCGTCGCGGTGTTGGCGGGTCAGCCAGTCGAGCAGGTCGAGACCGGTGGCGTCGGGCAGGCGGTAATCGAGCAGGACAAGCGCGAAATGTTCGCGTTCGAGGATGGCAATCGCTTCGCCAACGCTGCCACACTCTGCGAACTGGCGGCCTTCGCGAGCCAGTACCCTCGGCAGCGTGCGTCGCAGCGCATCGTCGTCGTCTACGACGAGGATGCGGCATTGATCGCTGCTCTCGTGGCCTTGGCCCGGCGGCGCGAAGAAAGGCTGTTCACCCGGTATGACCATGCTCTCCCGGTTAGCGGTAATCCGCAGTAACACTTTCAGGATAATGCAACAGTCAGCGCGAATGATCTAGTGGTATGAAGATCTGAAAGGTGGTGCCTGAGCCTGACTGGCTACGACACAGGATGGATGATTTCCATTGCGTCAGGATGTCATGCACCACGGACAGGCCGATTCCCTGGTGATTTCCGCCTTTGGCGCTAGGTCGTGGTGCGAACAGATTGCTGGTGCGTTCAGGTGGCAGGCCGGGGCCATTGTCCACCAGGCGCAGTTCAGCGCAGGCGTGCCCGTCGACGACGACCTGGCCGGCCAGTGCGAGCAACAGCCGCCCGCCGGGTTGCAGCGCTTCGGCGGCATTGCGCATCAGGTTGAGCAGCACCTGCTTGAGTGCCGAGGGCGGCATGGCGACGGGCGGCGTGCCGCTGGCCGCACGCAACTCCAGTTGTATGCCGCGTTGGGTAAATAGTGACTCTCCATACAGTGCGCGCATCTCCTGCATCAGTTCGACGACGTTGCAGCTCGCAAGCTCACGTTCTGCGACAGGAAGGTTGCCGGCCTGGCGGAGGAGATTGCCGATGCGGTCGAGTTCGGCGTTGAGCAGCGACATGTCTTCCTGCAGCGAGCCGTCATTGGCGTGATCCTGCCCGATCAGGCTCAGCCGGTTCTTGATCACCGTCAGCGGGTTGGTGGCTTCGTGGGCAATCCGGCGGACGTGCTCGCGGAAACGTGCGTGCAGTTCCTGTTCTCGTGCCGCGATGGCGTGATCCTGGCGGCGAAGTGTCAGCAAAACTCGTCCGGCAGCACTGAGCAGTTCGCCCAGTTGCCAGCGTTCGCTGATGCCGAGGCTGTGCTCATGCTCGAGCGCGACAACTGCGACGCCAGTGACCGGGCCGAGCTGCAGGGGGATGCAGCTGAAGCCGCGGCGGCCAAGCCAGCGCTGCAAATGCCAGTCGGCCATGCTTCGGCCCGGGGTACGCGTGGCTGGGAAGTAGCTCGTGTGCACGCCGCTGCGCTGCGCGAGTGCGACCTGGCTAGCCTCATCCTCGACTCTCAGCCTGAGCTCACCAAGCCCCCGCACAGCCTCGGTCTCTGCTGCACCAAGGAGGGGTTGAAGCACGCCGTCGTCGTCGGGATGCAGCACGATGGGTAGGGCTTCTCCGCTCAGCAACGGGCAGGCGATGGCCAGCCGTCTGATGGCTTGTTCGGCATCGACGTCGCTGAAGCCGGCGACGATGAGACCGTGAAGCGCGGCTGCGATGATCGGTTCGTTGTCCGGTGCGATGACCTTGTCCGGGCTGCCGAACAAGGTCATCGCACCGCTCGCCCGTTGTGGCGGTGGCGGATAGGCGGCATGGCCGGCAACGATGTAGCCGACATCGGTACGCAGACTGGTCAGGCTGCTTGCAGGCAGCCCCGTGAGCGGTGCCAGCCGGCTGACGTGCTGTTCCCAGCCGTCCGTTGAAAGTTGGCGCGCGGCATGCAGCAGGCGGACAAGGGGGTGGGCCTGTTCGATCTGTTCGTCGAGCAGTGTGCCGAGTTCCAGTGCGTCGCTCAGTGTCGCGGGCAGTCCGCAATCACTGACCAACCTGGCAAGCATCTGGCGGGGGTTGTCTGCCTGGAGCGAAATGCGTGCAGCCGGCTCCTGGCAGGCTTCGCCGCCTGGGTCTGTGCTCAGGTTGAACCACAGGCCTGCGAGATAGGCTTCATCAGGCCGAGGGTAATGGGTCTCGAGTGCGAGGTGCAGGGCGCATTCGGCAAGCAGCAGGGCATTGCCTTGATGGGTCGGGCTGCAGGGCATGCTCAGCAACCAGGCGCGCAGCAGGTCGGCACCGAGGGTTTCCAGCCGGTGCCGCAGCACGCTGTTGAGGCCGTCATCGAGCTCACGCGGGCGCAAGGGCGCGGCGCTGAGCAGCAGCATGCACAGCGCAGGGTCACGCGCAGTGACGAGGGCGATCTCCGGCCAGTTGGGTGAACTCGCCGCCAGCAGACGTAGCACCGTCGCACAGCAGTCGGGCTGTGGTTGCTGCAGCGCAGATCGGTGACGGGCCTGGTTCATGAGTTCGGACGCGGAAACAATGCGCACGATTGTATCGGCCGGATCAGGTCGGCCATGTGAACGAATGCTCGCCGGCGCTCAGGCTTGCAGACTGTCGGCAAAACCGAGCGCGGTCAGTTGAGCACGGTTGATCTGTTCTGGGGCGAGGTGCAGCTCCGCAACGGCTTTGGCTAGCCCGCTG
>Ga0075012_10005347_pt1 | contig 11801 bp, 8 predicted proteins | sample All_14_2_FD_71474 | JGI IMG/M metagenome (GOLD analysis project Ga0075012, IMG submission 71474) | Freshwater microbial communities in response to fracking from Pennsylvania, USA - Allegheny Zone_MetaG_DW_15 | ecosystem: Environmental > Aquatic > Deep subsurface > Groundwater > Drilled...
GCCAAAACCGTGACCGACAACCTGGGGCTGGGCCTGGACGGCAAACCCGCCGGGCTGGGCCTGTTTGGCGTGGAGCTGTTTGTGAAGGGCGAGCAGGTGTGGTTCAGCGAGGTCAGCCCCCGCCCGCACGACACGGGGCTGGTGACGCTGTGCACCCAGCACCAGAGCGAGTTCGAGCTGCACGCCCGCGCCATCCTGGGACTGCCGGTGGACACCAGCCTGCGCAACCCCGGCGCCAGCGCCGTGATTTACGGCGGCGTGGAGGCCGAAGGCATTGTGTTTGACGGCGTGGACGAAGCCCTGCGCGTGCCAGGCACCGACCTGCGCTTGTTCGGCAAGCCCGAGAGCTTCACCAAACGCCGCATGGGCGTGGCGCTGGCGCGGGCAGCCGACACGGACGCTGCGCGTGCGAACGCCAAGCTGGCGGCAGGCATGGTGAAGCCCAGGCAGGTTTGAAGGGGGAATGTGGGCCTGACGCTTGATGGGCGGTTGAAGTTTGCTATCTATTTAATTTTGTAGTGAACTCTTCAACACCAACAAGCGACAGGCGTTGTTTTTCCCTGATGGTCTGAAGGGTATATTGGGGCCGTGTTCCCCAAAAAAAAGCAGCAGCAGCTCATCCAGGCTTGCACTGCGTCGATTCAACCTCGGAGGAAAAGCAGATGGCGGTGAGATGGACTTGGCGTGCCGGGGTGTCCTTTGTCATTGCCGTCTGTGTGGGGTTGCTGGGCTGGGTGGCGTTTGACCTGCAGCGAGCCCGTGAGCGAGAGCTGCAGTCTGCCGAACTCCTCGGCGGCACCATGGCCAAGCTGCTGGAGGGGCATTTTCTGGGCTCGGTCCGTCAGGCAGACCACCTGCTGACGGATTTTGCGGACCGTTTTCAAACGGCCGTGGCCGAGCGTCGGCCCCGGGCGGAGGTGGAGGCGCAGCTGCGGCGCTACGTGGCGCAGTTTCCCGAAGCGCACAGTTTTCGCGTGACCGATGCCCAAGGCCGCTACCTCTACGACGCCACGGGCCAGTTGTCCGATGCCAACGTGGCCGACCGGGACTATTTCATCCGTTTGCGCGACACCCGTGGCGCAGGGGTGGTGGTGTCTGAACCCCTCGTGTCGCGCGTCACCGGGGACACCGTGGTGGTGTTTGCGCGCCGGCTCGAAGACGAACAGGGTGGGTTTGCCGGGATTGTCATCACCACACTGCGTGCCGAGTATTTCGAGCGCTACTACCAGGGGCTGGACGTGGGAGGCAACGGGATCATTGCACTTTGGAGCCGCGACATGGCGCTGTTTGCCCGCTGGCCCCGGCTGCCCGCGCAACAGGGCCAGCGGCTGACCGGCAGCCCCATTCCCCAGCGCCTGCAGAACGGCGAGCAGGCTGGCAGTTTTCGCCAGGTGGGCCGCTTGGATGGGGTCGAGCGGGTGTTTGCCTACCGGGCCATCGAAGGCGTGCCGCTGGTCTTTTCCGTGAGTTTTGCCACCGGCGATGTGCTGGCCGAATGGCAGAGCCGGGCGGCCACTTACGGCGTGCTGGGCCTGGGCCTGCTGACCGCCTTGCTGGCCTTGCTGCGGGCTTGGTCGCGTGGCTACCGCGAGGCCGAGGCTCTGGCCCAACGCATGACCCGGGCCTACGCCGACAAGGCGCGGGAGTCTCGCGCCTTGCTCGATTCGATTCCCGAACCTGCCTGGCTGGTGGACAACGACGGGCGTTTTCTGGCCGTGAATGAGGCCTTTTGCCGCTATTGCCAGCAACCGATGGAGCAGGTGATCGGCAGCATGGCGGAGGACTTGTTCCCGCCCGAAGAAGCCCAGCGCTTGCGCCAGGGGCAAGGGGAGGTCTATGACAAGGGCCAGAGAGTGCGCCAATTGGTCTGGTTGACATACCAGGGCAAGTTCAGGCCGTTTGAGTTTCTGCGCGTGCCCGTGTTCGGTGAAGATGGTCAGCCCTGCGGGCTGACCGGGGTGGCCTGGGACATGAGCGAGCGCTTCGAGGCCGAAGAGAGACAGCGCCTGATCACCCACTTTTTCGACCACGCCAGCGACGCGGTGCTCATTCTCGACCGCGAACGCCGGGTGCTGACCATCAACAAGGCGGTCACGGCTATCAGTGGCTATGAGCTGGACGACCTCAAGGGACGCGAACTCGACTTCGTCCTCCAGCGCTTTGAAGACGTTTCCATGCCTGCGGCCATCATCGACACGCTGGCCACCCAGGGACGCTGGCAAGGCGAGCTGAAGGTGATGCGCAAAGATGGCAGCTTGCTGCCGGTCGATTGCCTGGTCACGGCGATTCAAAACGAGGAGGGTGATCAGGTCAACTGGTCGGTGTTCGTCACCGACCTGAGCGAGCGCAAGGCGGCCCAGGAACGAATCGAGTCGCTGAAAAATTTCGACCAGTTGACCGGGCTGCCCAACCGGCAGGGCCTCTCGCGGGTCGTGGGGGAATGGCTGGAGGGTGGGCAGCCTGGCCTGCTGATAGTGCTGGAGCTGGACGATCAGCTCAGCCGCATCAACGATGCCTTCGGCCATGCCGCTGGCGACACGGTGTTGCGCCGCCTGGCCGTGCGCCTGAGCCGCTCGCTCGATGAGGGTGATGCCCTGGGGCGGCTGAGCGGGCATCGGTTTGGCATGCTGCGCAGGGTGGACAGCTTGCAGGCCTGTCCGGAGGTGTTTGTGCGCAAACTGCTGGACAACCTGTCCCGCCCGGTGTCCATTGAAGGGCACGATGTGGTGCTGAATGCCTGGGTGGGCATCTGCCGTTTGCTCGAAGACGGTGACGACGTGGCCCTGCTGCTGCGCAACGCCGACACCGCTCTGCACCATGCACGCGATGCGGGACAGAACAGCTTGCGCTTCTTTTCGGCCGACATGAACCTGCGCATGACCGAGCGCCTGCGCCTGGAAAGCGGCTTGCGCAGTGCACTGGCGGGCGGGGAGTTCGAGCTGCACTACCAGCCTCAGGTCGATCTGCGCAGTGGTGGCATCGTGGGCTTCGAGTGCCTGTTGCGCTGGTGCCACCCTGAGCTGGGCATGGTGTCTCCCGTCAGGTTCATCCCGATTGCCGAGGAAAGCCGGCTCATCATTCCCATTGGGGCCTGGGTGCTGGAGGAGGCCTGCCGCCAGAACAAGGCCTGGCAAGACGCTGGCATGGCCCCGAAGGTGGTGGCAGTCAACCTGTCAGCGGTCCAGTTCCATGGTGCCGATGTGGTGAGCCTGGTGAAAGACGTGCTGGGCCGCACAGGCCTGTCAGCCCCTTGTCTGGAGCTGGAGATCACCGAGAGTGTCATCGTCGAGGACCCTGAGCGCGTGGTGCAGCTGATGGCGGCGCTCAAAGCCATTGGGGTGGGTCTGTCCATTGACGATTTCGGCACTGGCTACTCCAGTCTGGCTTACCTGAAGCGTTTTCCCATCGACAAGATCAAGATCGACCGGGCCTTTGTGCGCGACCTGGAAACCAACGCCAGCGACGCAGCCATCGTGCGCATGGTCATCGGCATGGCGGCGGAGCTGGAGCACAAGGTCATTGCCGAAGGGGTGGAAACCCAAGGTCAGCTGGCCTTTCTGCGCGACCACGGTTGTGACGAGTACCAGGGTTTTTACTGCAGTCCGGCAGTGCCAGCGGCAGAGATTCCCCGGTTGGTGGCGACAGGAAAATATGAGTGAAAAGTGCCTTTTGTGCTTGAATAATAAGCGTAAGCAGCTATTTTTTTGATCAATCAACCATCTTCCCTGATCTGCCGCCCGGTGAGCTTCAGGAACAGGTCTTCCAGGTTGGCGGGGCGGTGCAGGGTGCGCAGTCGTGGGTGGTCTTGCAGGTCGGCCAGCAGCGGTGTGGCGTTGGCGGTGTAGAAAAACACGGTTTCGCCACTCACCTCCACCCGGGCTGCATGGCGTGCCAGGGGCCGGTTGGGCAGGGCCAGGGCGCCTTGGCCGTACACCTCCACCACATCGGGCTCCAGGTGCTGGGCAATCAGGTCGCGGGGCGTGCCTTCGGCAATCGGGCGGCCATGGTCCAGCACCAGCAGGCGGTTGCACAGGCGCTCGGCTTCGTCCATGAAGTGGGTGGTCAGCAAAATGGACTTGCCCTGCTGCAGCAGCAGTTGCAACCGCTCCCACATCAGGTGGCGCGCCTGGGGATCGAGGCCGGTGGTGGGTTCGTCCAGCAGCAGCAGGGCAGGGTCGTTGATGAGCGCCCGCGCCAGCGAAAGGCGACGTTTCATGCCACCAGACAGCTCTCCCGGCTTGGCCTGGGCCTTGTGCGACAAGGCCGCAAAGTCCAGCAGACGGGGGATGCGCTCGGTCAGCACCGCGTCTTTGAGCCCGAAGTAGCGGCCGTACACGCGCAGGTTTTCGGCGCAGGAAAAATCAGGGTCGAGGGTGTCAAACTGGCTCACCACGCCCAGGCGGGCTTTGATGGCCAGCGCATCGGTGGGCATGCGCAGCCACGGGGTGCCGGGCAGGTGGGTGGCCGGGTCCTGGAACATGACCTGGCCCTGGTCGGGCACGGTCAGGCCCAGGCACATGCGCAGCGTGGTGGTTTTGCCAGCACCGTTGGGCCCGATCACACCCAGGCACTCGCCTGGCTGCAGGCTGAACGACACGTCGCGAACCACGGCATTGTCGCCATAGCTTTTGTGCAGATGCTGGGCGCTGAACACGGCGGATGAAGGGGCAGGTGTGGACATACCGGGCTTTATACCTTGCACCGCTGGCACAGGTGTGGCGTGCGGCTGTGGGCGGTGTGAATGGCCCCCTAGAATGGGTCGCTGTTGTGTCCGCTGTGCCCTCGCTGGCGGCGCCATCACCACCTTGCAGGAGCGTGTTTTGTCTGATTTCTGGGCTGTGGCCCCCCAATACCTGTTGCCCAAGCAGGCCCTGACCCGCCTGGCCGGTGCGTTTGCCGGTGCGCGGTGTGGTGGCCTGACCACCTGGGTCATCCGCCGGTTCGTGGACCGCTACCGGGTGAACCTGGCGGAGGCTGCGCATGCCGATCCGGCCCACTACGCCACTTTCAACGAGTTTTTCACGCGTCCGCTGTTGCCTGGGGCCCGCCCGTTGGCCCAGGCCGAGTGGGTGTGCCCCGTGGACGGGGCGGTGAGCCAGCTGGGCCCCATTGACGGGGATCGGGTGTTCCAGGCCAAGGGCCATCACTACACCACCACCGCGCTGGTGGGGGGGGATGCGGCGCTGGCCAGCACTTTCGAGGGCGGGCACTTTGCCACCATCTACCTCAGCCCGCGCGACTACCACCGCATCCACATGCCGTGTCAGGGGACGCTGCGGACCATGGTGTACGTGCCGGGTGAGCTTTTTTCGGTCAACCCTGCCACGGCCCGGGGGGTGCCGGGTCTGTTTGCACGCAACGAGCGGGTGGTCTGTGTGTTTGACACCCCACACGGACCCCTGGTGCTGGTGCTGGTCGGGGCCACCATCGTGGGCAGCATGGCCACCGTGTGGCATGGCGTGGTCAACCCACCCCGGCGCCCGGCGGTGCACACCTGGCCATACGCGCCTGGGCAGGTGAGTCTTGCGCAAGGGGGCGAAATGGGGCGTTTCTTGCTTGGGTCCACGGTGGTGATGCTGTGGCCCAAGTCTGCAGGCGTGCACTTTGCCCCGGATTGGGGCCCCGGGCGCTCGGTGCGACTGGGTGAATTCATGGCATCTGTGTGAAAGTGTGCATATGCGGGTTGATGACGTCACTTGAGCTTGACTTAAATCAAGTTGGTGACGCAGCAGGGAGGGCTACCTATGGCTCAAATGGGTATTAACCCTTAAAGTGGATGAACCATTGGGCGCTTTTGAGCTCAGTCATTTTTTTACTGCGGGTCCACATTGATGACGAAAAAATCAGCCAATTCAACGGATTTGGCCAACGCCACCAATCCATTTCAGCAACTGGACGACCAGGTGCATGCGCGCTTGGCCGATTCCAGCATGGGCTTGTCGCCCATTTCTCTGGCGCTGGCGCATGCAGACTGGGCGCTGCACCTGGCTTCTTCGCCCGGTCGGCAAATGCTCCTGGCCCAGAAAGCGGTGGAGCTGGGTATGCAGGCTTGGATGGGTGCGTTTTTGCCTGGCTTGGTGCCCGGGGCCGAGGCACAGAAGCCCAAAGACAAAGACCCGCGTTTTGGCGACGAGGGCTGGAGCGAATGGCCGTTCAATGCCCTGAAAGAAGGTTTCAAAGCCACGGACGCCTGGTGGCGTGAGGCTTCCCAGGTCGAAGGCGTGTCGCGCCACCACCGCCACATGGTGGATTTCTTTGCCCGTCAGAGCGTGGACGCTTTGTCGCCGTCCAATTGGCTGATGACCAACCCCACCGTCATCAAAACCGGCTTGGAGTCGGGGGGGCAGACTTGGCTCAAGGGCTACCAGCGTTACCTGGAAGACCTGCAAGAGCACCACAAGTCGCAGGCCACGGTGCATCACGACGCTTCGTTGAAGCCCCTGCCTTTTGCGGTGGGCAAAGATGTGGCGGTGACGCCCGGCAAGGTGGTGTACCGCAACCGGCTGATTGAACTCATCCAGTACACACCCACCACGAAGTCTGTGCACCCAGAGCCGTTGCTGATTGTGCCGTCGTGCATCATGAAGTACTACATCTTGGACCTGTCGCCCGAGAACTCCATGGTTCGGTACCTGGTGGGGCAAGGCTTCACGGTGTTCATCATTTCCTGGCGCAACCCGGATGAGTCCGACCGCGACCTGGGCATGCAAGATTACCTGCAACTGGGGGTGATGGATGCCATGGCTGCGGTCAAGCAGGGCACAGGGGCCGAGCGCATCCATGCCATGGGCTATTGCCTGGGTGGCACTTTCCTTTCCATCGTGGCGGCCGCCTTGGCCCGTCAGGAACGCAAGAGCCACGAGCACATGCCTCACCGTCGCCGTGAAGACATGGTGCGTCCTGACGAACTGCCTGAATTGGCCACGGTCACTTTGCTGGCGGCACAGACCGATTTCAGCGAACCCGGCGAGTTGGGAGTGTTCATTGACGATGACCAGCTCAAGACCTTGCGTGAAGCCATGGCCAAGACCGGTTACTTGTCGGGCAAGGCCATGGCGGGTTCGTTCCAGTTCCTGAATTCGCGCGATCTGGTGTGGTCGCGCAACACCCGCCGCTACCTGTTGGGGCAGGACGAGGTGGGCAACGACATGATGAGCTGGAACGCCGACGTCACACGTTTGCCCGAGCGTATGCATTCCGAGTACCTGTCCTCGTTGTTCCTGAACAACGCGCTGGCATCCGGCCACTACCGGGTGGCCGGTGAAGGCGTGGCGCTGATGGACATCAAGGCCCCCATGCTGGTGGTGGGTACGGTGCGCGACCATGTGTCACCATGGCACTCGGTTTACAAAATCCATTTGCTCACCGACACCCACACCACTTTCGTGCTGGCGGCTGGCGGTCACAACGCAGGCATCGTGTCGGAGCCGGGTCACCCTCGGCGCAGCTACCAGATGGCCAGTGTTGAAAAGGGTCATGGCTGGACCGAGCCCGAAGAATGGGTGACGCAGGCGCCCCTGATCGAAGGCTCGTGGTGGGAGGCCATGAGCGCGTGGCTCAAGGCGCGCTCGTCGGCACCGGTCGCTGCTCCCCGTGTCAACCCGGACCAGGTGCTGTGCGACGCACCGGGCGAATATGTGAAAGTGCGCTATGCCGACTGAGAGTTCCCCCAGTCTCCAGGCTCTGGACGACCGACTGCATCGGATGGAGGCTTCTATCGAGGAGCTCAATGCGCGCATTGCCCGGCTTGCCATTGCACTGGGGGTTTCTCTGGAGTCGGAGCACGATGTCCAGAAGGTCATCAGCCGCCAGATGCTGCCCGCTTCTCAGCCAGCACCTCCCCATGCCGCAGAACGGGGTGGGGACCGCCGGGTGAGTGCCAGCCCGTTTTCGGGCAGTGATCGGCGTTCCGGCACGGACCGCCGCTTGGCATACAAGTGGGAAGAGTTGCGCGGCCTGCTGGTGTTGCGGTATGGCGTGGAAAAAACCTACGTCGAGCAGGTGGGGCTGGATGCGACGCGGCAGATCATGGTGTCTGCCGAGAACCACCTGACCCGCGATGGTTTCCGCCCGGGTGCCGACGGTGTGAACCTGAAGCATTTCGACGCAGACAACTGACACCTTCCGGTCACACAGGCCGTTTTCAATCCGTCAACGTTCGGCTTTGTGAGCCGACGCGGGGTCTCTTTTTTTTCAATACCTTCGAACCATGACATCTAGCAACCAAAAATTCAGCCTGGAAGGCAAAAAAGGCTTGATTCTCGGCTTGGCCAACGACCACAGCATTGCCTGGGGTTGCGCGCAGCTGGCGCGCCTGCAGGGGGCGGAGATCGTGGCCTCGTGCCTGAACGAGAAGGCTTTCAAGTATGTGCAGCCGCTGACCGAGCCCCTGGGCATTGACCTTCAACCCTGCAACGTGGAGCAGCCCGGTGAACTGGCCGCGCTGGTGGCTCATGCCGTTCAAAAGCTCGGGCGTCTGGACTTTGTGGTGCATTCCATTGCCTGGGCTCCGCTGGAAGACCTCCACGGTCAGGTGATTGACAGCAGCAGCACGGGCTTTGCCCGGGCCATGGAGGTGTCATGCCACTCGTTCGCCCAGCTGGCCAAACTCTGTGCCCCCCACATGCCCCAGGGTGGCAGCATGCTGGCCATGACTTACCTGGGAGCCGATGAGGCCGTGCCCCATTACGGGCTGATGGGGCCCGTCAAGGCGGCGTTGGAGTCTCTGGTGCGCTACATGGCCATGGAGCTGGGCCCCCAGAACATCCGTGTGCATGCCGTGTCTCCCGGTCCTATCCTGACCCGGGCCGCGTCCGGTATCCAGGCCTTTGACGAGCTGATGGAAAACTCCATCCGCAAGTCACCTTTGGGCCGTCTGGTGTCTCTGGACGAGATCGCCCAGCTGTGCACCTTCCTGAGTTCTGATGCGTCGTCTGGCATGACCGGGCAGACCATTTACGTGGATGCTGGCTGCCACGCCATGGCTTGATGCAGGCACCCACCCCCGACATTGACGGGGGTGGGTACTGTTCCCCCTTCTTCCCCTGGGCCCTTGGCGGCGGTTGTGCGCCGCCGGGGGCCTGAACGGATTCCTTGTTCTGGAGAAACCCAAATGACCGAAACCCCTCACACCGAGTGGCTTGAAAACATCACGTACGACGAGCTGACCGTGGGTCAGAGCGCTCGCTTGCTGCGCACCTTGACCCTGGCCGACATTCAGGCTTTTGCCGCCGTGTCGGGCGACACCAACCCTGCCCACCTCAACGCCGAGTACGCCAACGACACGTTGTTTCATGGGGTGATTGCCCATGGCATGTGGGGCGGGGCGCTCATTTCTGCGCTGCTGGGCACACAGTTTCCCGGTCCGGGCACCATTTACCTGGAGCAGGTGCTGCATTTCACCAAGCCCGTGCGCATCGGTGACACGCTGGCGGTGATGGCCACGGTGGTGTCCAAAGACGACGCCAAAAAGCGTGTCGAGCTGGACTGCCAGGTCACGAACCAGAAGGGTGACCGCGTGCTGCATGGCACGGCCCGCGTGCTGGCTCCCACCCAGAAGGTGCGCCTGCCCAAACCCAACCTGCCGGAAATCAAACTGTTCGACCCTGAAGCCCGCTTTCAGGAACTGTTGGCACGCGGCAACGGCATTGCGCCTGCCCGTTGTGCGGTGGTCCACCCTTGCGACATCGAGTCGCTCAGTGGTGCGATGGATTCGGCCCATCATGGTCTGATCATTCCGGTGCTGATCGGACCGGAAACCCGCATTCGTTACCTGGCCAAAGAAGCCCACATTGACCTGACAGGCGTGGAAATCGTGTCCGTGCCCCACAGCCACGCTTCTGCGGACAAGGCGGCCGAGCTGGCCGTGAGTGGCAACGTGGAAATGATCATGAAGGGCAGCTTGCACACGGACGAGCTGATCCACGCCGTGTTGTCCCGACCTGCACTGCGCACAGGCCGCCGCATGTCGCACGTGTTCCGTTTCGATGTGCCGCTGTACCCCAAGCCACTGCTGATCACGGATGCCGCGCTGAACATTCGCCCTTCGCTGCCCGAGAAAATGGACATCATTCAGAACGCCATCGATTTTTCCCGCATCCTGGGCGTTGAGACGCCCAAGGTGGCCATCCTGTCGGCGGTGGAAACGGTCAATCCAGCCATCCCGTCGACCTTGGACGCCGCTGCGCTGTGCAAGATGGCCGATCGCGGGCAAATCAGGGGGGGGCTGCTGGACGGTCCGCTGGCGTTCGACAACGCCATTTCTGCCCACGCAGCGGAAGTCAAGCACATCAGTTCTGCGGTGGCTGGTGACGCCGACATCTTGGCGGTGCCCGATCTCGAATCCGGCAACATGCTGGCCAAACAATTGGAATACCTGGCCGGTGGCACGGGCTCCGGCCTGGTGTTGGGGGCGACAGTGCCCATTGCCCTGACCAGCCGTGCTGACGGTCCCCGGGCTCGCGTGGCATCTGCATTGCTGGCGTTGCTGGCAGTGCACAACGCCCGGCGCGATCACCCGCGTGAAGCCTGGTCAGCCTGAGGGGGCACGCAATCATGGCCATTCTTGCCGTCAATGCGGGTTCGTCCACGCTGAAGTTTTCCGTGCACCCGTTGCTCGCGGGCCAGGTCCAACCCAGTGTGCTCACGGGCAACATCCAGGGACTGGAGCCCGGTGGTCAACCTTCCGTGGGTTGGGCTTTTCAGGGCCAGAAGCAGCAGCAGACGCTGCAGTCCGGGGCCGAAGATGCTTTCGGTCTGGCGTTGACGCATTTGGCGACGCTGTTGGCGGGCGTGCCGGGGTTGCCTGCCATCGAGGCAGTGGCCCACCGGGTGGTGCATGGGGGGCAGGACCACTGCGCCAGTGTGGTCGTCACCGACGAGGTGCTGGCATGCCTGACCAAACTCAATTCTCTGGCTCCCTTGCACCAACCGCACAACCTGGATGGCATTCGTGCGTTCCAGAAGGTCTTTCCGCAGTTGCCACAGGTGGCGTGTTTCGACACGGCATTCCATGCCTCGTTGCCCGAGGTGGATTACCGGTTCGCTTTGCCGCAGGCTTTGGCTGACCAGGGCGTGCGCCGCTATGGCTTCCATGGTCTGTCTTACCAGTACATCATGGGTGTGCTGCAGCAGCGCAGTGGCAGGGCCAATGGCCGGGTGTTGATGGCTCACCTGGGCAATGGGGCCAGCCTCTGTGCGGCCCTGGGGGGGCGCAGTTGCGCCACCAGCATGGGTTTTTCCGCGCTGGATGGCCTGATGATGGGAACCCGCAGCGGTGCGCTGGATGCCGGTGTGTTGCTCTACTTGATGGAGCAAGGCTGGACCCATGACCGCATTCAGACCCTTCTTTACAAGCAAAGCGGCTTGTTGGGTGTGTCGGGCATTTCTGCCGACATGCGTCGACTGCGTGCCGATGACAGCGCCGCTGCCCGGTTTGCGGTGGACATGTTCACCCACCGGGTGGTGCGCGAATCCGGGGCCATGGTGGCCTGCCTTCAGGGATTGGATGTGTTGGCGTTCAGCGGTGGCATTGGCGAGCACGACGCCCAGCTGCGTGCCCAGGTCGGCCAGCGCCTGGGGTGGCTGGGTGTGCGTGTGGACGACGCCGCCAATCAGGCAGCCACGGGGGATGATGTGGTCGCTATTCACGCGCCGGGCAGCGCGGTGGAGGTGTGGGTCGTGCCCACGGACGAGGGGCGTGTGGCGGCACAGGAGGCTGCTGAGCTTATCAATATCAATAGCTGATTGTTCAATCAGAGAAAGCGCCAGGGCCTGATTTTTTATATATCATGCCCTGGCAT
>Ga0075012_10005349_pt1 | contig 11795 bp, 14 predicted proteins | sample All_14_2_FD_71474 | JGI IMG/M metagenome (GOLD analysis project Ga0075012, IMG submission 71474) | Freshwater microbial communities in response to fracking from Pennsylvania, USA - Allegheny Zone_MetaG_DW_15 | ecosystem: Environmental > Aquatic > Deep subsurface > Groundwater > Drilled...
ACCTGAGGTAGTCCTGAACAGACTCCAGACTGCAGGCGTAGAGGTTCTTCTTCTCCCGGTGGATGCAGGCATCAAACTCCCCGGCCGACGGCAGACCGGAGAACGTATCGAACAGGTGAAGCGCCACCTCTCCCTTGCTTTCACAAATCATCCGGGCGGATCCTCCCTCAAAAACCCCAACCTCGGCGATGGCACCGGGAACTTGGCTTTGGGATCTGGCCAGAGAATGAATCAGAAACGCCTCGTTGCTTGTGAGCAACCACTTCCTCTGCCTCCTGGTCTCCCGAATCAGGCGGAGCGTGTCGGCATTTTTGTGAAGACCCAGGGCCAGGTTCTCAAAGCCGGAGGCGAGCGTGATCAGGAGCCGTTCCAGGGAACCTCCGGCCAGGCCTTGAACAAAATTGGTTTGAAGCCACATGGGAAATCCGAATACCTAGATTCTTCTCACTGCTGGAATTGTGGAAGCCTGATGGACCCAAACTGCTGGAGGATGCCAAAGGCAGACAGCACCCACAGGACCACACAAATGACCACCACCGCATTGAGGATGCCCTTGATCTTTCGATCCATGGGAAGGTAGTTGTTGACCAGCCAGAGAAGGACTCCGACCACGATCAGCACCAGAAGCAACGATAAGAGGGACATGGAATGGTAAAGGGGATGAGGTTTTCCGACAGTCTGACCAGTCTGCATCCGGCAGAAACCGGAAGCCATGGGGTGTTTCCCTACCAGCCGGAGTCATGTCCCTGACCAAAACAAAAATCTCCAACCCGCACGCTCGACGCCTCCCGGGCAACCCTGTAATCACCCACCCATGACTTCCCAACACGACCCCGCTTCGGAAAGACACTACGACCGCTTTATCAAGCAGGTCACCGCCACGCGGATCATCTGGGGCCTGCATTCGCAAACCCAAGGTTGGGCCAACAGCCCCTCCAGCGGCGAGGACGAAACCGACGTCATCCTCTTCTGGTCCGACCCGGAAGAAGCCGCCACCCATTGCAGTGAGGAATGGTCCGCCCACGTGCCCACCGAAATCGAGTTCGACGATTTTATCGACGCCTGGCTGCAAGGCATGGATGCCGACGGCGTCCTGGCAGGCCCCAACTGGGATGCCGATTTTGAGGGGCTGGAAGTGACAGCCAAGGACCTCGCCGACCGCCTGTTGATGGAGAGCGACTCGGAGTAATCCGAGCAGGCCCGCCAAGGCGCGTGTTGTCTCAGCATGCCCTTCGCGCCCCCATCCAATCCTCCTCCTTTTATGCCCCGCCAGATCATCGACATTTCCCAGCCCCTGTCCAATGAAGAGACCGCCGACCCAAAGGGATTCGCTCCTTCCATTCAATACCGGAACCACGGGGAAACGTTTCCCCAACTGGCCGCATTTTTTCCCGGATTGAAACCCACGGACATGCCCGACGGCGAGGCCTGGGCCCTGGAGAACGTGCAGCTCACCACCCACAACGGCACCCATCTCGACGCCCCCTGGCATTTTTCCTCCACGATGGACGGAGGAACACCGGCGCTGACCATCGACCAGATCGATTTGCAATGGTGTTTTCAGCCGGGAGTGAAACTCGATTTCCGCCACCTGCCTGATGGGCATGTTGTCAGCGCCGCCGAGGTCGAGGCCGAACTCCAACGCATCGGCCATGGGGTGCAACCTCTGGAAATCGTGGTCATCAACACCCGCGCGGGATCCCGGGTCGGCCACGAGGACTACATTCACTCCGGTTGCGGCATGGGACGCGAAGCCACGCTCCACCTTCTTGAACGGGGCGTACGGGTCACCGGAACGGATGGATGGAGCTGGGATGCCCCGTTTTCCCACACCAGAGAAAAGTATCTGGCCACGGGGAACTCCCGCCTCATCTGGGAGGGACACAAAGCCGGCCGGGAAATCGGCTATTGCCACCTCGAAAAACTTCACAACCTGGAGACCCTGCCCGCAACCGGATTCACCATCTGCTGCTTTCCCGTAAAGATTCAGTCCGCCTCGGCCGGGTGGACCCGAGCCGTGGCCATCATCGATTAACTCGGACGACGGCCCGCCGGCGGTCGTCCAATCCTGATCAGGAGCCCGTTCTTCGGAGGAAACCTCGCCGCCCCATCGGACAAAGAGCAAAAAAGGCCAGGCCGGAGAGAAAGACGGTCGAAGGCTCCGGAAGCGGAACAATATTCCCCAACTGGTCATACATAAGGCCGCCGGACCAGTCACTGGCCCCGGGTCCGCCATAGGCATTGATGGCATTCTCGTCGAGGGTGACAGCCGCATAAGCCAACCCGCGTGCGCCGCCACCGGATTGCGACCCCATGGTGATGCTGGTGCCCGCAAGATAGTTGCCCAGAATGACATTATTTGCTCCGATAAGGACTTCGGTTCCCACATTCCAAAAAATCCCGTAATCGCTCCCACCCTCGGGGCCAGGATTGATGACTGTCACCGTTGAACCCGCCGAGGAGGTAAAAGCGGTGCTGATCTGAAACACCCAATACGCATCGTCTAAACCTTGACCGTCGAGAACCAGAGCTCCATTCAGAGTCGCGGCTCCGTCAAAAAAATACACTCCCGAGGCCAGAGTCATGCCACCCATATCCACATTGCTAAGGATGGTATCCGGCTCCATCAGGGCCAAGGCTGTTTTCACAGTGATCAGATCCGCCTGAGCCTGTCCAGTAACCGGACCGGTGGCGACGATGGCTCCATTTTCAATTTCCGCGGGAGGAAACCCGGTGATGCCGGTGGTCGGTCCCGGGAACAATCCAACGTCTCCGTTGCTGACAACCGTACCAACGACTCCCGTGCTGGTGATGGCCGTACCTCCCAAAATCGCAAAATCCTCCGCCGAAAGGAGGATCGAAGCTTCGACCTGAGGAGCACACCAGAAAACCGCGCAGACCAGTGAGAGAAAAAATCGGGAATTCATCCTTCCACCATGTACTCAAATTCCTTCCCGGCTATGGGGTGTTCAACCCAGCCTGCGTTTGGATGAGGACGCCCTCCCCCCGGAAAGAGTCGACTCTTTCCCTGCCGTCTGCCAAATCATTGCTCCCTATGAAATTCATCCCCGCCATCGCAGGAGTCTTGCTCGGGCTTCTTTTCGTTATGTCAGCTTCTGTCGTGCTTTTTGGACTGGCTCCCACACCGGAGCTTCCGGCAGGCAGTCCCGTCGCGGCCTTCTTCACCGCCTTCATGCCCACCGGCTACATGACCTTCATCAAGATTTTGGAACTGCTCGGCGGCATCCTGGTGGCCATTCCCCGCACGCGGAATCTCGGCCTTCTCATCCTCGGACCCATCCTCGTGAACATTTTTGCCTTCCACATCTTCGTCGCCAAGGACGGCATCCTGAATCCGATGCTGCTCGGGATTGCCGCGTTGGCGATTTTTCTTTTGTGGACTGAACGCAAGGCCTGGCTGGTCCTGGTCGGCCGGCCTGCCAGACACTGAGCACGCCATGCCCGCCGCCGACGACAAACCGATCCACAGCTTCGTCGATGTCGGCGCATTTCGCGCGTGGCTGGCGGTTCATCACGGGGATCACACGGGGATCTGGTTGCGGTATTTCAAAAAAGCCAGTGGGCAGGCCACCATCGCCCCCGTCGAGGCGGTGCAGGAGGCCCTTTGCTGGGGGTGGATCGACGGGCAGGCGCGTCCCTCGGACGACGTCTCCTGGCTGGTCAAATTCACCCCCAGAGGTCGCCGCAGCATCTGGTCCCAGGTCAACATCGGGCATGTCGAACGCCTGACCCGGGCGGGCCGAATGCAGCCCGCCGGCCTCGCCGCCGTGGCAGCCGCAAAGGCGGATGGTCGCTGGGACGCCGCCTACGCCTCTTCGAGCACCTTCGTGATGCCAGAAGATTTTATGGTCAGGCTGACCAAAAAACCCACGTCCCTCGCGTTTTTCGAATCCCTCACCAAGGCCAACCGCTATGCGATTTACCACCGGCTACACACGGCCAAACGCCCCGAGACCCGGGCCAAACGCCTGGAAGAATTCCTCGCCATGCTCCAGCGCGGCGAAAAACTGCATTAGCCGACGGGACTCCCCTTCCCTCGGACGCCAATGTTCCGCTCAGTCGCGGAAGTTGGTAAAATTCAACCCCACGCCAAAATCCGCGGCGCGCAGGGCGGTGATGACTTTTTGCAGGTCGTCGCGTTTGGTGCCGGTGACCCGCACCTGCCGATCCTGCAGGGCGGACTGGACCTTGAGACCAAGCGCCTTGACGGCCTTGCTGATCTCCTTGGCTTTGTCACCATCCAGTCCCTGCTTGATGGCCAGTTCCTGACGGGAGTGCCCGAGGGGGGAAATATCCGGATCTTTTTGCTCCACGTTGCGCAGGTCGATGCCGCGCTTGGCCAGCTTGTTGATGGCAATTTCCCGCAACGCCTTGAGGCGCGCACCGTCGTCCACCGCCAGCAGGACCGATCCCGTCTTGGTGTCCAATTCGATCGTGGCCGTGGCTCCTTTAAAATCAAACCGGGAGGCGAGTTCGCGCTGGGCCGCGTCGACCGCGTTCTTCACTTCCATCCGGTCCACTTCGGAAACAACATCAAACGAGGGCATAATCCGGTCAGGATGCCGTTCGTCCGCGGACGATGCAATATTTTGCGAGGGCCAGATCGAGGTCGCGGGGTTTAAACGGTTTGGTCATGTAGTCATTCATCCCGGCCTGCAAACACCGCTCGGCGTCCCCCTTCATGGCCTCGGCAGTCAGGGCGATGATGTAGGGAGCGGCTCCGCCGGGTAACCGGCGAATGGCCTGAGTGGTTTCAATTCCGTCCATCTCCGGCATCTGGATGTCCATGAAAATCACATCCGCCTGCAGGGCGTGTTCGAGCGCCTTGCGCCCATTGACCGCCACCTCCGCCGTGAGTCCATGTTTTTTCAGAGAGAAACACAACAAGGAGGCGTTGACGGGATTGTCCTCCGCCACCAAAACCCGGCTGCCACGCAGCAACGCATCATCCAGTGCCTCCGCGGCCTGGAGGGAAAGAGCGGTTTCCGCGGCCAGATCCTCGGCCGAAGCCGGCTGAAGGCGGACGGTAAAATGGAAGGTGGTTCCCTCGCCGGTCTCGTCGTCAACCCGGATGCCGCCCCCCATGAGCTCGCACAAGCGCTTGCTAATGGCCAGCCCCAGCCCGGTTCCTCCATGTTTGCGGGCCCTTGCCACATCCAGTTGGTTGAAGGAATGAAACAACTGCTCCCGCTTTTCCCGGGGAATTCCGATGCCCGTGTCGGAGACGGAAACCTGCAAAAGAAAGGTCTCTTCGCCGGGCAAATCCCGACGGGTTGCCAGAAGGCTGACGCGACCATCGCGGGTAAACTTCACCGCATTCGAGACGAGGTTGGCCAGCACTTGACGAAGGCGGGTGGAGTCGCCCAGGGCGTGGACCGGCAGGGCGGGATCGGCCCGCCATTCCAGCACGGTGCCGTTTCCGACGGCGGCGGGCCGGAAGAGTTCGCAGGTTTCCCGCAGGCAGCGGGCAATGTCGAAAACCTCCTTCTCCAGCTCCAACTTGCCGGCTTCGATTTTGGAAAAATCCAGTACATCGTTGATGACCGTGAGAAGCGACTTTCCACTGGCCCGGATGGTGTCGAGGTAGTCCCGTTGCCGCTGATCCAATGAGGTTTCGGTCAGTAGATTGGAATACCCGATCAACCCATGCAAGGGCGTGCGAATCTCATGGCTCATCATGGCCAGGAATTCGGATTTCGCCCGGGTCAGTTCCTCCAATTGATTGTTCAGGGCGCTCAAGGTTTCATTCCGCTCCAGCAGTTGCCGGCGGTTCTCTTCCAGTGCCGACCGCATGGCTTCAAACGCGCGCTGCAATTGGCCGACTTCATCCTGGCGGCCGCTGGACACAATGGGGGAGGAGAGGTCGCCGCGTTGAATACGGACGGCCTCCCGGGTGATTTCCCCCACCGGTTGGGCAATATGGCGGGAGAGAAACATTCCCACGCTGATCAAACCGGCGATCAGAACCGGCACACCAAAAAGAATCAGCCCCTGGAGCGTGGCGGCACGATGTTCCGAGGCGGCGATCAGCCGGGCGAATACCGCCGCCTCCCGAGTTTTCATTTCCTCAATCTGGCGCCGGACATGATCCATCAGAAGTTTGCCTTCGCCGGTCACCACCAGTGCGGTTGCCGCCGCAGCCCCTTCCACCCTGCGGGTCTCGATCAGACTCTCCACATAGGTCATCTTGGCCTGGGTCAGAGTTTTTAATTCATGAATCGCCACCCGCCTTGAGTCCGGACCGGCCAGGATCTCCAGTTGGGAAAAATGCGCGGGGAGACGGTTTTTCGCCGTCTCTAGGGGTTCCAGATACTCCGGCAGACCGGTCAATACATAACCACGCTGGGACGTTTCGGCATCCTGCAGACAGGAAAAGACCGCATTCAATTGCAAAATCATATCCCGCTGGGCCGAACGTTGCCGCAATGTTTCGATCAACTGACCGAGAGCCACGAAGGTGAGCACCCCAAAAACCATCAAGAAGGCTGCGCACACCGCGTAGCCTGCCAGGATTTTTTTACGAAGCGTCCGCATGCAGCCGGAAAAACCCCTCGGCAGTCCGGGTCGTCAGCGTGGCGATGTCCTCCAGGGACTGGCCGCGCACCTCGGCAATTTGTTCGGCCACCAGCCGGGTATGGAAAGGCTCGCAACGCCGACCACGAAAGGGAACGGGAGCCAGGTAGGGGCAGTCGGTTTCGACCATGAAGGAGTCCGCGCTGATGGCGGCCACCGTCTCCCGCACCAGGGCGGCGTTTTTGAAGGTGACAATCCCGGTGAAGGAAACCAAGTGGCCCAGGGCCAGAATTTCCGCGGCTTGTTCCGGACGATTGCCAAAACAATGAAACACCCCCCGCACCTTGCCGGTGTAGGGTTTGAGGATCTCCACTGTATCATTCCAGGCGTCCCGCTGATGAATGACCACGTTGAGTCCCAATTCCGCGGCCAGATCGAGTTGCACCCGGAAGGCATCGGCCTGGGCGGAGCGGTACGCGCCATCCACCACCGAGGCGGAGATGTCTTCCACCACCTCGGCCTGCAGGGCGGTCATGGCCGGGGACGATTGGAGATTCTCCTCGCTGGGCAGACGGTGGTAGTCGAGGCCGGTTTCTCCAATGGCCGCCACTTTGGGATGGCGGGCCAGCTCCCGCAATGCCTGCTGAAAATCCGCCGGTTCGTCCTGCACATTGGTCGGATGCACTCCGACCACGGCAAAAACCTGCGGATGCTTTTCCGCCAGAGCGACGGCCCGCCGGCTGCTTTCGATGCCTGTTCCAATGGTGATGATGCGGGTGACTCCCGCCTCGGCGGCACGGGCCAGGACCGCCTCAAAATCGCCGGCAAAATCCGGATAGTCCAGGTGGGCGTGGGTGTCGATAAGCATGAGGAAAGATTTAAGTCTTAAGAATTACGTTTTACGCTAAGCGGGTCATGATTGGGAAAGTTAAGACTCTTAAAACCTAATTCTTAAGACTTAAAACTCCTCCCCCCTACCACTGAACCACCGAGCTGGCGTAAGTCAGTCCGCCGCCAAAAACCACCATGAGAATGTAGTCGCCGACCTGAAACCTCCCGGTGCGGTTGGCCTCGTCGAGGGCGATGGCCACGGCCGCGGCCGAGGTGTTGCCATAGTGGTCCAGATTAACCTGAAACTTCGACAGCGGGAGTTCCAGCCGTTCGGCCAGGGCCTCGATGATGCGCAGGTTGGCCTGGTGGGGAATCACACAAGTCAGGTCTTCAATGGTGAGACCGCTTTGTTCGAGCGCCTTGTTGGCCGCGGCCAGCATGGAGGTGACCGCCTGTTTAAAGGTCTCCCGGCCGTTCATGTGCAGGGTGTTCAGGCGCTGGTCAAAGTTTTCCGGAGTCACCGGCAGGGCGCACCCGCCGCCCGGCATGTGCAGGATGTCCCCATAGTTGCCATCACTGCCCATGAAGGTGGTGATGACACCATGCGATCCAGCGCGATAACGCAGAATGGCAGCTCCGGCTCCATCGCCAAAAAGCACGCAGGTGTTGCGGTCGGTCCAATTAACAATCGAACTCAGCTTGTCCGCCCCAATGACCAGAATCGTGTTGTAGGTGTGGTTGCTAATGAACTGCTGGGCCACTTCGATGCCGTAGAGAAATCCCGAGCAGGCCGCCGAGATGTCAAAACAGGCGGCTTTTTTCGCGCCGATCTGACGTTGCACGTGGCAGGCGGTGGACGGAAAAAAGGTGTCCGGGGTGACCGTGGCCACAATGATCAGATCGATCTCCTCCGCCGTGATGCCGGCCTGTTCCATGGCCCGGCGGGCGGCCTCGGCCGCCATGTGGCTGGTGTGCTCGCCGTCGGCGGCAATCCGCCGTTCCTTGATGCCGGTGCGCGACGTGATCCATTCGTCATTGGTGTCGACGATTTTTTCCAGATCGGCATTGGTGAGAACCTTTTCCGGCACGTAACTGCCGGTGCCGATGATGGAAACCGTTCGGGTGGGCTGGCGCGCCTTAGTGCGCGGCGACTTTTTCATGATTCTGCGGAATGGCCTCCACGATACGGGCATTGATTTTTTGCGCAATGAATTCGCGCGCCACCCGGATGGCATTTTTCAGGGCGGTGGGAGACGAATTGCCATGGGCCTTGATGCAGATCCCATTGACCCCCAGCAGCGGGCTGCCGCCGTATTCGTCCGTGCTGGTTTGTTTTTTGATGGAGAGAAAGGCCCCCCGGGCCAGCCAGGCTCCGGCCATGCGAACCGGAGAACTGGTCAATTCGCTCTTCAACCAGCTGAACATGGACTTGGCCAGCCCCTCCACCGTCTTCAGCACGATGTTGCCCACAAAACCGTCGCAGACCACCACATCGAGCGGATCGCTGAACAGGGCATGTCCTTCCGTATTGCCAGCGAAGTTCACCGGGGCCTGGCCCAGGACGTCATAGCATTCGCGGGTGAATTCGTTGCCCTTGCCTGCTTCGGTGCCAATGGACATGAGACCGACCCTGGGGTTCGTCCGCCCCAGAATCTCCCGGGCGTAAATGCTGCCCATGATGGCATAGCCCGCGATGTGAGCGGGAGCCGGATCAATGTTGGCGCCGGCGTCGATCAGCAAAAATCCCTTGGTCGGCGTGGGAATGACCACGGCAAGACCCGGCCGGTGAATCCCCGGCAGGGTGCGCAGCTTGATCGTCGCCGCTGCCACCAATGCCCCGGTGTGACCGGCGGACACCACGGCATCTGCCTCACCCTGTTTGATAAGGTCGATGGCCCGGCTGACCGAAGAATCTTTTTTTCGCCGCACGCTGTCCAGACCGCTATCCTTCATATCCACGACTTGGGAGGCGTGGTGGTAGCGGATGCGATTTTCCAGCCCGGAGATGTCGTGTTTGGCCACCTCGGCGCGGACTTTTTCCTCGTCCCCGACGAGAATGGCGGAAAAATCCGCGTACTCCCGCAGGGCTTGAATGACACCCGCCACCGGATGGGCCGGGGCGAAATCTCCGCCCATGGCATCAAGGGCGATCCTCATGGGAGCCTAACCTGCGTCGACAGTCAGAACTTGGCGGCCCTTGTAGTATCCGCAGGACGGACAGGCCGTATGACCATGAACACTGGCGCCGCATTGCGGGCACTTAGCCAGCTTCGGGGCATGCCAGCGGTTGGCGGCCTTGCGGGTGCGCAGGCGCATCTTTGAAGTTTTGCGTTTTGGAACTCCCATAATATCAATCTTTGTTTTTCAGTTTGTCCAAGGCTTCCCAAGCGGCCGTGCCGGAAAGCTGAGAGGCATCATCGGCGGGCGTCTGCGTAAAGCGGGCTGGACAGGTCTTGTCTCCTTCAGCATCACATCGTGGATACGCAGGGAGGGCAAGATGAATATCCTCCCGTATTTCCGGGGTCAAGTCAACTAACTCCCGGCCATCCAATTCTTTCTGGAGGCCAAAAGGGTCCACCTCGAGGTCTTTCTCAAAGGATTCCAGGCAACTGACGCAGGTGAGACGCACGCGCAGCCCGATCCGGCCGGCGGCGAACAATCCCCCTTCGGACAATCCGGCATCCAGCGAATAAAATACCGGGGAAACCGCCTCGGCTCCGGCTTCCTCCAGCCCGACAAAGGCCGCATCCTCCTCCCCTTCCAGATGCAGGGTGCCGCCCTGGGGGATTTGATTCAAATGAACATGCATGGGCGGACTTTCCACGGTGAAGGACCAATATTCAACGATCATTTCGCCCCGCGCCGGGAGGCGGAACGAATCAGACCCGGTTCGGGTGGTATTTTTCGGTGAGCCGACGGGCCACCGCCGTCGGTACAAACGGCGTCACATCGCCTCCCATGCGGGCCACTTCCTTGACGATCCGGGAGCTCAAAAACGTATATTCCTCCTGTGGGGTGAGGAAGATGGTTTCCAGCCGCGGCTCCAGACGGCGGTTCATGAGGGCCATTTGGAACTCAAATTCAAAATCCGACACGGCGCGGAGTCCGCGAATGACCACAAAAGCTTCCTCCCGGCGGGCAAATTCGACCAGCAGGCCGTCGAAACTTTTCACCGTCACGCCGGGAATATCGCGGGCCGCCTCCTGGATCATGGCGATGCGTTCCTCCGGGGCAAACAGCGGGTTTTTGGACTCGCTGTGCGCCACGGCCACAAACACGGAATCAAACACCTGGCTGGCCCGATGAATGATGTCGAGATGACCGCGGGTGACCGGATCGAAACTGCCGGGATAGATGGCGCGGTTTACTCCCATTCGATGGTGGCCGGCGGTTTGCTGGAAATGTCGTAACACACCCGATTGACACCGTTCACCTCGTTGATGATGCGGGCCGAGATGCGGGCCAGCAAATCATAAGGCACCCGGACCCAGTCGGCCGTCATGCCGTCGCGGCTTTCCACGATGCGCAGGGCCACGGTATTTTCATACGTCCGCTCATCCCCCATCACACCCACGGAACGCACGGGCAACAACACGGCAAACGACTGCCAGACCTTGTAATACCAGTCGCTGGCCTTCATTTCCTCAATGACAATGGCGTCGGCCTCACGGACCATGCGCAGTTTTTCCGCCGTGATGTCGCCCAGAACCCGCACGGCCAGGCCAGGGCCCGGGAAGGGCTGCCGCTGCACGACTTCCTTGGGCAGGCCCAGTTCGGCCCCGACCTCGCGCACTTCGTCCTTGAAGAGCTGCCGCAGCGGTTCAACCAATTCGAACTTCATCCGCTCGGGCAACCCGCCCACATTGTGGTGGCTTTTGATCAGGGCGGCCGGATTCCCGGAGATGGAAACGCTTTCGATCACATCCGGATACAAGGTGCCCTGGGCCAGAAACCGGTACCGGCCGGGGGAGGTTTTTTTCAGATCCCGGGCGGCTTCTTCAAAGACCTTGATGAATTCATTGCCGATGATCTTCCGTTTGCGCTCCGGATCGGTCACCCCCTTGAGTTTGGTCAGGAACCGTTTTTCGGCATCCACGGTTTTCATCCGGATGTGAAAATGGTCCTTGAAAAGTTTTTCCACCGCCGCCCGCTCCCGGGCCCGGAGCAGTCCGTTGTCGACAAAGATGCAGGTCAGCTGATCGCCGATGGCCTTGTGAATGAGGGCCGCCGCCACGGAGGAATCCACGCCTCCGCTCAAACCAAGAATCACCTGCCCGTCGCCCACCTGGTCCCGGATCTGTTGGCAGATGCGCTCGATGAAGGACCCCATGGTCCATTGGGATTTGCAGCCGCAGATGCGGTGGACAAAATTTTGCAGGATCTCCTTGCCCCGCGGGGTGTGGGCGACCTCGGGGTGAAACTGCAGCCCG
>Ga0075012_10005353_pt1 | contig 11790 bp, 7 predicted proteins | sample All_14_2_FD_71474 | JGI IMG/M metagenome (GOLD analysis project Ga0075012, IMG submission 71474) | Freshwater microbial communities in response to fracking from Pennsylvania, USA - Allegheny Zone_MetaG_DW_15 | ecosystem: Environmental > Aquatic > Deep subsurface > Groundwater > Drilled...
TGACAAGTACCGTGACGCATCGGTCACGCAAAAAGGAGTCGTCCTCATGAATCGGATGATCGTTTGCTTTGCATGCGCAATATTCGCACGTTTGTCCTTGGCAGAGGACAATGCGGTCTTGAATCCTGGATTTGAAATAACGTCTACCGCAGGTGCTGTGCAGAACTGGTCTGAACGAAAACCCGCCTACCGTTTTTGCGAAGGCGTGGGGCGCAATCACTCGCGCGGTTTAGTCTTCGATAACACTGATCCGCATTTCTATTCCTTCCCAACACAGCGCTTGTCGATCCCTGCGGGGTGTTGCTACGCGTTTGAAGTCTGGGTAAAGGCGGAACACCTGGAGGGAAATGAATCCGGTGCAACCCTCTGCATGGAATGGTCCGATGCACAGGGTAAATACGTCGGCGGAGCCTATGCGGAAGGCCTGCGCGATACTGCGGGCGAATGGGTCCTCGTGCAGGGTGTAACGCAGGTGATCCCAGCACATGCTGTGCATATCACGGTTGCACCCTATGTGCGCAAGGGCATGGTGGGAAAGGCCTGGTTCGATGACCTCCGTGTCTACCGTTATTATCCGCCCTTAGTGACGTCGCTCATCGCATCGGCCTATCGCAACACCATCACCAACCAACCCGTCACGCTCTTTGCAGGCCTCGCGCTTGGTCCATCCGGCCTTCATACGGACGCCATTGACAGCGTCTTTTCCATCCTGGACGCCACGACACATACGCTTCTGTTGAAACGTTCACCGGACCAACTTTCCGCTGATCATGCGATGCTGACCCTTCCAGCGCATACACTCAATGAAGGCACCTACACGGTCTGTTTTTCCGCAACGACGCGAACTCCGCCACTCATGACGCATGCGCAAACAACCACGCTTTACCGCGTCCAGACGCTGCCCTCACGCAACGTCTGGATTGACTCGCATCGTCGCTTGATCGTCAATGGAAAACCTTTTTTTCCGCTTGGCATGTACTGGGGGAGCGTTACGCGCGACCTCATCAAGACCTACCGGACGGGGCCGTTCAACTGCCTCATGCCCTATGGCGCTCCCAGCCGCGCCCTTATGGATGAATTGCACACCAATAATCTCAAGGTCATTTATTCGATTAAAGACCTCTATTCCGGCACGAAGTGGGCTCCTAAAAACGTCCGTACAGAAGCAGATGAAGTCAACGTTGTAACCCGGATTGTCAACGAAATGAAAGACCATCCAGCGCTGCTGGCCTGGTATACAAATGACGAGCTGCCTGCAACCTTAGAGTCACGCCTCACAGCCCGTCAACGTTTGCTCGAACAGCTTGACCCTGATCATCCAACGTGGATCGTGATCTACCAATACTACGATGTGCGATCCTACCTACGTTCTTTTGACATTGTCGGCACGGATCCCTACCCTGTCCCGGACAAGCCCATCACGGATGCGCTCCTCTGGGCACGGACAACGCGCGATCAATCCTTCGGAGTACGCCCCATCTGGCAAGTTCCCCAGGCCTTCGACTGGGGTGCGTATCGCAAAGGCGACGAGCAGAAGACGACGCGTCCTCCCACGCGCGCCGAGCTACGCGCCATGTCGTGGATGAGCATTGCCGCCGGCGCAAATGGTGTGGTCTATTATTCTTATTTTGACCTTTTCAAAATGAAGGGAAAAGATCCTTTTGAGCAGCGGTGGGCGGAAATCTGCTCAGTCGCGGAAGAGATCCAGCGCTATGTTCCGATCATTCTATCCGTTGAACCGATCCCGCATTCGACGTCAACGGGAAGCAGCTCCAGTGAAATCCGGATCTGGCGTCAGAACAATGACCTCTACATTTTATGCGCAAGCGCTGCGATGCAAACCGATCATGTAACACTGACGCTGAGCACGCCTGTTGCACCCGTCGAGACGCTCTTTGGTGATCCCGTGCACAGTGAAAATACGGCGCTTTCAATTACCGTCAGCGCGCTCAATCCTGTATTATTAAAAGCACGCATCTTAAAACCATGAGGAGTTATCCATGAATCCCGCGATGGTGAGTCACTTTATCAAAAACAACAGGAAGCTCTTTTTAGGAATTGGCATCTGGCTTGTGCTTGCGCTGGTACTTTTCAGCACACGGACTCCGACTGTCCAGAAAACGCAAACGACCGAAGAAGTTACGGAGCACTGGCGTACGCTTATTGTGGAAAATCAGCGTTACCTCAGAGCAAGTGGAACAACGATCAAAAACATTCTTGACCGCAATAAAGAACAAATCGAAACCTATCGGCTGCAGTTGGCCTCCATGCACCAGCAGGTCGCAGCCCACACCTTTATTTTAAACAACAACGACGACCATAACGATGCCTTTGAAATCATGTTGCGCTGCCGGCAGATCACCGCGTTGCATGATCGCTTTGACGAAGTCCAAAAAAGGATTGAACTCTGGAAAAATTCACTGACGCGAACCAACGAGCAAATCATCATCATTCAGGCGTTAGCAGAGGAACGGACCCATCAGACTTCACCGGAAATGCGCGAAGCTATTGACCAAAATATCCGCGAACGCCTTGGGACAATTTCAAACACAACTCACTTTGCGCAAAATATTGCCGCGCTTTCCGGTCAAATCGCGCAAACGAAGCAAGCACTGGATGAACTCCACAAACATGCAAATCTCAAACGTGCGGCCGTTATTGAAAATATGTTTACCGCGAGGCCACCAACACCGAGCATTATTGTTCGACGTTTCCACGACTATATCCCCCTCTGGCAGATCAAACTAGAAGGCTACTTCAAAAGTCAAATCCCCGTTGGCGTCCGTTTCATTTTCCAGTTTCTGCTCATCGCTATTCTGACTACAGCATTGATTCGTTCGATCAGCAAAAAATGGATCATCCCGATCTTGCAAAGTCATGCGATCCTGCCGAAAAAAAGCGAAAACATCATGTTGTTTAATATCGGTGTCTCGCTCATCATTATTGGACTGACCTGCGAAATTGCCAATGCGTTCATCCCCGCAACCGACGCACGGGAAGCCATTTTTCATCAACCCGCCAATGCCTTTTTTTCAACGGCGATTCTGCTGATGGCACTGACGCTGCGGAACGCCGAATCGCGGACGGTCTCACAAGTCCTTGCAGTCGCACTGCCTATTGTGACGCAACATTTTTTGTTCATGTGCCTTTATGTAGCGCTGGCGCCACGCATCCCCATTCTGTTCCTGATTCCACTCATTAATGTTCTCTGTGCGATTTGGCTCGCAAGCCGATTGCGCAGCGTCAAAGGCACACCGCTTCTTTTGACTACAGCGCTTTTATCCATCGTGGCGTCACTGGCTTCAACATGGCTCGTTGGCCTAGGATATGTGTATCTGGCATTTACCTTCACGCATGGCTGGCAAGTTATTCTCTCACAGGTGATTCTTGCCATTGTGATGACTTTCAATGTGATGAAATTGGCTCACCAACCCGGGCAGCGCAAACAGAGTATCTTGCTTACGCACCTTGTTATCCCCTTTCTGTGGTATGCATTGCTCTACTCGCTTTTCACCTGGATCACACGCACCTATCACCTTTCCGACTATTTCCTTACACTCTTCTCAACCCCCGTCATTTCGCATACGCTCGTAACGATCACCTTCAATAAAATTGTGATTATCCTGCTGATCGCGACATTCCTGCAATTCGGATTGACTTTTTTCGCCGAATCCATCCGCACCAGTTCCGAAAAAAGAGGAACAGACCCTGCACTGATCGCCTCGGCACTCACATTGAGCACCTACATCAGCTGGGCTATTTTTGCAATTGTTGCACTGGTAATCTGCGATGTGAATACCAAGAGCCTGCAAGTGATGCTCGGTGGGTTTGGACTAGGTTTAGGTTTTGCCTTGAAGGGCATTCTGGAGAATTTTTTCTGTGGCGTTTCGCTCCTTGTTGGACAGGATATACGCCCCGGCGATACGATCGAAATAGAGAGCGGATCGCTGGCAACCGTCAAAAAAATCACATTTAGCAAGACAATTGTTGAAACGGTTGACGGCGCAATCATCACCTATCCGAATGTGCAGGTGAAGGCCAAGGAATTCCGAAACTGGACGCGCAATCACCGCTTTCGCCGCTTTGATGTTTGCGTCGATGTGGCCTACGGAACCGACCTGACTCGTGCCCGTGAGCTGCTTCTTGATGCGGTTCGACAACAGCCCCACATTGAACTGCGCTATCCAGCAGAACCGATTGTCTTTATTTCAGGATTTCAAGACAGCGCGATTCGCTTTGTCCTCCGTTTCTGGGTTTCAGCGCCGCTCTACCTTGAGGTTTCCACGCAGTTACAGATCAGCGTGAATACCTTGTTTGAGAAAAACAATATCGCGATTCCATTCCCGCAACTTGACGTGCACCTGTCACCTGCGGAAAAACTTACTTCAACGTAATCAGGACAATCTCGGGCGGCGCATTGAGCCGAACCCGGAGACGTCCAGTGCCAACGCCACTTGTAACGATCAGCTGATGGAATCCGTTCGTGATTGAGCCATAAGCAAGAACGTATTTTTCCGGTGTCATGAACAGGGAGATCACCTTCCAGAATGCAGGCACATTCACCTGCGAATTGTGCGTGTGCCCCGCTAACATCACGTATGGACCTGCGCGTGCAGGCAACTGTGAAAAAATCCGCGGCGAATGGGTCAATACCACCGCATAGTGATTTGTTGCTGTAAATTGCGCAAAGGTCTTTTTGATGTTAACGGAATCCGGGTTGCGCCAAGTCGCATGATCCGTGATTCCCAGCAAGGCGATTCGATTTGTCAACACCACCACGTGGTTTTCAATCACCTGAATATGGGCAGCCTGCAATGCGGCGATCACATCCTCTCCACCATACCGCCAGTCGCCATTTCCCAAGATCGCATACACCCCCAGAGTCGCCTTGAATTGCGCCAGGTATGACGCGATACGCTGCGGCGTCATCGGCTGTTCGAGAGAGCGTGTGCGCATATAATCGCCGCCCAGCAGGATCACATCCGGCGTCAACGCATTGACCATCTGAATGCTGCGCGCAAAATCTTCCCGTCCATCATCATTTTCGATGGCATGAAAATCAGCCAGAAACGCAATGCGTAAACCGGAGGCCTGTTTCATCTCAGATGGGAGCGTGATTTCATAGGGGGTCACGCGAAGCGAGGCTGGCTCGATGCGAAACGCATAATAGGCCAGGCTTAGGCAAAACAGTGTAATACTGACCACAATCGCAGACCTCATTTACAACCTATTTCTTGTAAAAAAACAGCGTGCCGCCGGGTATTTTCTCGGCTTTGACATTCGGCCCCATGACGATCTCGCCATTTAACACATAATAGGTCGAGGCATCATTCCACTTATTCCCACAAAAGTAGGAGACAGGTCGTTTAGCCGAAACAGGGCCTCCAACCGCATAGTTAAACAAAACGCGCGTACCATACGGCAATTTCAGAATACGATCCGGCTTCATCTGAGATCCTATCACTGAATTTCCGTCCGGATAGAGGTAGATCGTCGATGAAAGAAAAGCCACGGCAGTGTCAATATCACTTCCGCGGAAATCGCGGCTGATCATAATCGAGCCCGAGCGCGGTGTCACCGGCGACGCTGCGCGCTGTAGTGCTGCGGACGAAACGGACTTTGTATTCTTATTGTCCACGCCAATGCGCGCAGCAAGCGCAGGAGAGCCGTAGAGCATCTGTGCCAAATAGGGATCACCCACAATTAGCCGACCAGCGGAAACATCCGGATCCTTCCCTGGTTTTGTCTTTAACCCCAATCGCGTGCGCATGGATGCGGTCGCGAAGAGCATGCCGCACCGTTTGCGTCCGCGATGGTTGCTCTTCTGCCATTTGTTCGGCGCGCCATACGCCACCGCCGAATGTGGAATCACGCGGAAATCTGGAATGTTGTACAACCCTTGTAACCGCTTGATTAACGCAGACAACGAGGCGATTTGCGCAGCATTAATCGGTCGATCATGGTACCCGCAGACTTCGATGCCCACAGAGAACTTATCCACATCCGTCTGTTTATTCCACATGCTCCGACCTGCATGATAAGCCTCCCGCCTCACATCAATGATCGAATACACGACCCCGCGTTCATCGATCGCGTAATTGCACTCGCCCAGGTCACTCAATTTGCGCAGTGCGCTGCTTGACGGAGCTTCCGTCGTATGCAAAATGATCAACGTTGTCGTTTTTCGTTTTGCACGTTCCCTGTTGCGCACGCTGTAGAATGAACGATTATAGGACGACTCTTGCGCAAAAACTGACGCAGTCATCAGCACAAAACCGACGACTGCGCGCAAAAATATGAAGCGGGATATCATGGCACCTTCATTTTACTTCGCCAGCAAACTGGAGGCGGTCATATCAGCCGGAATTGCCAGGCCCATCAAGTCAAGCACAGTCGGCGCAATGTCGCACAGCTTACCCGATGCTACGAATTTGACATCATCGACATCATTGCCCACATAAATGCATTCGACTTCATTCAGGGTATGACTTGTCTTCACCATCCCCGTCACGTAGTCCACCATCTGTTCGGAATTTCCATGATCCGCGGTGATCAACACATGCGCATCCAGCTCCATCAGGCGTGGCAACAATTTGCCAATGCAGGTATCGACCACTTCAACGGCTTGACGCGCAGCATCGAAATCACCGGTATGCCCAACCATGTCACAGTTTGCAAAGTTGACGGCAATAAACGCATAGGGATTCTCCTGCAACCGTTTGAGCAATTCTTCTGTCACGATAAACGCCTCCATTTCCGGATGGCTGGCAAATGTAGCCGGATCGAAACGCCCAGGAACATCCACCTGATCTTCACCGGCATACGGTGCCGTTGACTTTCCATTGAAGAAACTCGTGACGTGGCGGAATTTCTGTGTTTCCGCGATGCGCAACTGTCGTAACCCGGCCTTGGAAATCACTTCACCCAGGAGATTCGGCATCCCCCCCTCACCGCCCATCGCACCCAACAGATACTCTGTAAACTCATCCCAGTAGCGCGTAAAGCCGAGATACACGACCTGTGGACGTACCGCACGCTGACCTTTGTATACGTCGCAGACAAAAGCCTGGGTCAACTGAATCGCACGATCCTGACGATAATTGAAGTGCATCACCGAATCGCCATCATGCATTCCTGTGTAACCGCTGAGTACGCAGGGCGGAATATATTCATCCGTCATGGGCGTATGATCCGGCGTCATGTCTTTCTCATAGGAATCCTGAACCGCCGCCACAGCCGAGACAACACGCCGTCCTTGACCTTCGACGAGGCAGGTATAGGCCTGATCGGTCAACGTATAATTTTTCGACCGGTCCATGGAGTAATAACGCCCCATCACCGTTCCGATTGAACAGGAGCCCACGGCCTGCATCTCAGTTTCCAGGCGCGCGAGATATTCCAACGTGCTGCGAGGCGGCGTATCGCGTCCATCCAGGAAGGGATGGATCACAATGCGTCCCGTCGCAAACTCGCTGCGTGCACGGCGCATGAGCTTAAAGAGATGCTCCTGGTGCGCATGCACGCCCTCATCCTGCAAAAGCCCCATAAAATGCAGCACGCTGTTGTTTTGCTTCCAGTTCGCGATCAGGGCCTGCCATTTTGGGGATTGAAAGAGTTCGCCTGTACTCAATCCATCGTCAATGCGCTTCAGCTCCTGAATAACGACCCGTCCGGCACCCATATTCAGATGACCAACTTCACTTGATCCCTGATAACCGTCCGGCAATCCCACCGCTTCTCCGCTACAGGCTAGGCGTGCCCAAGGGTAACGTGATTTCAAACGATCAATAACAGGTGTCTGAGCTGCGAAAACCGCATTCCCTTTCGACCGTACGTTCAAACCCCATCCATCGCGAATAATCAAAACAACAGGTTTCATAATCCTCCAAAATCCTCTAAACAGTTGACGATTGAATTTTAGCGGATTCAAGGGTACAGGGTCAATGCACAAGACACAAAGGCGCGACTTTTTATTGCCCGCATTAAAGGGTGACGCCTGATTTAAAGAGCGCGATTTCCCGGTAGCCCATGATTTCGTTACGCGCATGGTAAATTCCCGATGCCGTTTGAATCACGCGTTCCGCAAGCTCCTGCCCCATCTGATCGAGGGTCTCGGCACGTCCTGCATCAAAATCAATCCAATGGGGCTTGCGCTCGGCTAACTCCGAATTGGACGCGATTTTCAACGTCGGGATCACACTGCCAAACGGCGTTCCCCGACCGGTCGTAAAAAGAATCAAATGACATCCCGAAGCCGCGAGCAGGGTCGAGGCAACGAGATCATTGCCAGGTCCGGCAAGTAAATTTAAGCCCGATGTCGTAACGCGTGATCCGCAATCCAGCACATCGGCAACTGGCGAATGCCCCCCCTTTTGCACACACCCCAGCGACTTGTCCTCCAGTGTCGTGATACCCCCGTCCTTGTTTCCCGGCGAGGGATTTTCGTAGACAACCTGATGATGCTGCTCAAAATAATCTTTAAACCCATTGACCATGGAGACGCACTTCTGGAAGACTTCGTGATTCACACACCGATTCATAAGCAGCGTTTCGGCGCCAAACATTTCCGGCACTTCGGTCAAAACCGTCGTTCCCCCTTCGCGAATCAGAAAATCGGAAAAACGCCCTACGACCGGATTGGCTGTAATGCCGGAAAACCCATCCGAGCCCCCGCATTTCAATCCCACAACCAGACGGGAAAGCGGTACGGTCGTTCGTTGCTGGACAATGCCCTCTTTCAGCTCGTGAATCGCTCGACATCCCGCCTCGAACTCGTCACCCACATCCTGCGCACGCAGAAACCGGATGTTCAAGTCCTCACAGGCTCCCACGCGTTCGCGGAAACGTTCCAACGTATTGTTCTCGCACCCCAACCCGACAACCAACACGCCCCCCGCGTTGGGATGTCGTGCCAATGCAGCCAGAAGCGTCACAGTTCGCTCATGATCTTCGCCCATCTGTGAACACCCATAGGGATGGGTTAATGCGAACCCATGGGCGACCTCAGCGAGACGCGTTGCCAGATGATTGACACACCCAACGGTGGGAATCACCCAAATATCGTTGCGGACACCCACCTGTCCATCTGGGCGCACAAAGCCTTCAAAGGTGCGCGTTGAACAGACTTCTGTCCGCGTAAAATCCGGCGCATACGTATACGCCTGCTGCCCTGTAAGGCCAGTCGCCAGATTCTGCGTATGCACATGCTCACCGGCCGCGATCGCACGCGTCGCCCGGCCAATCGGCATGCCATATTTAATCACCAACTCGCCAGGCGCAATGGGGCGAAGCGCATATTTATGCCCGTCTTCGCGGACCTCAACCGTATCAGAGGGATGAATAACCATACATCTCCTTTATCGCATTCAGCTTGGCCTCAACCTGCTGGGTAAAACCAGGCAATGTATTTAAATCCATTCCCCAAAAGTCACTTCGCGCTAAAATTCTCTCAACCGTCGGACGTGTCGCAAAAAAATCAGCGATCTGTGGCAGATCCTGAACAGGTCCCCGCTGATAGAAGGCAATCAACGCCGCCATCGATGCGGTCAGTCCGGTGGGCAATGTTCCATTGAGCGCCAGATAATCCAAAATCGTCGGCAAAACGCGCACTTTCCATTTCGCCACGGAATTCAATGCAATGGAAAGCAATCGATGTTGCGCAAACGGGTTGGCAAATCGCTCCAACACTGACTCTGCAAATGCTCGCTTTTCCGCTTCTGGCAACGGGATTGTCGGAGCGATCTCATCAAACAGAATCGTCCGCAAATAGGCGTTAAACGTAGGATCGCGCACCATTTCATCGACAAAGGTAAATCCGGCCAGATGTCCCGCCAGGACGCTCGCCGTATGTGCGCCATTTAAAAAGCGCACTTTACGCATCCGATAAGGCGTTAAATCATCCGTAAACAAGACGTTAAGCCCCGCTAAATCCAGTGGCAATTCATCCCGAACCGAACGCGGGGCCTCAATCGCCATGAAATGGAAGGGTTCGCCACAGACCATGAGGTGATCCTCGTAACCCAGCTGCTGCCAATAGCGCTCCGCATTTTCGCGGGGATACCCGGAAACAATACGGTCAACCAGCGTGTTGCAGAAGATGCACTCGCGCTCAATATAGGTGCGCACCGCAGCGTCCGTGCAATACCTCAAAATACAGGCCTTTAACTGTTCTCCATTGCGCTCAATTAACTCGCAGGGCAAAAAAATCACGCCCGGTTGATGCGCATGAAAGCGTGCCTGCAACAGACGTGCGATTTTGGCGGGAAATGTATTTACATTTTCAACGTACTCAATACCCGCCTCAGTCGTATTGGAAAACACAAAACGCAATTCAGGGGAACAGGCCATCGCCTCGATTTCCATCCAATCGGTCACGGTGTTGAGGCATCCCTTTACGCAGTGAATACGCTCGATGGTCTCGACAACCTGCCCCTCTTCGATGCCGCGCAAAATAACAGTATACAGGCCGGACTGCGCATTCATCGCCGCGCATTTGCTCTGGCCGACAGGTTGAACGAGTTGGATCCCGCCGTGAAAGAGCCCCTGGGTATTCATCCGCTCGACCATCCAATCCAGAAAGCCCCGTAGAAAATTGCCTTCACCAAATTGCAAAATGCGGACAGGCAATGTAAACGGTTCATTGCGCGCTAACAGCATCGTTTTACTCCTGTGCAGAAATATATCTCTGCTTAATGTCGATTCACACGTTGATGAATCCATTCTACACAACCCGCAACCAAGAGCAATCCTAATCCCACCATCATGCTGATCCATCCCACCTGTAGGCCCACAGTAAAACCGACAGCTGCCATCAAAATGACACCCAATACCGCCAGCGCAAAGGCGATCACACCCAAGAAAGCATAATCCTTGTGCGCATCGATACAGGCGTTTGCATTATCATCCACTGCACCTGATTGAAAACGCTCAAAAAAACACTGCACCGCACGAAGGCGTTCTCCGCGGTCGGGACACGTCCAGGAAACAAAATACCCCAATGCAAGCGTCATGCCCGAGGTTAAGAAGGTCAGCGACCAGGCACTGCGAAGCCAGGGCAGATAGATCCCAAGCGCAAAGATGGAGAGTCCCGAGGCAATGCCCCCGAAAAGCGCACACTTGCCGCCCATTGACGAAATGCGAGGTGTCAACATCCCCAACAACATCGGGATCGCCACAGGAGGCAGAAAGAGTCCGAATACTTTCGCCATGGTATCAAAAAGATCCTTTGACTCTTGCAACGAGCGCATGGCCAGCGTAATACCGAGAATGAGCACGCCGACGATCACCGTATTGAGACGCCCCACGATCAGCAACTGACGTTCGCTGGCATTTCGCCAAATCAAACGCTTATAGAAATCGTTGGTCAGCACAGACGACATCGCATTGCAATCTCCGGCCAGGGTCGACATGGTCGCTGAAAACATCGCGGCAATAATCATCCCCAGCAATCCGATCGGCAATACGGTCTTGCAAATCAACGGGTAGACCTCCTTGGTATTGACCAGTCCTGGGAGAAAATGATGGGCGGCAAAAGCAGGCAAATAGAAAAGCGGTGTCCCGATCAAATAGAGTCCCGCAACCAACAGCCCGACCTTGACCGCGCTGCGATCATCCTTTGCCGAATAATAGCGCTGAGCCAGTGACCACGACGTTGAATAATTCAAAAAAAGCAAAACAAAATAACAGAGCAGATAGACGGCGGGATAGCCAGCATCCGGACGCGTTATTTTCCAAAAGTGATCGGGCAAACCAGACATCACTTCCGCAACGCCGCCTGCATGATTAAAGGCT
>Ga0075012_10005355_pt1 | contig 11788 bp, 10 predicted proteins | sample All_14_2_FD_71474 | JGI IMG/M metagenome (GOLD analysis project Ga0075012, IMG submission 71474) | Freshwater microbial communities in response to fracking from Pennsylvania, USA - Allegheny Zone_MetaG_DW_15 | ecosystem: Environmental > Aquatic > Deep subsurface > Groundwater > Drilled...
TTGGCGAGGTAGTCGTTGACCGTCACGACATGCACGCCCTTGCCTTCGAGAGCATTCAGGTAAACCGGCAAGGTCGCGACCAGCGTCTTGCCTTCGCCGGTGCGCATTTCCGCAATGCGACCGGAGTTGAGCACCATGCCGCCAATCAACTGCACATCGTAGTGCCGCATGCCCAGCACTCGTCTGGCTGCCTCGCGCATGGTGGCGAAGGCTTCCGGAAGCAGTTGATCGAGCTTCTCGCCATTCTGAATGCGTTGCCGGTATTCCCCTGTCTTGGCCTGCAAAGCCTCGTCACTCAATGCCTGCATTTGCGCTTCCAGCGCATTGATTCGAACGACGGTCTTGGAGAACTGCTTGATCAGTCGCTCGTTGCGGCTGCCGAAGATGCTGGTGAGTAACGCATTGAACATGGGTGAGTCCAGAGAGGTGGGTCAGGGCTTCAGCGACACTCCGGGGTAGCGTCGATGCCATGCAAAAACAGAAGGGCCGCGTTGCGGCCCCTCGAGTTGGGCGGACCGCTAACGGACGGTCCACCGCGCTGGGCGGAAAACCGCCGCGCATTTTAACGTGTGGGTGAAGACTTCGCGAATCAAGGGACGGCGACGAATCCCCTCAGCCCTGACGCGCCTGGCGCAGAAATGGCACCGGGTTGATCGCTCGACCGTTCTGCAGCACTTCGATGTGGACATGCGACCCGGTGGATCGTCCGCTGCTACCCATCTTGGCAATCAGGTCGCCCGCGCGGACGCGTGTACCTTCTTTGACCAGATTCTCCTGGTTGTGTGCATAACGCGTCACATAGCCATTGCCGTGGTCAATCTCAACAGTATTGCCATAACCCGCCGAGCGACCGGCGAAACGCACCACGCCATCTGCCACAGCGAGGATATCCGTGCCACGGGGACCGTTGTAATCCACACCGGCATGAAAATGACTGCGGCCAGTGAAGGGATCGATGCGCATCCCGAAGGTGGAGGAAGCATATCCCGCCCGAACCGGGCTGCCGGTGGGCATCAGCGCGGCTTCCAGATCACGGTCACGCAGAACCTGCTCCAGCACATCGAGTTGCTGCGCCTGGGCAGCAAACTGCGCCGCCAGCGCTTCCAGCGAATCAGTCAGGTCGTGTTGCTGAGCATTGCTTACCGTATCGAGTGCTTCCGGCCCACCCAACGCAGGCGCCGACGAGAAGTCGAATTCGCCGTCGTCCAGCTTGCCGATCTCGGTCAGACGCTCACCCAGTGCATTCAGCCGATTCGCATGCGCCTGCAGCTGGCCCAGCTTTGCCGCCATGGCATTCAGATCCTGCTCGGCCTTGGCACGCATATCAACCAACTCTCGCTGCTGCAGCGCGATCGCCTGCTTCGCCTGATCCACTTGCTGCAACATCAAGGTGTCACTGGCACGCAACACCCAGCCAAGCGCCGCCCCGAAGGACAGCACGCAAACCAGAACCAGCGATGCCGACAACAGAACCCGCGGGTCTCGCAACTGCAGTTTCAGCGGTGCCTTGAGAAATCCCGCTACGATGATGACGTTCATTCCGCCCCCAATCTCACGTGGTGCCTGTGCAGATGCCCGATGATTCGTCCCCCCGGTCCATTCAACAGCTGAACCGGACTTCCGCTCTCGGGCCAGTGGTTGACCGCGCGATCGCTCTTCGCGCACTCGACCTCAACCTGCGCCGATGTTTACCTCCCGAACTTTCCCAGCACTGCGTGCTGGCCAACGTTCGCGAGGGACAACTGGTGTTTCTGGTGTCGTCCTCCATCTGGCACACGCGTTTGCGCATGGAGAGCGATACCTTGCTCCGTCATGCGCGCTCACTCGGCGTGACTGCCAATCGAGTGACGGCAAAAGTGGTTCAGGACGCCGCGCCTCCCCTGACGCAAACACCCCCTAGACCACTCTCGCCAGCGGCTGCGGGCAGTCTGCGCGAAGCCGCCGAACGGCTGACCGACACAGAACTGCGCCAGCAGTTGCTGGCTTTGGCCTCCCTGGCCGGGGACTGAGTCCCGTTTCCTTGCGCGATCATCGGACCGCAAAAAAAACGCGCCACTCAAAGAGCGGCGCGTTATCTGTCACATCGAGACGTGCGCCGGCTGCGCAAAAGAAATGGGGGCCGGACGAGCGTCCTCATAGCTGACCAACTCCCATGCCTGCGCATCGGCAAGCAGGGTTCTGACCAACTGGTTATTCAAGTGATGACCCGATTTGTAGCCATAGAACGCGCCAACCAGACTATGGCCGGCAAGATACAGATCGCCGATGGCATCCAGAATCTTGTGCCGAACGAACTCGTCTTCGTAGCGCAGGCCGTCTTCGTTCAGCACGCGATAGTCATCGAGCACAATGGCATTGTCCATGCTGCCGCCGAGCACCAGATTGCGCTCCCGCAGTGCCTCGATGTCCTTCATGAAGCCAAAGGTGCGCGCCCGACTGATCTCTTTGACAAACGAGGTTGACGAAAAATCGATTTCCGCCGAGGAGGTCGCTTTCGAGAAGGCGGGGTGCTTGAACTCGATCGAAAAGCCCACCTTGAAGCCTTCGTAGGGCTCGAACCGCGCCCATTTGTCGCCGTCCTTGACGGTGACCGTCTTCTTGATGCGGATGAAGCGCTTCGCAGCGCTTTGTTCTTCAATCCCCGCCGACTGGATCAGAAACACGAAGGGACCTGCCGAGCCGTCCATGATCGGGACTTCCGGTGCCGACAGGTCGATGTAGCAATTGTCGATGCCGAGACCCGCCAACGCGGACAACAGGTGTTCAACCGTGGAAACCTTGACCTCACCGTTGTGCAGCGCGGTGTTCATCATGGTCTCGCCGACGCGATGCGCTTCGGCTTTGATCTCGACCGGCTGCGCGAGATCGACGCGACGGAACACGATGCCCGTGTTCACCGCGGCGGGCCGCATGGTCATGAAGACCTTTCGCCCCGAATGAATGCCGACGCCCGTGGCGCGGATGGCATTGCGTAGCGTGCGTTGTTTGATCATCAGCCAGAAACCCCGGACAGGCGGCGAGAAAAAGTGCCCGGAGGATAGCACAGGGACCGCTGGCAACAAGCACAAAAAAGCAACAAAACCACAACCCTGTGGTAATAACGCAACATTAACGGAACGCGGGCACCAGCCGGGGAACGGACCGGCTGGCGCCCGCGCCGTCGTCAGTCAGCCTGACGCCGCAGGAATGCCGGAATGTCCAGGTAGTCCATCGGCAGGTCGGCCGCGATCTTGGGCTCACTCTCGGCACGACGCCCAGCGGCCCCGACCGCTTCGACTCGCTCATCCAACGACAACCCGGTGGTGGCATCACGCAAGCCAACGACCTGACGCAGTTTTGGCTGCTCGACCCGCGGCGGCGCGGAACGCATGCTGACGCCACGATTCAGACCGGTGGCGACCACCGTGACGCGCACTTCGTCCTGAATGTCGTGGTCGAGCACGGTCCCGATCACCACCGTCGCATCTTCCGACGCGAACTCCTCGATGGTGCGACCGATTTCGTCGAACTCGGCCATCGTGAAATCCGGCCCGGCCGTGATGTTGACCAGAATTCCGCAGGCACCCGACAGGTTGATGTCCTCCAGCAACGGGTTGCTGATCGCCTTTTCTGCGGCTTCCATGGCGCGCTCTTCGCCACGCGCACTGCCCGAACCCATCATCGCCATACCCATTTCGCTCATCACGGTGCGTACGTCCGCGAAGTCGACGTTGATCAGGCCCGGACGAACGATCAAGTCCGCAATGCCCTGCACGGCGCCCTGCAACACATCGTTGGCGGCACGGAACGCCTGCGGCAGCGTCGCCGAGCGCCCGAGCACACTCAGCAGCTTTTCGTTCGGAATGGTGATCAGCGAATCGCAGTGGCTGGCCATTTCCTCGATGCCCTTCAGCGCGACCTGCATGCGGCGGCGGCCTTCAAACGGGAACGGCTTGGTCACCACGGCCACCGTGAGGATGCCCATTTCCTTGGCCAACTGCGCGATCACCGGCGCTGCGCCGGTTCCGGTGCCACCGCCCATGCCCGCCGTGATGAAGATCATGTCGGCGCCAGACAGCGCTTCGACAATGCGCTCACGATCTTCCAGCGCAGCCTGGCGACCGACTTCCGGATTGGCGCCTGCGCCCAATCCCTTTGTCACGTTGCTGCCCAACTGAAGAATGTGTTTGGCGCCGGTACTGCGAATCGCCTGCGCATCGGTGTTGGCGCAAATGAACTCCACGCCATCCAGGTTGGAGTGAACCATGTGCGCCACAGCGTTGCCGCCGCCACCGCCCACGCCGACCACCTTGATTACTGCATTGGGTGCTACCCGTTCGACCAGTTCAAACATGTCCCACTCCTCCGTTCCAAGTCCATTCGATTAGCGCGAGAACCACCATCCCCTGAATTTCCCATCCACCACGACTACCCGGCGGGCGTCGTGGTGCCTTGCTCAAAACTCGCCGCGGTACCAGTTGCGCAAACGCCCCAGAAGGCTGCCGACCTTGCCTGGTACCTGCACCGTGCGGCGCGGTGCTTCAATCTGACTACCGTGCATCAACAGTCCAACACCCGTCGCATGCACCGGGTTGCCGATGACTTCGCCCAAGCCGGACACGGAATGCGGCACGCCGATTCGCACCGGCATGTGCAGCATCTCTTCGGCGAGTTCGGCAACGCCTTCCATCTTGGAAGCGCCACCGGTCAGCACCATTCCGGCACGAATCAGTTCTTCAAAACCCGAGCGTCGCAACTCGGCCTGCACCATTTCGAAGATCTCCTCATAGCGCCGCTGCACGGCCTCTGCCAAAGCCTGGCGAGCCAGACGTCGCGGCGGACGGTCGCCGACGCTGGGCACCTGGATGCTCTCTTCGGCGGTCGCGAGCTGTGCCAAGGCACAGGCATAGCGAACCTTGATCTCCTCCGCATGCGCGGTGGGCGTGCGGAGCAGATGTGCGATGTCGTTGGTGACCTGATCACCGGCGATGGGAAGCGACGCGGTATGCCGGATCGCGCCCTGAGCGAAAACCGCGATATCCGTCGTTCCGGCACCGACATCGACCAGGGCCACACCCAGTTCTTTCTCGTCGTCGGTCAACACCGCCTTGGATGACGCCAGACCGCTCAGCACCAGATCGTCGACCTGCAAGCCGCAGCGCTGAACGCATTTGGTGATGTTCTGCGCCGCCGACTGCGCGCCCACCACGAGATGCGCGCGGACTTCGAGGCGCACACCCGACATGCCGACCGGATGACGAATGCCTTCCTGTGAGTTATCGACGATGTACTCCTGCGGGATGGCGTGCAGGATCTTCTGGTCGGACGGCACCGCAACCGCCTTGGCGGCTTCGAGCACGCGCTCCATGTCGGCGGGGCTGACCTCGCCGTCACGGATCGGCACGATGCCCGGCGAGTTCCGGCACTGGGTATGGCTACCCGAAATCGATGCGTAGACCGAACGGATCTCGCATCCCGCCATCACTTCGGCTTCCTCCACGGCGCGCTGGATGGCATGTACGGTCGACTCGATGTCAACCACCACGCCACGTTTCAGCCCGGCGGAGACGTGCGACCCGATGCCGATGATTTCCAAGGGCTCGTGCGCGCTGTATTCACCGACCAGCGCGACGACTTTGGACGTCCCGATATCCAGCCCGACAATCAGCGACTTGTCACCTTTGCGATTCATGTGTTGTCCATTCCTGCCGCCACCGGCGCTTCCGGCGCGGACCATTTCAGTGCGAAGCCATTGCTGTAGCGAAGATCGGCGCGCAACCAGCGTCGCCCGGGAACCGCTTCCACGCCCGGCAAGGTGCGCGCGAAGCGGCGCAGTTTCTGCAGTGGCTCGCTGCGCCCCAGCATCACCACGGCACCATCCTGCAGTTGCAGGCTCCAGCTACCGCGTCCGCTGTGCCGCACCTGCGTCACCGCGCGTTGCTGTGTCGCAAAAAGACGCTGTGCCTCGGCGTGCATATCGACGACGGCCTGCACGTCTCTGCTCTGGGCGTGGAAGTGCGGCAGGTCCAGCGCCAGCTGATCGTCCGGCACGCTGAACAGCACGCCCTGCTCCGACAGCAGTTGGTCATCACCCCAGAACGCGGCGGGACGGTGCTCCAGGATCAAGACTTCAAGCGTGTCCGGCCAGCGTTTGCTCACCTGCACCTGCGCCACCCACGGCAGCGCCGCCAAGGTGTCCTGCACCTGGTCAAGCGGCAGGGCAAAAAACCCTTTGCGCAGATGCGGAATCAGGGCTTCTCGGATTTGCTCGTCACTGACATGGACGAACTCACCCTGTATCTGCAGGCGACGCACCGGCCATTGCTCGGTGGCAAGCCAGCCGTTCAGGACCGCCAGCACGGGCAGGACCAGCAACAGGCTGGCGATCACCCAGGTTGCGGCACGCAGCAGGTCGTTCATGGCGAACCACCCAGCGTCTGCGTCAGCACCTGCAGGCAAACCTCCGGATAGCCGAGGCCGACCGCAGCGCCCGCTTTCGGGACCAGCGAATGCGAGGTCATTCCTGGCGCGGTGTTGACCTCGAGCAGCCAGTTCACGCCATCGCGGTCGCGCATCACATCGACCCGGCCCCAGCCGGAACAGCCGAGTGCGTCGAAGGCGCGAAGCGCCAGCGCGCGCAGCGCGGCTTCCTCCACCTCGTCGCTCAGTCCGGGGCAGAGATAGCGCGTGTCATCAGCAACGTACTTGGCGTGGTAGTCGTAATACTCGCCTGCCGGCACGATTCGAATGCTTGGCAGCACCTGGGCGCCAAGCACGCCCACGGTCAGCTCGTCGCCCTCGATCAGACGTTCGATCAACAGTTCGCCGTCGTAGCGCGCAGCCAACTCGACCGCCGCCGCAAGGTCCGCGGCCTCACGCACTCGTGTGATGCCGACACTGGACCCTTCGCGTGAGGGCTTGACCACGACCGGCAGTCCAATCTCGGCGACGGCCCTTGCCACGTCCTCACCGACGCGTAGTACCGCGAAGGCGGGCGTCGGCAGTCCCAACGCTTGCCAAACCCGCTTGCTGCGAACCTTGTCCATCGACAATGCCGACCCCAGCACACCCGAGCCGGTACAGGGCACGCGCAGCGAAGCCAGCAATCCCTGCAGCACGCCGTCTTCACCGCCACGGCCATGCAGGACGTTGAACACGCGATCAACCTTGCCGGACTGGATGGCGCTCAGCAGCGCCGGTATGCCATCGACACCGAATGCGTCCACGCCCACCGAGCGCAAGGCAGCGAGAACACCCGCGCCCGAGTTGAGTGATACCTCGCGCTCGGCGCTGTCTCCACCCATCACCACGGCGACGCGGCCGAAGCACGCGACATCGTTCAGCGAATCCTTTGCCCGGTCTTGCGTCATGTCGAAATTCCCGTCCCACTCTCGTCCGTCGCGGCGCCGAAGCGCAGTCCTTCCTTGGCCAGTCCCTGCGCGGCGCGACCGATGTCGCCTGCCCCGGCAAGAATCAGAAGATCGTCATCGCGCAGCACATCCGGCAGCGTGTCGGCCAGATCGCGCGGATGCGCGACCAGCACCGGCTCGATACGACCGCGTGCCCGGATGCCGCGTGCGAGTGCGCGCGCATCGGCGCCAGCAATCGGGGCCTCGCCCGCCGGATAGACCTCGGTCAACACCAGCGCATCGACACCCGAAAGCACGTTCACGAAGTCATCCAGCAGATCACGCGTTCGGCTGTAGCGATGCGGCTGGAACGCGACAACCAGGCGACGCTGCGGCCATCCCGCGCGCGCGGCGGCAAAGATGGCGGCCAGTTCGCGCGGATGGTGTCCGTAGTCATCGACCAGCAACGCCTTGCCCTGTCGCAACACCAACTCACCGAGTTGATTGAAACGACGACCAACGCCCTGAAAGCGCTCGAGCGCGCGCCGGATGGCGGCAGCGGATACGCCCAATTGCCAGCCGACGGCGGCAGCGGCAAGCGCGTTCTGTACGTTGTGGCGACCTGGAAGGTTCAGGCAGACCTCAAATGCGTCGGTGTCGGGCAGATGCAGCCGGAAACTCGTCTTGCCCGCCTCCTGGCGTGCACCGACCGCGCGTACATCGGCGTCATCGGCAAAGCCGTAGGTGACCAGATGGCGTGGCATTTCGGCAGCCAGTTGGCGCACCTCCGGGTCATCCACACACAGCACCGCCAGGCCATAGAACGGCAGTCGATGCAGAAATTCATTGAAGGCCGCGCGGACCCGGTTGAAGTCGCCGCCGTAGTTCTCCAGATGATCGGCATCGATGTTGGTGACGATGGCGATGATCGGGTTCAGGCGAAGGAAACTTCCGTCGCTTTCGTCGGCTTCGGCGACCAGCCAGTCACCCCGTCCTAGTCCCGCATTGGCGCCAGCCGACAACAACTGCCCGCCGATCACGAAGGTAGGGTCCAGCCCGCCCTCGCTCAGAACGCTCGCGGTCAGACTGGTGGTGGTGGTTTTGCCATGCGTGCCCGCCACCGCGATCCCACGACGGAATCGCATCAGTTCGGCGAGCATTTCGGCGCGTGGCACGATCGGAATGCGGCGCGCGCGCGCCTCCAGCAGCTCCGGGTTGTCCTTCTGAATCGCGCTGGAGACCACGACCACATCGACACCCTCGACGTGACCGGCAGCGTGACCACGAAACACCTTGGCGCCGCGTTCGGTCAAACGCTGTGTGGCCGTGGATTCGCCGATGTCGGAACCCGATACCGTATAGCCCAGCGTGCAGAGCACCTCGGCGATGCCGCTCATGCCGACGCCACCGATGCCAACGAAGTGGACGCGACGGAACACGCTGGCAATGTCGCCATCCTGTTGCAGGCGCTTCATGCCGCCACCTCCTCAAGACATGCTGCGGCCACCTGCTGTGCAGCGAACGGACGGGCCAGATTCCGCGCCGCCTCCGCCATCTGCAGTCGGCGCTCACCACTGGACAGCAGTTCGCTTACGACCTGCTGCATGCGGCGTTCGAAATCGGCGCCTTCGGCCACCATGACCGCCGCGCCCTGTTCGCAAAGGTAGGCGGCATTGCGTGTCTGGTGGTCGTCGGCGGCGGTAGGCAAAGGCACCAATACGGAACAGACGCCTGCCGCACAGAGCTCTGCCAGCGTGGATGCGCCTGCACGGCAAATCACCAGATCGGCCTGCGCATACGCCGTCGGCATGTCGTCCACGAAGCCGGTGACCTCGGCATCGACGCGCGCGTCGGCATAGGCCGCCTGTGTCGCCGCCACATGCCGTGGCCCGCATTGGTGGCGAATCCGAACGCCCGGAGCGAGCCCGTGCAGCGCTTGGGGCAGTTGGCGATTCAAGGCCGCGGCGCCCTGGCTACCGCCCAGAATCAGCACGGATATCCCAGTTCGCGTCTGAGCGCGGACCGCGGGCGCGGGAAGATCAAGAATTTCGCGACGCACCGGATTGCCAACGACCTCCTCGCGCGCCGCGAAGGACTGCGGAAACCCGCACAACACGCGCCGCGCCAGTTTGGCGAGGACCCGGTTGGTCAAGCCCGGCGCACGGTTCTGCTCATGTACTAGCAAGGGCATGCGCAACAACCAAGCGGCAAGCCCACCCGGCCCAGCAGCGAAACCACCGAAACTGATCACCGCGTGTGGACGCAGTTGCTTGAGAATGCGCATGGCCTCCCACACCGCACGCAGCAGTTGCCAGGGCGCGCCGAACCAACGCCACAACCCACGCCCACGCCACGAAGCAATCCGCAGCGTGTGCAGCGGAATCGCCTGCGCGGGAACCAGACGGGTTTCCATTGCACCGTCGGCGCCCATCCAGCTCACTTCCGCGTCACGGCTGCGCAATGCAGCCGCCACGGCCAAACCGGGAAATATGTGGCCACCGGTTCCGCCCGCCAGGATCACGATGTGCGGCGCGCTCATGGCAGCGTCCCCAGCTTGGGCTCGATTCTCGCCCGCTCGCCCGACGAACGCTCGATGCGTTCGCTGACCGACAGCGCCGCGGGAGCTTGAGCAGATTCGTTTGGCGCACCGGTGAGAAGTTCCTCGGGTGTCACGAATTCTTCGCCACGAAGCCGTGCCGACTGGCGCTTGGCGCGGTCGACTTCGTAGCTGATTCGCATCAGCACAGCGAGACCCATGCAGGTCATCACCACGCTGGAACCGCCTGCGGAGATCATGGGCAGGGTGAGCCCCTTGGTCGGCAACAAGCCCATGTTCACGCCAATCGACACCACCGCTTGCAGGCTGACCATCAGTCCGATGCCGAACGCGACATGCGCGGCAAAGTCGCGACGCAGTTGCAAGGCTTCCCAACCGATCGCGAAGGCGCGCCACGTCAACACGGCGAAACAGGCGATCAGTGCGACCACACCGACGAATCCGGTCTCCTCGGCAATCACCGAGAAGATGAAATCCGTATGCGCCTCCGGCAGGTAGTACAGCTTCTGCACGCTACCGCCCAAGCCGACTCCGGTGGCTTCGCCACGACCGATGGCAATCAACGCCTGGGTCAACTGGAAGCCGGAATCGAAGGCATGTTCCCACGGGTCGGTGAACGAGATCAGGCGGCGCACGCGATAGCTTTCGGACAAGGCCACGTAGGCCACCAACGGAACCGCAGCGAGCATCGGCAAACCCAGCCAGACCAGGTTGGCGCCGCCCAGCCAGAGCATCCCCATGGCGACCGCGCCCAGCAGCACGGCCGAGCCGAAATCCGGCTGCAGCAGCAGCAGACCGAACATCAGCGCCACCACGGCCAATGGCTTGAACACCGCCCAGAACGTGTTCTGCAGCGCGTCACGGTAGCGCGCCATGTAGCTGGCCAACCAGACGATCAGGATCAGCTTCACCATTTCGACAGCCTGAAAGCCGATCGGACCAAGGTAGATCCAACGCTGCGCACCATTGATGCGCCGCCCCACTCCCGGCACCAGCACGGCGACCAGCAGCAAGCCACCGACGATCAGCGCGAGCTTGCTCCACGACTCCAGAACTCGCAGTTCGATCCGTGTCAGCACCAGGCCGGCGACCAGTCCCACCGCAAGGAACACCGCATGCTTGACCAGATAGGTGTAGGGGCCGGTCTTCAGACCTTCCGCGATGGCGATGGAACTGGATGCCACCATCACGATGCCGACGCTCGCCAGCGCGATGATCGCCGCCAGCATGATGCTGTCGAAGCGTCCTTCGATCTGGTTCAGCCGCATCGCCTGGGGCAATTCCATCCCGAACATCAGCGCACCTTCAGGGTCGCGAGACCAATCAGCACGAGCACGACGGAAATGATCCAGAAGCGCACGATCACGCGCGGCTCCGGCCATCCTTTCAGCTCGAAGTGGTGGTGAATCGGTGCCATGCGGAACACGCGGCGACCGGTGAGCTTGAAGCTGGCTACCTGGATCATCACCGAAAGGGTTTCGATGACGAAGATGCCCCCCATCACGACCAGCACCAGTTCCTGCCGGACGATCACGGCCACCGTGCCCAGCACGGCACCCAATGCCAACGCGCCGATGTCACCCATGAACACCTGAGCGGGAAACGTGTTGAACCACAGAAAACCCAGGCCCGCGCCACCGATGGCAGCGCACAGGATGATCAGTTCCCCGCTGCCCGGCAGGGCCGGAATCAGCAAGTAGTGGGCGAACTGCGCGTGGCCGGAGAGATACGCAAAGACACCGAGCGCGCCCGCCACCAGTACCGTCGGCATGATCGCCAGACCGTCCAGGCCGTCGGTCAGGTTGACCGCATTGGAAAACCCGACGATCCAGAAGTAGGCCACCGCCACGAATCCCAGACCGAGCGGGATGGCGACATCCTTCAGCAAGGGCACGTGGAATGC
>Ga0075012_10005356_pt1 | contig 11787 bp, 9 predicted proteins | sample All_14_2_FD_71474 | JGI IMG/M metagenome (GOLD analysis project Ga0075012, IMG submission 71474) | Freshwater microbial communities in response to fracking from Pennsylvania, USA - Allegheny Zone_MetaG_DW_15 | ecosystem: Environmental > Aquatic > Deep subsurface > Groundwater > Drilled...
CTGCCATCACAGCGCGCCCTATGTGCCGGCGACCCCGCCCGCGAGCGAGCTTTCGGCGCCGCTGCTGGCGGTCGCCCACCCGTTCGTGCGTGACCGGGTGCCGACCTCCGATCCCAAGTTCGGGCTGATCCGACCTCCCAGAGCCTAACGGTTCCCGCGTTCGCGCGCCGCATCCGTTACGTTCAAGAGGGACACCATGAAACCCGACTTCCGCAGCTCGCCTTTGGCGGGACTGCTCTTGCTGGTCAGCCTCGGCGCAGCCGGCGCCGCCACGGCCGAACCTGCGCCGCCGTTCGCACCGCTGCTGGCCCAGGCGCAGGCATCCGCCCCCCGACTCGCCGAAGCGCGCGCCAACATCGCCCGTGCCGAAGGGCTCGCCCGTCAGGCGGCGGTCTTGCCCAATCCGACCCTCGAACTCGAGGTCGAGAACTTCTCCGGCTCCGGACCCTTCCGCGGAACCAGCCTGTCGGAAACGACGGCGCGGGTCGGCCAGACCCTGGAGCTCGGCGGCAAGCGCTCCGCTCGGGTAGCGGCCGGTCGTGCCGAGGTGGAGGCCGCGCGGGCCCAGGCCCGGCGTGCGGCAGCGGAGTACGCCTTCGACCTCGCTGCGGCCTATGCAGAAGCCGAGGCCTCGGAAAGACGCCTTCAGCTGGCACGCGAGAGCCTGACTTTGGCCGAGGAGGACGCCCGCATTGCTTCGGCCCTTGTCGACGCGGGGCGCGAAGCCGAGCTTCGCCGTCTTCAGGCGCAGGCGGCCGTCCAGTCGGCGCGAGCGGCTGTTCAGGCGGCCCAGGCGACGCGCGAAACGGCCTTCGGCGCCCTTACGGCGCTGGCCGGCGCGCCGGCTCCCATCACCTCCATTCCGGCGAGCCTGCTGGAGTCCAGCACCCCAATCTACCCCGGCGTGACGCCGGCGGCCGCGGCGACCACCTCTTACGTGGCGGCCCAGGCGGAGCGTGAGGCGGCCGCCCGCCGCTTGCGCGTCGAGCGTCGCCGGGCGGTGCCGGATGTGACCGTCTCGCTCGGGGTTCGCCGGTTCGAGGAGGACGACGCGTCGGCGCTCGTCGCGGGCGTGTCCGTCCCCTTGCCGTTGTTCGATCAGAACCGCGGCAATATCGCCGCAGCGCGGGCCGAGGCCGCGGCCGCCGAGGCGCGGCTCAATGCGGCTCGGCTCGAAGCGGAGTCCGCCGTGCGCACGAGCGCGGCGCGCACCGCGGCGGCGGAAAGTCGTCTCAGCGCCGCCCGCCAGGGCGAGAGCACCGCCGAGGAGGCTTACCGGCTCGCCCGCATTGGGTACGAAGCCGGCCGCCTGCCGCTGGCCGAACTCGTCGCCGCCCGCCGCGCGCTCGCCGAAGCGCGCGAACAGACCATCGCAGCCGCCGTCGAGCGGATCAGCGCCCAAGCCGCCGTGGCGCGGCTGAGCGGCGTCGCCACCCCTGGAGAACAATGATGAAGACCGACGATAAGCGTCTCTACGGCGCCGTCGCGGCGGCCGTCGTGCTGGCTGGTGTCGGCGGCTTCGCGCTCTCGACCGTGATCAACCGCCCCGAAGCTTCCACCGAAGAAGCGCATGAGGAAGAGGGTGAGCCGGCCGAAGGCGGGGGCTCGGAAGTCAAGCTGACGCCGCAACAGGCGAGCGCAGCCGGCATCGCTGTCGTCACCGTATCTCAGGGCGGCACTGGCGACCTCCGTCTCACTGGGCGAGTGGAAGCCTCGCCGAGCGGACGTGCTGCCGTCGCAGCTCCCGTCTCCGGTGCGATCGTTCGGGTTCTGGTCGCGCCGGGTACAAACGTCAGTGCTGGCGGTGGCCTGGCGGTCATCCGCAGCGCCGAAGGCGCCGCTGTCCGCGCCGAATCAGTCGCCGCGGGAGCCGAGGCCGAGGCCGCGAGAGCGGCACTGGCGCGGGAGGAGCGCTTGTTCAAGGCCGGCGTGACGGCCCGCCAGGACTACGAAGCCGCGCGAGCGGCGGCGGCGCGGGCGGGGGCCGAGGCCGTGGCGGCCCGCGCCAAGGTCGCGGCCTCCGGCGGGCCAGGCGCGTCGGGCGAGACAACGGTCCGTAGTCCCATCGCCGGTGTTGTGACTGCGCTGCAGGTGGCCCCGGGCGGGTTTGTCAGCCAGGGCGGTCCGGTCGCGGAAGTGGCCAACCTTGGCCAGGTGGAGGTGGTGTTCAACGCGCCCGCCGAAGCTGCAGCCAAGCTCCGTGTGGGCGCACCCCTGCGCGTCATCGGACCGGATGGGACTGAGGCCAACGCGGTGATCGTCGGTATCGCCCCGCTCGCCCAAGGCGCGACCGGCGCGGCGGTCGTTCGCGCGCGTCCAAGCGGCGGGCGGCTGACACCGGGGGCAGCCGTGAGCGCCGCCATCGCCACAGAGGTCGGAGGCTATCCCACCGTTCCGGCCGAGGCGGTCCAGACCGTCGCCGGCCGCCCGGTCGTGTTCGTCGCAGTCGGCGATGGCTTCCGCGTCCGGCCTGTGACCCCAGGCCGGTCCGGCGCCGGCTACACCCAGATCGTCGAAGGGCTGCAAGGGGGCGAGCGCATCGCCGGCCGCGGCGCCTTCGTGCTGAAAGCCGAGCTCTCCAAGGGCGAAGCCGGGGACGAGGACTAGTCACATGCTGAGCAGGCTCGTCACGCTCTCTGTGCGTCATCGCATCGCGGTGGTGCTCGTCACGGTGCTGGTCGCCGCCTTCGGCGTCTCCCAACTGTTCCGGCTGCCCATCGATGCGGTCCCGGATATCACCAACAAGCAGGTGCAGGTCACCACCATCGCACCAGCGCTCTCGCCCGAGGAGATCGAGCAGCGGGTGACCTTCCCCGTCGAGACTGCGCTCGGCGGCATACCCGGCCTGGTCGAGACCCGATCGATTTCCCGGAACGGCTTCAGCCAGATCACCGCCGTCTTTCGCGACAGTACCGACCTCTACTTCGCCCGCCAGCAGGTGAATGAGCGGCTTGAGGCTGTCCGCGAGGAACTCCCGGCCGACGCTCGACCGGAAATGGCGCCGATCACCACGGGCCTCGGTGAGATCCTGATGTGGACGGTGGAGTTCCGGCCTGTGAAAGGCGCCCGAGCCGGCGCGCCCGGTCCGCAGCCTGACGGATCCTACATCACCCCTGAAGGCGAGCGACTCGTGACCGAGCGCCAGAAGGCCACCTACCTGCGCACCGTTCAGGACTGGATCGTTACGCCGCAGCTGCGCACCACACCCGGCGTCGCCGGGATCGACACCATCGGCGGCTACGTCAAGGAGTACGTCGTCCACCCGGACGCGGCCAGGCTATCGTCCTATGGCGTGGGCCTGAACGAACTCGTCGAGGCTGTGGAGCACGCCAACACGGTCGCCGGGGCGGGCTACGTGTCCCGCGGCGGCGAGGCCTTTGTGGTTCGCGCGGACGCGCGGGTCACCTCATTGGCGGACCTGGCGTCGGCACCGGTGACCAACCGCGCCGGTCTTGTCGTGCGCGTCTCCGATGTCGCCCAGGTCGAACTCGGCCAGGCGGTGCGTCTCGGAGCCGCGCAGGAGAACGGCCACGAGGTGGTGATCGGCACCGCCCTCATGCTCGCAGGCGAGAACAGCCGCACCGTGGCGCATTCCGTCAGCGATCGGCTGCAGGCGATTGCGCCGTCCCTGCCGCCCGGCGTCGCCGTGAAGACTGTCCTGAACCGAACCGACCTCGTCGACCGCACCATCCGCACGGTGCAGCGCAACCTGGCCGAGGGCGCGCTCCTCGTTATCGCGGTCCTCTTCTTCCTGCTCGGAAATGTCCGGGCTGCGATCATCACCGCGTTGGTCATCCCCCTGTCGTTCCTCATCGGCGTGATCGGCATGAACCGGTTCGGTGTAAGCGGGAACCTGATGAGCCTGGGCGCCCTCGACTTCGGGATCCTTGTGGATGGCGCAGTCGTGGTGGTCGAGAACACGCTCACCCGCATGGGTCTTCGGCGGGAGGCCGAGGGCCGGGACCTGACGATTGGTGAGCGGCTGGAGGAGGCGGCTGGGGCGGCCAAGCAGATGGTGCGACCGGCGGCCTTCGGCCAGGCGATTATCCTGCTCGTCTACGCGCCGTTGCTCGCGCTCGAAGGCGTCGAAGGCAAGATGTTCCAGCCGATGGCTGCCACGGTGATGTTGGCCTTGGCCGGCGCTTTCGTCCTGACCTTCACTTTCGTTCCCGCCATGGCCGCGCTGCTGATCAAGCCGCCGGCTAAGTCGCACGAGACCAAGGTTGAGAAGGTCGCCCGCCGCTGGTTCGAACCTGCGACGCGTTGGGCGGTGGCCCGGCCGCTCCCGGTAGCGGCCGGCGCCGCCGTCGCCGTTCTCGTCGGGCTGATCTCGTTCTTCGCCCTGGGCCGGGAGTTTATTCCGACGCTCGACGAGAAGGACGTGCTGCTCCAGGCCGTCCGCGTGCCGAGCGCGTCGCTAGAGCAATCGATCGAGATGCAAGGCAGGCTCGAGAAGGTGCTGCTGCAGATCCCGGAAGTGGCGTTCGTCTTCTCGAAGACGGGGACGGCCGAGGTCTCAACCGACCCCATGCCGCCGAGCTTCAGCGACACCTTCATCGTCCTCAAGGACGCGAAGGATTGGCCCGACCGTGGCCTCTCGAAAGCCGAGGTGGTCGAGAAGATCGAGAAGGTGGCGGGGACCCAGATTGGCAACGCCTATGAACTGACGCAGCCCATCCAGATGCGCTTCAACGAGCTCATCTCGGGCGTTCGCTCCGACGTGGCGGTGAAGGTCTACGGCGACGACTTCGCCGCCATGCAGCGCACGGCGGAGCAGATCGCAGCCGTGCTCCGCAAGACGCGCGGGGCGGCCGACGTCCGCGTCGAACAGGTCTCCGGCCTTCCTATGGTGACGGCGGAAGTCGATCGCGCGGCAGCCGCTCTCTACGGATTGCACGCCGCAGACGCCGCAGACGCCGTTCAGACCGCGCTGGCCGGGCGCGAGGCGGGGCGTGTCTTCGAAGGCGACCGAAGGTTCGATGTGGTTGTGCGGCTACCGGACACCGCACGGAACGATCTCGCCACCGTCGCCCAAACGCCACTAGCGGTGAACGAGGGCCAGAGCTTCGTGCCGCTCGGCTCCGTCGTGCGCTTCCGGGAGGGGGAGGGCCCGAACCAGATCAGCCGCGAAAACGGCAAGCGCCGCATCGTGGTTCAGGCCAACGTTCGGGGTCGCGACCTCGGCGGCTTCGTGGCCGACGCCCAGGCCGCGGTGGCGAAGGACGTGACGCTTCCCGCCGGGTTCTGGCTCGACTGGGGCGGACAGTTCGAAAACCTGCAGCGAGCGGAGGCGCGGCTCGGCCTTGTGGTGCCGGTCGTCTTCGCGCTCATCGCGGTGCTGCTGTACTTCGCACTGGGGTCAGTGGGGCAAGCCGCGCTCGTGTTCGCGTGCGTGCCGCTCGCCTTGGTCGGTGGCGCTCTGGCGCTGCTGCTCCGCGGCATGCCGTTCTCAGTGTCCGCAGCAGTCGGCTTCATCGCTGTCTCGGGTGTGGCGACATTGAACGGATTGGTGCTGTTGCAGGCTATCCGCGAGCGCCTCGACGCCGGAGCCTCGCCCGACGCCGCCGCGGTGGATGGCGCGATGCGGCGCTTGCGCGCCGTGCTGACCACCGCGCTCGTCGCCATTCTCGGGTTCATGCCCATGGCGTTGGCCCACGGCGCCGGGGCTGAGGTGCAGAAGCCGCTGGCGACGGTGGTCATCGGCGGCCTGTTGACGGCGACGGTTCTGACCCTCGTGGTCCTGCCGACCTTCGCCGGCCGGGTGCTGGCTCGTCCACGGCGTCAGGCAGGAGGTTGAGCCGTGGGCGAACTGAACGAAACCGACCACCTGCAGCGGCGCACCCTGCTGATCGTGCTTGTCTTGAACGCGCTGCTGTTCCTGGGACTGGGAGTCGGCGGAATCCTCGCCGATTCCAGCGCCCTGATCGCCAACGCGGCCGACAACGCGTCAGACTCGGTCGTCTACCTGCTGAGCTTCCTGGCGGTAGGCCGCGGCCTTCTGTGGAAGCGGCGGGCGGCGCGAACGTCCGGCATCCTGCTGCTGGTGTTCGCGGGCGGCGTTCTGCTCGACGTCGGGCGGCGTTGGCTGCTTGGCGCGGAGCCGTTCGGCGTCACGATGATGGGCATGGCCTTGGTGGCGGCCGCGATCAACCTCCTCTGCCTGATGCTGATCCGCCGCGCCCGGAGCGAAGACGTCAACATGCGCGCCGCGGAAACCTTCAGCTTCAACGACTTCGCGTCCAACGGCGGGATTCTTGTCGCGGGCGGGCTGGTCATGTGGCTCGACCAGGCCTGGCCGGACCTCGTTGTCGGGCTGGTCGTGGCCGTCATCGCAGTGAAGGGCGGCCTGGAAATCCTGGAGGACGCTCGCCGTGGCGGCTCCGAGCAAGATCGCCAGACCCAATGAGCGGGAGCCCCCAGCGCCGCGATGTGATCCTGCGGGGCCTGCAACGGCAGCGAAGACGAAACGTGGAGGCGCGTGCGCGAGAGCGTTCGCAGGCTTAAAGGAGGCGGATATGGGCACCCTGTTCTACTCGCTTAGCCAGGAGACGCGGCATGCAAGTTTCTAGCGTGGCGCTGCTCGCGCGGATTTATACCGACGAGGACGCCCTCTGGGGCGACGAGCCGCTGTTCACTGTGATCGTCAGGCGGGCGCTGGAAGCGCAATTGGCAGGCGCAACAGTCCTGCGAGGCAGCCTTGGGTATGGCCACTCGGCGCGCCTGCATGCCCATCGGCCGCTGAGTCTCGACGACAACATGCCCGTAGTCGTCGAGATTGTGGATGCTGAAGCGCCACTGCGGGCCTTTGTCGAGACACTCGGCGAGTTCCATGAGATCGGATTGGTCACCTTCGAGCGCGTCGAAATTGCGCGCTTTGGGAACCAGAGTGCTTAGGCGAGGCCCGTGTCTCCAGCGCAGCTCCGCGAACGCCTCGCGGAGAGGCGCATTTGCTCAGCCGAAGCGTGGTTGATCCTTCAGCCATCCGAAGTGGCACGCTCAGGTCGCACGGGAAGGACCACGTATGACGCGCAGAAGTTTTACAGGCAGCCTCGCGCTTGCCGTCTTGGCCGTTGATCAGGCCAGCAAGCTGCAGGCGCGCATCCACCTGAACGACCCGGTGGCCCTCGGGCCGTTCCTGGACCTGAGGCTCGGCTTCAACAGCGGGGTCAGCTTCGGGCTGTTCGCCGGCGCAGGCGATCTCGCCCGCTGGCTCCTAGTCGCTGGAACGGCGGCCGTCTCTTCGTGGCTCCTGGCTTGGATGTGGCGCGAACCCCGTCTCAGCGTCGCTGCGCCGCTGGCGTTGATCGTCGGCGGCGCGCTGGGCAACTTATCCGACCGCCTTTTCAGGGGTGTTGTGACCGACTTCATCGACATTCACATGGGCGATTTCCACTGGCCGACCTTCAATCTCGCGGACACCGCGATCACCGTCGGTGTCGCATGGCTGCTGCTCACCTCACTTGGCCGGCAGGCCTCCGCCGCCACCCAATCCAGTCCTCCAGCGAAAGGGCATCCATGACCGCCCGCCACCAGCCGCCGCATGACGCCACTCTGGCCCTAGTGACTGACCCCTATCGCTTCATCTCTAAACAGTGCGAACGGACCGGCGCGGACGGCTTCGAAACGCATGTCCTCTTCAAGGACACGATCTGCCTGAAAGGACCGGAAGCCGCGGCCCTCTTCTACGACGTGGACCGCTTCAAGCGAGAAGGCGCCATGCCGTCGCCAATCCGCAAGACCCTGCTCGGCGATGGGGGCGTTCAGGGGCTCGACGGTGACGCACATCGCCGCCGCAAGCAGCTGTTCATGGACCTGATGGCGCCTGAGCGCATCAGGATGCTTGGAGAGCTTTTCGAAGCCGAACTAATGCGCGCCGCGACGGGCTGGGCCTCGGACGGCCGCGAGATCACCTTCTACGATGAACTGCATCCGATGCTCACGCGTGCGGTGTGCGCGTGGGCAGGCGTGCCGATCGAAGCGGCCGAGGTCCAGGGCCGCGCGCGAGAACTCCGAGCCCTGTTCGATGCGGCCGGCGCGCGCGGCCCTCGACACCTCTGGTCCCGCTACGCGCGCCGCAAGGTCGATCATTGGCTCTCGCGGGTCGTCGAGGCGATCCGGGACGGCGGGCAGACGCCGGATGAGGACACCGCCGCCTTCCGGATCGCGCATGCGCGGGAGCTCAACGGCGAGCTGCTCGCGGCGAACATCGCCGCCGTCGAGCTCGCCAACGTGCTGCGTCCCACCGTCGCGACCGCTGTCTACGTGGTCTTGCTCGCCCACGCCCTGCACACCCATCCGGAAGCGGCGCAGGTAGCGCGTGAGGGACCGGTGCAACGCAACGCCTTCATCCAGGAGGTGCGCCGCTTCTACCCGTTCTTCCCGTCGCTCATCGCGCGCGTGCGGCAGCCCTTCACCTGGCGCGGCCTCAGCTTCCCGGCGGACCGGCAGGTGATCCTGGACCTGTACGGCACCAACCACGATCCGTCCGCCTGGGCCGATCCGGACGCCTTTCGACCCGGACGGTTCGCCGCCCATCCGCCCGGTCCGTTCGATTTCGTGCCGCAGGGAGGCGGTGACCATCTGGCCGGCCACCGCTGCCCGGGCGAGTGGATCGTAGTTGAGATCATGGAGCGCGCCTTCGAGGTGCTGACCCGAAGGATTCGCTACGAGGTCCCCCAGCAGGACCTCGGGCTCGACTTCGGGCGATTGCCGGCCTTGCCGCGCAGCCGTTTCATCATGCGCGGCGTTGGCCTGAACTGATGGCGCCCGACGGCGCTCTGACCGCTCCATGGATCGGACTGTGGAATCGCTTATGAGTCGGCCTGCCGGGGGCAAGGATAAGCCGGGCTGGGCCGGTGCACTGGAGCTGGGGGCGACATGGGCAGTCTGGCGCGGCGCGGTGGGCGACGCCGCCGCCCACCGTCATTTCGCCGCACAGGCCGTCCTGAGCGGCGAGCCGCTCACGGTCCACGATGCCGAGGGACGCAGCGTCTCCGCTGACTGCGTCCTGATCGATCCCTTGGCGCCCCATCGCCTCGTGGCGTCGCCTTCGGCCGAGCTCATCTTCCTGGAGCCCTCGCGCTACGCGGCGGCGGAGCTGGAAGCCAAGTTGCGGCAAATCCGGCAAACGCGGTCTCTTGCCATGTTGAGGGGCGCGCCGGGGGAAGAGTTTTGGGCGAGGTGGCTGTCGTCGCCGACGCCTGCGCCCCGGCCCCTGGATCCGCGCCTCCAGGCGGCGATGCTTGTGCTCGAGGAGGATCTATCGGAGGGGCCTACGCCCCTCAAGCGGGCGGCCGCCGTCGCGGGCTTGTCTCCTGAGCGCTTCCGCCACCTCTTCGCAGAGGAGGTCGGTTTGCCCTATCGGCGCTTCCTGCTCTGGCGGCGGCTTCGCCTGGCCGCCGAGCATCTCCTGGCTGGCCGTGACGCCACGGTCGCCGCGCATGCTGCGGGTTTCGCCGACGCCGCGCACCTCGCCCGCACCCTCAAGGCCACGTTCGGGGTGACCGCCAGCCAACTCCACCTCGCGACGCCCAGCGCCTAGGCCGGCGAGCGCCTGGTCTCAGCTGATTTTCCGAAACGGGGCCGCCAGCTGGGCGACATAGTCCGTCGGATAGTTCGGCTGATCGCCGATGCCGATGTCGTCGGAGCTGAGGCGCTTGCTGCGATCGTAGTACGCCGTGCGCAAAAGATAATCCCAGAGACAGGTGAACAGTCCAAAGTTCACGTCGCCGACGCCGGGCCACTTCTGGTGATGGAAGCGATGCACGGGCGCCCAGGCCATCACGTAGCGCAGCGGTCCGAGCCGCATGTCGACATTGGCATGCTGCAGCAGGAGCTGGATCGCGACCGCGAAACCGAGAAGGACGCCGATCTGGAGCGGCATGCCCATCAGGATCAGGGGCGCAGTCCCGGCGAGCGTCTCCACGGCTTGGTGCACAGGATGCTTCATGAGGCCGTTGAAGCCGTACATCCGCTTCACTGAGTGATGGACGGCGTGGAAGCGCCAGAGCCATTGGAACTTGTGGCTGAAGTAATGGCAAAGGGTGATCCCGAGGTCCGCCACGAGGATCGCAAGCACCAGCTGAGCCCAGATCGGCCAGGCGGCCGGCCAGAGGCCCGCGGCCGGCGACAGCAGGGTCAGCACAGGGATCAGCGCTGCGCCGGCGTAGACGCTGGCTTCGTTGACCAGCGCGTGCAGGACATCGCGGCGGCTATCCCCGCGCGGTCTGTTCCAGATCGGTTCGTAGGGAATGACCCGCTCCACGAGGAACGAAACCGCGATAGCGGCGCCGAGCAGCGGAGCAAGCCAGGCCAAGGACCGACCGCTCGCGACGAGCCCCAGCCCCGCGCCGATGAACCCGAACATGAACCCCGGGGCATAGGCCACCCTCAAAACCCAAAGCATGAAAGCTCCCTCGCTTGCGGGCGAAAGCTAGGCGACCTTGCAAGCCCGGGCTTGAACGTGGCGGCTGCGCCAGCCGGCCTCCCAACAGCCGCTCCGTTCAAGCCAAGGATCTGAGGCGACGTCCCTCTGGGCAGCCCACGCCGCAACCGCTCCCGCCCCTCGCGGCTTTGCTCCGGGTGACAGCGGAGGTGAGCACCCGTGACCTCGAACTTCTATGCCATTCACACGCAAGGCTTGGTGCGTGTGGCCGTCTGCACGCCGCGCGTAGCGGTCGGCGACCCCGGCTTCAACGCCGACGAAACCTTAGCCCTTGCGAAAGATGGCCATGCCCGCGCCGTCGACCTCATGCTCTTCCCGGAGCTGGGACTGTCGGCCTACGCCATCGACGATCTGTTGCTGCAGGACACTCTGGTGCGCCGCGTGGAGCTCGAGCTCGCACGTTTGGTCGAGGCGAGCACCGCGCTGTCCCCGGTGCTGATCGTCGGCGCCCCCGTCGCCCACAATGGCCGGCTCTACAACTGCGCGATCGCAATTTCTCGCGGGCGGATTTTGGGCGTCGTGCCGAAGAGCTTCCTGCCGAACTATAGGGAGTATTACGAAAACCGTTGGTTTGCTCCCGGCGCAGGCGTTGTCGGGCTGCACACGCAGATCGCCGGCCAATCCGTTCCATTCGGGACGGACCTTCTCTTCACGGCGGCCGATCTGCCGGACTTCGTCTTCCACATGGAGATGTGTGAGGACTTCTGGGCCGCGACGCCGCCGTCCACCCAGGCCGCGCTCGCGGGCGCGCTGATCCTCTGCAATCTGTCCGCCTCCAACATCGTGGTCGGCAAAGCCGACGACCGAGCATTGCTTTGTGCGTCCCAGTCGCTGCGCTGCCAGGCGGCCTATCTCTATTCGGCGGCCGGACCGGGCGAGAGCACAACGGACCTCGCCTGGGACGGTCAGGCGACCATCCACGAGCTTGGTGTGCTGCTCGCCCAGACGGATCGCTTCCCCGCCAAGGCGCAGATGGCCGTGGCCGACGTCGACGTGGAACGCCTGCGCCTTGAGCGCATGCGCACACCTACCTTCAACAACGCCGCCGTGGCGTCAGGGCGTCCTGAGACCTGCTTCCGCCGGGTGGAATTCCACCACAAGCCTAGTTTCCAGGACGTCGGTCTGCTACGCGCGATTGACCGGTTCCCGTTTGTACCGGACGACCTCGCGCGCCTCGACAAGGATTGCTACGAGGCCTTCAACATCCAGGTCCAGGGACTCGCCAAACGCCTCGACGCCACCAAGTCCAGGCACATTGTGGTCGGCGTGTCCGGCGGCCTGGACTCCACCCACGCTCTCATTGTCGCGGCCAAGGCCTTCGACGCGCTCGGCAAGCCCCGCTC
>Ga0075012_10005357_pt1 | contig 11784 bp, 10 predicted proteins | sample All_14_2_FD_71474 | JGI IMG/M metagenome (GOLD analysis project Ga0075012, IMG submission 71474) | Freshwater microbial communities in response to fracking from Pennsylvania, USA - Allegheny Zone_MetaG_DW_15 | ecosystem: Environmental > Aquatic > Deep subsurface > Groundwater > Drilled...
GCCGAGGCTGTCGCAGCCGGTCTCGGGATCGAGGCGCGGGCAGAACTGCTGCCGCAGGACAAGCTTCGTATCGTCAAGGAACTTCAGGCCGAAGGGTTCGTGGTCGCAAAGGTTGGCGATGGCATCAATGACGCCCCTGCGCTGGCACAGGCTGACGTCGGGATCGCCATGGGAGGCGGCACCGATGTCGCGCTGGAAACGGCGGACGCCGCCGTGCTTCACGGGCGGGTCCAGGACATTCCCGACATGATCACACTGTCGAAAAGCGTGATGGGCAACATCCACCAGAACATCACGATCGCTTTGGGATTGAAGGCGGTGTTTCTGGTCACGACCGTCCTCGGGGTCACCGGCCTCTGGCCGGCGATCCTGGCGGACACCGGCGCGACGGTCCTCGTCACTGCAAACGCCATGCGGCTGCTGCGCTGGAAACCCAGTACCTGAACTCAAGCCGTCTCTGATCGACTGGCGAAGTGACCCCGGTCTGTGGCCGGTTCAGCCCTCGCCCGCCATGCCGCCGGGACGATCGGCTGAAGCCAGCCCCTCGACCGAGCCGTGGTCAGCGGACGGTCGTTCTCCTTCGTCGATCATGGCGGAGGGCTCGGATGGCTCATCTTCGCTTGGGATCGAAGCCTCAGGGTCCCCGATCGGCGCGACGACAAGATCGCCAGGGTCGGACGGTTTGGCATCCTTCGGGGTTGTGACGTCCGGGTTCGACATGGGGTTCTCGCTTTCGCATTAGGAAGGTTTGTTGTCCCGCCTTCGTTCCGGTCGCGGTCCCGTCGCTTTCCCTAAACCGCTAAGCCCAGGGCGATTAAGCCCACCCAGCCTGCCACGCACAGAATCCGGGCAGGCAAGCGCTTCACCATGACAAAGGTCGCCCCGCTCCCGAGGGTCAGGACGATGGCGTAGGCGATGAAGACGCCGGCCCCGAACGTGGTGAGCCGCGCCGCTACGAACAGGCCAGCAAGGGCGGACAGCGCGACCCTGATGATCACTGTGACGATTTCGCCGAGTAGACCCAAAGGCTTTTCCGGGCGCTCCGGCCGACGCCGCCGACGCGGCGTCTGACGCACGCTGTAGGACGGCGCGCGACTGCGTATGGCTTTCCCAAATTTCGCCATCGCGTGTTTCCCGTCCTACGCGTGAGGCGTGTCGCCGTGACCCGGTCCAGCCTTGTCGCCGTCAGGACCGAATTCGATCTGGACTGTGGCGTGCTCGATCCCGTGAACCTCCTCCAGCCTGGTCAGCACCGCGAACCGAACCGGCTCGGGCGGCTGACCCTCGGCGACGACCACATGGACGGACGCGTTCACATCATCGCTACTCACGCCCCACAGATGCAGGTCATGAACGTCGGTGACGCCGGGAACGGTGGCGACGGTAGCCCGCACGGCGGACAGCGAAAGCCCCTTGGGCACGCCTTCAAGCAGAATATGGGTGGTGTTCTTCAACAGGATCCAGGTGCGGGGCAGAACCCACAGTCCGATGCCGATGGCGACGATCGGATCGACCCAGGTCCATCCGGTGAGCATGATGACGATGGCGCCGCCGATCACGCCGATCGAGCCCAGCAGGTCGGCCCAGACCTCCAGATAGGCGCCTTTGACGTTCAGGCTGGTGTCGGCGCCGCCTGCAAGCAGACGCATCGAAACAAGGTTCACCACCAGGCCAAAGGCGGCGACGACCAGCATCCCGGTCGAGCCCACGGGCTCGGGCGAGAACAGGCGCAGGATGCCTTCGTAGAGGACGTAGCCCGCCACGAGGAATAGCAGGACCGCATTGAAGGTGGCGGCGAGGATTTCGAATCGACGGTAACCAAAGGTGCGCAGGTCGTCGGAGCCGCGTTGGCCGATTTTGATGGCGGCCAGCGCGATGGCGAGCGCGGCGACGTCGGTCATCATGTGCGCGGCATCGGACAGCAGCGCGAGGCTCTTGAACACGACCGCGCCGACCACCTCCGCGACCAGGAAGGTGGTCGTCAGCGTCAGGGCGATGGTCAGCCGTTTACTGCTCGCGGCCGCGCCGTGGGAATGGCCTTCACCCATTGATTTGGTCTCCTTCGGTTCCGGATTGCGTCCAGCGCAAGACCTCCACCGCTTCAAGCGTGACGGGCCCCAGATGTTCCAGGTCCGACAAGGTCTCGACAAAGGCGCGCAGTTTGGCTTCCTCGTCGAGGATCTCGATGACCACGGACTGATCGTCGTCCAGCACATGGCGACGGTGGAGACGAGGGCTATGACCAAAGCCGACGAGGGCCTGTAGTACGGTGGCGCCCGCCACCCCTGCGGCGCGGGCCCGGGTGGTGACGACCTCGAAAACCTTCTGGTCTCCGAAATAGGCGGATTCATCGGTGTAGATTCTGAGAAGTTTGATCGGGCCGGTCATGGGTCTCTCCAAAAAGGACCCGCGTCGCGCCGGGTAGGCGCGACGCGGATCAGATCATTCCGCAGGCGCGGGCGAAAGCCGCTCAGCCGGCGAGCTCTCGGGGGTCGGCTTCTTCTCGCTCAGGCCAAGGATCAGTTTGCTGATCGCGGGCAGGACGAGAAGCGTCAGCAGAGTTGCCGTGATCAACCCACCGATGACGACCATGGCGAGGGGCTTCTGGACCTCGGCTCCCGTCCCGTGGGCGAGCGCCATGGGCACGAAGCCGATGGCCGGGACGAGACCCGTCATGATGACGGGGCGGACCCGCTCCATACAGCCGTCGATGATCGCGCGCGAAAGCTCCATTCCGTCCTCGAGCCGTTGCCGGATGCTGGACATGACGACCAGACCGTTCAGCACGGCGACGCCCGACAGGCAGATGAAGCCCACCGCCGCCGAGACCGAGAAGGCGATGCCGGTGATCGCCAGGGCGAAGACACCTCCCGCCAGTCCGAGCGGCACCGCGGCGAACACCGCGATCGCCCGTCCGAAACTCCCCACGGCCAAGAAGAGGACCGCGAAGATCGCTAGGAAGCAGATGGGCACGACCAGGGCCAGCCGGTCGGAGGCCGCCTTCAGATTCTGGAACTGCCCGCCCCATTCGATCCAGGAGCCGGCGGGCAGGGCGACCGTCTGAACCTTGGGCATCGCCTCGGTGACGAAGGAGCCGACGTCGCGACCGCGGACATTGGCCTGGATGACTACCCGCCGCTTTCCGTTTTCTCGGCTAATCTGGTTCAGACCCTCGGCGAACCGGAACTCGGCGACCTGGCGCAACGGGACGGACGCGCGCGTGCGGCCCTCCTGTTCCGGCAGCATGACGGGCAGGGCGGCTAGGGCGTCCAGGTTGTTGCGACTGATCCCCGGCACGCGGACGACGACATCGAAGCGGCGGTCGCCCTCGAAGAGCTGCCCGGCCTCGCGTCCGCCCATGGCGGCGGCCACCGTATCGGCCACCTCCTGGACGGTGAGGCCGAACCGGGCGATCGCGGCCCGATCGAAGGTGACGTCGAGGGACGGCGCCCCGTCGGTCTGCTCGACCTTGACGTCCGCAGCGCCGGGGGTGGCGGTAAGCTGGGCCGCGATCAGATTGGCCGTGGCCGTCATCTTCTCGAGATCGTCGCCATAGAGTTTGATCGCGACGTCGCCCCGCACCCCGGCGATCAGTTCGTTGAACCGCATCTCGATTGGCTGGCTGAGCTCATAGGCCTGACCGAGCTGGCTGCTCGCCGCCTGTTCGATTCGGCCGAGGACATCTTCCTTGGACTTCACGTCCTTGGGCCATTCCTTCTGATCCTTCAGGATGATGAAGCCATCGGAAATGTTGGGCGGCATCGGGTCGGTGGCCACCTCCGCCGTACCCGTCTTGGAGAACATGACCTCCACCTCGGGCAGTTGCGATATCGCCGTCTCGACGCCCCTTTGCATGCGCACCGATTGTTCGACGGCGGTCGAGGGCACCCGCTGCGAGGCCAGCGCGAGGTTGCGTTCATCGAGGGTCGGGATGAACTCCTGGCCCAGCAGGGTGAAGACGAAGGCGGCGACGCCGAACAGGGTCACCCCCGCAGCGATGAAGGGCCAGGGTCTGGCCACGGACTGGCGCAGGACGGGCTCGTATTTCGCCTTGATCCAGCGAATGATGAAGACGTCTTTCTCCGAGACCTTGTTGCGCATCAGGAGCGCGATCATCGCCGGGATGAAGGTGATGGACAGCAGGAAGGCCGAGACCAGGGCCAGCATCAGGGTAATGGCCATGGGCGAGAAGGTCTTGCCCTCGACGCCCTGGAAGGTCAGCAGCGGGGCGAAGACGAGCAGGATGATGGTCTGGCCGAAGACCGTCGGCTTGATCATCTCCTGGGTGGCAAGGGTGGTCTCCTCGAGCCGCTCGCGCAACGTCAGCAGACGGTTCTCGTGATGTTGCCGGTCCGCCAGTCGTCGCAGACAGTTCTCGATGATGATCACCGAGCCGTCGACGATCAGGCCGAAGTCGAGGGCGCCCAGGCTCATCAGATTGCCGGGAACGCCCATGAAATTCATGCCGATCGCCGTCATGAAGAAGGAGATCGGGATAATCAGGACCGCGATCAGCGCGGCCCGCACATTGCCGAGCAGGAGGAAGAGGGCGACCGCGACGAGCAAGGCGCCTTCCAGCAGGTTGCGCTGAACCGTCGCGACCGTGGCGTTGACGAGTTTGGAGCGGTCGAGCACCGGCGTGACCTTGATCCCGGGCGGGAGAGACCGGGTCGTGAGGTCAAGCTTCTCGCCGACCGCCTTGGCGACGGTGCGGCTGTTCTCGCCGATGAGCATCAGGCTGGTGCCGATGACCACCTCGCGTCCGTTCATCGTGGCGGCTCCGGTCCGCAGGTCGCCGCCGAGGCGAACCGCGGCGACGTCGCGAACGGAGACGGGAACCCCGCCGCGCGTGGCGATGATCGCTTCCTCGATCTGGCTCAGGCTTCGGATCCGTGCGTCGGCCCGCACCAGATAGGCCTCGCCGCCGCGTTCGACGAAGTTCGCCCCTACCGAGAGATTGGCGGCTTCGAGACCTTGCGCCAGTTCGCTGAACGACACGCCATACTGGGCGAGACGCGTGGCGTCGGGCTCGACGACATACTGCTTCTGGAAGCCGCCGATGGTGTCGACGCCGGCGACGCCGTTCACCGTCCGCAATTGCGGCGCGATGATCCAGTCCTGAACCGTCCTCAGATAGGCCGAACGCGAGACGTCGTCGGTCAATCGGTCGCCCTCGGGCGTCAGGAAGGACCCATCCGACTGCCAGCCGGGCTGGCCGTTGCGTACGGTCGCGCCGCGACCGCCGGGGTTGGCGAAGTCGATGGCGTACATGAAGACTTCGCCGAGACCGGTGGTGACCGGTCCGATCTGGGGTTGAACGCCCTCGGGCAGACTGTCCCGGGCCTGGCCAAGCCGCTCGCTGACCTGTTGGCGGGCAAAGTAGAGGTCTACGTTCTCGTTGAAGATCACGGTGACCTGGGAGAAGCCGTTGCGCGACAGGGAGCGCGTCGACTGCAGGCCGGGAATCCCGGCCATGGCGGTCTCAACCGGGAAAGTGACCCGCTTCTCGATCTCCACGGGCGAGAGGGAGGGGTCCTGGGTGTTGATCTGGACTTGCTTGTTGGTGATATCCGGCACGGCGTCGATGGGCAACTTCGTCAGCTGCCAGGCGCCGTAGGCGGAAACGAGCAGTACGAGCGCGATGATCATCCATCGCGCCCGCACCGACAGGGCCATAAGGTTTGCGATCATGACCTATTCGTCCTCGCCCGAGCCCTTGCCGAGCTCGGCCTTCAGCAGGAAGGCGTTGCGCGTCGCGATGGTCTGGCCGGCCGTGAGGCCGGAGGTGACCTGGGTCCGCCCCCCGCTGCGCTGGCCCGTCAGGACCGGGGTGGCGACAAAGCCCGTTGGTGTGCGGATGAAGACGACATCGCGGCCCTCGAAGGACTGGATGGCCTCGTCGGGCACCGAGACGCCGGCGACGCCCTGGCCATCGCGGGTGAAGATCCTGGCGGAGATCGCCTGACCGGGGCGAAGTCCTGTGCTGGCCGACGGCGTCAGAAGGACAGTCGCCGAGCGGCTTTCGGAATCGACGCCCGGCGTGATGGATCGCACGACCGCATCCAGATCGCCTTCGGGAAGGGTGATCCGCGCCCGATCTCCTACCATGATCCGCGCCGAGTCCTGAGCAGAAACAGAGGCCTCGATCTGGACCTCCCGACTGTTGGCGACCCGGAACAGTTCGGTGCCGGCGGTGACGAAGGATCCGAGAACCACTGGAGCGGCAGTCACCCGGCCGCTGATCGGACTGACCACACCCGTGCTGCGCCCATCGCGGGACACGCGTGCGGCGGCCGCTGCGGAGGCGGTCCTTCCGGCCTCAGCCTGGGCCTCGGCCAGTGTGGTCTGGGCGGCTTCAAGATCCTGGCGCGCCGTGATCTTGGCGTCGAACAGTCTCTGCTCGCGCGCCAACCCCTGTCGCGCGGCCGTCAGCCGGGCCGAGGCGGTGGCGCGTTCGGCGGCGATCGCCGAGGCCTCACGGCTCTCGATCAGGGCGACGGTCTGACCCGCTGACACGGCGTCGCCGAGGCGGAGGCTGATCCGGCTGACTACCCCGTCCGCGCGGGCCGCGAGGACGGCCTCCCCCTGGGGCGTGCCGGCGACGGTGCCCTGGGCAAGGATTTCCGCGCTCAGGGAACCATCTTCCACGGGCGCAAGCACGATCCCGGCGGCCTGGATGCGGGCGGCGTCCATGGGTAGGGCGTCGGCGCCATGCGCCGGCGCTTCGGCGGCGGTCGCCTCGACCGGGGCCTCGGCAGGTTTGGAGCCGGCGAATATCATCACACCGGCTCCAGCAATCACGACGGCGGCGACAGCGCCGCCGATCATGAGTCGCGTCTTGGTTTTGGACTGTCTCATTGGGTGGATCCTTGAGTCTCGGTCACGCGGGTCAGGGCGGCGAGCGCCTGAGAGCGTTCCAGTTCAGCGGTGATGAGGTCGGACTGAAGGGTGTTGAGCGCGTCTTCAGCGTCCAGCACATCCAGCAGTGTGAATCGGCCGGCAGCGAAGCCCTCGCGAGCGATACGGACAGCTTCGATGGCTTCAGGCTCGGCCCGGGTTTGGAGGAAGGTCAGGCGTGCCTCGGCGGTGCGGAGCGCCGCTTGGGCGTCTCGGGTCCGACGGATCGCCGCCGCAAGGGCGGCATTGCGTCGAGCTTCGGCGCCTGTACGATCAGCGTTGGCGGCGGCGATATTGCCCTGGTTGCGGTCGAACACCCCGATTGGCATCGAGGCTCCGAAAACCACAGCGGTGTCGTCGGTGCCGCGAAACTGGCGGGCGCCCACGCTTAGCGTGACGTCCGGTCGCGACGAGGCTCGTTCCCGGTTGAATATCGCTACGGACGAAGCGACCTCGGCTTCGGCCAGACGAACGTCAAGCGAATCCGCCGGATCGATAGCGACAACTGGCGCCGCCTCGACGAGCGGAGCTTGAGGTTCAGGCAGATCCTCGACGCCGCCCCATAGAGCGGCCAGCGCACGCTGGGCCTGGGCGTACTCGGCTTCGGCCGCCCGAACGCGACCGACCGCCTCAAGCGCCGCAGTCCGGGCCCGCAGAGCGCGCAGCGGCGGCTCCCGTCCTGCGTCAACCAGTTCGGTTGCAATCGTCTGTAGGTTTTCGGCCCGAACGAACTGGTCGCGCGCGAGATCGACGCGACGACCGTCGGCATACGCCTCGGCATAGGCGATCCGTACATCGTTCAGCAGATCCGCACGGGCGACGGCGAGACGCACACGGGTAGCTTGGGTCTCAGCTTCGGCAGCCCGCTGGCGCGCGGTTCGTTTGCCGCCAAGTTCGAACTTTTGACCAACAGAAAGCGTACTTTCGGTCTGATCCAAACCCCGAAAGCCGCCAGTTCCGGCGAAGTTCTCGACGGCGAGGTCGAGTTCGGGGTTGGGCCTGAACCCGGCTTGTCGGGCACGGCCCTGGGCCGCCATGACGGCGGATTCGGCCGCGGCGAGGATCGGGGAGGAGGCCGAGGCGCGTGACAGCGCCTCGGCCAGGGTGATCGGTTCAGCCCAGGCGCGAGTGGGCGCCGTGAGGCTGAGCGCGGTGGTCAGGGCGACCACAGCGCTGCCGACCGCCCAATGCGGTCGATGGAATTGGAGGGGTGGCATTGATGTATCCCAAGGGTTGCTGACGAGGAGCGCGCACGGGCGCGCGGCTCGTCAGCCCTTGGGGGGGCGCTTCAGTCCGCCGGGAGCGTGTGATGCCAGCGGGGCTGCGCCGAGCGGCAGCTCGGGCGCCCCTATCGCCGTCCGGCCGAGATCGGGGCTGAGCGGCTGAGGGATGGCGACGCCGCCGTGGTGGCAGTGACCGTGAACGCAAAGTCCATGGCCGGTCGGGGCTTTGTCTGTTGGCGATGACGGCGTATCGAAGGACGCTGTGGCATGCGGAGGGGAGAGTTCCGAACCACAGGCCGCTGCGTCAGCCAGGGGAACCAAGACAAACAGGACGGTGACCAGCGCAATGAGCGCCGTTACCAACCAGTGTTTGCGGGAATTCGCGACCATCGGGCTCCATACCACGTTCGCAACAAGGGGCAATCGCCTTATCCTGTCCCTTTGCGCGCACTGGCGGTCTGGACCGGCAGCGTGTGTCCGGCCGGCGGAAGCTCGGGCGAGCGTCGGCGGTTCGGGTCGTGACCACACCAGCGAAGGCGCTATCGTCCCGTCGTATGACAATCCGTGGCCGAAAAGTTTGAAAGGTTGAAGACTGGTCATGGCGTTTCGCGTACTACCCAGCCTGCATCCTCTAGCCACTAGAGGATCGACACTTGTTTTGCCGGCATGACCTCAATCTTGTCATCCGGTTCGCCGAAACTGATCGGTCGGCGCTCCGCCGAAACCGGCGATAAGGTTCCGACCATCTGGTCCTATGAGTGGATCGGCCTGGGGACGGAGCCGTCTCGGACCGCCGACGGCCGCAGGCCTTACGACGCGGCGGTCTACCGGCGGTTTGCCTTCTTCAAACACGCCCGTCTCCTGAACTTCGACCTGGACGCGATCCGCTCGCTGCTCGACCTCAGCGATCAACTCGATCGTCCCTGCGCGGAGTCCATTGTGATTGCGGGACTTCATCTGGTCGAGTTTGAGCTCAAGATGGAACGGCTCAAGCCCTGCACGGAGGCCAAGCACGACTGTCTGTTGTCGGTCGGGACGGCGTAACGTCTTCGTCTGTCAGGGCGGCGACTAAGCGCCGCCCGCGGTTTTGATCCTGCGGTCTCGTCGGTTAAGCTTGGGTCGATTGCCGTTTCTCGACCTTTCGGCGGACTGGGGGGCCACTTCCCGCGAGGTGACCGAACCCCCAATCCCAAGCGTGGACAGACTTGGTCGGAAGCCTCAGCCGCCGTTTTGTCAGCTCCATACCCGGGTCTGGCCGTTGTCCAGTACCAGGAGGCTGACAAGGGCCAAGGCCTGCCTGCCTTCCAGCCGGTGATCCCGCCGACGTCCCCCGAACTGCCAGACCCTTGGCGACAAGGGCCTTGCGGACAAGCCCCTCGAGATCGGCGATGGGCGCCTGGCCTTCAAGGAAATAGGCGCCAACAACAGCCGTGTGGCAGGAGGCGGGAAGAGGCACGCCGTGTCCGGTTCTACGATGCAAAGTGGATGCGGTGAATCACGTCAAGGCCCCATCCCGTCCGGCGCGTATGGTCGATCCAGCCGCTGGGCGTTTTGTAAACGACAAGCCGGGTCGCGTGCGTGCCTGCGTCAGGGATGCGCTGGGGATAACGCCAGCAATTTGCCCGTCAGGATGGTCAGGCGGCCCGCTGTTGTTCTGGCATATGGGGCTCCGATGCGCCCGACCCACCTGCGCCCGATCCGATGGAGACAGGTGCGACACGTCGCCGCCCTGTGACGCGAGGGTTCGCGAACAGCAAGGGCCCGGGAGCGGCAACCCTGTGCGCAGCAGTCCTCACAACGCCGCGCCGCTTCGGATAACAGGTGCGCTCCGCAGGTTCGACCAAGGCCACGAAGGGTTTGCAAGCGTCACCTTGGCGGACGAAGTAACAGATTGCACCGTCTGGCAAATGACAGTAAGCGCCCCAAAATGACCTGGTCGATGGCGACATTGGCGAAACTGATGCTGGCGGTGACCCTGGTCGCCGCCACGTTTTTCGTCGCCCCCATCGCCGAGGCGGCGACCTGCGCGTCTGAGCTTGTTGTCGCCCACGCTGCGGCGGACCCCCACCCTTCAGACGACGAACCGCAAGATCCCGAAACCGAGCACGGAATCTGCGCGCATGGCCACTGCCATCACAACGGGTCGGCCAGAACCGATTCACAAGACGCTGTTCTGGCTCAGCACTACGGCCGGCCAGTTCACGCCTCGCTCCCGCATAAGGTTCGGGCCTCGATATCGCCCGACGGCCTAAAACGACCCCCTAGAGGCTGACACGACCGCCGCGCACTCGCGCCTGTTCTCGTGTCAACTCTCTGGAAAATGAAACATGCCTCCCTCCTATCGCCGGCCGCCGCGTTTCGCGGTGGGCTGCGCGCTGGCCGCTCTTGCGGTTACGCTGGCCAGCCCATCCCAGGCTGACCCGGCCCCGTCGTTCGCCGATCTTCTAGCTCAGCTCGATCAGGCCCCGGCCACCCTCGAAGCCGACGCCTTGTCCGACGCGGCCCAAGCCCAGCTGCGGCAAGCGGGCGTCAGGCCCAATCCGACCGTGGGCCTGACCTCGGAGAACGGCTTCGGCACGCGGGACTTCTCGGGTTACGGCAATGCCGAAACCACGCTGTCGATCACCCAGGACCTGGAGCTCTGGGGGCGGCGCTCGGCGCGGATCGATGTGGCGCGCGCCGAGGCGGGAACTGCGGGACTGCGCCGGAATCTCGCGGTCGTGGACGCGGCAGGCCGGCTGGCCCTGGCTTATGCGACCGCTGAAGCCGCCCAGCGTCGGTTCGACCTGGCGGAGGAGTTTCTTGCCCTCACCCTCGCCGATGCGCGCGCCGCCCTCGTCCTCGTGCAGGAGGGGCGGGAGCCGTTGCTACGCGGCATCCAAGGAGAGAGCGAGGCCGCTGCAGCCCGCGCAAGCCTCGACGAGGCGCAGGCCGAACGGGACGCTGCCTTCGCCCGCCTGACCGCCATCGCTATGTTGCCGACCCCGGTGACCGAGATCGAGGCCAGCCTGCTCGACCGGACGCCCGCCATGGCCATAGTGCCGGTCCTGGCCGCGCCGACCGTCCGCGTCGCTGAAGCGGAGCGCACCTCTGCCGAACGCCGTATCGCAGTCGAGCGAATCCGGGCGCGGCCTGATGTCAGCGCCAGTGTTGGCGTTCGTCGGTTCGAGGCGCAAAATGCGACCGCCCTGACCATCGGCCTAAGCCTGCCGCTGCCGCTGTTTGATCGTAACCGCGGAAATATCGAGGCAGCCCAGGCCCAGTTCCGCGCCGCCGACGCCCGACTGTCGGGTGCGCTACAGGACGCCCAGGCTGACAGGGCCGCCGCCAGAGCCCGTCTCGGGGCTTCGGCCAGTCGGGTCAGTGCTTCCGAGGCCGGGATCGCCTCGGCTGAGGAAGCCTACCGCCTTTCCCGGATCGGGTTCGAGGCGGGGCGTATCTCCCAGCTTGAGCTGCGCCTGACCCGCACAACCCTGATCAACGCCCGAAACGCCGCCGTGGACGCCCGCCTTGCGCGTGTTCGCGCCGAGATCGACCTTGCGCGCCAGGACGGCCGCGCCCCCTTCCAAGGAGCCGAATGATGCGCCAGCGCACTTCCAACAAGACTTTGCTGATCGGCGGCGCCGCTGCGCTCGTCGTGCTCGGCGGCGGCGCTACTTATCTG
>Ga0075012_10005358_pt1 | contig 11781 bp, 10 predicted proteins | sample All_14_2_FD_71474 | JGI IMG/M metagenome (GOLD analysis project Ga0075012, IMG submission 71474) | Freshwater microbial communities in response to fracking from Pennsylvania, USA - Allegheny Zone_MetaG_DW_15 | ecosystem: Environmental > Aquatic > Deep subsurface > Groundwater > Drilled...
GGCCGAAGCCGTGGAGATGCTGACCCTTCTGGCGGGCCGCAGCCACCGTGTGCTGACCGCCGTTGCCGTGGGTCGTTTGCCGTCAGAATCTGTTGGTGATGCTGGCGAAGCAAGGGCTTGGGAGTGGCATGCCTTGAGCGAGTCTCGGGTGACCTTTGCGCCCATCGGATCGGCCGAGATACGTCGCTATGTGGACACTGGTGAGCCCATGGGCAAGGCCGGTGCCTATGGCATCCAGGGCAATGCCGCGCTCTGGATTTCGCACATCAGTGGCAGCTACACGGGCATCATGGGTCTTCCAGCATTTGAAACTGCCCATGTCTTGCGTCAGTCAGGCATTGAGCTTTTGTAACCGCCAGCCCTGGGCTGGCACCCACACCAACAGGCCATGGGACAAGAAATACTGATCAATTGGGCTCCTCATGAAACCCGTGTGGCGGTGGTGGAGCAGGGGGCTGTGCAGGATGTGCACATCGAGCGCACGCTGGAGCGGGGCTTGGTGGGCAACATCTACCTGGGAAAGGTCTCGCGGGTGTTGCCGGGCATGCAGTCTGCGTTCATTGACATCGGGCTGGATCGGGCGGCTTTTTTGCATGTTGCCGATTTGATGCCCAACATCGCGGCCAAGCATGCCAGCGGGCGCGAGGGCTCACTCACACACGGTGGAAAATCCCCCAATCTGTTGCAGCCCGATCCGGTGCTGCCAATTGAGAAGCAGATTTTTGAAGGCCAGTCCCTGATGGTGCAGGTGCTCAAGGATCCGATTGGGACCAAGGGGGCAAGGCTGTCGGCTCAGATCAGTATTGCAGGCCGACTCCTGGTGTTCCTGCCCCAAGACTCTCACGTAGGCGTGTCCCAAAAGATTCCCCCGGATCAGCGTGAGACCCTGCGCAAACGCCTTCTCAGCCTCACTTCGGAGTTGGGAGGAGGCTTCATTCTTCGCACCAATGCCGAGGATGCCAGTGACGAAGAATTGGCGGATGACATCGCCTACCTTCGCAAAACTTGGCTGCGCATCAAAGATGCGGCTGTCCGTCAACCGCCAACCACCTTGCTGCACCAGGATCTGAGCCTGATGCAGCGGGTGCTGCGCGATCTGGTGAGTGAGCAGACCCAGTCCATCCGGATCGATTCGCGTGAGCAATTTGGTGAGTTGCAACGCTTTGCCCAGGCTTTTATGCCGGACACAGTGGGAAAGCTGGTTTTGCACACCGGCGAACGGCCCGTGTTTGAGTTGTTCAATGTGGACGAGGAAATCATCCGCGCACTCAGTCGACGGGTGGACATGAAGTCCGGTGGTTACCTCATCATCGACCAGACCGAGGCCCTCACCACGGTGGATGTGAACACGGGCGGTTTTGTGGGGGCCCGCAACTTCGACGACACGGTGTTCAAAACCAACCTGGAAGCGGCGCAGGTCATTGCCCGGCAACTGCGTTTGCGCAACCTTGGCGGCATCATCATTGTCGATTTCATTGACATGACGCGTGATGACCATCGAGACGCCGTGCTGAGCGAGTTCCGCAAGCAACTGGCTCGTGATCGCGTCAAGACCATGGCCGGTGGGTTTTCCAGCCTGGGCTTGGTTGAAATGACCCGGAAACGGACTCGGGAATCGCTGGCTCATTTGTTGAGCGAAACTTGCCCTTCTTGTGGCGGGCGGGGTCAGGTCAAAACCGCACGCAGCCTTTGCTACGACATCCTGCGCGAAATCTTGCGCGAAGCGCGGGCCTTCAATCCACGCGAGTTCAGGGTGGTCGCGTCGCCCAAAGTGGTCGAGCTGTTCCTGGACGAGGAGAGTCAACACTTGGCTGGTTTGAGCGACTTCATAGGCAAACCCATTTCGCTGCAAAGTGACAGCGCCATGTCCCCGGAGCAGTACGACATCGTTCTGCTTTGAGCGTGGCGCGCAGTTCCCGTCTGCTCAGTGTTCTGTGGCCTTGGTGGTGACGTCGGGGTCAGAGCGTTGGCTTCACCTGATGGAGTGGGGCGTCGCTGCTCTCGTTCGACGGCAGCGGCGTCGGCTGACGGTGCAACCTGGCGTACAGCCCGTCGGCTGCCAGCAGTTGGCTGTGCGTGCCTTGCTCGCGTATCTTTCCTTCAGCCAGCACCACCACTCTGTCAGCGTGTTCGATGGTCGAGAGCCGATGGGCAATCACGATGGTGGTGCGTCCAGCCATCAGCCGGGTGAGTGCTTCCTGCACCAGTCGCTCGGACTCGTTGTCCAGCGCCGAAGTGGCTTCGTCCAGAATCAGGATAGGAGCGTCTTTGTAAATGGCCCGAGCAATGGCCAGGCGCTGGCGCTGGCCCCCCGACAATTCGGTGGCATTGTGTCCCACTGTGGAGTGGATGCCTTTGGGCAGGCGGGACACCAGATCACCCAGGTTGGCCGAAGTCAGTGCCTGCATGACTTTGTCGCTGTTGACGTCGCTGCCCAGGGCCACGTTAGCGGCCAGCGTGTCGTTGAGCATGACCACGTCCTGGCTCACCATGGCGAATTGCCGTCTGAGAGCCTTGATATCCCAGGTTCCGATGGCATGGCCATCCAGCAAAACCTGACCAGACGTGACCTCCACAAACCGAGGCAAAAGGTTGACGAGTGTGGTCTTACCCGAACCTGATGGGCCGACCAGAGCGACCACTTCTCCAGGGGAGATATCAAGGCTGATGTCGGTGAGAGCGGCTTGCGCATCTGCTGCATACCTCACGTTCACGTGCGAGAGCGATAGGTGGCCTTGTGAAAGCGGTGGCGCGTGTTGTCCTCCTGTCTGCTCGGGTGCTTGGTCGATCAATTCCAGTCCCCGTTCCAGTGCCACCACTCCCCTGGTGATGGGGCCTGTGATCTCTGCCAGGTGTTTGATGGGGGCAATCAACATCAGCATCGCCGTTACGAAAGACACAAAACCACCCACCGTCACCCCGCTGGTGTTGCTTTGCCACAGGGCCGTGGCAATCACTCCCGAGAGGGCCGCTGCAGCCAGCATCTGGGTCAGGGGTGTCATGGCTGCCGATGCGATGGTGGACTTCAACGCAAGGCGACGCAGCCCATGGCTCAGGTGGTCGAAGCGCCGGCTCTGGCTGTCCTGCGCACCGTGAAGGCGGATCAGGCGGTGGGCCAAGACATTCTCTTCCACGACATAGGCCAGTTCATCAGTGGCCTTCTGGCTCGACTGCGTCAATCGGTACAACCGCTGGGAGAGCACACGCATGATGAGAATCAGCGCAGGAAAAATCACGATGACAATCATCGTTAGCTTCCAGTTCAGAAAGAACAGGTAGCCCAGCAAGGCCAGCAGTGTGAGGCTGTCTTTGGTCAGGGTCAGAAAGGCGCCTACCAGCATGGTGGAGCCGGTTTGTACTTCGTACACCAGGGTATTGGAAAGTGCACTGGCCGATTGTTCCCGGAAAAGCTTCATGTGGGCATTGGCCAGCCTTTCGAACATGTGGCGCCGCATGTGCAGAAGGCCGGTGGCTGCCGTGTAGCTCAGTGCGTACTGGGCCAGGAAACCCGCTAGGCCCCTCAAACCAAACAGACCCAGCAATGCGGCGGGGACCATCCACAGAGGGACCGCTCCAGCCGAAAAGCCTTTGTCCAGCAGAGCCTTCAACAGAGCGGGAATGAGTGGCTCCGTCAGTGCTCCCACCAGCGTGGCCAGCCCAGCCAGCCCAATGCCTGTCTTGGCTGGGGAGAAATAGGGCCACAGTCGGCGCAGGCGTTGCAGAAGAGGAGGGGTGGTGGTCAATTCGGGAGGACTGTTGGGGGTTCACTGCCTGCAGGGAACCATCGGAATCCCTGTCTGTCTATCCGGCGCCGGGCCTGGCGTCAGCCTCCGGTATTATCAGCGGCTGCCCAGCCTTGTGTTCGTGGCGGTATTTTTCCGAACCGAATCCCTACCCGCTCATGCCAATGTCCTTGTCCAGGCGCACCTTGCTAGGTGCTGCTGCTTTAATGCCACTGACCGGCGCCCATGCCCAATTTCGCGTGGAAGTGTCCGGTGTGGGTCTGACCCAGTTGCCTTTTTCCATCGCTCCTTTCAAAGGGGCCGATGCACTTCCCCAAGATCTGGTCGCCATCGTCAAGGCCGATTTGGAGCGCAGTGGTCAGTTTCGCCACGTGAACCCGGTTGTGGGCGTGTTGCTGGACGAAACGTCTCGTCCCGATCTGGCCCCCTGGCGTGATCGCACTGCCGATGTGCTGCTTACAGGCAGTGTGTCCCGTCTGGCCGATGGCCGGTACGATGTGCGCTTTCGGGTGTGGGATGTGATCCGTGTGCAGGATCTGGGAGGCATGAGCCTGCCCGTGACAGCCGCAGACCTCCGGTTGGCGGCCCATCGCATGGCCGACTACATCTACGAAAAACTCACGGGGGAGAAAGGCATATTCTCGACCCGCATTGCCTACGTCACGAAAACCAGTAGCCGCTACAGCCTCTGGGTGGCCGATGCCGATGGTGAAAATGCCCAAGCAGCGCTGGGCAGTCCCGAACCCATCATCTCGCCTGCTTGGTCGCCCAGTGGTGGTCTTCTGGCTTATGTGTCGTTCGAGTCCCGCAAACCGGTGATTTATTCGCACGAAATTGCCACAGGGCGTCGCCGGTTGCTGGCCAACTTCAAGGGTTCAAACAGCGCGCCCGCTTGGTCTCCCGATGGCAAGACCTTGCTGGCGACTTTGACCTTGGACGGGGGCTCCCAGCTGTACAGCATTGATCTGGCGTCTGGCGCACATACCCGCTTGACGCAATCGGGCAGCATTGACACCGAGCCTGTGTGGGACGTCGCTGGCAAGAACATCTATTTTGTCAGTGACCGAGGAGGCGCTCCTCAGATCTATCGCATGGGCGCCCAGGGCGGCCAGGCCGATCGGGTGACCTTTTCGGGGGGGTACAACACTTCCCCTGCCATCAGTCCCGATGGCCGCTCGCTGGCCTATGTGGCGCGTGTGGGAGGGGGCTACAAGCTCCAGATCATGGATTTGGCCAGCGGAACGGTCACTTCGTTGACCGAAACCGTGGCGGACGAAAGTCCCAGTTTTTCCCCGAATGGCAAACTGATCATGTATGCCACCCGTCTCCAGGGGCGGGAGGCACTGATGACTACCACCCTGGATGGGCGCATCAAGACTCGACTGTCTGGTGGTCAAGGTGATATCCGCGAGCCAGATTGGGGCCCTTTTTTGCTTTAGTGCTTATCCTGATTCAGTTTTTTGCTATTTTTTTAACTTCTGTGTTGATACCCATGACTTTCCTTAAAAAAACCAACTCTTTGGTCTCTCTGTCTGCCACTGCCTTGGTGCTGGCATTGCTCGGTGGGTGCGGTTCCAGTGTGAACCTGGACGAAGCGCCTGTTGCTGATCGCACGGGCACCCAAGTGGATACCGCTGCCAACGGCACTTCGGGCGCTGCTGGAACGCCCGCTGATGCTCGTGCTGTCCCGCTGGTGAGCGCGGACTCGCAGAACACGGGCGAGCCCCCCGCCAGCGTGGCTCGTATCATTTATTTTGACTACGACAGTTACATGGTGCGTTCTGAGTTCACGGCCACTCTGGAGGCTCACGCCAAATTTCTGAAGGCCGACCCCAAGCGCCGCGTGACGCTGCAGGGACACACGGACGAACGTGGCGGTCGTGAATACAACTTGGCGCTGGGGCAGAAACGTGCAGAAGCCGTTCGCCGCTCACTGGCGGTGATGGGTGTGAATGATGCGCAGCAGGAGGCGGTAAGCTTTGGCAAGGAAAAACCCGCAGTTGCTGGTTCTGACGACGCTGCGCACGCCAAGAATCGCCGTGTGGAATTGAGCTACCGCTGAGTTTGACCATGCGCTGCAACTTGAAGTCCAGCCAGTCGTTGGCATCGCCATGCATGCCTTGGCCGGTACGGGCGGTCTGTTCCGGGCTGCTGGCTTGCGCCCTGGTCTGGAGCACTCCGGCATCTGCTCAGCTGTTTGGCGATGACGAGGCCCGCAAGGCCATCATTGATTTGCGCGACAAGGTCGAGCTTCAGCGCCGTCAAACCGATGCCCGCTTGGATCGCATGACCCAGGACTTCACCCGTCTGAGCGATGAGTCCGCCACGCCCACGCGCCGTGCATTGCTTGACATGGCCAATCAGATTGAAAGCTTGCGCCAGGATCAGGCGCGCCAGCGAGGGCAGGCCGAGCAGTTGGCCCGCGATCTGTCCGATTTGCAGAGACAGCAAAAAGATGCGTTGGTGGCTTTCGACGAGCGTTTGAGGCAACTGGAGCCTCTCAAGGTTTCTCTGGATGGGCAGGACTTCAAAGTCCGGCCAGAGGAAAAGGCGGACTTTGAACAATCCATGGCCGCCGTGCGCAAAGCTTCGTTTGACACGGCTGCCGCGGGTTTTTCTTCTTTTTTGAAGCGTTACCCAGACAGTGGCTATCACCCCGCAGCGCTGTTCTGGCTGGGCAATTCCCAATACGCATTGGGTGCCTACAAAGAGGCCATTGACGCATACCGTCGGCTGCTGCAAATGGCACCTGATCACATGAGGGCGCCTGAAGCCAGGTTGGCCATCGCCAATTGCCAGATCGAGCTCAAGGACAGCAAGTCTGCCAGGCGCACGCTGGAAGACCTGATCAAGGCATTCCCTCAGTCCGAGGCCGCTGCGACTGCCAAAGACAGGCTGACCCGATTGCGCTGAGCCTGGGAGTGCCGCCGCCGACACGGGTTGTCGGCGGTTTTTGCTTTTTTCACCACCACCATCATTGCCATGTCGTTGACTGAACTTGCCAACTTGCATACCCAGGTCTTGTGGGCCGTTTTTGGGGTTTCGCTGGTTTTTGGCTGGGTGGCCCAAAAAACCCATTTCTGCACCATGGGTGCTGTCAGTGATATTGTGAACATGGGCGACTGGACTCGGATGCGCATGTGGGGCATGGCCGTGGGCGTTGCCATGCTCGGCTTCCATGGCATGGCCTGGCTGGGGTGGATCGACGCCACCAAAACGTTTTACACCAGTTCACGTGTCATCTGGCTGTCTGCTCTCACAGGGGGCGGGCTCTTTGGCTTCGGTATGGTGCTGTCCTCGGGTTGTGGCAGCAAGACGCTGGTCCGGATTGGAGGGGGCAGCCTCAAAGCCTTGGTCGTGTTTTTTGTCATGGGGTTTGCGGCCTTTGCCACGCTCAAAGGGGTGACTGCTGTGCTACGGGTGAGCACGGTGGACAAGGTGGCTTTTGACATGGTGGGGGGCGCAGGTTTGCCTGTGTGGGTGGTTCAGGTCACTGGCCTGTCTTATGTGCAGTCAGGGCTGCTGTTGGCTGTTTTGCTGGGCGGTGGCTTGCTTGTCTGGGCGCTGGCCAGCCCGGCATTCCGGTCTGCGGACCACGTGCTTGCTGGTACGGGGATCGGCGCTTGCGTCGTGGCCATGTGGTGGATCACCGGGCATCTGGGTTTTGTGGCCGAGCATCCCGAGACGCTGGACGCGGTCTTTTTGGCCACCAACAGCGGCCAGATGGAGTCCCTGACCTTCACGGCGCCCATGGCCTACGCGTTGGATTGGTTGGTGCATTTCAGTGACACCTCGAAAGTCCTGACCACGGGGGTCGTATCCGTGGTGGGGGTGGTGGCTGGTTCGTTTGTGTACGCGTTGACCACCCGCAGTTTCCACTGGGAGGGCTTTCGGGATACCCAAGATACCGCGCTTCATCTGATTGGTGCTGTGTTGATGGGGGTGGGAGGCGTCACAGCCATGGGTTGCACGGTGGGGCAGGGCCTGTCAGGGTTGTCCACGCTGAGTCTGACCAGCGTGATTGCGGTCATCGGCATTGTGTTGGGGGCATTGGGTGGTTTGCGTTTTCAGCTTTGGCTGATCATGCGAGATTGACGGCTCTGACCCCGTGTTCATGATCGTCTTGCCCGCATGTTGGCTTCTCAGGGGGTCTCAGCCATGAGCCAACCGGATTTCGAGCGTCGCTTTGGCGGATTGCGTCGGCTGTACGGGGCGGCAGGTGCCCAGGCCATTTTCGATGCCCATGTCATGGTGGTTGGCATTGGCGGTGTGGGATCCTGGGCTGCGGAAGCACTGGCCCGCTCCGGTGTCGGTCGCCTGACGCTGGTCGATTTGGATCACGTGTCCGAGTCCAATATCAACCGCCAGATACATGCTTTGGGGGAAACGTTGGGGTTGGCGAAAGTGGAAGCCATGCGGCAGCGCATTGGGGACATCAACCCCGCTTGCCAGCTCCATTTGGTGGAGGACTTCGTCACACCCGACAACCTCACCGATATTTTGAACAGCCTGCCGATTGAGGGGACTCATCTGGCCGTGTTGGACGCCTGCGATCAAGTGCGTGCCAAAACTGCACTGGCCGCATGGTCGTTGGCCCAGCGACAGCTCCACGTGGCCGTGGGCGCTGCGGGTGGCAAGCGTTTGGCCCAAGGGGTGGACGTGGCGGATCTTTCCGAGGTGACTCATGACCCTTTGCTGGCGCAGTTGCGTTACCGGCTGCGCAAGCACCACGGGGCCTCTCGCAACGCACGCATAGGCATCACGTCGGTGTTCAGTCGCGAAAGTGTGGCAGCCCCCGACGCTTCCTGCCAAGTGGGTGGCGCTGACTCCTCAGATGGCAGCCTGAACTGCCATGGCTATGGTTCGGTGGTGACAGTCACGGCCACATTCGGGCTGGTCGCTGCAGGTCATTTGCTCAATGCCATCGCCCGCTTGGCGCAAACATCACGATCGTGACAGAAAAATAAAAAGCGGCTGAAAATGACGCTATAATTTGAGGCTTCACAGCAAGCAAGTTAATTTGATTGCTGAAGAGTGGGACGTTAGCTCAGTTGGTAGAGCAGCGGACTTTTAATCCGTTGGTCGCAGGTTCGAATCCTGCACGTCCTACCAGAAATTTGCTTTCAGGCACGCAAAAACCTGCTTCAGAAATGAAGCAGGTTTTTTTGTTTGGGCGGCTATTTTCTCGCTGTTTCGTCTTGTCGGGTGTGTGTGACGGGGTTGCACCTGCCTCGCCTGCCTCAAGGCGTCAACACCGGGTTTCCCCTTCTGGAGCTTGAGCAGGATTGTTGATTTGTATCAATGGTGCCGGTGCTGCCAGTGAAGAGACTCAAGCTTTGTGCCGTTTGATCGTGAACGCACCCATTCTCAGCCAACAGACATGACCTCGACAGCTCCAGCCTCCACTCCCATTCAGGATTTTTCCCAGTGCCATGTGGGCATTCTGGTCAAACTCGATCAATTGCGGGGATTGCCCGGTTTGCTTGATGCGGCCGCTCAAGCTCGGCAAATCGCCCAGCACGCTCTCGCGTTTTTCAACGAAGCCATTTTTGAACATCACTCCGAAGAAGAGCGTGAATTGTTCCCTGCTGTGCAGGACGGGGCCACGCCTGGTGATGAGCGCAATCATGTGAAGGCCTTGGCCGAGCGCCTGACCCGCGAACATCGAGATTTGGAGTCGCGGTGGAAAAAAATGGAGCCAGGCCTCAAGCGTGTGGCCAAAGGTCAGGACTCGGATCTGGATCCGCAGGCTGTTCAGCAATTGGTGGATCTTTACACGGCCCACGCCCGGTTTGAGGAGGCGGAATACCTACCTCTCGCGCACACCATTTTGAGTCGCAATGGCAATCAGATGGAAGCGCTCGCGCTGGCGCTGCACCTGCGTCACGCGCCCAGTGTGGTCGGCTACGTCTGACGCGCAGTTCGCGTGGCTGGGGGTCTCTTCCTGCCCGCCTGTTTTCTGCTGAAGATTGGATTTTTGGCGCGTTGAAGAGCGCTGTCTTTCCACTTTTCGGGCTTGCCTCTGTGCATTGATCCTCGATCCGCCCATCCCTCGAAAGCCCGCCCTGAATCATTTCAGGGCGGGCTTTTTTTTGGGTCTCGAGCGGGTGTTGATGGGTTTTGTTTGGGATTGAGTGGGTAGGTGCACGCAGGGTAAACCCCGATGCAAAAGGTCTTTTTTCAGCTTGTTTTAGTTATTTGTCATAACGATAATTTGCCTGAAACGAGGAGTTGTATGAAAACCTGCGAAGACATTCAAATCGAGATGAACGGCCCTGTTGCCGTGGTTCGTCTCACCCGCCCGAACAAGCGCAACGCGCTCAGTGATGGCCTGATCCTGGCGTTGAGAGACGTCTTTTCCAGCCTGCCGGACACCGCCCGGGCGGCCGTTCTGACTGGCGAGGGTGAGCACTTCTGTGCGGGTCTGGACCTGTCGGAGCTGAAAGAGCGCGATGCCGGACAAGGCTTGCACCATTCCCGCATGTGGCACGCCGCCCTGGAGACCCTGCAGCATGGACCGGTGCCCGTGATCGCCGCTTTGCATGGCGCCGTGGTAGGGGGTGGGTTGGAGTTGGCCAGCGCTTGCCACATCCGCGTGGCCGATGCCAGCACCTTCTATGCACTGCCTGAAGGCAGCCGCGGCATTTTTGTCGGCGGTGGCGGTTCGGTGCGCATCCCCAAGCTGATCGGTGTGGCGCGCATGACCGACATGATGCTGACTGGTCGCGTCTACAACGCCGAGGATGGCGACAGGGTGGGTTTCGCCCAGTACCTGGTACCAGCCGGTGAAGCCTTTGGCAAGGCCATGGAATTGGCCCAGCGCATTGCGGGCAACGCCCCTCTGACCAATTACGCGCTGATGCACGCGCTGCCCCGCATCGCCGAGCAACCGGCTGATCAGGGCTTTTTCACCGAAGCATTGATGGCGGCCATTGCCCAGGCCGCCCCCGATGCCAAGGAGCGGGTGCGTGCCTTCCTGGAAGGCAAAGCTGCCAAAGTCCAGCGGGCCTGATTTCCCGGGTTCCGAGCTGCACAAAAGAGAAGAGATAGGAGACATCATGAGCCTGGCCACACAACCGGTGCCCTTTCGGCCGCTGCACTTTGGCGTCACGCGGGTCAGCCTGCGCGACGGTCCCACGGGAACCCACTATCTGCAGGCCGAACAGGCGCTGCAGGACTATCCCGAGCGGTTGACCGACCGCTTTCGCCAATGGGCGACGACGGTGCCGGACCGCACCTGGATCGCACGCCGCCAGACCGTGACGGGTGACGGTGGCCAAATGCTCAAAGGCGATTGGCAGCGTGTCAGCTATGGCCAAGGCTGGGCGCAGGCCCGTGCGATTGCGCAAGGCCTGATTGCCCGCGGCCTCAACGCAGAGCGTCCTGTGGTCATCCTGAGCGAAAACAGCATCGAGCACGCGCTGATGGCCATGGGTTGCATGCTGGCGGGTGTGCCTTTTGTGCCCACCTCGCCCGCGTATTCGCTCATCAGCACCGACTATGACAAGCTGCGCCACGTTCTGCGCACCGTGACGCCAGGCATGGTGTTTGCCAGCGATGCCGCGCGCTACGGCAAAGCCATTGCTGCAGCCGTGGGCTCCGATGTGGAAGTGGTGCTGGTCGATGGCGATATGGCCAGCCGCGAGGTGACACCCTTCGCAGGCCTGGCCTCCACGCCCGAAACCCCGGCGGTGGATGCCGCCATTGCGGCCACCGGGCCTGACACCATCGTGAAGTTCCTGTTCACGTCCGGTTCGACCAAACTGCCCAAGGCCGTCATCAACACCCACCGCATGTGGTGTGCCAACCAGCAGCAAATGACCCAGTCCATGCCGGTGCTGACCGAAGACCCGCTGGTGCTGGTCGATTGGCTGCCTTGGAACCACACTTTCGGCGGCAACCACAACTTCGGCATGGTGCTGTACCACGGCGGCACGCTCTACATCGACGACGGCAAACCCACGCCCGCCCTGGTGGGCGAGACGTTGCGCAACTTGCGCGAAGTGGCCCCCACGGTGTACTTCAACGTGCCCACCGG
>Ga0075012_10005359_pt1 | contig 11781 bp, 10 predicted proteins | sample All_14_2_FD_71474 | JGI IMG/M metagenome (GOLD analysis project Ga0075012, IMG submission 71474) | Freshwater microbial communities in response to fracking from Pennsylvania, USA - Allegheny Zone_MetaG_DW_15 | ecosystem: Environmental > Aquatic > Deep subsurface > Groundwater > Drilled...
GCCGACAGCGGCAGCCCGCCCTTGAGCGCGGCCTGGCGCGCGGGGGCCTGGCCCTGACCGGCCATCAGGCAGTTGCCGAACAGCACTTCGTCGACCAGGGTCTTGTCCACGCCGCTGCGCTCGACCGCGGCCTGGATGGCGACGCCCCCCAGGTCGTGGGCGGACAGGGCCGCAAAGTCGCTCTGGAACGAGCCCATGGGGGTGCGGGCGGCGCCGACGATGACGACGGGATCGGTGGTGTTCATGTTCAGGTCTCCTGGGTGGTGAAAGGGTAAAAAGAAAAGAAAGGGTCAGTCCAGCAATGCCTTGTGCGCCTGCACATGGAAGCGCCGGTCGCGTTCGTAGGGAAAGACGTCGTAGACGTGCCCGGCGGCGATGCGCTCCTTGTGGCGCTGCCAGAAGGCGGCGTCCAGCAGGTCGGCGTGGTGTCGCATGAACACCTCGCGCACCATCGGATTGCCCAGCAGGAAGGGGCCGAAGGTTTCGGGGAACACGTCGTGCTTGCCCACCGCGTACCAGATCTCGCCGCTCAACTCGTCTTCCTCGGTGCGCGGCGCGGGCACGCGGCGGAACTGGCAGTCGGTGATGTATTCGATCTCGTCGTAGTCGTAGAACACGACCTTGCCGTGGCGCGTGATGCCGAAGTTCTTCCAGAGCATGTCGCCGGGGAAGATGTTGGCGGCCACCAGGTCCTTGATGGCGTTGCCGTACTCGACCACGGCGCGTTCGAGCTGCGAGCGGGCGGCCGGGTCGTCGGCTTTCGCCTGCAGCGCGTCGAACGACTCCTGCAGGTAGAGGTTGAGCGGGATCATGCGCCGCTCGATGTAGCAGTGCTTGAGGATCACCTCGACGTCGCCATCGCCGTTGCGGTCGCTGATCTCCAGCTGACTGGGCGCGAATTTCTGGATCTCGGCGATCAGCTCGTCGGTGAAGCGTGCGCGCGGAAAGCCGACCTCGGAGAACTCCAGCGTGTCGGCCATGCGGCCCACACGGTCGTGCTGCTTGACCAGCAGGTACTTGCCACGGATCTGCTCGCGCGTGGTGTCCTTCTGTGCCGGGTAGAAGTCCTTGATGACCTTGAACACGAACGGGAAGCTCGGCAGGTCGAACACCAGCATCACCATGCCCTTGATGCCGGGCGCGATGCGGAACTGGTCCGTGCTGTGGCGCATGTGCGCGAGGAAGTCGCGGTAGAACAGCGTCTTGCCCTGCTTGGCCAGGCCCAGCGCGTTGTAGAACTCGGCGCGCGGCTTGCGCGGCATGAGGCTGCGCAAGAACTGCACGTAGGCGCTGGGCACCTCCATGTCGACCATGAAGTAGGCGCGCGCGAAGGAAAACAGCATCAGCAGGTCGTCTTCGCCGAACAGTGCGGCGTCGATGACGAGGCGTCCGTTGTGGTCGTGCAGGATGGGCAGCGCGAACGGCACTTCCTGGAAGCCGTTGATGATCTTGCCGACCACGTAGGCGCCCTTGTTCCGGTAGAACAGACCCGACAGCGCCTGGATCTGGAAGTTGGCGCGCAGCTTGGTGTGGTCAAAGCGCTGGCGCATCGCATCCAGCACCAGTCCCGCATCGCGCCCCAGGTCGTCGAACGGCACGCGCAAGTCGAAGTCCTCCACCATGCGGCGCACCTCGGCCAGCATGCTGGCGGGCGTCGGGTAGTAGCAGCGGTAGGTGGGCAGCGCGCCGCGCTCGTCGTTCTCGATGTACTCGGTGGAGACCGCCGGGCGCACGAAGATGAAGTCGTTCTGGAAGTAGGCGCGCTGCAGGATCTTGGTGGTGACCGAGTTGAAGAAGGTCTCGGCCAGTTCGGGCTGGTGGTGGTTCACCAGCAGGCCGATGTAGTGCAGCTTGACCTGTTCCCACACGTCCATGGGCTGCTGGTCGGCCTTGAATTCCTTGTGCAGGCGCTGCACGCATTCGCGCACCCGCAGGTCGTAGAACTCGATGCGCTCGCGCTGCGCCCGCTGCTGCGCCGGCCAGTCGCGCGTTTCAAAGCGGTGTTTGGCGCGCGCGGACTCGGTGCGGAACAGCCGGTAGTGGCGGTTGAACCCATCCATCATCGCTTTCGCGATGTCGTAGGCCACGGTCGAGTCCAGCCGCTGGGGGAACATGGCCTTGTGTTGCAGGTTGAGAGTGATCCGGCGCCGGGCCGCCCCAAGCCGGATCAGCCCCCTTGGGTGGGCAGCGACCCGCGCAGCGGCGGAGCGTGGGGGCCGTCTTCCCTCGGGTAGCGCTTGAGTGCGTTGCGGAAGATGGGCATGACCTCCTCGCGCTGGCTGATGCTCACGCCCAGGTCCTTGACCAGCCCGTCCTTGAGCCCGTAGCACCAGCCGTGCACCGACACCTTCTGGCCGCGCGCCCAGGCGTCCTGCAGCACGTTGGTCAGCGCCACGTTGCCCACCTGCTCGATCACGTTCATCTCGCACAGCACGTCTTCCTGCACCGAGACGGGCAGGTGGTCCAGGCGCTTGCGGTGGCGCATCTTCACGTCGTGCACGTGGCGCAGCCAGTTGTCGGCCAGGCCCACGCGCGCGCCGCGCAGCGTGGCCAGCACGCCGCCGCAGCCGTAGTGGCCCACCACGAGGATGTGCTCGACCTTGAGGTACTCGACCGCGAACTGGATCACCGACAGCGCGTTCAGGTCCGAATGCACCACCACGTTGGCCACGTTGCGGTGCACGAAAACTTCACCCGGCTCCAGCCCGGTGATCTGGTTGGCCGGGACGCGGCTGTCGGAGCAGCCGATCCACAGGTACTTGGGGGTCTGCTGCTGCGCCAGCTCCTGGAAATAGCCGGGGCGCAGGCGCTCGGTCTCGGCGGCCCAGCGGCGGTTGTTGTCGATCAGGTTCTGGATGGAGGTGCTCATGCAGCGATGTTACCTAGGCGACACGCGCAGCGGCGCAGCGTGGGGCCTCAGCCGGGCCAGCCGCCGGGCCGCCCCAAGGCAGGCCCAGCCCCCTCGGGGGGCAGCGACCCGCGCAGCGGCGGAGCGTGGGGGCCACATTCAGCAAGTCTCGGCGAACAGCTCGCGGCCGATCAGCATGCGGCGGATCTCCGACGTGCCGGCACCGATCTCGTACAGCTTGGCATCGCGCCACAGGCGGCCCAGCGGGTACTCGTTGATGTAGCCGTTGCCGCCGTAGATCTGCACGCCCTCGCCCGCCATCCAGGTGGCCTTCTCGGCGGTCCAGAGGATGACCGATGCGCAGTCCTTGCGCACCTGGCGCACGTGGTCGGTGCCCAGCAAATCGAGGTTCTTGGCCACGGTGTAGGCGAAGCTGCGCGCGGCCTGCAGCACGGTGTACATGTCGGCCACCTTGCCCTGGATCAGCTGGAACTCGCCGATGCTCTGGCCGAACTGCTTGCGGTCGTGGATGTACGGGATCACGTTGTCCATGACCGCCTGCATGATGCCCAGCGGCCCGCCGGTCAGCACGGCGCGCTCGTAGTCCAGGCCCGACATCAGCACCTTGGCGCCGTTGTTCAGACCGCCCAGGATGTTCTCGGCCGGCACCTCGACGTCCTGGAACACCAGCTCACCGGTGTGGCTGCCGCGCATGCCCAGCTTGTCGAGCTTTTGCGCGATGCTGAAGCCGGGCATGCCCTTCTCGATCAGGAAGGCGGTGACGCCGCGCGCGCCCATCTCAGGCTCGGTCTTGGCGTAGACCACCAGGGTGTCCGCATCAGGCCCGTTGGTGATCCACATCTTGCTGCCGTTGAGCAGGTAATACCCGCCCTTGTCCTCGGCCTTGAGCTTCATGCTGATGACGTCGGAGCCGGCGCCGGGCTCGCTCATCGCCAGCGCGCCCACGTGCTCGCCGCTGATCAGCTTGGGCAGGTACTTGGCCTTCTGCTCGGGCGTGCCGTTGCGGTTGATCTGGTTCACGCACAGGTTGCTGTGCGCGCCGTAGCTCAGGCCCACCGAAGCGCTGGCGCGGCTGATCTCTTCCATGGCCACCATGTGCGCGAGGTAGCCCATGTTGGCGCCGCCGTACTGCTCGGGCACGGTGATGCCCAACACCCCCAGTTCACCCATCTTGCGCCAGCAGTCCATGGGGAACTGGTCGCTGCGGTCGATCTCGGCCGCGCGCGGTGCGATCTCGGCCTGCGCGAAGTCGCGCACCGCGTCGCGCAGCGCGTCGATGTCTTCACCGAGCTGGAAATTGAGGCCGGGCAGGTTGGTCATGTCTTGTCTCCTTGAATGTGTGGGGGTGTTCAGTAGGTCTTGGGCACCGGCACCAGGGTTTGCTGCATCACGGCGCAGTCCGAGCGTTGGCCGTCGGCCGCCAGGTGCACCACCTCGGCGGCGGTCACGATGATGCGTTTGCCGGCCTTGGTCACGCGACCCGTGGCCTGCAGTTCGCCGCCGTGGAAGGCTGCGAGGAAATTGATCTTGTATTCGACGGTCGTGACTTCCATGCCCTCGGGTGCCACCGTCAGCGCCGCGTAGCCGCCGGCGATGTCGGCCAGGGCCCCCATGGCGCCGCCGTGGAAGCCGCCTTGCTGCTGCGTCACGCGGTCCGAATACGGCAGCGCCAGCGTCACGGTGCCAGGCGCCACGGCGAGCAGCGTCACACCCAGCTGCTGCATCATGCCCTGGCGGTCCAGGCTGGTCTGCACGCGCAGGCGCAGGGCTTCGGGGTCGGTGGTGGCGGTCATGGATTTGGTTTACGTTTACGTAAACGTCAATTATGACCGAGCCGGTCCTGCGGCGGCAAGTGCGGGTCAACCCGCAAACGCTCAAGCTATGCTCAGGCGCCCATGCCCTACGCCCTGCAAGCCCCGGTCCACAGCGACCTGACCATCAAAAAAAGCCGCTTCATGGGCTGTGTGGAAGCCGTGCCCGACCGCGCGGCGGCACTGACGCGGGTAGCACAGCTGCGGACCGAACACCCGGGCGCCACGCACGTCTGCTGGGCGCTGATGGCCGGCGGCCATTCGGCCGCCAACGACGACGGCGAACCCGGCGGCACCGCTGGGCGCCCCATGCTGGAGGTGCTGCGCCACCAGGACCTGGAGGGTGTGCTGGCCACCGTGGTGCGCTACTACGGCGGCACCCCGCTGGGCGCCGGCGGGCTGGTGCGCGCCTACACCGACAGCGTGGCGCAAGCCCTGCTCAAGGCCGACAAGATCCCGGTGATCCGCCGCACGACGCTGCGCTGCGTGGTGCCGTATGCGCTGGAAGGCTGGCTGCGCCGCGAATTGGAGGCGCACGCCGCCCGCCTGCTCGACGCCGCACACGGCGAAGGCGTGACCGTGCGACTGCAGCTGCCCGCAGGCAACGCTGCGGCACTGATGGCGCGCCTGAACGACGCGGGCCAGGGCAAAGTGGTGTGGCTGAACGACGCGGACAGCGGCTGACGCCCCGCCCCGGGACTCAGCGCGAGAGGAACAGCGCCAGCAACCCCAGCGTGGCCGGCACGGCCTGGATGAACAGGATCTTGCGGCTGGCCGTGGCGGCGCCGTACACCCCGGCCACCCCGATGCAGGCCAGGAAAAACACCTTCACGCCAAAGCCTTCGTCACCGAGCCACAGACCCCAGAACAGCCCGGCGGCCAGAAAGCCGTTGTACAGACCCTGGTTGGCCGCCAGCACCTTGGTGGCGGCGGCCTTCTCGGGGGTGTTGGCAAACGCCCGAAGCCCGGCCGGCTTGTCCCACAGGAACATTTCCAGCACGAGGATGTACACGTGCAGCAACGCCAGCAAGACAACGATGGATTGGGCAACAAACGCCATGGCACGCGGGGGGTCTGAAAAAGGCCGCAGTCTACGCCGCTATTGCCCGGTGGCGGTGACGGTGCACAGGACCGAGAACACAACGCTGGAGTTGGGCGGCAAACCGGGTATGGAGACCCCGGCGCCCTGGAGTGCTGCCAGGCTGATGGGCGCCGTCGGGCAGACGGCTGCGCCGGAGGCCACGGCACAGGTCACGGCAGTGCAACTCAGGCCGGGCACAGCCGGGTCGGTGAGGACGGAGCCGCCGCCATGGCCCGGACCGCTGTTGCCGATGGTGATGTCGTAGCTCACGGTCTGGCCGCTCACCAATGCGGTGACCGTGTTGCTCTTGGCGATGCTGAGGTTCAGGCTGGGCAACACGACGACCGAGTCGGTGCCGGTGTTGTTGGTGGATTGCGCGGCCGACTCGCAGTTGCACGCGGTGGTGGCGGTGTTGGTGAAGGTCCCAGTGTTGTTCGCCATCACGGTGAGCGTGACGGTCGGGAAACTGGCACCGGCGGGCAAGGCATCGGTACGGATACAGGACACGGTGGCCAGGCTGCAAGACCATCCGGTACCGGCCAGCGACAACGCATTGAACCCGGCTGGCAGGATGTCGGCCACTGTCACCGTCCCGAAGCTGGGCGCGGGTCCGTTGTTGGACACCACCAGGGCGAAGGTGGGGGTGCTGGGCAGCACCGTCGCCTGCGCGAAGCTCGCCGGCGTGTGGGTCTTGGCCACCACCAGATCGGGCGAAGCCACCACCACGCGTGCCGGCTGGTCGCCCGCCGTGGCGACATCGGCGTCGCTCAGATCGGTGACGTCGGTCCCCACGGTTTGCGCCCGGTACGACACGCTCGCAAAATTGTCCACCAACGTGCCACCCGGGGTGCCAGGATTCACCGTCACCCGGAACCGCAGCTGTTGCCCATCGCCGGGATTGAACAGACCGCCGTTGGTGGCCGTGGCGTTGCGCCCGACCCGTGCCACCACGCGGTTGTTGGCCGCATCGAACTCGGCGGCGTCATCGCCCGCAGCGTCCGTTCTGGCGCCAGTCGGCATGCCCGTTGTGGTGGACGTCAGCACGATGCTGTTGGGCACATAGGTGGCACCGGCCGGTATGGGATCGATCACCACCGTGCGCGTGGCCGGGTCGTTGCCGGTGTTGGCGAAGTTGATCGTGTACTCCAGCACGTCGCCCGGCAGCACCAGCCCGCCATTGAGATCGACCACGCTCTTGAGGAAACTGTCCTTGATGTTGGGCACAAAGATGTTGGTCGACAGCGTGACCACCCCGAGATCGATCGTCTCGCCGCTGGAGGCGACCCGGACAACGGCGCTGGTGGCGCCATTGGGCAAGGGGGTGTTGGGGACGAACAGGTCGGCGTCGTAGCCGAGGGTGTTGAGGTAGGGCGGACTGCGGGTGGTCACATCGCTGCCCAACGCGCTGATCGTGCTGTTGAACACATCGGTTTGCGGGTTCACCGCATTGAACACTGGCGTGAGGGTGGCCGTGCTGGTGCCGAACTGCAGTCCAGCGGTGCCTTCGACAGACCCTTTGTCACCGTCGTAGCCCACCACACCGAGCTTGCTGGTCACGGTGCCAAACGGCGGCGTGGTGAAGCCGGTCAGGGTGATGTCCACGCTGGCCGCGCCGGCCACGCGCCGGTAACCGTCGTACACCACCATGTTGCGCGTGGGCTCGCTGGCCAGCCGGTACACCACGACCAGGCTCCAGCCGGCGTAGACGTTGGCGACGTTGACCGCGCTGCTGATGTTGGCCACGGTGTAGGTGCCGCGGCCGGCCGCGCTCACCTGGGCCGTCACATCCGCAAAGGCCTGGTACTGATTCGCCGTGCCTGCGGCCGCGCTGTCGTCGACCACCGACGCGGTGAGCGTGGTGTACGCCGCGCTGGACGGCGTGGCCCAGGCCACCTGGTTGCGTGGCGTGGTGGCGGCGCTGTCACCCGCCCAGTACAGGCCCGCAAAAGCCACCGAGGCCCCGACGGGCAGGTTCAGAAAGGCGCGGGACGAATTGAACGTGGCCGCATCGGTGTCCACGTCAACGTTGACCATGGTGTGCTGGTTGTTGGTGCGGTTGCCGACACCGTTGCGGGCGTTCAAGCACTCGGCTGCGCCGGTGGCGCCGGTCGCCGTGCTGCAATGCAGGTTGATGCTGGAGGCGATGGTGATGTCGCCCGCCGCGTTGAGCAGGTACCGCTGTGCCAGGTTGCGCTGCGCTGCATGGGCCTGCCCGACGAGCGCGAACAGGATCACCAGCACAAGCCATGCCATCCCACGCGAAGCGATGTTGTCAATACGAACCATCAACCCTGCCTAAGCTCGTGCGTCTACCCGATTCGGGTGCGCTCAGTGTGCACCAAGTTCCGCTTTCGGTGCCCACCCCCCTGCCGGTGTCACCCATGCACACCCGCCAGCGTGCTGGAGTTCACAGCATGGCGCTGCCCATGGCAGCCGCGCGACAGAGGCCCCGACCCGAGGTCGTCAGGCCGACGGCAACTTTTCCACCTTGGCCAGCAGGGCGCGTGCCTCTTTCTCGTGCACCTTCACTTCATCTAAGTTTGCCATGAGGTCGGCGAGCTGGTCTTCGAGCTGGCGCTTGTGATCGGCCAGCACCGTGAGGAACTTGCGCAGCTGCGGCCCGGTGTCGCGCGGGCTGTCGTACATGTCGATGATCTCGCGCGCCTCTGTCAGGCTCAGCCCCAGGCGCTTGGCGCGCAGCGTGAGTTTGAGACGCGTGCGGTCGCGCGAGCTGTAGACCCGGTTGCGACCACCGGGCCCTTCGCGCTGCGGCTGGATCAGCCCCATGTCTTCATAGAAGCGGATGGCGCGCGTGGTCAGGTCGAACTCCTGCGCGAGATCGCTGATGGTGTAGGTCTGTGGGGTCGCCATGGTCGTCGAAGGGGTGTCGGCTGCCGGACAGCCGCCGGAGGGATCGCTCCCTAGAATGCGTTGCAGCTTGACGTTTACGTCAACGTCACGTCAGTTTAACGGAACCCACCCGGAAGGCCAGCCCCGCATGACCGCACCTACCAAGGACCAGCTCGAAGCCCGCCTGCACTACCCGCTGGGCGACGCCCTGCCCGAGCCCGGCCGCACGCGGGTGGTCGCGCCGGGCGTGAAATGGATCCGCATGGCCCTGCCCTTCGCGCTGGACCACATCAACCTCTGGCTGCTGCGCGACACGCTGGACGGGGTGGAGGGCTGGACGGTGGTGGACTGCTGCATCCACCGCGACGAGGCCAAGGCGCAGTGGGAACAGATCTTCGCCAACGAGCTGGACGGCCTGCCGGTGCTGCGCGTGATCGTGACCCACATGCACCCGGACCACATCGGCCTGGCGCAGTGGCTGTGCGAGCGGTGGAGTGGCGACGCCGGCGCCGAGCCGCCTCCAGCCGGGGGCAGCTCGCTCGAGGCGCAGCGACCCGCGCAGCGGCGGAGCTTGGGGGCCTGCCATTTATGGATCAGCGCGACCGACTACAACTCGGCCCGCATCGGCTCGCAAAGCACCACCGGCTTCGGAGGCGCGAGCGCGGCCGATTTCTTTGCGACCCATGGCATGACCGACGCCGAGTCGCTGGAGAAGATCCGCGGTCGCGCCAGCTACTACCCCAGCATGGTGCCGGGCGTGCCGCGCAGCTTTGTCCGCCTGCTCGACGGACAGAGCGTCACCATCGGCGGACGCGGCTGGCGCTGCATCGCCGGCTACGGCCACGCGCCGGAGCACATGGCGCTGTACTGCGACGACCTGCAGGTGCTGATCAGCGGCGACATGGTGCTGCCGCGCATCAGCACCAACGTGAGCGTGTACGACGTGGAACCCGAGAGCGACCCGCTGGCGCTGTTCCTCGATTCGCTGCAGCGTTACCGGCCGCTGCCCGAGACCACCCTGGTGCTGCCCTCGCACGGCAAACCCTTCACCGGCCTGCACGAACGCATCCAGCAACTGGAAGACCACCACACCGACCGGTTGGCCGAGGTGGAGGAAGCCTGCGCGCAAACGCCGTGCAGCGCCTTCGACATCCTGCCCGTGCTGTTCTCCCGCGCGCTGGACCTGCACCAGACCACCTTTGCCATGGGTGAAGCGGTGGCCCACCTGCACCGGCTGTGGTTCCAGGGGCGGCTGCAACGCAGCACCGGGGCCGACGGCGTGCACCGCTTCCACCCACAAGCCTGAGTGGGTCTTGCCCGCGGCGCGGGGCGCGGCTTCCTACAATGGCCACCCCTTCGCCGTGAGAACAGCCCTTTGCACCTCTTCCTGTCCTGGCTGCGCTCCCGGGTCCCCGCACCGCTGAACGTCGGCCGGCGCGAGATGCTGCTGGGCTGCCTGGGCGCCGGCCTGGGCATGTGCGTCACCGAATGGCTCAGCCTGCACACCCTGGGCGCGACCGATCCCTGGTTTCTCGCCCCCATGGGCGCCTCGGCGGTGCTGCTGTTCGCGGTGCCCGCCAGCCCGCTGGCGCAGCCCTGGTCCATCCTCGGCGGCAACACCGTGTCGGCGCTGGTGGGCGTGAGCTGCGCGCTGCTGCTCGGCCACACCGGGCTGGCCGCCAGCGCGGCGGGGGCGCTGGCCATCGCGGCCATGTTCGCGTTGCGCTGCCTGCACCCGCCGGGTGGTGCGGTGGCGGTGACGGCCGTCCTGGGCGGGCCGGCGGTGGCGCACCTGGGCTACCAGTTCGCGCTCTCGCCGGTGGCGCTCAACTCGGGCCTGCTGATGCTGACGGCCCTGCTGTTCAACCACCTGACGCACCGGCGCCACCCCCACGCCGCCACAGGGCCTTCGCACCACACGCGGGACCCGTTGCCCAGCCGGCGGCTGGGCTTCACCCACGACGATCTGACCCGCGCACTGGCCAGCCAGGGCGAGCTGCTGGACATCCGGCCGGAAGACCTGGAAGACATCCTGGTGCGGGCCCAGCGGCTGGCCAGCCAGCGCCAGTGGGGCGAAGTCCAGTGCGGCGACATCATGTCCCGCGACGTGGTGCACATCGGCCCGAAGGACTCGGTGGACGAGGCCTGGGCCCGGCTGGCGCACCACAAGATCAAGGCGCTGCCGGTGGTCGAGGCGGACGGCACGCTGTGCGGCATCGTCTCGCTGCACGACTTCTTCATCGGCCACAGCGCGCCCGATCCGCGACGGCAGCCCGTCATGAGCACGGCACGCCGGGTCGAGGACATCATGACCCGCCAGGTGCGCTCGGCCCGCCCGGAGCAGCCCATCGGCGACCTCGTCGGCCTGTTTTCGGACGGCGGACTGCACCACATGCCCGTGGTGGACGGGGCGCAGCGGGTGGTCGGCATGATCACGCAGTCCGACGTGGTGGCCGCGCTGTTCCGCGGCCGCCCGGGCGCCGCCTGATGCGCAGGCCCTACTCGCCCAGCGGCACCGCCGCCCGCTTGAGCGCCTGACGGCGCTGGGCGTGGTCGGGCATGACGCTGGCCACCACATCCCAGAACTGGGGACTGTGGTCCATGTGGCGCAGGTGGCTGAGTTCGTGCACCACCACGTAGTCCACCATCTCCAGGCGCAGGTGGATCAGGCGCCAGTTCAGGCGGATGGTGCCGTCGGCGCTGGCGCTGCCCCAGCGGGTGCCGGCGCTGGACAGGCGCAGGGTCTTGTACTGCACGCCCAGTTGCGGCGCGAAGTGCGCCAGCCGTTCGGCGAACACGCGTTTGGCCTGGCGCATCAGCCAGGCCTGGGCGACGTCGCGGATCTGGGCCTCAGTGGCCTGGGCGGTCAGGGCCAGGCGCAGCAGCGCCACGCCGTCGTCGCCCGGGGCCGACAGTTCGGCCCCGGCCTGGGCGAAGCGGTGCGCCGGGTCCAGCACCAGGCGCACGGTCTGACCCAGGTAAGCGAACTCGGCACCGTCGGCCCACACCGTGCGGGCACGGTCCAGCGCCTGGGCGCGCTCGCGCGCGTGGCGCAATTTTTCGAGCACCCAGTCGGCCTTGTCGTGCAGCAGCGCGTCCACCTCGCCCAGCGGCGTCCAGCGCGGCGCGCTCACCGTCAGCCCGTCGGGACTGACGCTCAGGCCGATGGT
>Ga0075012_10005360_pt1 | contig 11781 bp, 16 predicted proteins | sample All_14_2_FD_71474 | JGI IMG/M metagenome (GOLD analysis project Ga0075012, IMG submission 71474) | Freshwater microbial communities in response to fracking from Pennsylvania, USA - Allegheny Zone_MetaG_DW_15 | ecosystem: Environmental > Aquatic > Deep subsurface > Groundwater > Drilled...
ATCAGATGTGGTCCCGTTCGAGGATCACCATTCAACAAGGTCAGGTTTTTTGGGTTTACGAGTGATCAACGTGCAAGGAGCGCGCATGACTGCAATGCTTATGCCCATGGTAAATTCGTATTTTGCGATCTACACACTGGAAAACCCCGTGCGGGAGCCTGTTATCGGCCGTGCCGCCCGCGGCATGAACTGGGATTTACACGCAACCGCCACAGACCGGACGATGGCCATTTCACACGCCCGCATGCTGGCGATGCAACCCGGTGTTTCAGAAGTGCATGTCAAGCAGGTGACGGAACACCTGACCAGCGGGCTTGTGAGTGTACGCGATGTAAAGCGCTGCAAACGCGCCAGCTATGACCGTTTCTTACGCTGGGTCACCCTGCCTGCACTGGCTGTCGTCAGCGCATCGGCTTTTGTTTTAGCCGTGTTTTTTTGATTTGACCGTTTTACGGAACGGATGCAACGGGAATGTACCCAATAGTTTGATGTCAGTCGCATAAAAAGCCAGTTCATCAAAGGCGCGCTTCATAGCATCATCGTCCGGATGGCCTTCGACTTCACACAAAAATTTGGCTGCTGAAAAGCCTTCGCCCAGATACGATTCAATTTTCGTCATGTTAATGCCGTTGGTGGCAAAGCCGCCCAGCGCCTTGTAAAGCGCAGCGGGGATATTACGTACGCCAAACACGAAGCTGGACATAACCGGGGTTGCCGATAATTTTGGGGTTTGTGGTGTTTTGGAGAGGATGACGAAGCGGGTCACGTTATCGTCACGGTCTTGCACATCACGTTTCAATATTTGTAGGCCATAGATGCCGGCAGCCAGTTCGGATGCGATAGCAGCCTGTGTCGGGTCGTTATCGTGCGCCACTTTGGCAGCGGCGCCTGCCGTATCTTCGTGCACCACGGGGTGGAGCTTCATCTCGCGGATGATTTTGCGGCACTGGGGCAGGGCCATGACATGACTATGGACGCGTTTGACCTGCCCGATTTTGGCGCCTTTGGTGCCTAAAAGGCAGTGACGAATGGGTTGAAAATGCTCACCGATAATGAACAAGCCGCTGGCGGGCATTAAATGGTGTACGTCGGCCACGCGGCCGGCCAAAGTGTTTTCGATGGGGATCATGGCCAAATCGGCCACGCCTTTGGATACGGCTATAAAGGCGTCCTCAAAGCCCGAGCAGGGCATGGTCTCGGCCTTCGGGAAAATGGCACGGCAGGCCAGGTCCGAATAGGCGCCGGGGGCTCCTTGAAAGGCAATACGGCGCGGGGCGTCAGGTTTGCCGGATTTTTTAGCGGTATCTTTGACTGGAGTCATTTTCAAAACCTATTTGCATGGGGTACTCTTGTCTGCCATAAACGAGGTGATTCATCGACTAAAAGTTTCACTTATCATCGCTTTTGGCCGGTACGCCTAACAAATAAGCCTTTGCGAAACAACCAATAAGACAGGTCACTCATGTCAGGTATGGAATTTAACAAGCTGTTTGCCGCCGCGCTCGTCGCTGGTGCATCGGCCATGCTGTGCGGCTTTGTTGCCAAACAGATTATCCATGTAGAAAAGCCGCACGAAAACGCATTCAAGATTGAAGTCTCGGAAACGGAAGCAGGCGGCGCCCCAGTGGCTGAAGCTGTAGCCGAGCCCGTGCTGGCACTGCTAGCGACTGCCGATGTGGCCAAGGGGCAGGGCATTGCAAAGGTGTGCGCAGCTTGCCATAGCTTTGGTAAAGGTGAACCTGCACGCGTAGGCCCCAATCTCTGGGGTATTGTTGGTGCCAAGCACGCCCATTCGGAAGGTTTTGCTTATTCAGATGGTTTGAAAGCGATGCATGATAAAACATGGACGCTGGCCGAGCTGAACACCTTTTTGTGGAACCCGAAAAAGTATGTGGCGGGCACTAAAATGACTTATGCCGGCATGAAGAAGCCTGAGGACCGTGCCGCCATTTTAGCATGGCTGCGTACGCAGGCCGATTCGCCCGTAGCTTTGCCTTCTGAAGCCGAAATAGCAGCCGAAGCACCAAAGCCTGCCGCTGACGCTGCGACGGCCGCGCCAGAAGCTGCCAAAGATGCGGCTAAAGATAAGAAGTAAACGCTTCGAGGCGTGATAAAAAATGGCCCCTTATCGGGGCCATTTTTATTTTACGGGTGCACCGTATGTAACACGGTGGATCTGGTATAGAACCGCTGTAAGCGTAAGCAGTGCGCCTGCCTGATGCAGGGCTGCCAATGGCAGGACCACCCCGCTTACAAGGGTTGCGATACCAAGCCCCATTTGTAGGAAAACGGTTGCGCCTAATACGGGCGATGCCATGCGCCAAGCAAAGACCGATACGACTAGAAAGGTTACGAATGCGAGCCAGCGATGCGTGAATTGGACAGCCGCGTGATTTTCAAAAAGGTTTAGCCATGCTGGTGTCGTATTCCACATTTCGCCTGGCATAAAATGGCCACCCATTAAGGGCCATTCGTTATAAATTAGGCCTGCATCAAGCCCTGCTACGAACGCACCCCAGACCATTGTAATTGCCACCAGAAATAGGGTCAGCCTGCCATGTAGACGCAAATTGGGCGTGGATATATGCGGGCGCATGACCAACGCGCCGTCACGTCGCCAAAGCGTAAGTGTCATCCATATCATTACGGCATATAAGAACACCGCGAGGCTTAGATGCGTTGCCAGCCTGTAATGCGAGACGGCAGGGTCATTGATGAGACCGCTTTTTACCATCCACCAGCCTACAGCTCCCTGCAAACCACCCAGCGCAAGTACACCGAGGAATTTAAGTTTGTAGCCCGATGCCACTTGCCCGCGTAGCCAGAACCACGCCAGCGGCAGTGCGAATACAATACCGATCAGTCTGCCCCATAGACGATGCAACCATTCCCAGAAGAAGATTTTTTTAAAATCGTCCAGTGTCATGTCGCTGTTTTTTTTCTGGAATTCAGGGCTTTGCTGGTAGCTTAAAAACTCATCCATCCAGGCATCGTGGTTTAACGGCGGGAGGGCACCTGTTACAGGCTTCCATGTGGTCATGGAGAGGCCGGATTCAGTCAGCCTTGTAATCGCGCCTATCATTGCCATCATGAAAACCATGACGGCACATAGTAAAAGCCAGTCTGCGCAACGTTTATCGCTTGATGTCGTCATGTTAACCAAAGTCAAAGTCTTGCCATTCGATTTTAGATAAGTATTGTCCTTACAATGAAAGACAATAGCAACTTCACAACTGATGTTATTATCGTGGGCGCAGGGCCGGTAGGGCTTTTCGCGGTATTCGAGCTTGGGCTTTTAGACCTTAAAACCCATGTGATTGATATTCTGGATAAGCCGGGCGGCCAATGCGCCGAGCTTTACCCCGAAAAACCTATTTATGACATTCCAGCCTTGCCGATTGTCACGGGGCAGGAGCTGACGGACCGGTTGCTGGAACAGATCAAGCCCTTCAACCCTACCTTTCATCTGGGCCAGATGGTTGAAAGCCTGACACGCGATGGCGATGCTTGGGTATTAAAAACCGATGATGGCGTGACGTTGCGCGCGCCCGTGATTGTAATTGCGGCGGGCGGCGGGTCGTTTACGCCGAAAAAACCGCCGATTGCCGGCATCGAGGCCTATGAAGGCATATCCGTATTCTATGCCGTGCGCCGTATGGAGCAGTACCGTGACCGCGAGATTGTCATTGCCGGCGGCGGGGATTCCGCCCTTGACTGGGCTATCAACTTGCAGCCGATTGCCAAAAAACTGACTTTGGTCCACCGACGTGACGATTTCAGAGCGGCACCCGATTCCGTTAAAAAAATGCGCGAGCTGGTGGCCGAAGGCAAAATGGACTTGGCGATTGCCGCCATCAGCGGCCTCAAGGGGGCTGACGGGCAGGTAACAGCCGTGAGCACTGATAAGGGGGATATTGCCTGCGACCGTCTGCTAGCCTTTTACGGTTTAACCATGAAGCTGGGGCCGGTTGCCAATTTTGGCCTGAATTTACATGAGAACCTTATTAGTGTTGATACTGAAAAGTTTGAGACCAGCCAGAAGGGTGTTTTCGCTATTGGCGATATCTGCCACTACCCCGGTAAACTGAAGCTGATTTTATCAGGCTTCCATGAGGGAGCCTTGATGGCGCAGGAAGCCTTTAGAATCTGCCGCCCTGATCAGAAACTGCGCTTCCAGTACACCACATCATCCAGCGATTTGCAGAAAAAACTTGGCGTTGCCTGACGTTGCGCTATCTTGTGCCCATGCAGAAGATGTCCGCGCCGTTTTTTCCTGTTCTTGAATCGTTTGTTGGTGGAATCCGCCTGCTGGTCGAGAACCGGCGTTTGATTTTATTGCTTTCGTTCTTCCCGTTCGTTCTTGCGCTTTGTACGCTTGTATTTATGCGCCTGATTGGCGACCAGTTGCCGCTATTCTTGTTGCCCGTTGTGCAGTTACCATCGAGTTTTGTCACAGGTTTGCTATGTGCATTGATGCTGCGTTTTCTGGTGCTGGGCGAATACCCTGTGGCTATTGCAGGTGATGCTAGGGTTACACGTAACCGTGCCATCTCACATTCGGCTGTGGCCTATGCCGCCATTTCGTATTTTGTCAGCGGTATTTATGTGTTGACCCTTAAAGGGCAGGCTTTAGCCAAGGTAAACCCCGAGGCGGTAGCACCCTATATGCCACTGGCATTATTCATGCTTGTCGCTGTCATGTGGGGGGCGCGCTGGTTTTGGCTGCATATACCTTTGGCGCTTGACTGGTCGGTTAATGATATGTACGCGCGCATTGGCAAATGGCGCGGGTCTTTCGGGGTTTTTTCGATATTTGCGATATGCTCCCTCGCGGTTAATTTTCTTTTATCTATCTTCCGTACGACCATACATCTGGCCTTGGGTAAAATCAGCTCCGGCATGACGGCAGCGTTCGATGATTCTATATTGGCCTGCGCTAATGTATTGCTGGCCGTGCTGTTTACCGTGACCAGTATTGCCGCATTAAAAATTATGACGGCCCGTGAGACCGAAGGCCGCAAGCCATGAAAATCAACGTGACTGACCAAGACGGCAACCGCCACGAGCTTGAAGGTGTTGAAGGTTGGCGGATCATGGAGATAATCCGTGATTATGGTCTACCCATCAAGGCTGAATGCGGTGGCTGTTGTTGCTGTGCCACCTGCCATGTGTATGTGGACGCTGCATGGCTGCCAAAGCTGTATGCGCCTGTGCCGGAAGAAGAAGATTTGCTGGCTGATGCGTATGACACCAAGCCTAATTCGCGCCTGTCTTGCCAGCTACTCATGTCGCCAGAGCTTGATGGCATAGAAGTAACTTTAGCCGATAGCTCCAAACCTTAAGATTACGCTTACTTCACGCTGCAGGCTTTGCCGATGGCTTCATGTGCGCCGCCGCTGCCTTTAAGCGAGAAGTTATCGACCGTTTTGGTGCCGCGGGCAGATTCGCCTTTGATGACCATTTTCGAGCCTTTGCGCATGCCTTCGCTAATCTTGTTATCGGTGTCGGCATCCTTGGCCCAAGCCATGTCCTTGTTGGTGAACAGGGTGTAGGCCTTGTCGTCAATCTGCAGCGTCACGCTGGCGCCTGGCTTGTAGGTATAGCCGGATATAAAGCTGAATACATTTTTAGTATTTTCGGACGGGCGGTGGGTAATGAGCGCGAATACCTGATCGCGCTTTTTATAGGCGCCTTCCGATTTTTTAGGCTGGCTCGCCATGTAGCAGACAGTGCTGCCGTTTTCCTTGAACGTGTATGCCGTCCAGTCGCCGTGGGTGGAGATCAGCTTCGGTTCGTCAGCGAAGGCCGGTGCGCTGATCGCGAAAAGGGCGATTGCGAGGAGGCGGGCGAGTGAACGGACGGTCATGGGGTGTATCCTTGTATTCAATGTGATGTATGCAGCGTAAGAAAATACCAGAGCTATGGCAAGATAGAGGCGCGTTTTACGCGCAATAAAATTACGTCTTTTCCCTGCGCGAGAAACGGCGGTGCAGACCGAAAGGTTGCATTTCCAGCTCTTCCGTGGGGCCGCCCTCACGCACGGGGCGGGGGGCGAAGCGGCCGGTAGATACCAGCCTATCGTACATGACCAGCGCGCCGGCCACGCCGACATTGACGCAGAATTTCATGGGGATTTTTATGACATGGTCGCACAGCGCCAGCATCTCGGGGCTTAGGTTGCCCATTTCAGGGCCGAGCACGTATGCCGCCTGTGCGGGGTGGTGGAAGCTTGGCAGGTCGATAGCATCGGGCAGGAATTCTATGCCGACCAGTTTGCAATCACGCGGCAGCATCATTTTGCCGATGCCGTCAAAATTATAGAAGGGCATGTGCAGCGAAGATGCTGCCGTGTCGGATGCACGAATTTCATACATGTCGACATTTGGCGACACGGTGAAAAAGAACGAGGCCCCGAACGCGTGCGAAGAACGAACCAGCGTGCCAAGGTTCGCACCTTTGGAAATACCTTCCACACCCATACCGAAAAAGCCGCGCGACATGGTTATGAATGCGTCCGGTCAAGGTCTTTGAAGCGCGTGTATTGCGCATCGAAATACATCTCGACGATGCCGATAGGGCCGTGGCGCTGCTTACCGATCACGCATTCGGCGATGTTGTGTACGGCATCCATTTTCTGTTGCCATTCGGCCATTTTGGCGGCGTCTGAATCGTTCGGTTTCATGCGTTCTTGATAATATTGTTCGCGGTAGACGAACATGACGACGTCGGAATCCTGCTCGATCGAGCCTGATTCACGAAGGTCGGAAAGTTGGGGGCGTTTGTCTTCGCGTGATTCAACGGCACGGCTTAACTGCGAGAGTGCGAGCACGGGGATAGAAAGTTCTTTCGCGATGGCTTTGAGACCGCGCGTAATTTCGGATACTTCGAGCACGCGGTTTTCCGATTGTTTGGAACCCGTGCCGCGCAGCAGCTGTAAGTAATCGACCACCAGCAGGCCCAGGCCATGCTTGCGTTTCATGCGGCGTGCGCGTGTGCGCACGGCCGTGATGGTCAGCGCCGCCGTGTCATCGATATATAAGGGCACCTGTGCGAGATGCGTCGATTGTTCGGCCAGACGGTGGAAATCCTCTTTCGAGAATTCCCCGCGACGGATGCGGTCACCGGAAATTTCGGCGAGGTCAGATAGCAGACGCGTGGCCAGCTGGTCGGCCGACATCTCGAGGCTGAAGAAGCCGACAATAGCGCCTTCCTTGCCGCCTGACTTGCGATAGGCATCGGCCGCGTTAAACGCGAGCGTTGCGGCTAGAGCCGTTTTACCCATGGACGGACGACCTGCCAGAATAAGCAAGTCGGATGGCTGGAGGCCGCCGAGTTTTTTATCGAGATCACGCAAACCTGTGGTCACGCCCGTGACATGGCCATCGGATTTAAATGCTTTTTCAGCTAGTTCGATGGCGGCGGCGGTGGCGTCGCGCATGGTGATAAAACCGCGTTCGCCTTGCCCTGTCTCGCCCATCTGGAACAGGCGGGCTTCGGCTTCTTCCAGGCAGTCCTGAGCCGATGTATCAATGTCGGCTTCGAAGGCATTGTTGACGAGGTCGTTACCAACGGAAATAAGTTCACGCCGTGTGTGCATGTCGCGAATGAAGCGTGCGTAGTTGGGCGCATTGATGACGGTGACGACCGATGCCGCCAAGTCTTGCAGATACTGCGCGCCGCCGCGTTCTTCGAGTTCGGCGTCTTTTTCAAAATAGGGGGTTAGCGTGACAGGGTCGGCATTCTGGCCGCGATCGACCATCTTTGTAATCGCATCATAAATGCGTTGATGTACGGGGGCGAAAAACTGGTCGGCGCGTACAAGATCGCCCACGTTTTCAAGCGCGCGGTTATCAACCAGCAGTGCGCCCAGCAGTGCCTGCTCGGCTTCGATATTATGCGGCAAGATGCGGAAGCCCGGCGTCTCCATGGAGGAGGCCGTGCCGGATGCACGTGGTAACGCTATCAGATTGTCAGAGACCATGAAGCGACCCTAGCCTATTCCCGCAGCGGTTTCCAGATTTTGTGGAGGGCATTTTCAGTTTCGTTTCAGCTTGGCCCCTATAAATCCATAATGGGGTCAAGGGAAAGCCTGTCTGCCCTCGCTAGCATAGACCATGTACTTCGAATTTAACTTTATACTGCATGAAAAACACACGATGTCTTTCAAAAATATAACCAAAAGTGCCGCATTAGCAGGTCTTGCTGTTGTATTCATGAGCGGTGCCGCTTTTGCTGGCGCTGACAAACTGACCCAGGCGCATGATTCCTTGACGGCAGCTGCCGCCGCCGTTCAAGCCGCCCGCATGGACATCGAAGATTTTTGAAAAAAGGCCAAGAAAAAGCCCCGCGTAAGCGGGGCTTTTTAATGATGTATGAAGCGGCCAGCAATTAGGCAGCGGCTTCTTCCGTTGCGTCTTCAGCGGCTTCCGGGGCTTCGGACGTTGCAGCTTCCGCTTCGTCTTCGACTTTTTCATTGCGGCCGTCAGTTTTGACGAGCGCTTTACCGGTTTTCTTCTGGATTTCGGCTTCTTCGGCAGTACGCGCGATGTTGACCGTGATCTGCACCTTCACTTCAGGGTGCAACGAGATTGTCACAGGGAAAAGACCCAGTGACTTGATAGGCTCGTTCAGCACGACGTGGTGACGGTCAACCGCCACTTTGGTCATTTGTGCTGCGACTTCGGCGATATCGCGGGTCGAGACGGAACCGTAAAGGTTGCCGGCTTCGGATGCCTGACGGATAACGGAGACAAACAGCTTTTCCAGCTTTTTGCTTTCTTTTTCGGCGGCTTCACGCTTTTTGGCGTTGGTCGCTTCAAGGGCAGCTTTTTCACGCAGGAAGTAAGCACGGTTGGATTCCGTCGCGCGCAGTGCTTTGTGCTGAGGCAGCAGATAGTTACGTGCGTAACCATCGCGGACTTTCACTTCTTCACCGAGTGCGCCGAGGTTTTCAATTTTTTCAAGAAGGATGATTTGCATGATTAGCCTTCCTTCGAGTTTTCAAAGCTGTTGAAAGAACGTTCAGGACGTGGACCACGTTCCGGACGGTCGCCATAGCTGCCGCGTTCCGGACGATCGCCGAAGCTGCGTTGCGGTGGCAATTCATCGCGGACGTAAGGCATCAGAGCCATGAAACGGGCGCGTTTGATGGCTTGGGCCAGTTCGCGCTGTTTCGGGGCCGAGATCGCCGTGATACGGGATGGCATGATCTTGCCGCGTTCAGAAATGTAACGCAGCAGGGTCTTGGTGTCTTTCCAGTCGATCTTCGGCGCATTGTCACCGGAGAACGGGCAGGTTTTCTTACGACGGAAGAATGGGGCGCCAGCGCCGCCACGACCGCCTTCGCCGCCACGGGAATCGTTACGATCGCCGCGTGGTTCGCGTTGTGGTTTATCAAAAGCCATTATGCGGCCTCCTTCACAGGGGTTACTGGTGTTTTCTCAGCTGCGAAAGCTTCGATGCGGACCGACATATAACGCAGGATGTCTTCGCTCAGGCGCATGTTGCGCTCAAGTTCGTGAAGAGCGGCCGGTGGTGTGTCCAGTTCGAACAGCACGTAGTGGCCCTTGCGGTTTTTGTTGATGCGGTAGGCGAGGGTTTTGAGGCCCCAGTGCTCGGTCTTGTGGACGGTGCCAGCATTATCGGTGACGAATTTCGCCATCTTTTCTGCAAGCTGTTCCACTTGTGCGGGCGCCAGATCCTGCCGTGCGATGAACACGGTTTCGTATAAAGGCATTGTTTTCTCCTTACGGTTTTGGAGGGAACCATTCCACCCCAAAGCTGGTAACCACCAGCAAGGTGAGGCACAAAAACCACAAAACAGGGGTTAAAAGCAAGCAGTTTCTTGACATTTTCTTTTACAGGCGGCTTTTTATGGACCCGTCATCCATCGTTCTCAAGGGGTCGTTATGAAACGCGCGTTTATATTTCCGGGGCAAGGCAGCCAGTTTATTGGTATGGGCCGCGAATTGGCCGAAACATTCGCCGAAGCGCGCGATGTGTTCGAGCAGGTCAACGATGCTTTGGGGCAGGACCTTACAAAAATCATGTGGGAGGGCCCTGAAACCGACCTCAACCTCACCGAAAACACCCAGCCCGCCCTGATGGCCGTGTCACTGGCGGTTGTGAACATATTACGTAAGCAAGGCGGTTTCCGCCTTAATGAGAAGGCCGAGTTTGTTGCAGGCCACAGCCTTGGCGAATATTCGGCCCTGACGGCTGCCCGTGCCTTTACGGTGACCGACACCGCACGCCTTTTGAAGCTGCGCGGGCAAGCCATGCAGCGCGCCGTGCCCGTGGGCAAAGGTGCCATGGCCGCCATTCTGGGTATGGATTTTGACGCCGTGAATGCGCTTGCCAAGGAAAACGCCGCCACCAACACCAATGGCGACAGCGTTTGTGAAGCCGCCAACGACAATGCCCCAGGGCAGGTTGTGGTCTCCGGCCACACAGCGGCTGTTGAGTCATTCGTGGCGCTGGCATCGAGCCGTGGCGCCAAACGCGCGATTTTGCTGCCCGTTTCAGCTCCGTTCCATTGCTGCCTGATGGCGCCTGCTGCTGCCGAAATGGGCAAAGCCTTGGCGCAGGTTGTTATCCAGCCGCCGATGATGCAGGTTGTCGCCAACGTAAGCGCCAAGGGTGAAGACGACCCCAACCGTATCCGCCAGCTGCTGGTTGACCAGATCATCGGTCGCGTACGCTGGCGTGAATCCGTTTTATGGATGGCCGCACAAGGCGTGACCGAAGTCATCGAACTTGGCGCAGGAAAGGTTCTTTCCGGCCTCAATAAACGGATCGATGCGAACCTTATATCCATGAATGCCGGCACACCCGCCGAAATTGAAGCCCTTATCAAACATCTGCAAGGATAAGCCCCATGTTTTCATTGAATGACAAAACCGCGTTGGTCACCGGCGCTACAGGTGGTATCGGCGAGTCGATTGCCCGCGCTTTGCACGCGCAGGGCGCCACAGTCGGCATTTCAGGCCGCAACAAAGACAAGCTGGATGCACTGGCAGCATCGCTTGGAAGCCGCGTATTCGTGCTGCCTGCCGATTTGTCGGACACGGCGGCCACAGATGCGCTGGTGGCCGATGCCACGGCTGCCATGGGCAAGATTGATATTCTCATTAATAACGCGGGCCTCACGCGTGATAACCTTGCCCTGCGCCTGAAAGACGAAGACTGGCAGGCCGTGTTGGACGTGAACCTGACAGCGCCCTTCCGCCTTGCGCGTGCGTGCCTTAAGGGCATGATGAAAAATCGCTGGGGCCGGATTGTGAATATTAGCTCGATTGTCGGCGTGACTGGCAACCCGGGGCAGACGAATTATGCGGCATCCAAGGCCGGTATGATCGGCTGGTCAAAATCCCTTGCCGCTGAAATCGCATCGCGTAACGTGACCGTCAATTGCATTGCCCCCGGTTTCATTGCGACGGCGATGACCGATGCGCTGAATGACGAACAGAAGAAAACCATCGATGCACAAATTCCGGCCGGCCGCATGGGCACGGCCGATGAAATTGCCTCGGCGGCAGTTTATCTGGCGTCTAGCGAAGCCGCATACGTGACGGGGCAGACGCTGCATGTTAACGGCGGCATGGCCATGATTTAATTTCCACGGGCGTTTATTGCCTGTAGTTTTGGTTTTTGGGCTTTTTACGCAGTTTTGTTTGCCGTAACCCTAATTTCGCCGCAATCGGGGTGGATAAAGGGTGTCATGAACAAGAAGCTGATTATATTCGATTGTGATGGCACGCTGGTTGATACCGAGTTTTTAGG
>Ga0075012_10005361_pt1 | contig 11780 bp, 8 predicted proteins | sample All_14_2_FD_71474 | JGI IMG/M metagenome (GOLD analysis project Ga0075012, IMG submission 71474) | Freshwater microbial communities in response to fracking from Pennsylvania, USA - Allegheny Zone_MetaG_DW_15 | ecosystem: Environmental > Aquatic > Deep subsurface > Groundwater > Drilled...
GTGGTCATGTTGTCGACTATACCTGTGGTAGCTCGATGCGAATTCGATTTTACCACCGTTAGCCTTCTCCATGTAAAGATTGGCACAGCAAGACAGAACGAGGTGCTATTGTTGGTAACTACTTAGTAACTATTTTTCATTTAATTCTAAGCTATTATCACACAATCAAGCCGCATGATATGATATACATGTTCCCTGATTATTAGATCCCCTGAATGATGCATGTCTCAGACAACTGGCAACTCTCAAACAATCCTGGAACAGTCAAACTTTTGCGATCCCCCGGCAAAGCCGGGGGTTTACCCAAGGGAAATTAATGTGATACAAAAATCCGGCCGGGGTAATCATGGTTCCTAGCAGAAGTTCGATATAGGTCGGTAACAAAACGAATCGTTGGAGCCATCGCAAGAAATTTGATACTGTCAACCAGGGCTGTGGGGATAGTGGTGTATCACTTGTCCACCGTCGCAACCTCCAGAAAGTGTGGCGATGCATATCTTCTGAGTGCCGCCAATTCTCTGTTATGTCCTTATTTTTTTGATTTTTTTTTCACCATGGTTAAAACTCTTTATTTATCACAAGGCAAGGGGCGAAACTTTAAACTCCTATGATTGTAAATATTTATTTGATATCACTTGTTCAGACTGATACTGTTGAAAATTCGTGCGTGAAGGATGGTTCGAAAATACATCTGCCAACCTTCCAGAAAAGTTCACACCTTTACTCTTTTTTTATTGCTCCAGAATCGAGCCAGGATATCACGCATCAGTTGATGGTGACGATGCTATAACTAATCGTGAATTTATCGAAAATTTGCTGTTTGGGAGGGGAATCAATTCAACATCGCATGAATGAACGACACAAAGTTGTTGTGGTGATGCCGGCGTACAATGCCGCAAGTACGCTGCGTAAGACGGTGGAGGATATTCCTCAAAGGTACAGGGAGAATATTATTCTAACCGATGACTGCAGCCAAGACGATACAGTCACACTGGCCAGAGAGTTAGGGCTGGAAGTGCTTGAGCATTCGACAAATCAAGGATACGGTGCCAACCAAAAGACCTGTTATGCGGCAGCCCTCGAGCGCGGAGCGGATTACGTTGTGATGATCCACCCCGATTACCAGTATGACAGCAGGGTCATTCCTTTTGCTCTTGGATTCCTTTTTACCGACATCTGCGATGTCGTTCTGGGGTCACGGATCAGGACAAGGAAGGAAACTCTCGATAACGGCATGCCGCTGTACAAGTATTTCAGCAACAGGTGTCTGACGATCATTGAAAACCTGGTCCTGGGGCAGAATCTGGGTGACTTTCACTCCGGTTTTCGAGCATATAAACGGGAAGTGCTGGAAAAAATCCCCTTCCATGCCAATTCGGCCGATTTCGTGTTTGATACCCAGTTCCTGGCGCAGGCGACGTACTATGGCTTTCGTATTGGTGATATTCCCATTCCGACTCGCTATTTCCCCGAGGCGTCGTCGATCAATTTCCGCAGAAGTCTTCGCTACGGCATCCTGACCCTTGGAGTCATGGTCCAGTTTGTGCTACGGAAAAGCAATCTTGCAACCTTTAAATATCTTCCCTGAAGCGATCGTATGCGTTTGCGATTCATAGAAAGCGTCAGAACAGTCATCTGTTCTCCAGCAATGGCCTACTGCTGTATTGCGATATTTTTTCTTTTCAAGTTGACCCACCTCGCCATCCCCTATTACTGGGACGAACTGGGAGTGTACTCAAAGGCCGCTCTCCACATGTACGACACCGGAATTACACTCTTGCCTGGAATCATCCCGCCTGAGTTGTCGAGGGGCCATCCGCTTATCTGTGCCGCCTTTTTTGCCACGGCATACCGTCTTTTCGGTCCGCATGTCTGGGTTGGACACCTCGCCGCGCTTGCTGTCAGTATTGTATTGCTCGTCATCGTCTATCGCGGCGGAAAAAAACTGACAAATCATGCAACGGCGATGATCGCCTGTCTTTTACTGATGCTGCAGCCGGTCTTCATCGCCCAATCATCGATGGTCCTTCCCGAGGTTTTGCTTGCCCTGTTCTCAACGGTGGCAATATTCACTTATATCGATAACCGTTTCATGGTGTTTGCAGTTTCTGCCACTCTGGCCATCATGACAAAAGAAACGGCGATAGCCATACCGGTGACGATCTGGTCGATCGAGATTCTCAGGTGGTTTCTTGACAGAAAAGCAGAAGCAATAAAGGCCGCACTCGCCGCCTTCGTTCCGGTCGCATGCTGGGGTGCCTTCCTGTTGCTCCAGAAAATGGCGCACGACTGGTACTTTTTCCCACTGCATACCGATTACGTCTCATTTTCGATGGATCAGATCTTTTCGAGATGGGGCTATTATGTGAGTTTTCTGCTCAAGGGCCAGGGCCGCTTTCTGTGGACGGTGGTCCTTGCATCAGCTTCTTTCGTCTACCTCTTGAATCGTCGGCCCAAGCTGGTTGACGGGATTATCGAGGATGTTCGACTGGTACTGGCAGATAAACGACCGCTCCTGGTATTGTGGGTGTTTATCTGCTGGGGGTTGGTCGTCTCCATGCTCAATTTTCATCTCGGCAGATACAGCCTTTTTCTCCTTCCCTCCCTCTGCCTTCTTGTCGCCCAATCATTCTTCGTCATTTATGAAAATCTAAAGATCGGCTTTTTCAAACCGATTACTGTTGCCGTGTTGCTGATAATGCCCTTACCGTACTACGCATCAAAAATTTTTAATTTTGATGCGGACATGGGCTTTATGAATGTGGTCAAGATGCATTCCCAGGCCATTGAGTTCCTCAACCGGAATTATGCATCCGGCACGGTGGTCATGGATAGCTTCCCCATTAACTCCTGTATGCTGGAAACCAGGGCGGGATACAACAGCAAGGTATTTCAACATATAGACAGATCCTGCGATTCACCCGAAAAGGTCGATGCGGAAGTTTTCATCTACACTTTTCCTGGAAATCTCGAATACTGTACACCCAACAAAGGCCAACTTTCCCTGGTAAGAGAATTCAAGTCGTCTTTTGCCAGAGTTTTTATTTACGAGAAAAAAACAATATGATCGATCCTTCGGCGAGAAAGAAACAGGAAAAATTGCTCAGCGGGATATTGCCGAAGAAAATGGAACCTGGAAAATCATGATTTGCTTATTTTCGAACACTTTTTTGAATCGAGGATCGAGATTAATCTCTCTAACAAATTCTTCCGGATAAACCCCGAGATTGGTAATTTCCTCATCGACCGGCGCAATAAGATATTTTTTGATGACCAGCATACTGATATTGAATTTTCTAAGTAGACTTAAACGCTGATTATTATCTGCTTTCCAGAAATCACGCAGACGATACCCCAGATACCATTCATGCTGGGCTGGGAAAAAACGATAATTCCCTTCAGGATACATAAAAATATATCCTTTGGATGGGTGTTCCTGCAAATATCGGATTCCCTCCTGCAACTCCGGCGTCAGGGCTCTTAATCTGTATGTCTTCTGCAGAACATAGCTCCCCTGAAGAAAAGCGAGGGCTGCGAGAATAGAGATAAAAACCTTCGGCTTGGGCAGGCACACGGCTTTTTCCACAAATGGAAGCAGAAGAAACGGCAGGCCTGGCAGGAAGAAGCGGGCATCGGGAGAAGTTTTGATATACCAGGCAGTAAGCAGAGTAAATGATCCGCCCACAAAATAAAGCCAGTAGCTCTTTTCTCGATATTCGATCAAACACTGTGGTGTAAATCTGTAGAAAACCTTCCCTATCGCTCCATAGAGAAGCATCAACCAGATTATAACTCCTCCATATACCAGATAATTTTCTTTGACACGCAGGTCGCCTGGATGATTGGCAATGATTGGAGGGGAATTCTCCACTTTCTGAGTAACCGCAGGGGCACTTGGACGGGCTGAAAGGTTAGTGTTCAAGTTGCGTATGCCCAACTTTTCACTTAACACGGGGCTATTTCTGATCAATATTTCCTGGGTCTTTTTAAACAGTCTTTCCACCTGTGCCTGGGGGTAAAACTCGGAATTACCATAAACAACAATCGCCCGCCCGATGCCCCAGGTGCCGCTCATCACAATCAATATCGAGCAGAGACAGGCTCCAATACCTTTCTGCCACCCTGACTTTCTCGCCTGCCAGAACAGGACCATGAAGAAAAATGCTGGAAAAAACAGTACCGCGGTAACCTTCAGGCCGATCGCAAGACAGATGAACAACGAGGCGAGCAGCCACCTGCCTCTTCTCAGCAGAAAAAATGCCGTCACGACTTGGGCGGTCATCGGAACATCCTGATAGAAGGTCACGGAAAAAATCAAGCAGAGCGGCAAAGATGCCAGCACCAAAATAAAGGCAAGGGCGGAACGGGATTCTACACCCTGCCTGTCCCGCGCCAGAAGATAAGCTGCCGCCAACAGTTGAAGGAAGAAGAGAACCTGGTAAATTTGAATCGCTGCAAAAGATCCCCCCGTAAAATGATAGAGCACGCCACCAATATAATGCCATAAAAACGAATGGGGATAGCGGCGAGTCTCAGTTTCACCACTGGCCATAGGTATTTCGGCATAAAAATTGGGCTTTGCCAAATCTTCAGACTGATGAGTCAACATATAATAGTGGGTGACCTCATCACCCACCATCACCTGAGGCGCTGAAAGGCCAGTTCCGAGAACTGCCAGCACTGCAATAATTATGACAATAGGTGCTCCCAAATGAGTTCCCCGTATGCTTCGTGGAGTATCGTTCACGAGCAACGAACCTTTTTTCTGGCTGGATGAATTCAGTCCGTTTTGTATCCGTTTTTTCTCTTTGCTGATAACGATCAAAGAAACAGCTATGAAGAAAAGACCTGCAAAGATGCTGCCTGTGACAAGCATATTCGATGGCAGAAGCCTTACATAGTAGCTCCCCAAAACAGGGTAGAGAGCGACAGCCAGACTGCATGTCGACCACCAGAGAAGGGAAAGGAAGCCGATCCGGCAATGCCAGAAAGAACCAACCGCGAGGGCCCAACAGAAAAAACCGGTGAACGCGATAATAACTCCGGTTAAACCACCCAGCCATCGTTGAACAAATTCAAAAAGTAATTGCATGCATCGAATTATAAAGTTGATGATTGTCTTTCGGCAGATACCATATTTGAAACAATATCTTCGAGATCTGCCCGGGCCTTCCACTTGAGTACTGCCTTCGCTTTTGCGGCATCACCGAAACCAATGAGGATGTCCGACGGACGAAAGAGACTCTGGTCGATCTCGACGTGCTGGCGCCAATCGAGATCCACCGATTTAAAGGCCAGTGCAATGAATTCTTCAAGCCTGCGCGGTCTGCCGGTGGCGATAACGAAATCATCCGGTTCATCAAGTTGGAGCATGCGATGCATCGCCTCGACATATTCCGGCGCCCACCCCCAGTCCCTCGATATCGCAATATTGCCGAGCCGCAGTTTTTCCGGCTTGCCGGCTGCAATCCGGCAGGCCGCCGAAATGATCTTTCTGGTGACGAAACGACTTGGTCGCAGTGGCGATTCGTGGTTGAAGAGGATACCGGTGCAGGCAAAGAGATTATATGCCTCACGGTAATTTGCCACTATCCAGTAAGCCGAGGCCTTGCCTACCGCATACGGACTCATTGGGTGAAAAGGTGTGGTCTCGCTCGCGGCAATGCCGTTGGTGTCGCCAAACACCTCACTGGAACCGGCATTGTAAAATTTGATCGGCTTACCGATAAAACGGATGGCCTCCAGCAGATTCAAGACCCCGATACTGGTGCTTTCGAGGGTTTCAACAGGCTGTTCAAACGAGAGACCAACCGAACTCTGGCCGGCGAGATTGTATATCTCATCCGGTTCGACCCGTTGGATTGCCTGCAGGACGCTGCGGAAATCATTGATAGCCACCGATATCTTGACGACGTTGTCAAAAATGCCAAGACGTATCAGATTGGCGAAAGATGACATCTGGGCATCCCTCGACGTTCCAAATACCTCGTACCCCTTGTTCAGCAAAAGCTGAGCAAGATACGCCCCGTCCTGTCCTGTCACCCCGCATATTAGTGCCTTCATTCGTTCCTCTCGGGAAAGACCTCAAGTGTTATGGCATTCATTAGCTACAAACCCCAGCAGTTGTTCCGCCGATCGTTTCCAGGTGAATTCCGCCGCCCATCCCCGTGCTCTCTCCGTCAGAACCGCTCTTTCTTCAGCTGCCATTTTCGTCACTTTTACGATCTGATCAGCAACATCATCAGCACTGATCGATGCAGTATACGCCACCCATTGTCCTCCGACCTCCGGTAGCGAACCGGCCTTGGTCGTGACCACAGGAACCCCGGCCATCATCGCCTCGATCACCGGCAGACCGAACCCCTCGTAAGCGGATGGCAGCACGAACAGGTCAGCTTCCTGATACAGCACCTGCAACACATCGTACGGGAGTCCGCTGCTGAAACGGATATACCTCTCTGGATATCTCAACCTGCCGACGGCTTCGGCCACCGCATCCTCTCCTCTTCTCGGTTTTCCGACGATGACCAGATTATGGGGGATATGGTCCTCGATTTGGCGGAAAGCGTCGATGAGCAGATGGATATTCTTGTGCGGGTATGAATGGGCGACACAAAGAATGTAGGGCCTGTCCGTCGGGATATATTCGCTGAGTATTGCCTCCCGTCTTTCTTCATCCGACCGGATCGCGAATCCCTGGTCTACCCCCAGCAACACGGCGTGCACCTTCTCCGGCGGAGCGAAACCGTAGCGAACGACTTCCCGCCTCGAGAATTCGGAAATGGTAAACACAAGACGACTTCTTCTGCATGCCATGCGAACCAGGGTGTCGAGAGTCAGGAGCTCGATCCGGCTCATATCCTCCGGATGACTCTTGTACTGCAGATCCGGGATGGTCACCGCCTGAGGACACGGCGCCCAGAACGGGGCCGTGTATCCCGGCGACCAGAGACAATCGAGCCGGTTTCCGATACAGGCCAGAGGCAGCCAGGTCTGTTCCAGCAGGATTCGCAGCGGACGATTGGCCGCCGAAAAATTGAGGAGGACAAACTCGACGTTTGCCCTTCCCTCCAGATCTTCACGGAGAACGCGATCATTGTCCCGGGTGGTGAAGAGAACCAGTTCGAGGCCTTCCTGGACAACAAGGGCCTTCAGGGTTTCCCGCAGATAGGTTTCCGTACCGCCGACATCCCCGGGAACAAGAAACAGGGTATTGACGCCGAGACGAAATCCACTTTTTTTCCCCATACACATCAACCTCGTATTCCCTTTCCCTCAAAAAACATGCAGGTGCCGTCGGCAACTCTATCGCAGCGGACGCACTCTCTTCAGCCTTTACGGTGAAGTCTTCTCATTCACACTGCCTTTAGCCGCTGACAGCAAGTGCATTAAGAGCTGCTCGAGATGCGTTTCATTTTGAGATAGATCCGATGATGGTTTATGACCCTTGTAATCCGATACTCTATTGGAGTCTTCAAAAATTTGGGGATAGGCCTTTTTCAACCCGGCGTGATCATCATCGTACAGGTTGAGAATCTCATTGTAAAAATCATCTTCAAACAGTGTCCTGTGGGGAATCTTCCCCGACAACCTCTGACTAAAAGAAAGATCTTGCAGCACTTCCTTCAATAAACCCATGGTCTCCGGGCGCAGGTCCAGATCGATCGCCGACCGCATGATCTGTACCGATGCAGCCGAAAGCTTGGTGTTGGCAGAATCTTTATCTTTTTCCGGAAATTTCAGCAACCTGCTATCAACACCGACAACCTCACAGAAATCCTGGATAACATTCCCCTCCTTGAGATTACCGAAATTCTTGACAATGATGTTTTCCTTGCCGAAATGCTTCGCCCATAGCTGGAGGTTACGAGCATAGATGAGATAATTTTTCGGTGCCGCAATCTCATCAGGTTCCGGAATGGGAAAACCGTCCTTCAGTTGCTGGTTGAAAAACGAATCGATCCAATCGTCCTGCCGGCGCAGGTAAACGATGATTCTCACACGTTCAAAGCCTGAAAACAACGCTCTGCAATCCTTGATAACATTCTCGATATACGAATAATTCTCCTCGCGGGGGGCATGATACTGCAACCCAGCCTGCATGACCGGTGAAGCCCAGAAATACTCGGAACTCATCACCACTTTCCGACAGCGGTATTGGCGACAGGAGCGCAGCACATTGCAGACGTATTCTTCCGGATCAAACGCATCGATTGCCGCATTGAAATGGGCCCAATCGTATTTCCCGGCCACCATCGATTTGACCAGGGCCGTATGCTGGTTGGCGGGGACACCACAGTCGGGATACAGAATACCGTACCGGTCACGGAGGAGATTTCGATTGTGCGCAAAAAAATTCTGGATGGCCGTCGTTCCGGTCTTCGGCATGCCGATATGCAGATCCAACGATACTCCGTCCTGATCTGCTGTGACCAAGAGCTTGCGAATACGCTTAATGATCATTTGCATCCGCGATTGCCTGTTGTCGTTCTGTCCTGCGGAGCTCATGATGATCGCCGACCGGAAGATGCGTTTCTCCTACTCGCCATCAATCTATACGCCGCAATGATTCCCCACCGCACCCCTTGATGGATGACAGCCTGCAGCGAAAATCTGCCGGCATCGGCCACCGCCGCTTCCAGTTCTTCCTGGAACTGGATGGTGAACTGCTGCCCGCTGATGGAGCTCTCATGCCAGCGAAATGCCGCAACCGGACCGCCAGGGATCACGCCGCTCCGCCCGAGTCGATGGAGGCGGAGGATAAATTCGTAATCCCAGGCGGCGACCATGTCTTCCTGCAGCAAACCCGCCTGCTGCAGTGCCTCTCGGCGGAAAAACATGGCCGGTTGCGAGATATAATTTATGCACTGCAGGGTAAACCGGGACGATACGGGGAAAAAACTTTCCTTGAAACGGGTGATGAAGCGTCGTATCTCGACCCCCTGCTTGTCGACAATTGGACATCTGCCGAAACACAAGACCAGATCGGATTGAGCCGCAAGGGTTGATTGCACTCGCCGCAAGGCCCCGGGGTAATAGAGATCGTCGGCATTCAGCCAGGCAACGATGTCGCCGGAGGCCAGGGCGAGGCCCTTGTTGATGGCGTTGGCCGGACCCTTGTCCTTTTCGACGATGAGGTGTTGCAATTCGCCTGCATAGCGATCCAGGATGGCATGGGAGTTGTCCGTGCTGCCGCCATCAACGACGATCAATTCCACTTCGACGCCGTCGTTCCTCTGCTCGAGAATGCTTTTCAGCGTCTCTTCGAGAAAGTGGCCGCTATTATAACTGGGAGTAACTATCGAGAACAGCATGATCGATCCAGCCTAGAGGGGACGCCGCCTGATTTCCACCTGCGGATATCGAGCAGTATCACAGGCACGAGAAAATATCCCGCCAGACAAACAAAATAATAGTAGCGCCAGTTCATGACATTGATACAGATCAGAGCCAGGGCCTGAACGAGGATGACGAAGCTGAAGATCGCACTCAGCGGCAATTTCCGGCAGAAAAGGATCGTCAGCGGGAAAATCGCCAGGATGTGCAGCGGGTTCCACGACAGGTAGACCCAGAGCCGGTCGTAGGATCGCCAATAGACGGCCAGGACAGCCTCGCGTACCAGCGTCGGAATCATACCATCGCCCTGCCGCAGATATGGAAAAACATCATGCCACTGCGAATGCAGCAGAAAGGTGTAGGCGAACCTGTCTTGCAGATAAAAATGCCAGAGATCCCACTTGCTGGCCGTCTGGTTGATATCGAGCATCCCCCAGTAATTTCTCCACGACCGCTGCAGCAGGGTGGAAAAATCCCCATCGAGCAGGTTGCCGACAAAACCAAGCCCCTGCACCACGACATAGTTGAAATCCTGGATCCTGCCGGCCATCTTCAGCATCAGGAAGACCATCCCCAGCAGGACCACGGTAATTCCACCGGTGACCGCAACCCGTTTCAGGTTCACCAGGCCGAGGGCGACAAACAGGAACGGGATGACGAGAAAGTAGATCATACCGTTGTGGCGGATAAAACCGAGTGCGAGCAGCAGGCAGAACAGGGCCAGCAGCTCTTCCTTTGACAGACGGTAGCACCCGTCCCTCTTCCTCCGATAGAGATCGGCAAGGGTATAGGCCCAGAAAACGATGAGCATCGCGAACGGGATATCCTTCCACAGTACAGTGTTGTAGAGCCCGATCGGCACCGAAAAAATAACCAGCAGATAAAAAGGCAGGATGAGTGCAAGTGAGAGTTGCTGCTGGTACAGCGAGTAAAAGATCCAGGAGACGAGCACCGCCATCATTACCACATGGAAGACCGGCACGACGGCCATGTTGTTCCAGATATGGGCGAGATACTTGTACAGGATGATGTTCAGCAACGGGTGGTCGTTGAGGAAGACATCCGGCAGGACCGCCGCCCGCCATATTTTCAAGGAGTCGACCGAGGTCACCCCCGGCCAGACAGGGATCAGCCAGAACGAGTAGGCCGCTGCCGCACCGAGAAAAAACAGCCAGAAAACACGCCGCTGCCGGAAAAAAACACCACCCGTGCCGCGACAGCTTCGGTACAGCCTCAGGAGGGCCAAGGTGATCCAGGTGGACAATGCCGCAAACATGACCTGGAAGGCGTTCTGCAGCGGGTTCAGATACTGTTTCTGTGCTTCGCTCCTTCCCCGCACAACCGCCTCGGTGAAAATGCCGGGATCGCCGGTGTGCACCGACAACGACTTGCCGCTCGTCTCGATATCGATGGACTGGATCGACAAAGGCCGGCGCTGATCACCACTGCGAAGAAGGATCTTGTCCACACGATAGCGGGGCAACGGCATCCTGACCACAAACCCGCCGGCGGCATCAACGATCCAGTGGCTGAAGGAAACCTGGGTGCTGTCGGTATTGGCGGCGTACAGATCCCTCTTACGGACTATGCCGTTGACTCCGATTTCAACCAGCCCCGATGAGTTGTTCGTCAGTGCATCGACGATGATCGATTCTCCCGCCTTGACCTCGAGTGCCAGGGAAGGGGTGTCTTCCAATAGCTTTATTTTTGATCCATCCCAGGATAGCTTGTGCCGGCTGGAAATCTCGGCAAGGTCGAGATCATGTCCATCGATCGCAATTTTGTTGATGCCGATATCGGCAGCGAGCGACGCCGAATTTTTCTCGCCGACCCTGCGAATCAGTACTTGATGTTTCTCCTGCCCCTGCGGCAGAGAAGTCGCCAGGGCAAATTTCCTGCGTTCATAGCTATTGTACCCCGAACCGGAATCCCAGCGTATATCGAGAACGCCCTTCTCCTCGAGCACCTTTCCCCGGACGACGAGCTCGGCCGGCGCATACCATCCGGTCCCGAAAACGAAATAGAGAAGGAACAGGCTGAAAAGCCCTAGAGGTACGGCAATTTTTTTTGATAAAATCTGCAAATTTTTTCCAGTTTTTAGCTTCTACAAGCCGTAACTACTGACCTTCTGTTTTGCCGCTGTCATCGCGACCTTCCACCCTTGTCATCTCGACCTTTCCCTGCTGTCATCTCGACCGCAGGGAGAGATCTCATGCAGTCATCATCCACCCCAAGAAGGACATCCTCGGCAACACGAGATTTCTCGCTTCGCTTCGAAATGACAGCGGGGGCAGCTTTGCGCCCTTCGCCCTATCGGGAATAACGAGCACCGCCGTCGCGACCTACATCCTGGCTTTTGCCCTTTCATATTCTGTCATCTCGACCAACCCCCGCTGTCATCTCGAACCGCAAGGGAGAGATCTCATGCAGCCATCATCCGCTCC
>Ga0075012_10005365_pt1 | contig 11777 bp, 10 predicted proteins | sample All_14_2_FD_71474 | JGI IMG/M metagenome (GOLD analysis project Ga0075012, IMG submission 71474) | Freshwater microbial communities in response to fracking from Pennsylvania, USA - Allegheny Zone_MetaG_DW_15 | ecosystem: Environmental > Aquatic > Deep subsurface > Groundwater > Drilled...
GGCCGGCATCACGGGCGAGATGCACGTCATGCGCCACGCCATGAACCTGGAAACCGTCAATACCTATGAAGGGGCCCACGACGTCCACGCCCTGATCCTGGGCCGGGCGATCACGGGACAGAGCGCGTTCTAGTCAGATGCGCCAGACCAGACAGGGCGCCTGAGCGCCCTGTCTTTCTGTTTAAGAACATGCGTCGTGTCAGCGGGAGTGTCGGTTTGTGAACTCTGCGGCGTGACACCAGCGGTCTTCAGGCGGTGGCAGCCGGTTTTCGTCCCCGGAGCATAACGAGTCCAAACCCGATCGGCGCCATGATCAGGGCTCCGACCCCCAGAAGGGCGAAGGCGTCGAGGATATTGGCACCAATTCGTGACAGCACCGCGCCGACGAAGGCCGCGCTGAGAAACTGTCCGAAGGTGAAGGACGAGTTCCAGAATCCGAGCCCACGGCCACGCACGGCGTCAGGCAGTTGAGCCGCGACTGTGGTTACCAGCGTGGGCAGCATCAGCCCGCACGCGAACATATTGATGAAAGCGAGGACCAGGAGAGGGGTGAGGCTGGGGAGTTGGCGCATCAGAACCAGGGTAACGCCGCACACGAGCAGTTCAGTCGGCAGAAGCAGCGAACCCAGTCGCTTCTTGGCGGCGATGAAGCAGGCAGATCCCAACATGATGCCGGCGGCGGCAAGGCCGGACAGCAGTCCGATCTGGCCCGGGCTGGTTACACCGACATGGGCGAGGGCCAGGCCGAACTGAAACTGCGTCGTGAAGAACAGCACGCCCACCAGCAAGGTGACTACACACTGGCCTAGCAGCCAGGCCCATGGCATGCCGCCGGACCCGGCATGGTGGTCCGCGTCGTGACGCGGTGCGGGCTTCAACGGCAATCGGGCGATCACCACAGCCAGAACGATGCCGGAAAGGAAGAGCAGGAAGGAGCCGTGCCACCCGAGCGCCGAATTGGCGAGCAGACCGCTCAGCGGCATGAGGATCAGCGCCGAGGAGGTGGCGGCGATGGTCTGGATGGCCAGCCAACGATCACGCGCGGCACCTTCGAACTGTTGTCCGATGAGTGCGATCGACAGAACCAGCGCGCCCACCTGGCTGATGCCGAGCGCGATCCGCGAGGCCAGAATGTATTCGAACTGGTTCAGGAAGAACGGCGCCAGGCCGAACAGGGCGAACAGGACCAGACTTATGACGATCGGCAGCCTCAGCCCTATGCGATCCCCGATATAGCCGGCAACCGGAGAGAGCAGGGCGGTGCAGAGGCCCGGTATAGTTATAAGCGCGGGAATCCAGAAGTTGGCGTCGCCCACACTACCGAATATCCGAAACATCTCCGGCAAAATCGGCACCAGAACGACCGCCGACATTACCGATGGAACGCTGCACAACGCCAGGGCGATGCCCAGCGACATCGGGGCACCTTTGGGCCCGCTCTCTGATCCGCTCATTTGGAGTCCTTCCCTACCGTTGTTGTGGCCACGGGGGCGACGACTGTCGTCGCTACCCGAGGCACTCTTGATTGATGGAGTCTCACGGCGCACCGACGCCGATGTATGCGGTCTTGACCGTGGTGTAGAATTCGGACGCTGAGCGGCCCTGCTCACGCGGCCCCTGGCTTGAGGCTTTCCGACCGCCGAACGGCGCATGATAGTCGACGCCGGCGGTCGCCAGATTGACCATCACCTGTCCGGCCTGGGCGTCCCGACGGAATCGCATGGCGTGGCTGAGAGATTGGGTACAGATGCCCGCGCTAAGGCCGAACGGCGTGTCGTTGGCCACAGCGATCGCCTCCTCGTAGCCGCTGACCCGAATGACCGATGCGACGGGCCCGAAGACCTCTTCCCGATTGATCGTCATCTCCGCTGTCGTCTCGGTGACGAGCGCAGGGGACATGTAGTGACCAGGTGTGGAGCGCGTCATTCTCTCGCCGCCAAAGACCAGTCGCCCCCCCTCCGACGTGGCGGTATCGACGTAGGCAAGGTTCGAGTTCAACTGCCGCTCGTCGACGGCTGGCCCCATTGTCGTGCCGGCGGCGCGCGCGTCGCCCACCTCGATCCGGCCCATCCGCTCTACAAGCCGTTCGACGAAGGCGTCGTGGATTTCGGTGTCTACGATCAGTCGTGAGGAGGCTGTACAGCGTTGGCCGGTGGAACCAAACGCGCCGTCGCAGGCCAGACCAGCGGCCAGATCGAGATCAGCGTCACGCAAGACGACCAGCGGGTTCTTGCCGCCCATCTCAAGCTGGACGCGCAGATTATTTTCAGCGGCCGCCCGTCGGATCACACCCCCCACTTCGGTCGAACCGGTGAAACTGATCGCATCAACGCCCGGGCCAGTCATGACGCCGCTCAGTTCGCGACCCGAACCCATAACCAGGTTGAACACCCCAGCGGGACAACCCGAGCGGTGAATGATGTCCGCAAGAAGCCAGGCACAACCGGGCGCGAGATCGGCGGGCTTAAGCACCACGCAATTCCCGAACGCCAAGGCTGGAGCCACCTTCCAGCTTGGAATGGCGATCGGATAGTTCCAGGGCGTGATGAGGGCGACGACGCCGAGCGCCTCCCGCGTGATCATCACCTCAACGCCGGGCCTGACCGAGCCCGGGCAATCGCCCGGGATTCGCAGAGCTTCGCCCGCGAAATATTTGAAGGTATTGCCAGCGCGAATGGCTTCTCCTGTCGCCTCGGCCAGCGTCTTGCCTTCTTCACGCGCCAGCAGATCGGCGATCTCGGCGCGCCTTTCGAGAATCTCGGCACCAATGCGGTCGAGAATATCTGCGCGATGCTGGATCGTGGTGCGCGACCATGCGGGGAAGGCAGCACGCGCGGCGTCTAGGGCAACACGGGCCTGGGCTGCGTCCGCCTGACCATATTCGCCGATCACGTCGTTGGTGTCAGACGGGTTTACGTTCTGCCGCGTGGGACCCTGAACCCACTCTCCGCCGATCAGATTGCGATGGATCACGGAAGCCTCTTTCTGAACAGGATGGTGGACGGCATTTGGCCGACCCATTTCGGCATGCTGCCGTCGCGCATGCTCACCCCGCCACGCCCTCGGGCAGGATGCGGGCCGCGCTCCAGTGCTGGTGTACAAAGCCCTGCGCCTCGACCACGTCGGTGATCGCAAGCGCAAGGTCAGGCACGGCGATGCCGGCGGGTTGACCGTCCTCAACGGGAAGTGAGTCGATGGTCGTCCGATAACAACCGGCCACATCGGGCAGTCCCAGCAGCCATGGCGGAGACACGAAGCTCCACCTGAAGCTCCGATCGCATTCGAAATATTCGTACTGGGCTCGCCCGCCCATGCCCTTGCCGAAGATCTGGTTGATTTGCCCGTACCAAGTCTCGATCAGATCGCCCGTGAAGTTGCTGTAGGGGTCGCGCGTCGGATCGGCGAGGATAGCTTCTCGTTGCTCCGCCATTTCCCGAAACGCTTCAAAGCCGCTGTATCCGTAGAGCCGCCGCCAGTGTGCAGGCGATCCAGCATTGAAGAACCAGTGCGGCCACTGGGGGTCCTCGAACATCTGGTAGCCCCGTGGTGTCCAGAGGCTGGATGCTCCGCCTACGTTCAGAAAATAGGCGTCCGGAATGACGTCCTTGAACGCCCTCTTGATGCGCCAGGCCGCCTCAACCAGCTGGAAATAGCCCGGATAGGCATTGTCCTTGGGCGCGAAGGCGACGACGAGCGCGTCGTGCCCGGGCAGGGCGGCGGTCAGCTGATCGAAATTGAAGATGTCGGCGGCATGGGCACGCAGGTTGGCGTGCGTGGCCAGGGACTCCGGGCGCCGCGCGATCGCCGTGACCTGATGCCCTCTCTCCAGGAGGTTGCCCGCGACAAGGCTGCCGATCGTGCCTGTCGCTCCAATGACGGCGATTTTCATTGCTTTTGTATCCTTGCTCGGCCGCTAGCCGTCGGTGGGGTCAAACCACGACCGGAATGACCAGGCAGGACTCATGAGTTCCGCCCGTGTGAATGACATGGCGTCCGCGATTGATGGTGTCCGGCCCTGCAAGTCCGGGAAACTCAACGCCCGATAGTTTTTGGCCGCCGATGACCAGTTGAAGCTTCTCACCCGCATGCCATCGCATGCCGAGGGGCCAGATTTGGATGTCCAGCGGCACGATCTGGCCCGGGACCAGTTTCTCGACCCGGTCGAAGGTGTGGTGAGGTTCTGCCGGTCCTGACCGCGATTCATCGACGTGCCGCATCGACGCGCGCTGCATACCTTTGGCGCCGGAGAACACGATCATCCCGGGAAGGGTGTCCGGATTGTCCGGCAGGTCCGAACGATCGACGCCCGGTGGCAGGAAGGTCCGGCACCCCAGATGGCGGCCATCGGCGTCCAGCTTGCGAACCTCGGCGTAGATATCGAGGTCGTCTGCATCGATCGCCTCGACCCAGAGACGCAGCTTGAAATATCCGACGAGATCGACGTTGTCTGCGAAGGTGTGGGTGAACACCGCCCGGCTGGTCTTGTCGAGCGGGTCATAGCTGACCGACCCGGAGCCCTGCGGCTTCTCATTTGAGAGCGTGGCTGTCGAGGCGTCCAGATAGAGTGGCACGTAGGATGTGCCGACGACCGGGAAATCGGCCTCGGGCCGGTCGATTTCATTCTGGCCGCCCGGGTCGAGGATAGCCAGGCGAACACGAGGCGTGTCCTCCCAGCCATTGGCGTCTTCCTTCAGGAAGCGATCAAAGAAGCGCCTGAGGTCTTCGGTCCGGGTATAGTAGTCGTCCCATTCATGGGTGGCATGAACACGCAGCCATTTGTCAGCCGAGGATATGCCGCGCCAGCCAGCGAATGTGCCGATCGCATGGATCAGGTTGGTCCAGCTGGAAACCACATAGGCGGGGGTGTGGATGTTCGACAGATTGGCGATCTTGTCGCGCCAGTAGTCGTTCATCAGCGGGTCGGCCCGGACCATGGCCGGGACATCCTCTACTCCGCCGCCGCCAGCGAACTTCGATAACATGTGATCATTGAAGGCGGCGTCCGGGATGCCACCCCGCACGACGTCGGTGCGGTAAAGGTCAACCCAGCCCTCACAGGGGGCGATGGCCGCGAGGTGGGGTGGGCGCTCGGCGGCGATGAACCACTGGGCGATCGCGAGCCAGGACGTTCCGGACAGGCCGACCTTGCCGTTGCTCCAGGACTGCTGCGCGATCCACTCGACGAGGTCATGGCCATCACGGCCTTCCTGAACGCCCCAGCAATGCAGATCGCCTTCGCTGCTCATGGCACCACGGGCATCCGCATTGACCACGGCATACCCGTGCGCGCACCAGTAGGCCGGGTCAGGCCCCTCGAACATTTCAAGACCGGACACTGTACTCACGGGAACGCCGCCCCGGAACGGCAGGTCGTCAAAGGCGATCACACCTCCCTGTTTCCCGTAAGGACCCCATCCGACAATGGCGGGCAAACCGGTCGGGCCGTCTGCAGGCCGGAAAATATCGACGTAGATCCGCTTCCCGTCGCGCAAGGTCACGGCGACGTCCTGGTCCATCAGAATATCAACTGGCAGGGGCAAGGCACCCGGCCTGACAACAGATCCCCTGGCAAACCGCTTCTGTTCCGGCCGAAGGCCAGGATAACGAGCCGCCGGATGATCGGCTGGTCGCGCTTTTCGAAAGGGGGGCGCGAACGGGGCTGAAACTTCCGACATGGTCATCTCCACTCCTTGGAACTGCGGCACGCTGACTGTTCGATCATCGCTTCTCATCCGTCGCGGCAGTAGAGCGCTGCGACGGATGAGTATCGATGTTGTCCTAGAAGTCGACGGACAGACGAACACCGTAGGTGCGGGGCGCGCCGATCGTCTGGTATAGCAGCCGCCCTGCGGACAGGGGCTGGAACACGCCGCCTGTGTAGACGGCCTCTTCCGTGACGTTGCGGACAAAACCGGACAGGGCGAACTGGTTGTCCGGCGCATGATACGTCAGGTCCAGGTCCAGGGTTCTGTAGCCTCCCGTGCGGGTCAACGGCGTGTACTCGATCGAGATGAATCGAGAGGTTGCAAAGCTCACCGTCGCCTTGAAGTCGAGGTCATCACCGCGCGAAAGCGGGAAGACGTGCTGATAGGACGCCGAGCCTGACCATTCCGGAGAGCGCTGGAGAGGCAGGCCCGAGCAGTCGAGCGTCTGCACGTTTCCGCCATACGGGCTGGGACGAGCCGCTCCAACGAACCTGCAACCCGTCGTCACGCCCGCTATCAGTCCATTGGTCGAGCGATCGAAGGTGAAGCTGTCGAAGTTGGTGTTCAGATATTCAGCGACGAACCGCAAGGTATCGTCAGCGGTCAGCTTCGCAACCACGTCCACATCCACCCCATAGATGGTGGCTGAGCCGGCGTTGAGCGTTGCCGTTCCTGTGAACCCGTTGGGCTGGGGCCCCAGTACGCTGGCCTGGTAGTCTGTATACTTCCAGTAGAAGCCTTCGACGTTTATCTGCAGGCGGCTGTCAAGGAAGCGGTTCCGGGACCCGATCTGGTATGCGGTCAGGAACTCCGGGCGATAGGTCTGATTGGGGGGCGGCACCGCAGCGAAGCCGCCGGCCTTGAACCCGGTGCTGACCGTGGCGTAGAGCATGTTTTCTGGCGAGAGATCGAACTCTGTACCGGCGCGCCACGTGACCTTCGAATAGTGTTCTTCGCCGGTAACCGGGAATACGCCCGCCGCACCAAGCGAGTTGGTTCCGAGGTGGGTGACGGTCCCGTCCATCTCCTTGCGCTCGTCGGTATAACGCGCACCGCCGATGATCCGCCATTCTGGTGTGACGCTATACGTCACCTCACCGAACAGCCCGGCGCTCCGTGTCGGCAAGTCGGAGATCTGGAAGCGCGCGTGGCTGAATGGCGCGACGTTATTCAGAAAGACTTCAAGCGTGGAAGACTGTTCCTGGTCAAAATACAGTCCGCCTGCGACCCATTTAAGAGTGTCGCTTTCGCCGCTGAGGCGGGCTTCAAGCGAAATCTGACGCGATGATTCATCCAGTGCGGTTTCGAAGCCGGGCTGAGCCGTATTGGACTGGGCTTCCACGCGACGATAGCCACCGACAACCGTCAACCGGCCAAACCCGACATCCTTGTTCAACTCGATCATCAGGTTGGAGAAGTCGCCGTCATAGAAGGCGTTCGCGGCGCTCGGCAGGAGCGCGACTGCTGAAAGCGACCTCAGCTGGGCTGTCACGAGCGGATCTGACGGACCGGTCCACGGCGAGGCACCGGCCGGGAGCGGGGTCACGACGCCGCCCGGTCCCTTGCCTCCGATATGCTGCAGATCACCGGTGACCAGCAGCGAGAAGTCATCGCTGGGAGTATAGCTGATTGAAAGGCGACCAGCCTGACGTACGTCGTCGTTTCGCCCGTCGGACAGGTAGCCGTCCCGGTTGATGACGCTGAAAGCGCCCCGTACCGAGAGCGCATCGGAAAGCGGCACGTTAAGGGCACCCGACACATTGGTCAGGTTGTAGTTGCCGATTTCGGTATTGAGGTAGCCGCCAAAGGTATCCTCGGGGCGGCGAGAGATCAGGTTGATGGCGCCGCCCGTGGAGTTGCGACCATAAAGCGTTCCCTGCGGCCCTTTAAGCACTTCGACGCGCGCCAGGTCGAAGAAGTTGGGCGCAATGGTGGTGGGACGGTCGATGACGACGCCGTCAATCGTGTACATCACGCCGTTGGAACCAAACGTGTTGCTGGTGATGTCGCCGACGCCGCGAATGAAGGTCTGAGTGTAGGTTCCGCCCTGGCTGACAGCCAGCCCGGGGACGAGTGCGTTCAGGTCGCGCGGACCATTGGTCCCGTTTCGCGTGAGGTCCTCGGCGGACATCACCTGGATCGACAGTGACGACCTCTGAACGTTTTCAGTACGGCGACTGGCCGTGACGATCACTTCGTCCAGGGCGTAGTCGCTCTGAGTCGATGACTCATCCTGAGCCTGGGCCGGCGCAGCGGCACACAAGCCAGCAAGCACCGCCAATGAGGCGCATGCCATACAACCCGATTTTTTAAGCATATTTTCCCTCCCGAACAGATTTCAATCAAGCTGTAACCGCTTGTGAAAATCAGGATTATTCGACGATATGATGATTGTCGAGCGAAAAAAATTTAGTAAGCGTGAGTGGACATTATCCCACGTTATCGGCTACCCAGGGCTTTAGGAGGAAACATGGGAAATCTGTCTCACATGGGCGTGTTCACGGACCGGCCCGATCAGATGCGCGCCTTCTACGAGAAGGTGCTCGGGATGGTCGTTACCGATGCCGGTCAGGGGCACCATTTCAAGCGCAACATCACATTCTTGACGGGTAGTGCGGATCACCACCACCAACTCGCGTTGGTTGAGCGCGCGGATGGCGACCCCCCAGGCGGTGCCATGTTTCAGATTTCGTTTGAGATGGATGACCTGGACGAGCTCAGGTCAGTGGCTGCGCTTGCTGAAGAGGGTGGAGCTGTTGATTTTCGCGGACTGAACCATGGCAACTCGTGGTCCCTTTATTTTCGTGATCCCGACGGCAACAACGTAGAGATCTATACCGATACGGGTTGGTACGTGGCCCAACCCTTTGGTGACCCGCTCGATCTTTCCCTTTCCAACGAGGCGATCATCACACTGACTGACGAGCGGATCAGTGCCATCGAGGGTGCAGAGCCGGCGGCGCAGTGGGCGAAAAGACTTGCGGCCCGTCTCGAGAAGGCGCGGGCATGAGTATTGTCATCGAATGTCGGAAGACCGCGATCTTCGTGGAAGACATCCAGCATGATGGGGGGCCGCGTCTTGCGAAGCCACTGCGCAAGGGTGCGATCGCGGCCGTCGTAGCCAATCCGTTTGCAGGACGTTATGTCGAACAACTGAATGACTGGATGACGGCTCTCGAGCCTCTGGGCGATGCCCTGGCTAGTCAGCTTCTGGACGCGATGGCTGTCCCTGGCGGTGAAATCCAGTCGTTCGGCAAGGGCACAATCGTCGGCGTGAACGGGGATATCGAGGTCGGCGCTGCCTGGCATCCGCCCGGAGGCGCGGGGCTAAAGCGCCTGCTGGGCGTAGCTGGCTTTGTTACCGCCGGCCAGATTATCGGCTCCGTCGGCGCGCGTCTTCATATCCCCCTGGTCAGCGTGCACAGCCCGTGGGTTCGCAGTCATTTCGACAGCGTGGACATCAGCGTGGCCGACTCGCCCCGGCCTGATGAAGTGCTGTTCGCGCTGGCGATGTCGACCGGCGGGCGCGCGCATGCGCGACTGGGCGGGCTGTCGTTCGCAGAGGTCGAGCGCGGCGAAGGTCCAAAGTTCTAGAATTTTCTTTGAGGGCCGACGGACCGAGGTGTTCGGGAGGCTCCTGTCCGTTTGAGAATCAGGTGATCCAAGATGAAATTCGTCAGTTTTGAGAAGAACGGCAATGCGAGCTATGGCCTGGCCAAGGGTGACCATGTCGTGGATCTGGGAGCAAGGTTCGGAGCCAACCTGCCCGATCTGAAAGCCTTCATCACCTCCCGCGACTGGCGGGCGCTGGCAGAAACCGCACTGGTAGAAGACGGCGATACTCTGGCGTTGTATGACGTCGACCTTCTGCCTGTCATCCCTAACCCGGGCAAGGTGCTGTGTGTTGCCCTGAACTATCACGACCACGTCGCCGAGGCGAATGCGCACCTGCCGGAGGGACGTGCGGTTCCGAAACATCCGATGATGTTTGCCCGGATGGCCGAGACCTTGGTGGGCCACAATCGTGATCTGATCCGACCCAAGGTATCCACGGAGTTCGACTATGAGGCCGAGCTTCTCGTTGTCATCGGATCACCCGTGCCGAGATACACAAAGCCGGAAGACGCCTTGCAATATGTGTTTGGCTACAGCGCCCTGAACGAGGGCAGCATGCGGGACTACCAATTCCACACGCGACAACTGACGGCGGGCAAGAACTTCTATCAGTCCGGCGGCGTGGGACCGTGGCTGGTTACGACAGATGAGATCCCTGATCCTCAGAAACTCACGATAGAGTTCAGACTCAACGGGCAGCTCCTTCAGAGCGCTCACACCAAAGACATGGTTTTCTCGGTCGCCCAGATCATCAGCTATATCTCGGAGTGGTTACCGCTCGCGCCGGGAGACATGATCGGCAGCGGGACGATGGGTGGCGTAGGCTTTACGCGCAAACCGCCCATCTTCATGCGGCCGGGCGACAAGGCAGAGGTTGCCATCAGCTCGATCGGCACGCTTGTGAACGGGATCGTTGACGAGCAATGACGCCGAACTTCGCGATAAAGCGTCCATAGGACGGGCGAAACGGCAATGCCCTGACCGGGCCAGACAGGAGAGACGGCGAATGCGAAAGACCGGGCGGACATCGACCCCACAGGGCGCAGGCCCGATGCGAGATATCGTCTCGCCGCAGGGGCAGATCGAGGATGCTTCCTCAAGCCCGGATGTCGTCGATCTCCGCGCTCGGCTGAGAGAGGATGCCATCAGCGGCGTACTCGTGCCGGGACAGCGCCTCAAGCTGGAGGACCTGCGCGGCCGCTATAATGCCAGCGTGGGCAGCCTGCGCGAAACCCTGATGCAACTGGTGTCAGAGGGCTTCGTCACCGCCGAAGTCAACCGGGGCTTCTGCGTCGCTCCCATCTCGCTGGAGGATCTGGACGATATCACCGAGATGCGTGTGGATCTGGAGCGCAAGGCGATTACCCTATCGCTTGAGCACGGGGACGATCGATGGGAGGCGGATCTCGTCGCCGCGTTCCATATGCTTAAGAAGCTTGATCCGATGGAGGCCCAGGCCCAGCCCCAGACGCACCGGGTCTGGTGGGAGCGCCACAACATTTTTCACGAAGCACTCGTGTCGGCTTGCCCCTCCCCGTGGCTGCTGCGTTTCCGCGAGGTCCTGTTCGACCACTCGCACCGATATCGCGCCCTGTCGCTGCAGAGAAGTAGTTCGCCAGGCCGCATCGATGAGCATCGTATCCTGATGGAGGCGGCCCTTCGCAGGGATGTCGCGGCGACGACGGGTCTGATCGAGACTCATATTCGAAAGACGGCCGAAACTGTCAGGCATTGGTTTGTGATAAATAAGCAAGACTAGGGGGCCTTGTGAGCGACCAGACAATCTACCGGCCAGCGACAGTCTTTCTGCACTGGGCGATTGCATTATTCATCATATCGAACATCGTTCTGGGTCACGTCATGATGTGGACCCCACTGTCCATGCGGCCGGTACTTATGCCGCTGCATACCTGGATCGGTTTGACAGTCCTGCTACTTACACTTGCGCGCATAGCAGCAAGGTTGAAGTTCAAGAAGCCAGCGTATCCGGCGGACTACAAGACGTGGGAGCTGAGATTGGCGACGGCCTGCCATCTGATGTTCTACGTTCTGATGCTCGGCCTGCCCATTCTTGGCTATCTGATCCTGTCAGCCAATCCACCCCATCCAACCCGGCACATCAGCTTCTGGAGCGTAGGCGTAGTGCCCTATTTTGAACCGCTCCAGACGATGGCTAGGCCGGCCCAGAAAGTCGTTCACGACCAGTTCGTCGCAGCTCATGCCTTCGGTGCCTGGTTGCTGGTGGCGACCCTCGCGCTTCACCTGGCGGGTGTCATCAAACACCAGTTTCTGGACGGCCACGACATCCTGCGGCGGATGTCTGTGCCGATGTCAAAGCCAGAAAGTGAATCTGAAAGCTAGGCCAGGCTCGCGGAATCCAAGCTCTGTCGGCTACGGCTACGGATTTTGGCGGTAAAATGTGCCGGTTTTACTGATTAAATGGCGCCGAAATCGAGC
>Ga0075012_10005368_pt1 | contig 11776 bp, 9 predicted proteins | sample All_14_2_FD_71474 | JGI IMG/M metagenome (GOLD analysis project Ga0075012, IMG submission 71474) | Freshwater microbial communities in response to fracking from Pennsylvania, USA - Allegheny Zone_MetaG_DW_15 | ecosystem: Environmental > Aquatic > Deep subsurface > Groundwater > Drilled...
ATCAGGCAGAGCCCCGACAGCACGCCCGCCGCGCCCCACGCCAGCGTGGTGCGCCACAAGGGGATTGCCGCCTGTGCGAGCGAGGCCAGAAACGACAAGCCGGCGAGCAGGAAGCAGAAAGCCGTCAGGGGTGACATGTACCCTTGCGGTGACACGCCCACCGTACCGGTGATCGGCAGGGCGATATGTTCAGCCGACCAATGAAGGCCGCGGCTGCTCAGCGTGAACAACAGGAGAGCGACCAACGTTCCCAGACAGCTCAGCGTCGTACTGAGTTGAAAAGTGTGGCGGCTCAAAGGGGGGCGGGCGCGCAGACCGATGGCGGCGCCATACAGCAGGAACAGGACTGCCGTGCTTGGCGCCATCGGTATCTGGCCCGCTCCGAAGCTGGTCAGTAGTGGCCAGCCCCAAACCCAGCCCAACAGCGTAACGACACCGAACGCCGCAGTGATGCTGCCTGCCGAGAGCAGGAAGAATGCCCATCCCGTGTGGCGCTCAGCATCGGCGCGCAACGCCTCGGTCGTCGCCTGTTCGTTGGGTTGGTGAGAGTTCATTTTATCTCCTCAGCGAGCACCTGCGCCGCCGCCTCCAACAGCTCTGCTTCGGAAAAAGGTTTGGCGGGCGTGCGCTGTGCGCCGAGCGTTTCCCAGATAATTTTCGGGCTTGTTCCGGCCGCCTCCCGACATCGCGATGACCTTGGGCCTGGGGGTGTGGCGGCACAAAGCCATGAGCGTTTCGAAAACTTCTCATCATCAACTAAAAGAATCGTTGCCATAGTCGCCTTATGATTTCAGGAGCTTGCGCATGTTGTCAGCCTAGCCTTGTCTAACCTCCCAATTGTTTTCATTTTACGCGCTATCGGCCTACACACATATGGGGTGTAACCCTACGGTATGATCCGCGCCCGCGCAACGGTCCGCTGGCTGGGTGTCACGGCGGGTTGGTTACGGTGGTGCACGTGGTGCACGTGGGTCCGGGTCACTAGGGAACGCCCTCCGCGGCGGAAAAGCGGCCACCCCATCCAAAAAACCACGGGAGTGGTGAGGACTAATTGAACCCAACGCGAGAGGTCGCCCTTCACCCACTCCTGGCGGCCCAGTACCGGAACCATATGCGCCATCGCAAGGACAAATACCGGCAAGGTCAACGCAGCCGCGATCCAGAAGCGCCGCGTCATGTCATACAGCTCGGCATTTTCAGCATCATCGCTGCCCGTGACCACGGTCGCAGGCTCCAGAGCCATGCCGCATTTTGGGCAGTCACCGCAATGATCCTGCCGCACCTCCGGGTGCATCGGGCAGGTGTAAATGGCGTTGCTCATAGGCGTTCCCTCCAATGTTCGACACTACATTATTGGACGTGCTTTCGCCATGGGGTAAAAACCCCACTTACATGACGTTTGAAAGAGGCTATCATGAGCACCGCAAACGAAGATCGCTAGGAACTGTGGAACCTGAGAAACGTAAGGACGGATATTATGAAGCGCATTATCATGGCGGCGAGTGCCGCAGTTGCATTTATGGCGGCTGGCATTGTCTTTGCCGAGGATGCCGCACCTGCCGCCAAAACGGCAGAGCAGGCCGTCAAGAAGCAGACCATCTGCCCCGTCATGGGCGGCGAAGTAAACAAAAAACTGTTTGTCGATGCCGACGGCAAGCGCATCTATGTCTGCTGCAAGGATTGTCTCGGCACGCTGAAGAAGGATCCCACGAAATACATCGCCCTTCTGGAAAAACAGGGGATCACTTTGGACAAGACTCCCGCAGCGGATCAGGCGAAGACATCCGCTCAGTAGCATTCAAGCGCTGAGCAACGAGAAAGGCCCAAGAAATGAACACTGCAAAACGAATCATGACGGCGAGTTTGATGGCTGGCGCGATTGCCTTGATGACAGGCTGTGCGACCACCGGACGTCAGGCGTGCGAGGCGAAAGGCGCCGACGATCAGGCCGTGATGTGCGGCAAGTGCCAGGCGGTCTGGGTTTCGCGCCCGCACCAGATCAACAAAGTGACCGTTTACCGCAAGGTGAAGACGATGTCATGCCCCGACTGCGACTCAGCCGCAACGAACTTTTTCAAGACCGGCAAGTTCGATCACACCTGTACGGCCTGCGGCGACAGCTTGATGGCGTGCCCGTCCTGCAAGTAGTGAAGGGCTCAGGCACGCGCTGCCGCGCCCCGGCATACGCCTTATTCAATGAGCGGCACATAACCGGTCGGACCGCCCAACCGCCCTTCAGCCGGTTCTGTGGCGTTCACTGATTGCATGAAGGATCATCGCATGCGCCTGATAAGTGCCTTTCGCGATTCGCTCCGGCGCAGACGGGTGCATTCCGCCGCGCCGGTGCTGCGCCCCATAGCATTCGCGTTGCTCCTCGGGATCTGCGGCTGCGCCACACCGCCGCTCTCAGAGTATCAGCGCCAGGTAGCGGGTGACGCCCAAGCACGCGCCAAAATCTCTGAGCAGGCTTCCCGCGTCCGTGGCGGGAAAGAACTGAAGACCGCCGCCGAGGTGCTTCCGCTGGTACAGGGTGAACTGGACGAGGCGGCCGTCACACGGGTCGCGCTTATCAACAATCCGGGCCTCGCTCTCCAGTACGCCAATCTGGGGATCGCCCGTTCCGCGCTTCTCCGCGCCGCGCGCCCTCCCAACCCCACGGTGGAAGCCGCCGCACGGTTCGGCGACAACCGTACCGACGCCGTCGATATCAAGGCCCTGCAGGACATCGTGGAACTCGCGCTTCTGCCGCGACGCAAGCACTCTGCGGAAAGCGAACTCGACGCGACTAAAGACCGCCTGACCGCCAAGATTATGGACACGGCCCTTGAGGCGCGCTCCGCCTTCGTGGAATACCAGACAGCCCTCGTCACAGCGGAGATGAAACGGCAGGTCGTGGATTGTCGCGAAGCCGCTGCGGACGTGGCCCGCCGCATGACCGATGCGGGCAACATGACGGTCCTCGAACGTGCGGCTTTCGATCAGGACCATCACGCCGCCCGGCTCGATCTGGCCGGGTGGCAAGTCGAGTTGCGCACCAAGCGCGAGGCCGTCAACCGGGTCATGGGCCTGCACGAGGACACAAACTGGACGGCCCGGCCGGCGGACGTGAAACCTGATGCCCCGGATGTTCCGGCAACAGACGTTGATCTTGCCGCCTTGAACGCCAGCCTCGAACTCTCCGCCCAACGCAACGAACTTGAGGCGCTCACGCAACAGCGTGGCATCATCAACACTAAAGCCTACCTCCCCGAGCTACAGGTTGGTATAGACAGCGAACGCGCTTCGGATGGCTCCTGGACTGTCGGCCCGGCTCTGGTGCTCACCCTGCCACTGTTCGAGCAGGGTCAGGGACAACGCGCGGCGGTCGACTTTCAGATACAGGCGGGCTGGAACAGGTATGCCGAGACCGCCGTCGCAATCGCTTCGGCGACGCGGTCCGCAGCGGACCGGCTGGCCGCTGCGGAACAGGCCTTGCGCATACAGCGCGAGGAGTTGCTGCCCCTCAGCGAGAAGACGCTGAGCGAAACGCTCCTGCATTACAACGGCATGCTGGTAGGCGTCTTCGACCTGCTGCGTGCAAAGGAACGGCAGCTCGAGGCAGCGGCGCGTCTGGCGGAGGCCGCTCGGGAATGCCGTTTGGCGCGGCTCACCCTCCAGCACGCTTTGGCGGGCGGCTCACCGATGGCAGGCACGGGCAGCCCGCTACCCGCACAGGGGCAGGGCGACGGCGGAAAGGACGGTCATTGATGAAAGCGGTGACTGCTATTCAGCACCTCGCGGTTCTGCTGCTGGCCGGCGCCTGTTCTGCGTCCGCGCAGGAGACGAACGCGGCCGGCGCGGTATTGCCGCCACTGCCTTGGGCGGAGGCCGAGCGTGCGGCCTATCCGCCGGGCCGGCCGGGCGTGGACTACACACCCGTGACGGCTCCCAACAACACCACGCTCGCCTTCAAACTCGTGGAGGGCGTCAAGGTCTTCCACCTGACCGCGGAGCCTGTCACCATCCAGATGGCCCCCGGCTTGACGGTCGACGCGTGGGGCTACAACGGCAACACCCCCGGCCCCGTGATCGAGGTCGTCGAAGGCGACCGCGTGCGTGTCTATGTCAGCAACCGCCTGCCCGAGCCGACCTCCGTGCATTGGCACGGCATCCGCCTGCCAGCGGGCATGGACGGCCTTTCCGGCCTGACCCAAAAAGAGATCGCGCCCGGCGAGACCTTCCGCTACGAATTCGTCTTCCCGCACGAAGGCACCTTCATGTATCACCCTCACTTTGACGAGATGACCCAGATGGGCATGGGGCTCATGGGCATGATCGTCGTGCACCCGCGCAAACTTAAAGAGCCGCGTGCGGACCGCGACTTCGCCATGATGCTCACGGAATGGTTCATCAAGCCCGGCACCCGCCGCCCCGACCCGAGCGCCATGGAGGGCTTCAACATACTGACCATCAACAGCCGCGCGTTCCCCGGCACGGCCCCGCTCGTGGTCAAGCGCGGCGACCGCGTCCGCATGCGTTTCGGCAACCTCAGCGCGATGGATCATCATCCCGTCCATCTGCACGGGCACCGCTTCTTCGTGACGGAAACCGACGGCGGGCAGATCCCCTCAGCCGGACAATGGCCCGAGACCACGGTTCTCGTGCCGGCGGGCAGCACGCGCGCGGTCGAGTTTGTCGCGGACAATCCGGGCGACTGGGGGTTGCACTGCCACATGACGCACCACGTCATGAACCAGATGGGGCACGGTCTGCCCAACATTCTGGGTATCAACGCCGAGGGTCTGGACGAAAAGATCCGGAAACTTGTGCCGGGTTACATGACCATGGGGCAGTCCGGCATGGGCGGAATGGGCGACATGGGCATGGCCGTTCCCTCAAACAGCATTCCGATGAAAGGCGGCGACGGGCCGTTCGGCTACATCGACATGGGCGGCATGTTCACGATTCTCAAGGTCCGCGAAGGCATCACCACATACACCGATCCGGGCTGGTTCCAAAATCCCGCAGGCAGTGTCGCCCGCCCGGCCACGCCCGAGGAACTCAAACAGGACGCCATTGACCTGCCAGCCCTCGCCCCGTAAGTCCATCATCCGCGCTATATGGTCGGCTTTTCTATGCGCTCCAACTCATTCGTGACTGATGACGGATTATGCAATTCGCTCACCTCTCGCGCCAACGTGGCAAACGCATGAACAATTCTCGTGCGAAAGGTGAACCGTGTGAATTTCTCGCAAGGGAACTCCGCCAAAACAGATTCTGCCCATGTGCTCAGCTCTTCTTGACTCTCAAATTGCCAGTTATGGGCGAGTCTATTCCTAATCCGGTTGACTTGAAAGATCGCCTGCTTGACCTTGGAAAACATCGGATCACCTTTGGCCCGAAAACGTTCCAGGAGTTCAACCTTCTTGTGAAACGATAGCCCTAGGTCAGAAGCCGACCCTTGCTTGAAATGCGACGAGAGCGCAGAGTTCACCATCACCTCAAGCATCAAGTGTCCCTTCAATAACACCAGTTCGATGTTCTTTTGCGAATCAAGATGGGCCCATACCGCCCATTCCATCAACTGCGAAAGTTCTTTCGTTTTCATGGCGGTTCGGCTAGATCGATAAGGTTCCTTTGATCGCCTCGTGTGCTCCCTCTCGCAACGCGGGATCCGCATCGAACAGTTCCATCTGCTGCGCAGGGATGGTGTCATCGACCGCCTGTCTGTACGCACGGCTCATTAACTTCGGAGCTTCGGGATGGTCGGTGGCATGGATAAGATAATACATAACCCGTCGTGAACTTCTTGAGCGATAAATAGCCCAAGGGTCAACAAAGCTGTATCCAAGTTCTTCAGAAAATCGCTTTGCCATTAACTTGGCTCGCTCAATACCGCTCATCCCTCGCAAATGCATGTAATCGGGACGTCCCCACCATTTTTCCAACTTGTCTTTGTTTCGCGTTGTGGCAACCAATGATCTGTCTAACCAACCATTAGCCAGAAAATAGAGTATTTCAATTTTGTTGCCATCCTTCTTGTAGCCAGCAATTCTTTTCACGGTTGACCAATGGCATTCAAATGTCCTTTGATCCAACAGACAAAAGCAGGCACTCTTATCGCGGATAACATTTCGGTCAAACAGAATCGGTAACTCCACATTGACGTCGCCATGGAAGATCTCGGCGACAAACCCCTTACTTCTAATTACGGTTAGCTCATCAATTAAGTTGCGCAAACAAGGGATGCTCTTATCTGCCAACTCAAATAGATAATGATGCTTTAACCAATAAGGTTGAATCTTCATCACCCGAGCAGCACACCACATGTCCAGATTGGCATGTCTTTGTGGGCCAGCGAAACCGTCAATATAGACACCGTTCTTTGTTATGAACAGAAATAGTTTCAAGTATCTTTCGATAAGCAGCGATTTATTCTCTGTCCACACAGGGCGCTCAGGTGTCTTGACTTGTGACACCTGTGCCGATAATTCAGGATGCGGTAATGGAAAAAGAAAACCGTCATTGTCTTGGAAATTCATTCCATTGTTCTCCGTCAATATTCCTGTTATGGATATTCTTTTGCGACGAACGAAGCATATCATCTTTGTCAGGTGCCCATTTTCCCCATTGTTTAAAGAAGAAGGGGGTGTTCGCCTTCTTACATTCGTCCCGTAAAGATCTGGCCCAAGCTATTTCCATTGGCCGAGCTTTTGCCCCGGTCTCACCCCCAACAATCACCCAGTTTGTTCTGTTTAACCATCTCTTGAGAGTGACTTCACCAAGTAAAGGTTCGCATGAAACGAATCTGACCCGTGCTGGTAACCGCACAAGTTGTGGCATCCGCAAGTCAGCCATTTCTTGATCCTCAATGGTTGTTCCAAGCCAAATATTTGTTGGCCATCTTCTCTTCCATGGAACCATGGCCGCCACGTTTTCCACACGTTTCGTCAACAATAACCAATCAAGCGATGGTGTCTCCTTGATTAGTTTCCAAAGGCGAATTCGGTGTTCAACCAGATCATCTCGTGCTTCGAAAACGTCCCCCATTGACGCACAGAAGACACGTTCCCTCGCGCCTCGCTCAAGCGCAGAAGAATTCCACTCTAAAGGTTCGCGCCAGTGCTTTTCTCCAAAAAACCGGCGAGCCTTATTGTCGCCCCAAATATCTTGCCCAACCCTTCTCGCCCATGTAGCTGCGTAACAGCTCGTGCAAGCAGGAGAAACACGTGTACATCCCCACCAAGGATTGAACGTGTGATTTGTCCATGCAATTACCGTGTGTTTACCCATGAAAGACTCCAAAAAGAGGAATAAAAGACAACTTAAGTAGATAAACTGGCATTACTGACCAATTCGGAATAGTTCCCGTCCAGCTCCGACTGCATTGCAAGCAGCGCCGCGATCCGGCGGGCGGTCTCTGTGACGTAACGCACCTCGGCCACGGTCAGGCTACGTCCCAACAAGGGTTTTTCGCGGTAGGAGAGCCATTTCTTGATGACCTGATACCCGCCGATCGTGTATTCCCACACGGGCACCGGCACGTTGCGCCAACAGGTCGAGTCGTTGAGGTACACATCGACCGCATTCCCTTGAGCGTTGAGAGTTGAACGTTGGGCGTTGAGCGTTTCCTCAATCTTGCCGCGTCCCGGCATCGTCACGCCGCCTTTGCCCGCATGACCCCATCCAGCAGTCAGATCCAAGTCGCCCGCGTCGGGGTTGACCGGCTGGCCGTCCGTGCGGGTGAAGACCGCCACGGCTTTGAGTTCTTCGCTGATCTTTCCGGCGGTCACGCCTGCCACCGGCGTTTCCGTGTCCAGCAACGCCGCCACCTGCCGCCCCAGCGCCGCCGAGGCCAGCAGCGCCTCTTTCGTCGCGGGCAACGGGATGCGCGGCCAGTCCTGCCGAAGGGCGCCCGCATTTTCGACGCGATAGGCGGGCGCGTGCAGGATGGCCAGCGCGTGGTAGAAGAGTTCTTCGGGCTCGGCAGCCATTCCCGTGAGATAGGCCGTTGCCGTATCGCTCAGGTTCGGGCGCTTACCTGCGGGCTCAAGCAGGGAAGTGCCGTCGGAGTGAAGGTAGAGCGGGAAACAGGATGCGCTTCGATCCATCAGATCAATGCAGCCCATCGCGCCAATTGTCTGCGGCGGTTGCCATTCGCGACGGGGTTTCTGCTGTGCCACGAGTGCGATATTGCCTTTGAAGACGTGTGGAAAGTACTCGCTTCGCTTCTCATCAAGCAACTTTGTTTCCGGCTCCCAGTAAAGCCAGCGTGTATCGAAGGGACGATAGCAATAGCGAACGATGTTGCTGGGAAGGAAACCGCGTTTCCGCAGGGTGTCACGCACGGCCTCGCCTTTGAAGCGGGCCGTGTCTTCCATCACGCCGGAATTAAGGTGACGCATGTCGGTATGGGAGACGTCGGGGTCGAAGTAGGCTTGGAGGCGGGCCAGCAGGCGGTCGCGGTCGGTGTCCACGAGGAAGTCGTCGCGGCTGGTCTTGACGCCGGGGAAGGAGGTTGGAAAGAGCGAAGGCAGCGCTGGCCAATTCGCATAGCCGGCGGCGATGAGTCCTGGCAGGAAGGGATAGCCTATTTCCGCAACCGGGGCGAGTTCCTGATACGGGCCTTTGTCGGCGAGCAAGTCGGCGCGTTTGTTTTTGCCCCAAAAGTGGCGGAAGCGGACGGCTCGGGGAGCCGTCCCCTCCGGAGAGATGCCGCCTTTTACCATCAGCGCAATGGCGGTGCCGACTTGGATGCCTTCGCGGTTGTACTCGGTGGAGAAGGCGCTGGGGTCGGGAGCGCCTTCGGGCGTGAGTTTGCCTGTCTTGTACTTGTCGCCGTTCAGGCAGTCGATGCGGATGCTGTCGAATACCTCCAGATAGCGTTCGCGCATGCCCGTGAAGGAAAGGCCGTCGAGCCAGGAGTAGTTGGAGATGAAGCTGATGATGCCTTGGCCGGGCCGGTTCATCTCGACGATGCGCCGTTCGGCCATGCGGAAGAAACGGATATAGAGGTCGTTGAGGCCCTGCCCCTGCGGCGGCGGCGCGTGCTGGGTGGTGCGGTAGGCGTTGGACAGGTCGCGCTCTTCGGTCAAGGCCACGCCCGCGAAACCGTTGTAGGGCGGGTTGCCGAGGATGACGAGAATGCTGTCGCGCCGCTTGATGCGGTCGGCGGCGTCGCGCTCCTCCGCCATTTCGGGAAAGAGCAGAAGCGTCTTGGGCTCCTTGGGCGGCTCCCAGCCGGTGAGAGCGTTGGTCAGGTATACGCCCACACGCTCGTCTTTGGCATCGTTGAGCGGTGCGCCGAGCGTTTCCAGCAGCAAGCCGATCTGCAGATGGGCGATGACGAACGGCGCGGGCAGAATCTCGAAACCCAGGACGCGCTCAAGCGCGGCGGTCTTCAGATCTTGCGCCGTCAGGCCGTCGCCGCCTTTGGCGTCCAGTGTCTTGGCGATGCGGTGCAGCACGGAGCGCACATACGCCCCGGTGCCGCAGCACGGGTCGAGCACGATCACGCGCGGGTCGGCGAGGCCGTCGGCGATGTGCAGCTCTTCGCGCAGCACGGTGTCGACGCGCTCCACCTGATAGTCCACGATCTCGGTCGGCGTGTACCACACGCCAAGGTCTTTACGCAGCTCGGGGTCGAACTCCTGAAGGAACGGCTCGTAGAAGTACTGGACGGCGTGGCCTTCGTCGAAGGCCGTAAAGAACGCGTCACCGTCCACGCGGTTCAGGGCGGCGGCGGCCCAGTCCAGGACCTCCTCCAGCCCCAGGGGGCCGAGACGCGCCGGGGTGGCGACCTGCTCGAACAGGGCGCGGATCATGGGCACGCGCAGGTGCCACACGGCGGTGTGCCAGTCGAAATGCTTGCTGTCCGCGTGGTAGGCGGCAGCCGACTCTTTCAGGGCATATTTGAGGGTTTTTTCTTTGGCGGCCGGGGCGGGCTTGCGCTTACGCGCCCAGAGCACCCATGCGGAGAAGATGCCGTAGAAAAGCGTCTGGATCAGCGTGGAGCGGAAGAAGTGCTCGCCCTTCTCGCCCTCGAACTTGAGCCCAAGCGCGTTCTCCAGGGCTTCGCGCAGACCGGCCAGCGCGGGCAGGTCGGCGTGTCCGATGCGGGCCTTGGCGTCGCGGGCGTAGGAGGCGAGGATCGCGGCCACGTCCTGCGGCGAGGCCAGCGGCGCGTTGTGGATCATGACGCGGTGCAGATACTCGGCGAAGCGTTCGCGCACCGTGTCGGGGCAGGTGCGCGGATGCGCCGCCAGAAACCAGAACTCCGCTTCGGTTCCGGCCAGGGTGAACCCCTCCAGCTCCACGGCCCCGCCCGAGGGCGTGCGCCCGATGAGCGTGAAGGCGCGGTAGTTCGTGACCAGCACCAGGCCGTAGTGCTCCCAATAGCGGGCGACCTGCTCACTCGCGATGATGCCCGGCATGTCCTCGGCAGGGGACTTCACCTCGATGACGCCGCGGGAGGGCGGCAGCACGGCGAGCGGGTTCGCCCCGGCGTTCTGCCTGGCGGCTTTGGTCTTGAAGGGGTCGGCGGTGAACATGCCGCCGTCCGGCATGCCCGCGCCCTTGTTCTGGAGCTGGATCACGCAGCGCACTTTGGGGTTCAGCGTGCCGCCGATCTCATTCAGGAGAGTGGAAAGCGCGGTATAGTACGATGTTTCACCTGTCCCGGCCTGCGTGGCGCGGATGGCCCCCATGTCGCTCAGGTACTGTTCAACTGGATGCATGCTGTTCCCCTGCCGGGCCGGAGTAGCCGACGCGACTCGTCACCCGTCAACACCGCATGATCTCTGCGGCATATTTTGATTCGCAAAGCGTACCAAAGTGAGGCGAGGCTGTCAGCCCAACAGTTTGATCAACATTAGAGCACCGACAAGATCCCCACACATCCCCCCACACCTAGTCGGACAGCAAAGCGCTGAAAAAAGCGGTGAACCATAAGCGGGCATGCGTATTCAATCAGTTCAGGTCACTACTGTCCGGTTAAAAGACCCGGTAAATAGGGCTCTTCCTGCATACCGGGAGTTTCTGAGACTGGATGACTCTCCGAAAACACTTGTAAAAATGGGGTTTTCTCGAAAAGCGTGACGCTGAGAATCTGTAGAATTGTGTAAGGACTGTGAGGGAGGCATGCCCGCTTGCGGACAATGGCGATCAGGACATAAACAGCGACGGCAACCCATACCTGGACTCGGACGGCATTCTCGGAGGTGCCGTAGAAGGCTTTGATGCGGAGATGTTGCTTGATCCACTTGAAGAAGAGTTCCACCTGCCATCGGGACTTGTACAGGCTGGCGATAGTCAGAGCGGGCTGGATGAAGTTGTCGGTGACGAACACGAAATCCTTTCCTGTCACCGGATCGCGGCAACCGATCCTGCGCATGGGGTCTGGATAATGACGATGCGAAACAAAACCGGAGAGTGTGACCGTCTGGTCGAAACGGATGCCGGCGGACTTGTCGGCCGGGTGAGAATAGCGCCGGCTGAACCGGGCGTTCTGCTTTGCCCGGGTGACGAAGAATGCGCCGCTCCGGTGCAGACGGTGCAGCCTGCCGTAATCCAGATAGGCCTTGTCCATGATGTAGAAGGATCCGGGATCGAAGCACAGTTCGTCCAGAATGTTCACGTCGTGGACACTGCCTGTCGTGACGATAACTACGGTCGGGAAGTTGCCGCGCAGCGCCAGGAGCGTGTGGAGCTTGACTGCGGCCTTGGCGCGGCGGAACGTCGCCCAAGGAAACAGGGAGAGACAAAGGTCGATGGTCGTCGAGTCCAGCGCGTAGGCCGC
>Ga0075012_10005370_pt1 | contig 11773 bp, 15 predicted proteins | sample All_14_2_FD_71474 | JGI IMG/M metagenome (GOLD analysis project Ga0075012, IMG submission 71474) | Freshwater microbial communities in response to fracking from Pennsylvania, USA - Allegheny Zone_MetaG_DW_15 | ecosystem: Environmental > Aquatic > Deep subsurface > Groundwater > Drilled...
AATATGAAGGAATTGCGGACACAACAGCAGGCAGGCCCTATAGAACTTTGTATGCCTTTGAACCCAGGAGAACCGCTATTCTTCCGATCGGGGGAAACAAGGCCGGCGATGATAATTGGTATCAGAACAATATCCCGCTGGCTGATGATTTATATGAACAACACCTGAAAGAGTTGGAAGAGGAGGGCTGAGAAATGGCAAAGCCGTTCAATCTTTTGAGGAATAAGCTTTCTGCCGAGAGCAGAATAAGAATTGAAGAACGGGTCAACGCCGCTTTGGCTGAAATGCCATTGGCTGAACTTCGACAAGCCCGCAAGTTCACTCAACAGCAGATTGCTGAGACAATGAATATCAAACAGGCATCGGTATCAAAGATGGAGAGCCAGACCGATATGTGTATTTCCACCATCCGCAAATTCATTGAAGCAATGGGGGGAGAATTGGAAATAATCGCTAAATTTCCCGAGGGAAGTGTGAAGGTAGATAATTTCCAAGGGTTGGAGGGGGTGTAGCCCCTTGTTGCGAGACCGCTTCAAGTCTGCTGGATGTCAGAATATCAAAAGAAAAGTTGGGTTGACTGAGGATGAGTGGATGGATGGGATATCTTCCTTGCGGTCGAGATGACAGCGGGAGGCAGGTCGAGACAACAGGGGAAAGATTAAAATGACGGGTGGGAAAAGTCGGGATGGCAGGGTTTGCAAACGTTGATTGTACAAAAGGCGCCACTATTATTGACTTGTTATACGTATGGTTTTATATTGAATACGTGAGGAGGTGCGTTATGCCGAAAAAACTTACCTTGAATATTGATGATGAGTTGATTTCTTTTGCACATGATTACTCTAGGCAAAACGGTTTATCGATTTCTAAACTTTTTGAACAGTATCTCGTCCGTCTAAAAAATACTGATCAAAAGAAGGAATTGAATCCTAAGACGGCTACTTTATATGGTCTTTTTCAAGATTCTCCAATCCCAGATAAAATGGATTTAAGGAAATCATTTCATGAAAAAGATTCTAATTGATCTGAATATCATTCTGGATTTTCTGAATAAGCGTAATTTCCATAAAGAAGCTGCTCAATTAATTGATATGTGTGTAGAAAAAAACTTAGAGGGATACTTATGCGCACATGAAATTACTACTTTATCCTATTTTCTTTTAAAGGAACAAAAAGATAAGGTAAAAGTGATTAATACATTAACCGCACTGCTCGATATTTTTAATGTTATCCCTATAGATGAAGCTGTTCTTCGTGACTCATTGATTTCAACAATATCGGATTATGAAGATGCAGTAATTGAAGTAAGTTCTATGAAAAATAATATCGATTATATCATTACACGAAATATATCTGATTTTAAACTATCAAGAATTCCTGCACTAACTCCGGAACAATTGTTTCTTTTATAAATTTCCTCGGGCCGAATGAATTAGATAACTATTTAAATTATCAGTAAAAAACCCAGTAGGCGTTGAAGTCTGTCATCTCAAGTCCCTCGACTGTCGTATCGAGCCAACCCGGTCTGTCATTTCGAAGCGAAGCGAGAAATCTCGTGGTTCCGAGGATGCCTTTCTCGGAGCGGATGATGGCTGCATGAGATCTCTCACTACGTTCGAGATGACATTTCCGCCCCCTGTCATTTCGAGCGTCAGCGAGAAATCTCGTCGTTCCTGGCAGGAGATCTCTCACTGCGCTCGAGATGACAGCGGGGGAAGGTCGAGATGACAGAGCAGGAAAGGGCGACAAGGCCAGGGAAAGTCGAGCGACCGACCTCGATGGAATAGGCGTTTCGTTCTATCCGCCCAGATTCACATGACACTCCACCTCGAGAGATTATAGTATTCACCAGGCATCACACTCTATGATATGATTTCAATTCCGAGGGATTGATGGACACATCATAAAATAACGGGAGGGGAGAGGTCATGCGCGGCAAAGATATACTGAAGAAGGCCGAGAAAATGGGACGGATGTATGTACCTTTGACATCTTGAGGCGGCGATGGAGCAGAAAGAAATACTTGAAGGATTGCGTGCTTATAAAGAGAGATTTTCAAAGCAGTACGGGATACTCGACATTGGTGTTTTCGGATCCGTTGCTCGAGGTGAGTATGACAATCAAAGCGACGTGGATATTGTGGTTCGCCTTCAGAAGCAGGATCTCTTTCTTCTTGCAGGATTGAAATATGATTTAGAAGAAACGTTTCATTGCCCGATCGATATTGTTGCCTATCGTGATACCATGAATCCTTTTTTAAAGAAGAGAATTGATCGCGAGGCGTTGTATGTATGACAAGGAATTGGCGTTGGAGATTCTGAGGCAGATTGAGGAGGCGGCGGACAAGGTCATCGTTCGTTTCGCGTCGATTCGCCAGGCAACTGATTTCGTCGAAAGCGCTGCCGGGATTGATAAACTGGACGCCATCTGTATGATGCTGATAGTAATTGGCGAATCGTTGAAAAATCTGGATAAGATCACCGGTGGCGATCTACTTCGCAATTATCCTCAAGTCGATTGGAAAAAGGCGAAAGGAATGCGCGATATCCTTACCCATCATTATGCCGATATCAATGCTGAAGCAGTTTTTCATACCTGCCGAGATAAAATCCCGCAACTCTTTCAAACGATAAAAAATATTCGAAACGATCAGAAAACGGAGACAGGTTTATTTTTGGAGCAACAATAGATCCTGCTCTTTGCACTTCTGGTTGAGATGACCCCATGGCGAAGATTGACCGGGCGGATGATGGTATCTCTCCGGCAAGACGGCCTGGGCGGTTTGTGGCCTCGCGCCGTACTGTACCCCTGTTGTCATCGCGACCTTGATCCGCTGTCATCTCGACCTTCCCCCGTTGTCATCTCGACCGCGAGGGAGAGATCTCCTGCAGCAATCATCAACCGCAGAAAACGACCTCAGCCATGACAACAGGAGATTTCTCGCTTCGCTTCGAAATGACAGCGGGGGAGGCATCACGGCCTTCGCCCTGGCGGGAACAACAAGATTTATAGATGGTGGTCGAGATGACAGCGGGGGAATATTGAAATGGCAGGGTAGGCGACATTTTTTCTGGAAAAAGCTTGGTGGGGACGTAAATCCGAATATTATGAAGATATAATCCGAGAAAAATTGTGTCAAAATCCGAAAAAATCGATCGTTTATTGCGTAAATACGAGATGATAGGTGGTGACAGGAGCATTTACCGGTCTCTTTCGGTGTCAATGGTCCGCTGTCTCCGGATGGGCATCCTGCAGCAAGGTCATTTTACATCCCAGGTCCTCGATGACCTTTTTGATGGTGTCGAATTTTGGAGCGTTATGCGGTGAGAGAGTCTTGTAGAGCTGCCGGTTCTCGGCAGCAAAACCACTTTTACGTGAGGCCATGACCCTTTTTTCTTTTGTTGATGAACTGATCGCCGGTATTGTTGCGCCGCTTCCGGGAGAGGTCGTTCCTCTCGCTGCAGTATTCGGTCGGGTTACTGTGCGGCCGCTGCTGGCCAGGGTGCCGCAGCCGGGCTATGATCAGGCGACCCGGGACGGCTTTGCGGTCGGCGCCGGCGGGGACAGCGATGTGGAGGGCGGGAGGTTTCGCATCGTCGGCGAGGCGCCGGCCGGTGACACTCGGCGGCGGGTGTTGCCAGCCGGTCAGGCCTGCCGGATCATGACCGGCGGCATGGTCCCGGAGGGGGCGACGCGGGTGGTGCCGCAGGAGGACTGTGTGGTCGAAGATGGCGTGGTCCTGGTGTCGGCCCGGGGGCTGGCCCGCAACAACGCCTTTATCGCCAGGCAGGGGCGCGAGGTGGCCGCGGGTGAGTTGCTCGTTGAGCCGGGGAGCATCCTGCAGACTGAGCATTTGGGACTGCTGGCATCCTGCGGCCATACCGAAATCGAGGTCTGTCGTCGGCCGCGGGTCGGTTTCTTCTGTACCGGCAGCGAACTCGTCGAGACGGCGGCGCAGCTGGTCCCTGGACTGAAGCTCTCATCCAATCGCTACCTGCTCGAGGGCTTGATCCGCCAGTTTCTGGCCGAGCCCGAACATTTGGGGATAATACCGGATAAGACAGAAGACCTGGATCGGATCTTCGCCAAGATCAACACCGCTTCGTACGATGCGGTGATCAGCACCGGCGGCATGGGGCCGGGCAAATACGATCTGCTGGAGGACGCCTTCCGCCGGGCCGGCGGCGAGGTCGTTACCCGCACGCTGGCCATGCGGCCCGGGGCCTCGACGCTGATCGGCCGGCTGGGGCGGGCGGTGTTTTTCGGCCTGCCCGGTCCACCCGGCGCCGCCCGGAGCCTGATGAACGAACTGGTCGGACCGGCGCTGCTGCAGTTGCAGGGAGTGGGGGAGTATGGGCCGGTGGCGGTGGCGGCAAGGCTTGCGGAACGGGTGGAGTTGCGGCGCACCGCTGTGCTGCATATCAAGCCCGGCGTGTTGCGCATGGCGGCAAGGGGGCTGGAGGTCTGTCTGGCCGGGCGGCTGGAGATGCCATCGTGCTTTGTCCTCTTCCCTCCGGGGCAGGAGGTTTATCCTTCCGGCTGCGAGGTCGAGGTGCATCCGGCCTGGTCGCCGGAGGTGGCGAGGTTGTTTCGGGGGCGAGATGGCCGGGATTTATAGTAACCTCGGATGTCCCTTTGGATGCTGAAAAGTCACCAATTTCCCTCGGCCCGCAGGTTCTGTCCAACAAGTTGGTTTGATCTAGGCCCGCAATTGCTCCGCTCCCATCCCCAGGGCTAAAGCAATTTTTTTGATAGTGGTCGACCGGAGCCGGGCATCGGGGCGTTCATACCTGGCGACAGCGGCCTGGGAAACACCAAGCCGGGCGGCCAACTCTTCCTGAGTAATAGCGAAATGCTCCCGCCATGCCTTGACAAGGGGTTCATTGCGCAGAACGTGCGCCTCTACGACGTCCTGGGGGACACCACCGGCACGAGCCTTCTCAGCCTCCAGCAGGGGTTTGATGCGCTTCCATTCTTCCCAGGGAATAAGGACAAAAGCAGGATGGCCACGATGGTCAATGGTTTGATACTCAGTAGGTTCGCTCATCACGTTTTTTTACCTCCTCGATACTGACGATACTGACTTCTTCGAAGACGTTGAACAGGATTCGCCAATTGCCGACCCGTAATCTGTGAGTATACTCATGGTTCACCAACGGTTTGACATTGGAACAGTCAGGGAAGGTTTCCAAACCCCTTGTTGCATGAAGAATTCGTTCCCGGACAGAGCTGTCACCGATCTTTTTCAACTGTTTCAGCGCCTTATATTGCCATATTACATTCATACTTGAAACATTATAACCTTTTATAAGTAAAAACAAAATAAATTAGTTGTATTTCCATCAAGGCCCTATCCGGATTGGATACTATAATGCTTCACTATTCTTACAAAACCGAGTACATGCTTTAGGTTCACGCAATGCGCGTAAGCTGAAAAGCGTTCCGGCGACGATTGTGAATGAAGTGCTGGCGAAGCTCATACCGATCTTCGAATAATTCAGAGAGCGTATGGTGGCACGAGCAGGGCCTGCCTCTTTGTTAGCTCGACAAGGATGTCTTCAAGGCGGAATTCCCAGCCCCTAGGAGACACGGACGGCCTCGCGCAATATTCCTTCCCGCAGCTGTTTCTTCAGTGCACCTTCGGTGACAAGGTCCACAGGTTTGCCCAGAAGATCTTCCAGATATTGTTTCAGCCTGAGAAACTCGAATATTCCCGGGGTCTTGGAGAATTGTACAAGAATGTCGATATCGCTTGCTGTTGTGGCCAAACCCTTTGCGGCAGAGCCAAAAACAGCTAGTGAATGCACATGAAATCGGGTCCTGATTTCATCTGCTCGTGATTGAAGAACGGTTCGAAGACCTTCGTCGATGGTGTTCATAGGTGTCCCGGACTATCGAGTCGGTTTGAAGTAATCGAGAATTGGAGTCTTCTTGAATTTCAATTTCAATTATAACAGAAAATTATACAACACGTTAAGGAACGGCTGGCCTTGCGATAAGGTCGAGTACACCGGTAAGTATATGTAATGGAATGAATCTGACAGTTTCGAATACAGCGATCGCTCTGGAATTCTCAGCGTCGGTTCTTCTTTTACCGCTGCCGTCCTGGATTCCCGCGCAGGCGGGCATGACGGAGGAAGATGCAGAATTGGCGGATTCGAAATTCAATTTCGATCGTATTTGCGTTTTCCAGCTATGGATTCTTCGTTGATTTGATATTTCAGGAGAAATTATCTACTATGGTGGTGTAATTAGCATCCGGCTCCCTTGTATGATTGCTTTTTCGTCGCTCCCTTTACCTTGAGAAGGTCAGGCCATGCCCGAGATCCCCGCCAATCCCGCCCCGCTCTCCGCTGAAGAAACACGCCGCCTGGTCGGCAGGATCGTCGCCGAGGTCGAGTCCGCCCTGAAGGCCCGCGACTTTCTCCGCGCCGATGTCCTGCGCAACAAGCTCATCGCCGTCGATCCGATGGCCCTCAGCGAGATCATCAAGGTCAATGGCCTGATCGAGGAGGAAAAGACCGCTGCCTTCGACCGCGACCATCTCGCGATCTGGAACAAGCTGTACGACAACCTCAGCGAGGAGGAGCGCAACGGCCTGTTCTACAGCATGAAAAAGATGGTCGTGCCGCCGAAGAAGCTGCTCTTCTCGCATGGGACGAAGAGTGACCGCCTCTTTCTGATCGAACGGGGCCAGGTGACGATCTTTTTCCCCAAGAATGGCCAGAATATCATCCTGGCCCAGATGGGACGCGGCGACATCCTCGGCGGCTGCACCTTCACCACCATCTCGCTGTGCCCGGCCTCGGCCGTCACCCACTCGGAGGTCCACCTGATGTGCCTTGAGGGTGGCGCCACCCAAGACCTGGACGACAAATTTCCCGGGCTGTTCGACAAACTCATCGATTTCTGCACCACCAACGGCCGGGTCGACGAGATCGTCCGCAACAAGAAGATGGAAAAACGGGAATTCGTCAGGTATCTGGCGGAGGGGGTGGTGTCGGCGATCGTCCTGACTAATGAAGGGCAGAAGACGGATGCCGTTTTTCGCGGCGACCTCGCCAATATCTCGATGGCCGGCGCCTGCTTCGCCGCCCGGTTCAGCAAAAAGGCCACGGCCCGGGCGCTGCTGGCCAGGCACCTGCACCTGTCATTTGCCTGCGGCTCTAAGGACAATCCGACCTCGTTTCGGGTAGTCGGCCGGGTCGTCCGGGTGTCGTCGCACCTGTACGAGGACTACAGCGTCCATGTCCGGTTCGTCAAACCCCTGCCGGAGGAAGTGATCAAGAAAATCGTGCCGGCAGGCTCATAATCGGCGGTTGGGGCCTCAAACCGGCGGGAGAGAAATCAACAAGCCTTCCCGAACGGGGCAGAGGGATGGTTGGTTGTTCGAGCGCCCCTTCCAATCATTTCGAGCGCTTCTTCCTGTCATTTCGAGCGATAACGAGAAATCTCGTTGTTCCCGATAGGGCGAAGGCCGCGAATACCACCCCCGCTGTCATTTCGAAGCGAAGCGAGAAATCTCCTGTTATTATCGTGACCGGGGTTGTTCTCTGCGATGGATGATTGCTGCAGGAGATCTCTCCCTCCGGTCGAGATGACAGCGGGGGAAGGTCGAGATGACAGAACTGGAAAGGAGCAAAAGGCAGGGAAAAGGTCGTGACAGAACTGGAAAGGAGCAAAAGGCAGGGAAAAGGAAGCGATAACATCCTCTTCCTCTTGTTTCGCCTTTTTTCTGTCATTTCGAGCTTCAGCGAGAAATCTTATCTCACCAAGCTCACTTCTGGCATTTCGGGCAGAAATAACTGGCGCGGCCGCCGATCTTGACCTTCTCGATCGGGCGCCGGCAGGTCGTGCACGGTTCGCCCTGGCGATCGTAGACCTTGAAGTGGACCTGGAAAAAGCCACGTTGCCGGTCGGCGTTGAGGTAGTCGCTGATGGTCGAGCCGCCGCAGTCGACGGCATGCTGCAGCACCAGGCGGGTCTGCAGGACGATCCGACTCCACGCCGCCGGACTGAGCGAGGCGACGCTGCGGGTGGGGCGGATGCGGGCGGCGAACAGGATTTCATTGGCGTAGATATTGCCGATGCCGGCGACGGTCGTCGTGGTCATCAGGAAGACCTTGACCGGCTGTTTCTTCCCCGCCGCCTTCTCGATCAGGTACCGGGCCGAAAAGGCCGGGCTGAACGGTTCGGGCCCGATCGCTTTGAAAAACGTCTGTTCAAGATCGGCTCCCTCCTCGCCGCTGAATACATGGATGGCCCCGAAGCGCCGGCTGTCGTTGAGGCGCAGGTCGAGGTCGTTGTCGAGCTGCAGGCTGACGTGATCATGGCGGACGGCGGGCATCTCGATCGGGAAAAATCCCAGCCGGCCGGTCATGCCGAGGTGGATCAGCATCCTGGCCCCGTTGTCCATCGTGATGATGAGGTACTTGGCCCTCCTGGCGACATCGACGACCGTGCGGCTGAGGATATGGCGGAACATGTCGGCAATCGGGATCTGGGTGCGCAGGTCCATGCCGCTGTGGCGGATCTGGACGATTTTCCGGCCCATGAGATGGGGACGGAGACCTTGGCAGACAACTTCGACTTCCGGCAGTTCAGGCATGGGCGTTCCCTCCGGTGGTGAGCAAGATGCTGAGAGAAAGATGGTCGAACCGGGTCGCCAGGATGAGCAGGTCCCTCGGCACCTGCGGCGGGCGTGGATCCTGGCGCAGAACCAAGACGGCGTATTGATCGGTGCTCGGTTCGCAGCGGTGCAGGACCAGTTCGAGGAAGCCGGGCATCCGCTCCCGTCCGACCGCCTTGCGGGCCGCCTCCTTGGCCGTCCACAACAAGTTGAGCCGGGGAATGGGCTCGAGATCGGGGAGGTGGCGCTGCAGGATCTGTGCCTCATGCGCCTGACAGAAGCGGTCGCGGATGCGGGTCAGCGTTGCCGAATCCTCCTGGATATCGATGCCGCAGGTGGAAGATGCGACCAGCGCGGCGGCGTAACCGCCGCTGTGCGAGATCGACAGATGAAGGCCGCTGACGGCGGCGAGCGGGCTGACGATCTCGGGACGGCCGCTGGGCAGGTTGCGGATCATGATGTCCCCAGCATCGGGGCGCGGCAGCTGCGGCACAAACCTCCGGAGGTAGTCGCTGGTCGCCTGCTTGGCGCAGATGCGGCCGGTCAGCCACTGGGCCCGTCGCTTCGGCAGGGTGTAGGAGGCCAGGGTCGCCATCTCCGGTTCGGCCAAGGCGATCGTTGCCGCGGCCGGCGGTTGGGCAAGATACGCCTCAGGGGTGACGACCGCCGCCAGGACAAGGGAGGCCGGGTGATCGGGAAAGACAACGGGCAGGGTTTTTTCGAGCAGGGACAGGGTGGCGGCGGGAGAGGTCGGCATCGGCAGGGTGTGAAAAACAACTTGCTGTTTCAACAGTTTTTGCTAACTACTAACCAGATTTATGGTCGCAATACCTGAACCCGCAGTATCCTGAACCAAGGTGATGTATGGAAATAGGCGCCAACCTGTCATTTTACGATATGCTGGTCCTGGGCCTGCTGCTGCTCCTCGTGGCCCGGGGCCTGTGGCTGGGCTTTCTGCGGCAGATCATCGGTCTTATCGCCCTGTATTTCGGCTATATCGTCGCCAGCCAGTATCATGACAGACTCTTCCCCTTTTTACGAGATCTTTCCGGAAACCCCAAGGTGGTTTTCTTTGCCGCGTACGCCCTGCTGTTTGCCGCCACCTATATCGTTGCCGTGCTGGCCGGCAAGGGGCTGAACTATGTCATCAAGGTGACGATGGCCGGGTGGTTCGACCGCCTGCTCGGCGGTGTGCTCGGCCTCGCCAAGGGGATCCTGCTGGTTGTGCTGCTGCATATGGTGCTCGGCACCGTCCTGGCTCCGGAAAACCAGCTGCTGCGCAACTGCGAGACCTGCGATGAGCTGAATGCGGCGACCGGGCTGGCCCTGGAGTTGATTCGCAATGAAGAGGCGCGCAAGGCCTTGATGCAGCAGGTGCCGGCGATCTCGGTCGATGCCGTCAAGGACTATATCGCCCCGAGCGCCAAGGTGCCGCCGCCGGCCTCGCCGCCGCCGGAGAGCGCCCGGCCGTCACCGGTCAAACCTTCCCCGTCCTCCCCCGCGCCCGGCTCGGCCGGTGCCAGGCCGCAAGGATCGTCGTTCTGGGACGAACTCCCGGCCGATAAGGCCGCTGTCGATTCTTCAGCCCCCTCTCGTGCGACCGCACCCCTGTCGCAACAGTAGTGTGAAAGACCTTCCCGCCTTTTCCAACTACTGTTACCGCGCCCGGCCCCCGCTGTCACCGCGCCCGCAAGGGAGAGATCTCCGGCAGCGATCATCGGCATCCAGGGGGCATCCTCGAAAAAATGCACCTCGTCCCTTGCAGGCGGGGTGCCGGTCAATATAATTCAAGAATGGTCTTGCGTTGGCGCACGGCCTTCATCCCGGCAGGTCAAGGATAGTGCCGCGGGCTCGTCGTCGGTTCGGCGTCGAACCTTGCATCCCTGTTGCCCGCGGACGACAGAGAACTCATCGGAATGAAAGGATGAAAAAAGATCCCCACACATATCGGCACAGGGCGTATCGCCAGGTTCAGGCGCCGGGGGATCTCGTTGCCTCCTCTGTCCGGGTCTCCGAGACCGATCTGCATATCCTCGCCGATCGCGTGGTCGAGCGGGAGGCCCTGGCAACCGTGCTGCAGTGCCGGATGGCGATCGAGAGCTATGCGGCGAGGCATCCGGCGTTTTTCTCTTCGCTGGTGCCGCTGCCGCCCGATCCGCTGGCCCCGCCGCTGATCCGGGACATGCTCGCGGCCGGGACGGCGGCAGCCGTCGGGCCGATGGCGGCGGTGGCCGGCGCCATCGCCGAACACGTCGGCAGAAGGCTGCTGGGCTTCGGGGTGCAGGAGGTGATCGTCGAAAATGGCGGCGATATCTTTCTGTGCCGGCAACGCGACTGCACCGTGGCGATCTTTGCCGGTCAGTCGCCGTTGAGCGGCCGGGTCGGGCTCAGGATCGAAGCCCGGGAGATGCCGATTGCCGTCTGCACCTCATCAGGGACCGTCGGCCATTCGCTCAGTTTCGGCGATGCCGACTCCGTCACCGTGCTGGCCTCTTCGACACCATTGGCCGATGCGGTGGCGACCCGGCTGGGCAATGAGGTCGGCCGCGGCGGTGGCGGCGAGGGCGGGATCCGGCTGGCGCTGGAGGTGGCCGGGAGTTTTACCGATATTACCGGCGTGGTGGTGATCTGCGGCGAGTTGATGGGGGCGGTCGGCCGCGTCGAACTGGTTAAATTATAGCTGGGGGTGCAACATGGGTGGGGAACAGGCGGGCAAAAGCTGGGGCAAGGAGAGACGCAAGGTCGAGCGCCGGCACCTCGTCCTCTATCTTCGGGTATTCGAGGGGATGAGTACCCATGTGATCGGGCACCTGGTCGATATCTCGACGAAAGGGGCGATGCTGATCAGCGACGACCCGATACCCGTCGACACCACCTATCATCTCCGGATGCGTTTGCCGTCGGGATCGGCCAACCGGGAGGAACTGCTGTTCGACGCCATCAGCAGATGGTGTCGCCAGGACGTCAACCCCGATTTTTATATCACCGGCTTCGAGATCCACGACATGAACCCCGAGATCGCCAGATACGTCCATGACCTGATTGATGATTTCAGCTTCAGCGCACCGGCCTGAAATTGTTGCCTGAGATCTCTCCCTGCGGTCGAGATGACAGCGGGGGCAGGTCGAGATGACAGCGGGGGCA
>Ga0075012_10005373_pt1 | contig 11771 bp, 10 predicted proteins | sample All_14_2_FD_71474 | JGI IMG/M metagenome (GOLD analysis project Ga0075012, IMG submission 71474) | Freshwater microbial communities in response to fracking from Pennsylvania, USA - Allegheny Zone_MetaG_DW_15 | ecosystem: Environmental > Aquatic > Deep subsurface > Groundwater > Drilled...
GATGGCACGGCCAGTGGCATTGGCGGCGGTGGCAGCGGCTTGGGCTCTGGCTTTTGCAGCACCGGCTGGGGTTTGACCTTGGGTTTGGGTTGCGGCGGGGGCGGTGGTGGCGGTTCGACCTTGGGCTGGGCGGGTTCGATGAGCTGGGCCAGCACCTCGACGGGCACCACGACTTCAACGGCGCGGCGCAACAGGCCGCTTTGCAGGGCGTACAGGCCCCCCACGTGCAAACCCACCACGGCGACGACCAGCGTGGCATTGCGCGACAGGCGGCGGCGTTGCGGCTGCGGGGCAGGAAGGGTCCGGGATTCAGTCAAAGCGGTGAAGGCGGGCATGGGGGACGACGAAAGCGTGCCGTGGGGCAAATTGGCGGCGGGCTGTGCGGTTGGAGAGATGGAGGTGCGTCAGGTGCGAAGCACCCAATACACCGCCACCACCACCAAAACTACAGTGAGGCCAAGTGTTGCGAAGGGTTCCATGCGCGTCCTTGTAAGGTGTCCTGGGTCATGTGGATGTGCGCCGCTGTGGCTGTGCTGCCGCACTCCTGCCACATGGTTCGCGCACAACTCTCGCATTTGCCGCATTGGGTGGCGACGCCCAACTCCAACTGTATGTCGTCAAAGGCCATGCCTTGGCGTGCACATTGGCGGATGGTGCGGTCACTGACGCGGTTGCAAACACAAACAATCATGCGAATTCCCCGGAGAGGTGCGATGGGTAAATTCTAAATACGAATTCATCGCATTAACAAGATTGTTGAGAATTATTTTTATTTGAGCAGGTGTTCCGATCGGATGTCTGCGGGGGTGGCGCAGCCGCACAGTGCCAGGGCGATTTCAAATTCATCGCGCAGCAGCCGGATGGTGTGCGCCACACCGACCGCGCCTGCGTGAGCCAGGCCGTGGATGTAGGGTCTGCCCACCAGCACCGCGTGGGCGCCCAGGGCCAGGGCTTTGAACACATCGGTGCCCCGGCGGATGCCCCCATCGGCCAGCACGGCCATCTGGTGGCCCACCGCCTGGGCAACGGCAGGCAGCGCCCGGGCGGTGGGCAGGGCCGTGTCCAGGGTGCGGCCCCCGTGGTTGGACACCACCACGCCCGCTGCACCGCAGTCCAGCGCCAGGCGCGCATCGTCGGGGTGAAGGATGCCTTTGAGCAGCACCGGCAGGCGCGTGGCTTGTGCGAGCCAGCGCACATCGCGCCAAGTCGGGGCGTGGCGCAGCACACCTTCGAAAGCCGACAGCCCCGCAGAAGACTGGTCTTGCGGCAAGGGCACGGGCAGGTTGACCGGGCGAATGCCGGGCGGCAGGCGAAAGCCGACACGGCGCTCGCGGTCGCGTGCGCCGTGCACCGGCGCGTCCACGGTCAGGACGACGGCTTCATAGCCGGCGGCTTCGGCGCGGGCCAGCAGTTGCAAGGTCACGTCGCGGTCGGGTTGCAGGTACAGCTGGAACCACAGCGGGCCGCCACTGTGCCCGGCGTCTGTGCTGCCCATGTGCCGGTACACCTGTGCCACCTCTTCAAGCGGCGTGCTGGCCTGGGTGCTGAGCACCAGGCCCGCACCTTGGGCCGCTGCCGCTGCGGCGGTGGCCAGCTCACCGTCAGGGTGGGCCATGCGCTGGTAAGCCACGGGGGCTAGCAGCACCGGGTGGGCCAAGGGTTTGCCCAGCAGTGGGACTTGCGTGTGTCCGCCCTGCAGCGCGGTCAGCACGCGGGGCAGCAACTGGAGCTGCTGCCAGGCCTGTGCGTTGGCGCGAAGCGTCAGCTCGTCGGCCGCGCCGCCTGCGAAATACGACCAGGCGTTGTCGTCCAGCGCCCGGCGGGCCTCTGCCTCGTGGTCGGCCAGGCTCACGACATGGGGGGGGACGGGTTTGAGTGCTTGCATGGTCAGGTCTCGGCCCACATGCGCAGCAGGTTGTGGTATGTGCCGGTGAGTTGGGTGGTCTCAGGGGTTTCTCCGTGCTGCTGGCGCAGGGCGAGCAGGTTCATGTCCAGGTCGAACAGCAGGCGACGCTGTTCGTCGCTTCGCACCATGCTTTGCACCCACAGAAAACAGGCCAGGCGGTGGCCGCGTGTGACCGGTGTGACCTGGTGCAGGCTGGTGCCGGGGTAGAGCACGGCGTGGCCGGCGGGCAGTTTCACGCCCCGGGTGCCATAGGTGTCGCTGACGGTCAGCTCGCCGCCGTCGTATTCGTCGGGGTCGTTCAGGAACACGGTGCACGACACGTCGGTGCGAACGTACTCCGTGCCACCGTTGTCCAGTCTTTTCAGGCGGATGGCGTTGTCGATGTGGTTGCCGTAGGTGTTGGTCTCGCCACCGTAGCGGTTGATGCGTGGGGTGAAGATGCGCAGCGGCAGCGCGGCGCTGAAAAACAGCGCAGAACGGTTCAGTCCCGCCAGCACCAGGGACCGGATGGTGTGTGCCGCTTCGCAGTCATGGGGCAACTGCTGGTTGTGTTTCACCGTGCGGGCCTGAGGCCCTGCGCTGTGGGCTCCGTCTTCCCAAGGGGCGTTGGCCAGCAGGCGGCGGGCGGTGGTCACATCGTCGGCGCTGAGGATGTCGGGCAGGGTGATCAGCATGTGGGTACTGGTGTGGTGGGTGAAGGAAAAAAGCCGCCCTGGCCTGGAAGGGCTGGGGCGGCGTCAATACCTTGAAGAACTCAGAAAGCGCGGGAGAGGGTCAGAACTTGATGTTGGCCGTCACCTGCAGCATGCGGCCAGCGCCGGGGATGTAGTGCCCGGAGTACAGCGAGTCGGCATACAGCTTGTTGGTGATGTTGGTCAGGTTGGCCTTGAGGGTGAGACGTTCGAAGTCGAACTTGTACTCCGCCATCAGGTCAGCCGTGATCCAGCTGGGCACTTCCCAGCCGGGGTTGCGGTTGGGGGTCTGGCGGCCGCGGAAGTTCAGACCACCGCCCACACGCAGCTTGGGCGTGATTTGGTAGGTGCTCCACACCGTGCCCGAGTGGTAGGGCGTGAGGCTGGGGCGGGTGCCCTGGCCTTCGGAACCTGCCACCCCTTCGTCGATGTTGGCCACGGGCATCCACATGTAGGAGCCGAAAATTTCCCATTGGGGCGTCAGGCGGCCGGTCACGTCCACCTCGGCCCCGGCCACGTGGCGTTTGCCCGACAGGGTGACCAGGTTGACCAGCGGATCGGTGTTGCGCTCGTGCAGCTTGGTGCTGCGGAACACGGCGAACCGCGTGGTCCACTGCTTGTCTGCCGAGTCCAGCTTGCCGCCGAACTCGATGTTGATGCTTTGCTCGGGCGGTGTGTCCACGTTGGTGGCCCCCAGCGAGTAGGCATCGCCCGAGGTGTTGAACGACGTGGCCGCGCTGAAGTGGTAGCTGTGCAGGTCATTGGGCTGGTACAGCACCCCTAACCGCTTGCTCACCTCGGACACCTTCATGCGGTAGCTGGTGGTGGTGACCGGACCGGCTGCGTTGTTGGGAATGCCGTAGGTGAAGTAGTCGCCCGTCAGGTTGTCGTAGCGCAAACCGGCCAGCACCTTCCAGTGGGGGGCCACTTGCACCAGGTCTTGCACGTACAGGCCAAAGCCTTTGGACTTGTAGCGGCTGGTTTCACGCAGCACCCGCAGGCTTTCGTCGATCCAGGCGCCGTCGTCGGGCGCGCCGACGGTTGTGGTGGGCTTGGTGGGTACCACACCCCCTTGGGCGGCACTGCGTGCGCCGTAGACCACTTTTTCTTCCTGGGCAAAGTCCACGCCAGCTTGCATTTCATGCTTGAAGCCCAAGGCATTGAACTTGCCGCTGAAATCGCTTTGGGCATACACACTGTCCAAGTCTTGGATTTTCAGCTGCGTGCCGCGTGTGATGACCGTGTTGGGGCCAAAGGTGGCCAGGCTCACGGCGGCGCCGCCCGGTTGGCTGGCCGCGTTGCCAAAGCGCACCGTGCCCGCCCGCTGGTCGCGTTCGTAAGCGCCTTTGCGCACCTTGGTGGTGATTTCGTTGTCGCGGTCAAACCGGTGGGTGTGGCTCAGCGTGAAATGTGTGGCGCTGCCCGCGTTGCGATCGCTGGCCATGCCGTAGTAGGCCTTGGGGTCCAGCGGCAGCACGGTGGTGTCACTGACGGGGGATGCCGTGGTAGGGCGGATCCACGGCATGCCGTAGTTCATGCCGTTGTTGTTGTCCAGGTGGTAGAGGCTGGCGGAGACTTCGTCTTTTTCACCGATGCCGTGGCGGTAGGTGGCGGCGATGCCTTTTTTGTCGATGCTGGAGCCCGAGCCGTTGTTGTCGGCTTTGGTGACCATCGCATTCAGGCGCAGCGCAGCGCTTTCACCGGTCTTGATGTTGAAATCGCCCACGGCGCGCCGGTAGCCGTGGCTGCCCACGGAAAGGTCCACCTCGTGTTCATCCACCAGCCGGGGCACTTTGTTCACCATGTTGACCGCACCGCCGGTGGAGCCCCGCCCGAACAGCAGCGAGGCAGAGCCACGCAACACTTCGATGCGGTCCATGGCAAAGGTGTCTCGGTCATAGAAGGCGGGGTCGCGCATGCCGTCCACAAACACGTCCCCCGTGCTTTGCAGGGCGAAGCCGCGCAGGCGGATGTCTTCTTCGCCACCTTCGGCCGCCAGGAAACTGATGCCACCGGTGGTTTTCAGCACCTCCTTCATGGTCTCCAGGTTGCGGTCGTCCATCAGTTTCTCGGTCACCACGGTGACCGACTGGGGAATGTCGCGCAGCTGCTGCCGCCCTTTGCCGATGGTCGTTTCGGTGGCGCGAATGCTGTCTTTGCCTTCGGGTGCTTGAGCGGCTTCCTTCACCGTCACGGTCGAGAGGGTTTTGCCGCTTTCCGTCGGCGTGGTCTGTGCCAGGGCCCCCACCGAACCTGCCAGAAGCATGGCCCCCAGGGGCAGCAGGGCGACAGCAGCGGTGGAGGTTTTGGTAGCTGTCAGCGCTTGATGGTCAAGCGCTGAGGGCACATTTTTTATTGAAACAGGGCGATCAGACATGGGTGTGAAGTGCATCAGAAGTTGTCGGCTGGCTGATGACCCCCTGACCGGCGAGGGGACGCACGGTGAGTCAATGGCTGGCTGGAACTTTGAATTATTTCACACGAATGAGAATGAATCGCAATATTGATTTACACGGCAGACGCAATCGGCCGGGTGACAGGCAAAAAAAAGCGTGTTGTCACATTTGTGCAACACGCTTTGAGGTTCACGGCTCATGCCCCTGTCGGGGCCGAGAAAAGGTCACTCGGGGGAGCCCATCATGCTTTGCTGGTAGTTTGGCAGGCCCACGCGCTCGATCAGTTCCAGTTGGGTTTCCAGGAAGTCGATGTGTTCCTCGGTGTCGTCCAGGATTTTCATCAGCAGGTCACGCGAGACGAAGTCACGCACGGCCTCGCAATGGGCCACACCGTCTTTCACGGTTTGCTGAGCGCCGCGTTCCAGGGCCAGGTCGCTGGTCAGAATTTCGGGCACGGTCTCGCCGATGTTGATCTTGCCCAGGTCTTGCAGATTGGGCAGACCGTCCAGCATGAAGATCCGGTCCATCAGCCAGTCGGCGTGTTTCATTTCGCCGATGCTCTCGGCGTATTCCTTGGCTGCGAGTTTGTCCAAACCCCAGTGTTTGAGCATGCGGTAGTGCACAAAGTACTGGTTGATGGCGGTCAATTCGTTTTTCAGCTGCGCTTGCAGCCAGCCAATGGCTTGGGTGTCGCCTTTCATCGTGGGGCTCCTTGTCATGTTGCGGGCAAAGCCCTGTCTGCAGATGGGCCATTGTCTCCCGTGGCCGGTGCGGTTTTCAATCCGGGTTGGATTTGTCCCCTGAGGGGTGGTGTGGCTGCAAATGCGGTTTATTCGCAGGTGTATGCCGGGTGGGAATGCGCCACACCGTCCAGGCACCCAGGCCCCCCAGCACCAGCACGGTGCCCGCCCACCAGGGGGCGGGGCGCAATTGCCAGGCGGAGAGGCCCACCATGAGGGCCATGAGGGATGTGGAAAGCCATTTCACCTTGAGTGGCAGGCTTCGGTGTGTCTCCCAGTCACGCACCATGGGGCCGAGCAGCCGGTGGTCCAGCAGCCAGCGGTGCAGCCGGGGGGAGGCCTTGGCAAAACAACCCGCCGCAAGCAGCACAAACGGCGTGGTCGGCAGCCCGGGCAACACCACGCCGAGCGCCGCCAGCCCCAATGCCACCAGGCCGCAGCCGGTCAGAACCCAGTTGCGCACCGGGGGCAGGGTCATGGCATGTCTTTCCAGGCGCCAAGTGCCAGCCACCCGTTCGGGTGGTGGTTCACGGCAACTCCCAGCATCTGCGCCGCAACGGCGAGTGCCAGCGCACCGAAGAGGGCATGGGCAGTCCGGGTTCTGGCCCGTTTGAGCGCCCACGAACCGAGCAGCACGTAGATCGGCAGCAGGGCCAGTTTGGCCATCAGCCAGGGCGACTGCCCGAGCGACCAGTGGCCCAAGAGCCACAGCGACAGGCCGGCCGACAGCAGCAGGCTGTCGATGGCCACGCTGGTGTGGCGGACCCGGGCCGCCATGGGCCAACGCTGCGCCAGCAACACGCCGGTCCAGCGAGTGGCAAACAGGCAGAGGCTCGCTGTGACGCAGGCCAAATGCACGGACTTGGCGAGGGGGTACAGGCCGGAATCAAACATATGGACGCCCAGTGTGCCCCAGTTTTAAGCCACGTTTTTGGGGTAATTTGAGTTTAAATAAGAATGATTCGCATATAATAAAACCCAGCAGCCAGCCACCGCGTGCGGCGTTGCCCTGTAACGGGTGCGTCGTGGCGCAACGCCAGCCGATTCAAGCCCATCCGGTTTTTTCAGGTGTTGTCGCCATGCGTCTTGTGAACAGTTGTGTGTCCCATGAAGTCCCTCGTCTCAAACCCCTGGCGGTCTCCGTCGCGGTGTGGGTGGCGATGGGGGTCTTGTCCGGCCCGGTCCAGGCCCAAACCCTGTTGGCTGCGGCCCATTTGTCCGAGGTGGTGGTCAGCGGTTCGCGCTCCGAGCGCGAGCTCAAGGACGTGCCCGCCAGCGTGGACGTGTTGTCGGGCGAAGACCTGAACCCTGCGGTGGTGCAGGACATCCGCGATCTGATCCGCGACACGCCCAATGTCAGCGTCAAGCGTGCGCCTCAGCGCTTTGGCGGCGTGAACACCTCCACCGGGCGCGATGGCAATTCGGGTTTCAACATCCGTGGGCTGGAAGGCAACCGGGTGCTGCTGACGGTGGATGGCATCCGCATGCCGCGTGAAATGGTCAGTGGCACGTTGGGTCCCAGCGCCTTTGGCCGGGACTATTTCGACCTGGGTCTGGTGTCGCGCGTGGAAATTCTGCGCGGTGGCAGCTCGGCGCTGTACGGTTCCGATGGTCTGGCGGGCATGGTGGCCATGTTCACCACCGAGCCACAGGAGCTGCTGAAAAAAGACCAGACCTTGGGCGGTCGCGCGTTGGTCAGCTACTCCAGCGAAGATGGCATGAAGCGCATCGGCGCCACCGTGGCCGGCAAGCCCAACGATGGCTTGCAGTGGCTGCTCGGTGCCAACGTGGCCCACAGCCAAGAGCTGGACAACATGGGCACCAACGAGGCGCTCAACAGCACCCGCACGGCCCCCAACCCGCAAAAAGACCAGCAAGCCGCCGTGCTGGGCAAAGTGGTTCTCACACCCGGTGGCGGGCACAAACACACGTTCACACTGGAGCACGTGGACAAACGCAGCGACGTGGAAGCCTACAGTGGCCGGGCCCGCACCACCGGCCGAACCCCCGCCACCAGCTGGGACGTGACCGATCTGGACGGCACCAGCGACGCGACCCGCGACCGCCTGAGCTGGGATGGCCGTTTCAAGCTCGGCAGCGGCTGGGCCGACGAAGTGCGCGCGATGGTGGCCCTGCAAAGGTCCGACTCGCAGGAGGTGACGCTGGAGCGGCGCACCAACCTCGGCAACGTGGTGATGCCACTGCGCTCACGCGACGTGACCTACCAGGAGAACCTGGTTCAGGCGGTGCTGCAGGCTGAAAAAACCTGGCCTGTCTCGGGTGGCTGGAGCCACAAGCTGGTGTATGGGTTGGACGTGTCCAGCACGCGAATGGACAACCTCGTCACCGGCACCGAGCCACCGGCCTACGAAACCTACCCGCTCAAGCGCTTCCCCAAAACCACCGAGCAGCAATCGGCCCTGTTTGTGCAGAGCGAACTCGCCAGCGACCGCTGGAGCGTGATTCCCGCGCTGCGTTACGACCGCTTCAAGCTGGATGCGGCCCAGGACGCGCTGTACCCCCTCAATCCTGCCTCGCTGTCGGACGGGGCTTGGTCGCCCAAGCTGGGCATGATCTTCCGGGCCACCGATGCGGTGAGTGTGTACGGCAACCTGGCCACCGGCTTCAAATCGCCCGGTGCGGCGCAGCTCAACAGCTTCTTCGAAAACGTCACCGGTTTTTACAAAACCATTCCCAACCCCAACCTGAAGCCCGAAACCAGCCGCACGCTGGAGTTGGGTGTGCGCGGGCAAACGGGCGTGGTGGATTGGGATGCGGCGGCCTTCCATGGCCGCTACAAAGACTTCATCGAAGAGCTGGTGCAGGTGTCCGGCTCCGGGCGCTCCGGCGATCCGTTGGTGTTCCAGGCGGTCAACAAACAGGCGGTGCGCATCAGTGGCTTCGAGGTCAAGGGCTCCGTGAAGGTGTCACCCGCCACCGGCATCAAATTTGCCCTGGGTCAAACCCAGGGGCGTGACACGGCCACCGACACGCCGCTCAACTCGGTCAATCCGCGCCAATTCATGGTCGGTGTGGACCACAAAGTGGGTGACTGGGACTTGGGGGCCTCCGTCACCCATGTGGCAGCCAAAGACGCCAGTGACATCCACAACACCCTCACGGGCACCAGCACCCAGTTTGCCACCCCGGCCCACACCACCCTGGACGTGAAGGCCAGCTGGAGCATCCGCAAAGGCATGAAACTCACCGCCGCCATCCACAACCTCACCGACAAAAAATACTGGGAGTGGACCAATGTGCGCGGCATCGCCAGCAACTCGGCGGTGCTTGACAGCTACACCGCCCCTGGCCGCAGCTTCAGCGTGGCGCTGGTCAGCGAATTCTGAGGTCACCCGTTTTCAACCCACCCTGGCACCACCCATGACCCAAGACACCCACCTCTCCGATGTGCGTGAAGCCTGCCGGGCGTTCCCCGCCCGCTTTCAGACCCTGCACCTGGGCACCGTGTCCGCCGACGGACAGCCCGAGGCCAGTTACGCCCCTTATGTGGCCGATCAGGGGTGCTACCACGTCTACCTCAGCCGCCTGGCCCGCCATGCCGCCAACCTGCGGGCCACGCCACGCGCCAGCGTGCTGTTCATCGAAGGCGAAGAACAGGCCAAGCAAGTGTTTGCCCGGGAGCGTCTGACGCTGGCTTGCGCCGTCACCGAGTGCCCCCGGGACACGCCCCGGTTCGAGGCCGTGATGGACCTGTTTGACCAGCGTTTTGGCAAGTTCATGCAGGTCATCCGGCCCCTGCAGGACTTTGGCCTGTTCGAGCTGAGGCCGTTGTCGGGGTCCTATGTGGCCGGTTTTGCCCGTGCCTACGTGCTCGACGGCGCGGACCTGAGCCACATCCGTCATCGCAACGATGAAGGCCATCAAAGCCCTAACGCCGATGCCACGCAGCGGCTGAGCGAGGAACTGGCGTCATGAGCCCGACAACCGACAGGGACCAAGCGCAGATCCGCGCGGCTTTTGCGCAGGCACGGGCCCAAGGCCTCCGCGCCAAAGAAGCGGCCGAGGCCATCGGCACCACCGAAGGCGTGGCCCTGGCCGCGCACGTCAGCAGCGTCCCGCCAGAACTGGCCAGCCTGCCGGTGAACCAGCCCTTGACCGCCTGGACGCTCAAGCCCGACTGGCTGGAGCTGCTGAAATCGCTGGAGGCCTGCGGGCCGCTGATGGCGTTGACCCGCAACGAAACCACCGTGCACGAGAAAACCGGGGTCTACACACGGATATCGGGCAACGGTCACATCGGACTCGTGTTGGGTGGAGACATCGACCTGCGGTTGTTTCTGCAGCGGTGGGCCGGGGGATTTCTGGTGGCCGAGCCCGGCACCCAGGCCGATGGCCGGGTCAAAACCAGCCTGCAGTTTTATGACGCCCGGGGCGTGGCCGTGCACAAGGTGTTTCCCGTGCAGGGCACGCAACGGGGCATCTGGGACATGCTGGTCGAGTCGTGGGTGGACCCTGGCCAGGCGGTCGTGTTCGATCCCTCATGCCCTGCCGAAGCCAAGCCCACAGGGGCCGGGCTGGATGTCCAGGCCCTGGCCTCTGACTGGGCGGGCATGACCGACACCCACCAGTTCTTTGCCCTGCTGAAAAAACACCACGTCGAGCGCCAGCACGCTTTTCGCGCCATGCGTGGGCGCTTCACCCGCCAGGTGGCAGCGTCTGCCGTGCAGCAGGCCCTGTACCGGGCCGCTTTCGACGGACTGCCCATCATGATGTTCGTGGGCAATGTGGGTTGCATCCAGATCCACACCGGGCCGGTCCAGCGCATCGAGCCCATGGACCTGCACGGCAAACGCTGGCTCAATGTGCTGGACAAAGGCTTCAACCTCCACCTGCGCGAAGACCAGATCGGCCACTGCTGGGTGGTGGAAAAGCCCACCGACGATGGCGTGGTGTCCTCGCTCGAAGTGTTTGACGTGCAAGGCGAACCCATGGCCATGCTGTTTGGCGAACGCAAACCCGGCCAGCCCGAACGGCAGGGCTGGAAAGACCTGCTGGCCGATCTGAGCACACTGCCTGAATGCGACCTGGAGCCCGAACCGGTATGACCCTGCAATGCCATGAACTCAAGGCCTTTGTGCCTGCCCGCGACTTTGCCCTGTCCAAGCGGTTTTACGCCGACCTGGGCTTTGTCCAGCGCTCCGAGGGCGGTGGGGTGGCGTACTTCCACCACGGGCACTGCGCCTTTTTGCTGCAGGACCATTGGGTGAAGGACTTTGCCGAAAACCTGGTCATGCACCTGCTGGTGCACGACGTGCAGGCCTGGTTTGCGCACGTGACGGCGCAGGACCTCGCAGGCCGCTATGGCGTGCGGGTCACCCCGGTGGAGGCGCAACCCTGGGGCATCACCGAGTTTGTGCTGATCGACCCCAGCGGGGTGTGCTGGCACATAGGCCAAAACACACCCGGTTTCGAACCCGTGGGCCGCATCCCGGACGGCGAGACCTCCCATCCATGAACGATTCTTCCGAGGCTTTTCCCCATGACAGCGTTGAACCCTTCCGCTCAACCCCGAGGCGACGTGCCGTCCCGCCGAACCGCGCTGCAGCGGCTGGCCAGCCTGGCCGCCGCTGGCTCGGCACCGGCAATCGGTGGCGCCCTCTGGGCGGGTGCGGCTGTGACAGCGGATGTGGCTGCGGCACAGACGCCGAGCCAGCCTTCCGCCGCCGCCTCGGGCAGCGCGGTGAGGCTGATCACGGTGGGCGGCGCGCTGACTGAAACCGTCTACGCCCTGGGACTGGAGGGGCAGCTGGTCGGCACCGACACCACCAGCCTCTATCCCGCTGCGGCCCAGCACACCGCCAAAGTGGGTTACCTGCGACAGCTGTCCGCCGAAGGGGTGCTGTCACTGAAGCCCACGGCCGTGGTCACCACCACCGAGGCCGGACCGCCCGTGGTGCTCGACCAGCTGCGTTCCGCCGGTGTCAAGGTGGAGCAGGTGCAGGCCGACCACCGTTGGGACGAGGTGCGCCGCAAAATCGAGGCCGTGGGCCGCGCCGCCGGTCAGCCCGACAAAGCC
>Ga0075012_10005374_pt1 | contig 11770 bp, 7 predicted proteins | sample All_14_2_FD_71474 | JGI IMG/M metagenome (GOLD analysis project Ga0075012, IMG submission 71474) | Freshwater microbial communities in response to fracking from Pennsylvania, USA - Allegheny Zone_MetaG_DW_15 | ecosystem: Environmental > Aquatic > Deep subsurface > Groundwater > Drilled...
CGGCAGCGGAGGGCTCATTGATCTCCCTCTTGAGCCAGGTCCGGATCAAGTCGCGGTCCATCGCCTTGATGGCGCCGAGGAACTCTGAGAACCGCTTCTCCTTAGACCGCGCCTCCTCCAGTGACTGGTCCGAGTAGGTGAACGATCCGTCCCACGGCTGGATGAGGAACAGAATCCTCAGCCTCCGAGGAGTGGAGATTTGCAGCGCCTCCTCAATCGAGACAAAGTTCTTGAGGCTCTTGCTCATCTTTAACCCCTTGATGTGTAGGTGTCCAGCGTGGAAGAAGTAGTTCACCCACTGCTGGCAGTTGTGGTAAGCCTCACTCTGCGCCAGCTCATTGTCGTGGTGGGGGAACTTGAGGTCCTCCCCACCCGCATGGATATCCAGTCGCGCCCCGAGCACGTCCGAGGCGACAACCGAGCACTCAATGTGCCAACCGGGGCGTCCGCGGCCCCAAGGACTCTCCCAGCCGGGCTCTCCGGTGTTGTCCTTGCTCTTCTTCCACAGAGCGAAGTCTCTAGTCGGGTCCTTCTTCTCCGAGTCTAACCCAGCGCCCAAGGCACCTTCGCTCTCCTCCAGCTCCTCCTTAGACGTCTCCCCACTAAAAGGCTTGAGCTTCCTGTACGTGTGGTTGCTTTGCTCGAACGCCTTAGTGTCGAGATACACGCTTCCGTTCGAGACGTAAGCGAAGCCGGACTTGACGAGCTTGTCACAGTACTCGACGATCTTCGGGACGTACTCGGTGACTCGAGTGAGGACGTCCGGGGGACGGACACCAAGGCGCTGCATGTCAACCATGAACGACTCCTCGTACTTGCGGGCGTGCTGGTCAAAGATCTTGTTGTCGCACACCGTGTGGCCCAACTCAGCGTCGAGGCTGATGCCGAGCGAGTCCCAGCACAGCTTGATGAGTTCCTCTCGAGGGACGGATTGCGCTCCCTGCAGAGCCGCCAGATCGCCGTCCACCTTGCTCAACTTTAGCTCCTGGACCTTGAGCTGCTCCTCCAACTCCGTCTTGCGCTTTCCGGTTATAGAAGGATTCGCCAGCTCCTCTTTCGCTGCGACAAGCTTTTGCTCAAGCTTTGCCTTTTCCGCGAGGAGCGTTCCAGAGGATCGGGCGATGAGGTCGCTCGCCGAGGGATTGCTCTTTAAGAACTCTGTGACTAGGTGGTTCCTCCTTGCTCTGAGAATAATCTTGTCGTCCACATCCGTAATATTCACGTGGTACTCGATGTCATAGTGGAGGTAATCTGACATTATCCTTCGTAGAATGTCAAACGTCAGGTAAGCCCGAGCGTGGCCCATGTGGCACACGTCGTATACAGTCGGTCCACCTTGGTAGGGACAAAGAGTTAGTCCGATCTCTTACCGTTGTACTTCGCATGGCAACGATATGTATCTCTCCTAAGCACCAAGTACAAAGCCCTCTAGGGACCCGGAATTTCTATTTTGATTCAAAATCAAGAATCCCGCGCTTTACATCACCTCCCCACCTTTCCAAAACATCATAGAAAGGTCCTGTTTGACAGCAGCGAACGTCCAACGTCACTCGTCTTCCCGCCCCGTAAGCTCTAAAAGAATCCGTTATGGGCCCAAAAAAACAAGGTCCCCACCTCATCGAAAACCCCTTCACCAAATCATTGGCTCAGAGTAAGACTTTCAAACGAGCGCCCACCTTTCACAAAACTCGCAGCTTCCAAAAAAAAAGGATGCGATCCACGTTGAGGAACGTTGCTCAATCTTCTGAAAAAAGCTTTGACAAATCCATGAAAACACATGGTATCAATACGAGTATATCATTCACCTCCGCCAAGCAGACGAAACCTGTCTCCGTTACCATCCACCACAGACCGCAGACAAACGACTTACAAGTGTACCATCTGACCCGGTTGCCTTCGTGGGGAATAAAGTCCTCCAGGGTCTCCGTGAGCGAGTTCCGCACGCGAAGCCGGGGCCTCTCCGGGGCGGTGGGACGGTACCACACCGGCCGGTTCGCGATCTCCAGCGGGCAATAGCTCGCAACCTTGCTTTCCGTCGTCATTCTTAGGTTCGATTGTGAGAGGAAGTGGATGGAAATCTCTGTGGATCAATTGCTGCCTACCGCAATTAGTTGGCATGATACACACGACAACTTGTAAAACTAGAAGATTCGTCTAATACCAAATGTGGTATATAGAGGTACTGTTTCGACAATTCGTACCCCTGCTTTTCCGTTTTGAGGTCTTGGTTCTGAAAGCAAAGCAAGGCAAGAGAAGAAGAATTTTCTAGCCTAGCAAAGAGACTATAGAATCGGATGCATTTCCGCACTGTACTATAAGGCTGGTTTGGTCTGCCCTGCTCATCGTGTGGCTCCCTTGCGTACATCCCTCACAACGCGCGCTCGAATTCCCGGACTGCCATTTTCCTTTCCTTCCGTTCGGCGGTGAATTTCATCGCAACTTTCTAGAAGCGCACATCAGTATTTCCATCTCGGTCGTTGCGGGTGAGCTTGGGGCGATGCCGTCTGTGTCTCTGGATCACTGGACGTCAACGGAAGCGAGAATATACGGAGGACACTAATTCCGTTTTCAGAAGTTTCATATGGTTGAAGCTTCCAAAGTTGGCTTTTTTTGGGGGGGTTGAAGGGCTCGCTGCTGCTGCCTGTGTTTTCCAGTCAGCTTCTCGACTACTTGGTGTATATCGATTGACGGGGAGGCGCGGGGCACGAACGAGAGAATGGGGAACGTAATGCTCTCACCGAAACGCCCTCCTGAGGCCGCCAAGAGCCGACGATACAGCAGGGCTTCGGCGTTTAATCACTGGATGGACAACATCAAGGACAGAAAGTTCTTGAAGATGCACATGAAGCAGTTGGGAGACAACAATGGGACTTTCACCCTCGTCTACGTAGACGAGTTTGCCGACGAGTTCTTCAACGTAAAAACAAACTTTACCTATGTAGGCACGTACCAAATAGCTCGCGAGAACGAGTCACGGGAAATCTTCGGAGTCGTGTTGCCGGTAGACAGTAGGGGGGTTATCGATCTTAAAGACAGCAGCTACAGAGAAAAGGACCCTGACATTGGGCATATGCTGTCCACTGAACGAATAGCGGATTCGACTGGAGCAGGCATGAACAAGGAGTTATCGATCAATGCTCAAGATAGGAGTAAAACAAGTAGCAACGTCCAGTTCGCCAAGTTCTTCACTGAGAAGCTTACGTGCACGATAACGGAGAATAACTCTACGCAGGTATGGGTCATCACGCCGAGTACAAACCCAGACTGCATGGAGAAGACTCCGAGGGAGATTCAGCAAAAGGTGTCTTGGTTGTGGACAGGCGAGAACATGCTCAAAGTAGCACATACAGCCCCGCCAGGGGCTCTTGATTTCGTCGGCGAGGAATGCTTTGAGCCGAAAGGATCAAGCTCAGTTGATCTGCGATTCCGTTTCCCTCTATTGGTTACCAGCCAGAACCCAGCCGTCGTGGCGCTCAGTGAGATGGGTGGCTGGAAATTAGGGAAGCAGTCCATGTTTTGAGCTGTGGACGACGACGACTTGGACCGCTGGCCGCCTTTGCCGTCATTATCAAACACCATGTATTTTAGCATATTATCGATTGTACATGTTTGAGCTGTATCTAAACCTGACGTTGAAAATAAAAACGAATTTAGATCTCACAGAAATAACAAATACAGCTAAAGGTTACCGAATATCTAGTTTGACCAATACCACACATAACGACACCTCAAGCACGCAAGATCAGGACTCCCCTAATCGTTTTTTGGTTGCATTTCTCCGCCGTCGCGAACCATCTCCAGAGCTCTGTTTCTTTTCGCAGTCAGGACAAAACCAGTTATCGGGAACTTGTCCTTCTTTCAATCCCACGCAGGATAGATGAAACCACTGCCCTGAGTTGCAGTCGGCGTTGTCACACGCGACCATTCCTCCAAAAGCCGGTCGGTTGCAGACGCAATAAAGGATAATATCCGCCTCAGCTTCACTTTGAGCCTCGTCATCCGAGTTATCTGACGAAGCACCTGCCGCCGTCCGTCTCGTACGCTTCCTAAACCTTCTCGCGCTTCTGTATTTCACATCTTCAAGCGTGTTCCCACCCGAGTACGAAAGCACAAACTCGGTAAAGGTTTTTAAGGTCGCCTCTTCCCTCACCGCGTTGTTTGCTTTGAAGTGCCTCGCGACTATCCCGGCGAGCTCAGCGGGAGGGAGTGACTGGACGTTCTCGATGTCGAACTTGGCGCAGTACTTCCTCAGCGTCGCGACTGGGCAGCGGCGAAAGTCAATGACGAGGTCACGAGGGTACCGATCAATGTCGCGAGGCGGGACGGGAGGGCCGAGGGGCTCTCCGCGCATGAGCTGGGCGCCGTTCATACTGTCCAGGATAAGGAGAGATCTCGCGCCGCTGATCAGCGATTTTGTGTAATAATGATCCTTCCGGCGCACCCTTTGAATGAAACGAGAATTTTCTGACGTGGATCCTGCTAGGAAAGGTATGTACCAGGTACCTACCATGGTACTGGTGGACTTTGCATCTTCAAGAGAAAACAATCTTTTACTCATACATACACCTTTGATGTCATTGCATCAACGGGTTTGAGACTTTGCAGACCCTGGGTGAATCATCTGCCTGTCGCGTTGTGTTTGATCGAGCCTTGCCTGCAGCTAGTAGCATAGTCCGCCTCTGCGTTCAAATAGTCATTGTTGTTGTTGTGGCGAACGGGAACTTCTTCTCTTACGTTGTCAAGGGCGGGAACCATAATAGGCTGTCTACGGTATTGCGCTCTGTTGTTTTGGCGTTGTTGTTGCTTGTTCAACCCATCGCTGTATTTCGTCACGTTCCTATTAGTGAGGTTTCAGACTTCTCGCGGAACTGGTTCAAAACGTTCTGCGAATTGATGCCCTATCTTTATATCAGCCGAAATTCGTTGTCCCAGGGTACCCTCTCCTTCCAGTGAAGTGATGCTGTTGATTACTTGGTAACAGAGTCTAGACAGCGGTGTGTGGGCGTTGTGTGGTGTTCTAGAAGGAATGGCAACAGGGAGATTCGCTCCCGGAGTCACTCTGGTGGCTCTCAGAGCGTGGTCTGAGTCCTTGGAGAAGCTGGAGACTGGGCTGGTGAACCAACCGTTGGACACGATTGTTGAACGGATACGACGAGAGGAGAAGCTGGGCAGTTTCGCCCCAGAATTCGTCTCGAGTGGTGAGAAGTGGTCCTTAGCATTGGTTGGTCCAAAGACGTCCCTGAAGACCATTCTTGATTGTCTATCATGCAACGAAACGAATCGAGTGGAAGATGAGACCGTTGCTTACTGCTTTGCGGCCCTTGTGCCGTTCACCCATGACAAATCTCTTCAACATTCAGTACCGGGCTCCGTGCATGTGATCATGGCGTCGTTGAATGATGGCGATGCCTTTTCTTCAAGAGAGAACATTGACGCAATCGCCCAGCTTGACGTTTCAACCAGTTTCTCACAAGTAGGCTCACTTGTTCGGGTTTGCATCCCCTCGGACAAGTTCGCGCGAATGAAGGACATGTTCAGCCAGCGCGGAAGCAGTCGCGTTGCTTCCGAGTTCGTTCCCAACGTTCAGGCCCATCTCTCTCTCGTGCGATCTACTCTGAGCGATGGTAGTGCTTCCGATGAAGACGCAATTCGGACGGTCCGAAGCGCAGTCCTCTGTCGACTCTGCGAGTGGTTCGCGAATGCCGCCTTCAGCAGTCTCGATGGCCGACAGACCGCAGATCCTCCCCCAGTCCCGTACAGTCTCCTCAAGCGCCAGGTGAATCCTCTTTCCCTCCTCGCCAAGGGCCTAACCCAGTCGAAGAAAAAGGACGCAGAGTCCAATCATCAGGAGGTGCTCCATCTGCTTCGATGGACCCTCAAGCAGAACGAGCTGAGGTTCCCGGGGCAGTTCCATGACATCCGGAGCATTTACTTGGGCGAGCTGGGAAACTATTTAGAGCCAGGGCAAGAGCAGGCGGAGGTTCTGATTGAGTCCATCGCTATCGACGAGCTACTCATCCGCGAAGTCGAGCAGGCTGGGCAATCTATGGACGCAGAGGAGCGACAGTTGAGGGCGACGCAGGTCCAGGACCCAATCGAGGGCGAGCAAATCACCCAGAGACTGAGAGATCTGGATGCAGCTAAACGAAAGAAGGCGAATGATCTTTTGACGCTCCGCCGGACTCGAATGAGCAACATCCGTCACTTGCTGGAAGAGACGTTCGCTAAAGCCCCCGAGGGTCACACGCTCATTCGCAGACACGTGGACACTGCGCTGCGGTTATTCCAGGAGCTGCTTGCCTTTGACGAGAAGATGGACTCTAGTAGAAGGAGCGGATCGTCCAACGAGTACGTCAAGGATCTGCAATTTGCGAGCATCTTCTATCAGGTTGCGTACAAGTACGATCCGGCAAACTTGAAATATGTGGAGGAGGCTCGGAAATGTTTGAGAGAGGTTCTCAGGTTACGCGCAGATCGCGTCAAGACGAACCCCGACGAGTTCGCGTGGGAATTCTGTACGGTCGCGTCACTAAGTAAAACCCTGGCTGAGCACGAGCGCGAGGATTGGAAGTGCGTCAAAGAAGACTACGCGGTAATCGTTGAGAAGATCGTTCCGCCCGCCGCGGCGCATCGTGGGGAACTCCCCAAGAACATTCATCTCTCGGCCATCTACGGCGACTACGCACGGGTGCTGATGCAGACGCAAGACTATTGGGCGGCGGCGATGGCGATGCAGGAGACGATCAAGGTGATCGCCGACGGGAAGAAAGGGTATTTGAACCTCGAGACCGCCAATAACTTTGAGCAACTGGCTAGAATCTACTACCTCGCTCAGCAGCAGCTCGAGCTACACGTGAACGCAATCGTACGATCGGAGCGAGAAATAGTAGATATGGTGGAGACCGTCATCGCGAACGTGGACCGGGATCAGAGGATGAAGGCCGTCATGGCTGACTGGAAAGGGGGCGAAGGCCATCCCGTTGAGCTTGTGAACTTTATCGCCCCCTCCGATCGTCCTCCGTCCTCTCGCAAGGGTGCAAGCACCACCACCAAGGCGTCTTCAAAGGAAAAGTCCTCCCCCGCCACGGCTACTACTCAAGACTCCAGCAAGAGACAGCTTGGGGGCGGAGGGATGGATAACGAGCCCATCTTGACGATGAGGCAGCTCACTGGGATTCATGATTTGACACTCCAAGCTGGGCTTGAGGAAATCATTCCAACCGCGAGACAGCTCACTGGTCTTCACGATCTCCAAGAGCCCTCTGTGCAGGATGACTGGCCAGCGGGACTAGAGGCGAGCATTCCCACGATAAGACAACCTTCCGGTCTCCACGATCCCCAAGAGCCTCAGCAAGCCTTCGCGAACACCCTGGGTGAAGAGACAAAGCACCAGGACCAGGATGACGATGATGGCGAAGGCAATGGAGACGTTAGCAGCGACGCGCGGACAAGTGGCGAGGACGACGATGAGGGCGATCGTTCCACGGTTAGGTACCGCGACTCCTTCCATACCATGAACGACGTGATCGGCGAAGATGGCGGAACCGCGCAGGGATCCACCTCACTGATGAATCGAGCCATCCAGCCAATGCCGGCGATCAATCTGAACCAGTTTGATGGGTCTTTGAACATTCCCCGCCAGACGATGCACGAGGCGTTTGAAAAAGTCGCCAGGACGTGCGAGGAGTGGCTTAACCAAGTTCGATTGCAGCTTGCTCTGCTAAAAAGCCTCCACGACTACAACAAGGAGCGTTTTTGCACCTTCAAGGAGACTTCGGCAAAAATCTACAAAAAGCTGGCCGAGATTAAGCTGTTGAACTGGGAGATTGCTCGTCTCACCCGCGAATACGAGCACGGGGTGGAGGCCGGTTGGTTGCAGGTCAGGAAGGATGACTGCGGGGATCCCCGCGAGCTGCAGCGCGCGCTGGATCTGATTGAGCTTTCCTACCACATTGCGTCTCTGCATAAACAGGCTGGGAACGTCGAGGCGAGTCTCGAGCTGTTCCGGACGGCTCTGCAAGGCCGACTGCAGCTCGTCGCGCCGGACGAAATGGCCCTGGCGGACCTAGACACCCTCGCTCGGGAGTACACCAAGCACAAACGGTTCGACCAGGCCATCTTTCTGTTTGCCACGGCCGCGAGGCTGTTTGACGAGCTGGGTAAGGAGGAATTTGTCGGGAGATGTCTCTGCAACCAGGCGATGGCCACGGAGAGCAAAGGGGACCTCGCCCGCGCCGCCAGTCTGTACGAACAGGGCATCGCCAAGCTCCACGACCCGAAACTCGCCAAGGACCGTCTTGTGGGGCTCAACAAGCTGTTTGCGTGCTACACAAACATGTCCAACTGGACCAAGGCCACTGCTTACGGACAGGAGATCCTGGCTGAGCTCGAAGGGAGCGACGATCCCACTCAGATGATTGAGTTCCGCCTCGAGTTCTGTCGGATGCTGGTCAAGGCGAAGCGGCTGGAGGAGGCCGCGGAGCAATGTGCGCTTCTTCAGGACGTCGTCTCGCCTGATTCGCCCTTCTTTATCCGACTGCTGGAGGTACAGATTAGCACCAACACCATTACGAAAGAAAAACTCATCGAAGCCGAGAATCACTTTATAAAGGTGCTGGACGATTTGAGAGAGAAGAATCGTACGGCGGAGATGGTCAAGCTGTCGGTGGAGACGTTCCTTCCGGTTCTCCTCGAGCGCGCGAGTGCGGAAATCAAGTCTCGAAAGTTCAAGCAAGGAAAGGCTCTGTGCCTCGAGGTGATCGACATCATCAACTACCTTTCAGCGGACGTACATCTCGACCTGCAGTACAAGGCGATGATCTCGGTGCGTCACGCCAAGGCCCATCTCCTCATGCGGGACTTGCACAAGGCCCACGAGTACTACCACACAGCTTTCTCCTTGTACAGCGTCCTGTATGGCGGAGACGTGACAAGCCCTGTTCTCGTGGGGCTCAGTGCAGAGATGGACCAGATCCGTGACAGGATCGAGGCGTTTGCAGGCGAGGAAGAGCTAGAGGAGGAGGACGACATTGACGACGACGACGATGATGATGATTTGGAAGAGAATGAAGACCAAGAGGATGACGACGACGAGGATGATTACGAGACGTACGGAGATTCGGGGGAGGAGGAGGAAGGTGAGGGCGATGAGGAGTACGGAGATGATAGTCTCCCGACCGAGGACCAGTATAGCGGGAGCCAGCGTACGGGGGAGGAAGCTGACGAGGATGATGACGAGGACGTCTCTCATGATCAGTCCAAGCCTAAGCCCCAGGTCGAGGGCGTTCAAAAGCGATCTCTTTCGGAGATGCTGGCTAGTCTCGGGATCAGCAAGTCTGATGCTCAGCTGTTTCACGAGGAGCAAGACTGAGCGAAAGTGCGAGGTTGATTATCCGTACTTGACCTCCCAAGGCATGGGGAAAAACTATTGCCGCAACAATCCAATAGCGGTGACGTGTACACTGAGATGTTGTTGAATGAGAGACAGTGAGTGGGTTCGACGGTAAGGGTGACAGTGGGTGGTCTTTCTAACTATCAAACAGGGCTCTGGCTATCCATCTGGCCTTTGGCTTTTTCGACACTGGTAGACGGTCTGGGGTTGAAACAGTGTAAGTACTTACTACCTAAATTGATTGCGCGTGTTCTACAGCTAGCGCGCATACTAGTGAAGGTGGGTCCCGTTTTCGGCGAGAGCCTCATCGGATTCCGTGACATCTACATGTACTATGGCCATATAGAAGTACACTTGTAACGTCATGACTGACCATGAAGCGCTCTACCCGGGTATGTACCCGTGACATTCGGGATCGTAAGTCGACAGCAGTCGTACTCGTAGCATTGAGCATTCACAACATATGCCTCCTCCCCCTGTTCACTTTTAGTGACCGACTCACAGTCAGAGAGAGACCTTCTTCTCCCAGCCTCTCTATCTACTTCTAACCAAGGAAATGAGTGAAAAGTACAGGGAAATGGGCTCACAAGCGGACGGAATGAAGACTCCATCGGAAGCGGTCTCGGGGGTCGTTCCAGAGTGGGAGAAGCTCCGAACCGACGCGAGCGGGGTCACCTTTGTCTGGTGCCTGCTGGAGAGCGACGGGAAGTACCGCGTCGTGGAAAGCGGAGGCGGAGGGGTCAGCGAAGCGTGCAAACCGCCGCAATCGAGAACGGATACGGTGTGGTTCGGAGGCCTTCGAGTGACGCGCCGTGGCGAGGGAGGAGGATCCGCGCCCCCAAAGTTCATCCACGTTCTCTGTGTTCCTTCGGCAGTCTCCCCGCTAAAGAGGGGAAAGGCGCAGCTGCAAAAGGCGGCGATTTTCAACGCGTGGCCGGGGGCCTCTGGAGAAGTGAGCCTGACGGATATGGACGAAAGCAGTTTGAGAGGAGCCGTTGCCAAGCTGCTGCGGTGCCAGCCAGACGACTTGGAATGATGTCGTCGCCACCGTCTTCTGTACCATGAACGAGAAAAACGCTTTTGGTGAACGCGACCTCCTTCGGGTCTTTTGCTCATCCGACTGAGTCACTTGTGTCTGTCTCTGGATCTGTGTACCTCGAATACCTAACAACCTGACAAGGCACCTGGGATATTTTAAGTATTACTTTAGATGTGTGGGATCGGTTTGTAATCTAACATTAAGTGGATGTGACAAGCTATGTGTTCTTTCGAAAGATGATCGGGCCGTCCATATGTAGCCAATCTGTAAGCTCCCAATAGTCTCTCGTCAACATGGATCGAACGCAAGGCTACTAACCAAGCAGAGAGTAGGAAGGCCATCCGAGTCGATCGCCTTGGACTGACGCAGTTGAGAGTCAATAGAGCCAACAAGAGGGACTTTCGGCATCATTCTCGCCTATTGATTAAGTCCGGAAATAAAAAGGAGTGACTTTGATGAGATGGTACCACGATATTGAGATTATTGAATGCTCTAGAGTGTCTTATCTAGGGATGTATGAACGGGTGAGTTACCACACAGTCGTCTTCCCCACTGCTTCACTCAGACCCATGATACTTCTATATAAGCTCCGAGGAATCCATGGCCTCCGTCATCGAAAAGTTAGTGACGCCACACTACATGTCGAGAACGTTCACGGGGACGGGGGAGTTCACTCCAGGCTTATTGTTCCCCAACGCGCCATTGGTGTTTGATCCCCACCCAGCACATGACCTCCTTGCCTGGTGTCAGGTTACGACCGCACGTGGGCGTGGGACTCATCAGGCAGGATGATGTCAAACAGGTAGCCTCCAGAGACGACTTGAGGGATGGTGTGGGTATCGTTGGTAGTGGAGTCGATCCCGAGCTTGCCCAGCCAAGGGGTCGTCTCCACAGCAGTATCCCGTTCCGTTCAGACGTCCCTAATATATTTGTTTCAGATGATTTCAGATGAAGATGAGGAGGTGGGTGTGAGTTACCTACCAACCAACGTCGGTTACGCTCCTCATCGAGGCCATTCATTCATGAACATTGAAGGCTTCGTATGACTTCTATTTACCTGAAGTACATACGAAGTACATACAGAAGTACATACAGTACTACAAGTACATACTGTCTGTCATTTTGTTTCTTCATCTCAAAGTTCGTCGCAAGAAAGAAAAGCACGCCTTCCTTCTTTCATTCACGAACGAACGAACGAAGCTCGTTCATTCCCCATCTCAAAGCAATGCTGTTGTGACAAGTACGACCTCTCCCCCAGGCTTATCGGTCCCTCAAGCCTCACCCGAGCAACAAAACCGCAACAACCAACAAGCAACAAAGCCCACTACAGGCTATCAAGG
>Ga0075012_10005384_pt1 | contig 11760 bp, 9 predicted proteins | sample All_14_2_FD_71474 | JGI IMG/M metagenome (GOLD analysis project Ga0075012, IMG submission 71474) | Freshwater microbial communities in response to fracking from Pennsylvania, USA - Allegheny Zone_MetaG_DW_15 | ecosystem: Environmental > Aquatic > Deep subsurface > Groundwater > Drilled...
GGCCGACTCCGAGCAGGTGAAATACCTCAAGGCCCAGGAATCGGACGAAGACCTGTTCTGACCCGCCGCCGGCCGGCCCAACCGCGCGGGCGCGGCGCGGGAATTATTTAACCGCGCGAAGATATTGTATTATATGGGTTGAACACCAGGTCCCCGCTCATTGGCGAGCGGCGGCGGTAAGGCTTTCCATGATTATGGCTGAAAAAGGCATATCTGTAAATATTTCCAGGCGGCTCGGGGAGATGCTGGTCTCCGCGGGCCTCATTACCGCCGCCCAATTGTCGGAAGTCCTGGAGATGCAGCGCACCAGCGGCGGCAAGCTGGGTCAGCTGCTGGTGCACAAGAAGTTCATAGACGAGCGCAAGCTGCTGGAGTTCCTCAGCAAGCAGTTCGGCATAGAATTCGTAGACCTGCGCACCCTTGAGATCCCCCAGGAAGTCCTTAAAATAATCCCCGAAAATATCGCCCGCCGCTACGGCCTGGTGGCCGTGGCAAAGACGGACAACAAGCTCAAGGTCGCCATGGAGGACCCGCTCAACATCGTGGTCCTCGACGACCTGAAGATGATGACCGGCTTCGACATCAAGCCCGTCTTCGGCGCGGAATCCGATATCAACGCCGCCATCGACAAGAATTACGGCACCAAGACCGCCAAGGAAGCCCTCGACGATATCCTGCTCAAGACCACGAACGGGACTACCGACGTGTCGCTGGTGGAAGAGGACGAGAACAAGGGCGGCGGCGACGACCTGATCTCGCTGGAAGCCACGGGCGAGGCAGCCCCCATAGTCAAGATGGTGAACCTTATCATCTCCAGCGCCATCAAGGCCCACGCCTCCGACATCCACATCGAGCCGACCTACAAGGAGACCAAGGTCCGCTTCCGCATAGACGGCGTGCTGCACGCGCAGCCTTCGCCGCCCAAGAAATTCCACAACGCCATCATCAGCCGCCTCAAGATCATGGCCACGCTGGACATCTCCGAGCGCCGCCTGCCGCAGGACGGCCGCACCAAGCTCAAGATCGAGGACCGGGAGATAGACCTGCGCGTCTCCATCCTGCCCTGCGGCCCGGGCGAAAAAGTAGTCATGCGTATCCTGGATTCCTCCGGCCTCAAGCTGCGCCTGGAGGACCTGGGCATGGAGCCCGAGAACCTGGCCATCTTCGCCAAGTGCATCAAGGCCCCGCACGGCATCAACCTCGTAACGGGCCCCACCGGCTCCGGCAAGTCCACCACTCTCTATTCCGCCCTGGCCACGCTCAACGAGCCCGACGTCAACATCGTCACCATAGAGGACCCCATCGAGTACCAGCTGGAAGGCATCAACCAGGTGATGGTCAACAACGACGTGGGCCTCACCTTCGCGGCCGGCCTGCGCTCTTTCCTGCGCCAGGACCCCGACGTCATCATGGTAGGCGAGATCCGCGACTTCGAGACCATGTCCACCGCCATCAACGCCGCCATGACCGGCCACCTGGTCTTCTCCACCCTGCACACCAACGACGCTCCCGGCGCCATCGCCCGCATCGGCATGATGGGCATAGAGCCGTTCCTGACCTCCTCCACGCTGCTGATGGTGGTGGCGCAGCGCCTGGTGCGCGGCATCTGCAAGAACTGCAAGGAAACTTACGAGGTGACCCCCGATTTGCTGGTCAGCCTGGGGGTGCCCAAGCCGCTCCTTGATAATAATATTAAAAATGGTAAAATTATCCTGTCGAGGGGCAGGGGCTGCGATATCTGCGCCAAGACCGGGTACAAGGGCCGCATGGGCATCCATGAGATCCTCGAAGTGAACGACGTCATCCGGGCGCTTATCATAGAGAAGGCCCACACCTCCAGGATCAAAGAGGCGGGGCGCAAGAACGGCATGATAACCCTGAGGGAATCGGCGCTGCGCAAGCTTTTTACGGGGGCGACCACGGTGGAAGAGGTCATCCGCGTCACCGGGTCCGACGTAGACTAGATTTTCAGCCTTTTTACAGGAGCACAAACCCATGGTAACAATGAGCGAGCTGTTTATAATGATGCACGAGAAGAACGCCTCGGACATCCACATCACCGCCGGCGCCACCCCGATGCTCCGCATAGACGGCGACCTGGTCCAGACCCCTTTCGAGAAGCTGACCCCCGAGATGTGCCAGACGCTCATCTTCTCCCTGATGACCGACGCGCAGCGCCAGCGCTTCGAGGCCACCAACGAACTCGACTTCGCCTTCGGCATCAAGGGCATGGGCCGCCTGCGCATGAACGCCTACCGCCAGCGCGGCGTGGTGGGCGCGGCCATCCGCTCCATCCCGAGCAAGTACAAGACTTTCGAAGAGCTGAACCTGCCCCCGGTGGTCTACGAGCTGATGAAGATGACCAAGGGCCTGCTGCTCATCACCGGCCCCACGGGCTCCGGCAAATCCACCACGCTGGCCTCGATGATAGACTACTTGAACGAGCACCGCAACTACCATATCATCACGGTCGAAGACCCTATCGAGTACGTGCACACGCACAAGAAGAGCATCGTCAACCAGCGCGAAGTGGGCGCCGACACCGAGACCTTCGGCGCGGCCCTGCGCCACGTGCTGCGGCAGGACCCCGACGTCATCCTCATCGGCGAGTTGCGCGACCTGGAGACCATCGGCGCCGCGCTCAACATCGCCGAAACCGGCCACCTGGTGTTCGCCACCCTGCACACCTCCGACGCTTCCCAGACCATCAACCGCATCATCGACGTGTTCCCGCCGCACCAGCAGGAGCAGATCCGCGTGCAGCTCTCCTTCGTGCTGCAGGGCGTGTTCGCGCAGCAGCTGCTGCCGATGGCCACCGGCACCGGCCGTACCCTCGCCTGCGAGGTGCTCATCGCCAACTCGGCCGTCCGCAACCTCATCCGCGAGCAGAAGATCGAGCAGATCCCGACCATCATCCAGACCGGCGGCAAGTTCGGCATGGTCACCATGAACCAGTCGCTCGTGGAGCTTTACAAGAAGCAGAAGATCAGCTACCAGGAAGCCGTGACCCGCTCCGCGGACCCCGAGGACCTGAAGAAGCTGCTGCAGAAATCCCTGTCGGTCACCAGTTGATAAATGGCCCAATTCGCCTATAAAGCCAAGGACCCCTCGGGCAAAGTGGTCGAGGGCAACGTAGAGGCCCCCGACGAAAAAGCCGCCATGGCCCGCCTGCGGGGCCAGCGCCTTTCGGTCACCGAGATCAAGGCCGGCGCGTCCGTCAAGGCCGGCAAGAAGGGCGGGAAGATAGACAACAAGGACGTCGTCATCTTCTCCCGCCAGCTTTCCACCCTCGTTTCTTCCGGCGTCCCGATAGTGCAGGGCCTTACCATCCTCAGCGAACAGGCCGAAGCCCCTAATTTCAGGCTCGTGCTCAATACCCTTAAGAGCGACATCGAGGCCGGCCTCTCCATAGCCGACGGGATGAAGAAGCACCCGAACGCCTTCACCGAATTGTACGTAGCCATGATCCGCGCCGGCGAGGTGGGCGGTATCCTCGACACCATTTTAGAGCGCCTTTCCGCCTACCTGGAGGCCAACGAGGCCCTGAAAGGCAAGGTCAAGAGCGCGCTGATGTACCCTACCGTCGTGTTCAGCGCGGCCGGCCTGATCACCATTTTCCTCATCGTTTTCGTCATCCCGATCTTCAAGGACATCTTCGCCGGCTTCGGCGCGGAACTGCCGTTCATCACGCAGATGCTCATCAACATCTCCGATTTCATGCGGCATTACATCCTTTACCTGATCCCGCCCCTGGGCCTGGCCGGCTGGCTGTTCAAGAAATGGATGAAGACCCCCAAGGGCGAGCGGAAGGTGGACGAGATTTCCCTGAAACTCCCGGTTTTCGGCATCCTGCTCAAGAAGGTGGCCGTGGCCAAGTTCAGCCGCACCCTCGGCACCCTCATCAAGTCCGGCGTGCCCATCCTGCAGGGCCTCGAGACCGTGGCGCAGACGGCGGGCAACAGGATCATCGAGGAAGCCATCAATAACAGCCAGAAATCCATCAAGGAAGGCGGGCGCATATCGGACCCGCTCAAGAAATCCGGCATCTTCCCGCCGATGGTCATCCAGATGATCAGCGTCGGCGAGGAGACCGGCAGCCTCGACAACATGCTCACCAAGATCGCCGACTTCTACGACACTGAGGTCGACACCGCCGTGAAAGGCCTCACCTCCATGCTCGAGCCCATCATCATGATCGTCCTGGGCGTGGTCATCGGCACCATCGTCATCGCCATGTTCATGCCCATGTTCGGCCTGGGCGAAATGGTCGGCTAAAAAGCAGCCTGGCAATGAAAAAGCCCGGGAGAACCCGGGCTTTTTTAATTTCCGCGCCTTAGAGCGCTTTTTCCTTCTTAAGCAGCTTCAGCTTCGTTCTCAGGCCCCCGGGGCCGGAGAACCCGCCCAGGGTACCGTCGGACTTTATCACGCGGTGGCAGGGGACGATCGGGGCGAAGGGGTTGCGGCCCAGGGCGGAGCCTACCGCGCGCACGGCGCCGGGCTTTCCTATCTTTTCCGCTATCCAGCCGTAACTGCGGGTCTGGCCCGCCGGGATGCTCATGCAGGCCTTCCACACGGCCTGCTGGAACGGCGTGTATTTCTTCATCTCTTTCAGGACTTCTTCTCTTTTCATGTTAACCCTCTAATTCGGCTTTGCCGCGCAGTTTGCGGTGGTAGGTGATGCCGAAGCGGTGGGCCTCGTCGCGCAGCGCCTGCAGCAGGCGCAGGCCGGGATGCGCCCGGTCCAGCAGCAGCGGTTTCGCGCGCAGGGGGGAATAGATCTCCTCCAGCCGCTTGGCCAGGCTTATCAGCGGGACCTTCACCTTCGCGGCGGCCAGCGCCTTCATGGCGGCCGCGAGCTGCCCCGGCCCGCCGTCTATCACCAGCAGGTCCGGCGGCTCTTCGCCCTTTTTCTTTATCTGGGCCAGCCGGCGGCCCACTATCTCCTCTATCATCGCGAAATCGTCGGAGCCGCCGGCCGCGTTCTCGAATTTAATGCGGTAATGCCGGTAATGAGCGGCGTGCTTCTCGCCGTTGACGAAGCAGACCGAAGAGCCCACCGCGTGCCGGCCGAACAGGCTGGAAGTGTCGAAGCACTCTATGTGCGCCGGCGGGCGGGCCAGGCCCAGGGCCTCTTTCAGCGCCGTCACCGCCCCCGTGCGCCCCACGGCCTTGTCCATGAAATCCGGCTCCAGCCGCCCCACCAGCACCCGCTCCTCCATGTGGTCGAAGGCGTTCAGGAAATCCCTGTAAGAGGCCGCCTCCTCGAAGGCGAGCGCCGCGGAGGCCCGCTCCATCTTCCGCGCGAACTCGCGGCGCAGCTTGCGGTAGTCGCCTTTCAGGAAGTCGGCCACCCGGCGGGCCAGCGCCTGGTAATCCTCCGCCGATATCTTCCCGGCGCAGGGGGCCGTGCACTGCCCGGTGTGGTAGTAGAGGCAGGCCTTGATCTTTTTCTCCTGCAGCGGCTCGGCCAGAGAGAACTTCCAGCGGCAGCGGCGCAGGTTTATGAACTTGATGCGCCAGAGGTGTCCCAGCAGCTTCTTGAGCGGCTCCACTTTGGGGAACGGGCCGAAGTATAGCCCGCCGTCGCGCAGCTTGCGCCTGGTGAAGAAGATCCGCGGGAAATCCTCTTTGGTTATCTCTATGTAGGGATAGGACTTGGAGTCCTTCCACATCTCGTTGAAGAAGGGCTGCAGTTTCTGGATGAGCTGGCGCTCGGTCAGCAGGGCCTCGCGCTCGCTGGCGCTGGCCACGTAGTCTATGCGGCGTATCAGCGCCACTAAATTGGGGATCTTGCGCCGGGTATCCGCGGGGCTTTTGCCGAAGTACTGCCCCACGCGGGCGCGCAGGTCCTTGGCCTTGCCCACGTAGAGCACCGTGCCCGCCGCGTCGCGCATCAGGTAGACGCCGGGCCCGCCGGGGAGGTGCGAAAGGTCCATCAGAATTTACCGCCCGTTACCAGCCTGCGCTCCTCTACTTTGAACAGCCTGAGGCCGGCGAAATAGACGGCTACCGCCGCGGGCACCGCCGCGGCCGTGACGGCTAGGGGGCCGGCCGGGGCCAGGGCCCGCGTGAGCCAATAGGCGGCGCCGGCGGCCGCCGCGGCGGAGGCCAGCGGGCCGGCCAGCGGCAGGTCCTCCAGCGGGCTGTAGCCGGAGCGGCGCCGGAGCTCGAGCATGAAAGCCAGGGCCGCCGCCCAGGAGCTCAGGGAGGTGGCGAGCATCAGCCCGCCCGCGCCCATGGAATCCATAAAGGCGTAGCAGAGCAGGGCGTTGAGGGCCAGCTGGCAGGAGATAATTATCAGCGGGGCGCCCTGCCTGCCCAGCGCGTAGAGGGAGGAGGCCGCCACTTTGTTGAAGCCGTAGGCCGGCAGGCCCAGGGCCAGCCAGGAAAGCGCCTGCGCCGTCACCAGGCTCTGCTCCGGGGTGAAGCGGCCGTGTTCGAAAAGGGCTCGGCAGACCGGCAGTGCCGTGACGGCTATGCCCGCCGCCGCCGGCAGCAGGATTAGCCAGGAAGCGGACATAGCGCCCGCCAGCTGCCGCCTGAACCCCGCCAGGTCCCCGGCCGCGCTGTGCCCGGCCAGCGCGGGCAGTGACACCGTAGCGGCGGCGGCCGCGAACAGCGAGACCGGGAACTGCACCAGCCGCGCCGAGTTGTAGATGGCGGTGACTGAGCCGGCCTCCAGGAAGCTGGCGAAAGCGGTGCTTATCAGCAGCGAGACCTGGTCCTGGGCCAGCGTCACGGCGGCGGGCGCGGCGGCCAGCAGGGCGGGCGCGGCCGAGAGGCCTTTGAAGGGGTTCGAGAACTTCAGGGCGTAGCCTTCCCTGAACAGCAGCGGCAGCAGCAGGCCGGCCTGCAGCAGGCCCGAAGCGGCCGCCGCGGCCGCCACCAGGATGATGCGCTCCCGGCCGTCCAGCCCAGGCAGGGCGCCGAAGCTGAAGGCCAGCAGCACCCCTATCACGGCCAGAGAAAAAGCCGCCGGGGCCAGGGCGGGCAGGAAGAAGCTGCGCGCGGAGTTCAGCGCCGCCGTGAACAGCGCGGAGAGGTTCACGAAGAGCAGGTGCGGCATCAGCACCGCCGCCAGCAGCGCGGTGAGGGCCAGCTGTTCCGGGTCTCCCTTGAAGCCCCGGGCGGCCAGCAGTACGAACTGCCGGCTGAAGAGTATCCCGGCGGCGGCCAGCAGGACCGAGAGCAGGAAGATCACGGTCCAAGCCGAGGAGAAGAACTCCCGGGCGGCCGGCGGCGGCTTGAGCTTCTCCCGCTCCAGCAGGGGGATGAAGACGGCGTTGAGGGCGCCTTCCCCGGCGGTGCGGCGGAAGACGTTGACCAGGCGGAAGGCCGCGTAATAGGCGTCGGCCAGGGCGCCGCCGCCGAACACGGCCACAAGCAGGGCGTCCCTGGCGTAGCCCAGTACCTTGGTGACCAGGGTGGCCGCCGTCAGGCCGGCCATCCCGCGGGTGAAGGCCGCTTCCCCCGCCGTATTTGCTTTTTCGGTCATAGAATGATAAACTAACTCCACTATGGCAAAACTCAAGACCGGCAGGCACACCAGCGCTATCAAAGCCTGGCGCAAATCAGAAAAACTGGCGTCCCGCAACAGGGGCGTAAAAACCAGGATACACGACACCACCAAGGAATTCGGCGCACTCGCCGCCAAGAAGGACTTGGAGAACGCCCAGAAGATGCTCCCCAAGGCTTACTCGCTGCTCGATAAAGCCGCGAAGACGGGGGCCATGCACTGGAAGACCGCGGCCCGCCGCAAGTCGCGTCTCGCCGCCCGCATCAAGACCGCGGCGCAGAATCCTTCGGTAAAATAACTTTACTCGAGAGAAAGAGCGGACCCCGGCGCAGTCAGCCGGGGTTTTGCTATTTGGTCCCTGTGATCTCGTAAACCAGCTGCCTGACCACCAGCCCCGGGTCGCGCCGGGAAGAGGACTTGAGCAGTTCCTCCGCTTCCAGGCAGCGCCGCAGGGAGCGCAGCAGTTTTTCCTCGCTGTAAGTGCCGGAGGTGCGCAGGGCCGCGTGGTACTGCCCCGGGGACATGCCCGCCTGGTAGGCCGCGTTGGGGCCTTCCCCGGCCGCGGACAGGCGCTGGGCCTTGAGCGCGCGCTCTAGCGAGCGGGCCACCTGGGCCAGCAGCGCCAGGGGCTCGGTGCCGGCTGAGAGCATCTTGACGGCTGCCTCCGAAGCCCTGCCCGGCTGGCGGGCGCAGACGGCGTTGGCCAGCTCGAATGGGTCCTGGGTCCTGGAGAAGCCGGCCAGCGCCAGCGCGTCTTCCGGAGTGAAAAGGCGGTTCTGGCCGTGCATGTAGATGGCGATCTTTTCCGCCTCCCCGTCCAGCGTCACGGAATCCGTGCCCAGCAGCTCCACCAGCAGCTCCAGGGCGCGGCCGTCGGTCCTTACCCCGCTCTTGAGCAGGGCCGAGTTGAGCCGCTCCACCGCTTCGCCCTCCGTCATGGGGGCGAAGTCCACCAGGGCGCAGTCGGGGCCCAGCGCGCCGGGGATCGGGTCCTGCTTCTCCCTGGGCCAGTCGGCCAGCAGCAGCAGGGTCGCGCTCGGGCAGGGATCCTCCAGGTAAGCCAGCAGGGCCTTCAGCGGCTCCTTCTTGAGCTTCTCCACGCGCTTGAGGGCTACGAAGCGCACCTCCGCCAGCATGGGCGCGGTGCGGGCCTCGTCCAGGGCCTGGGCCAGGTCGGCCGTCTCGGCGTCGCGCACGGAAAAATTAAAAGACTCCGGTTTGAAAACCGCCTCCAGTTTCCTGAGTGCGGCCTCCTTCAGCGCTGCCTCTTCGCCGCAGAGGTAGTAGACTGGGCGGGTCTTTTTCCTGGCCCATTCTTCGGCCAGCGTTTTCGGCGTGAGGGTTTGCATTTTTCAGGGGTTGGGGTTCACGGTGCCTTCGGGCTGCTTGTCCTGGTTGCCGGGCAGGCGCTTCTGGGACGTGCTAGAGACGGAGCCGAAGCCGGCTACGGTGCGCAGCACCACGTCCTTGGCGAGTATTTCCCAGAGGGCTTCCCGCGCCTGTTCCTCGGTCAGGCCGCCGGGCAGCGTGGCGGCGGAGTACAGCTTGGTGACCTGCAGGGCGGGTTCCTCCCAGAGGTAGCGGTTGACTTCCTTGTCCAGCAGCCGCACCGAGGCGATCACGTTCAGCTTATAGACCGTGGGCACCAGGTTCACGTCGTACTGTATGGGGGTCAGGATATAGTGGTTTATTTCGCCCACCAGCACGCCCTGGGCGGCGCTCTCGGGGGCTACGGTGTATTCCCCGTTCTTGAGCAGCTCGTCTATCACCTTGAGCGTGATCTTCTCTTCCAGCCCGAACTGCTGGGTCTTGTTGGCGAACGGTCGCACGGCCAGCTTCTTGATGTGCTGGGGCAGCTTCTGCTGCGCTGGCTTGTAGATTATGTCCGAAGAGGCGCCGCACCCCGCGAGCGCCGCCGCCGCCGCCAGAAATACCAGTTTTCTCATAATATCCCCCTGAGCCCCTATTTGACCACTATGCTCACCAGCCGGCCGGGCACGACTATGGTCTTAACGATGGTCTTGCCCGCCGTATGCGGCGCCGCGGCCTCCAGGGCCAGGCGCTTGATCTCGTCCTGCGGCGTGGTTTCCTTCACGCGCAGGCGCTCTTTTACCTTGCCGTTGACCTGCACCGGGATCTCCACGTCGCGCGAGGCGATGACGGACTTGTCGGCCTCGGGCCACGGGCGCGCCATCAGCGTGCCCTGCCCGCCGGCCAGTTCCCACATCTCGTCGGCTATATGCGGCGCGAAGGGGTGCAGCAGCGTTATGAAAGTCTCGTAGTCCTCCCGCGAGGTCTCTTTCTGTTCGGTGAGGCGGTTGAGGTAGATCATCAGCGCGGAGATGGCGGTGTTGAACTTCAGCGCCTCTATGTCCGCGCCCACTTTCTCTATCGTCTGGTGGCGCAGGATCAGGTCGGGCCCCCCGGCCTTGGCGTTCGTCAACGACCCGTGGCGTTCCAGGCCCCAGCTGTAAGCGCGCCGCAGGAAGCGGTAAACGCCCTCTATGCCGCGGATATTCCACGGCTTGGAGTCCTCCAGCGGGCCCATGAACATTTCGTAGAGGCGGAAGGCGTCGGCCCCGTAGCGCTCCAGCACTTCGTCGGGGTTTATCACGTTCTTCTTGGACTTGGACATCTTCTCGACCAGCGGCTTTATGGTCTCGCCGTCGGCGGTGGTCGCGGTCCCGTCCTCGGCTATCTCGAGCTCCTTGTAGCCCCGGTAGACGCCCTTGGAGTCGCGGTAGGAGTAGGCCAGTATCATGCCCTGGTGCACGAGCTTTTTGAAAGGCTCGTTGGTGGAGACGTGGCCCAGGTCGAAGAGCACCTTGTGCCAGAAGCGGGCGTAGAGCAGGTGCAGCACGGCGTGCTCGGTCCCGCCGATATAGAGGTCCACCGGCATCCAGGCCTTCTCCAGTTCTTTGTCCACGAACCGCCCGGAGTTCTTCGGGTCGATATAGCGCATGTAGTACCAGCAGGAGCCCGCCCACTGCGGCATGGTGTTGGTCTCGCGTTTGGCGGGCCCGCCGCATGCCGGGCACTTCGTGTTCACCCACGACTCTATCGCGGCGAGGGGGGATTCGCCGGTGCCGGTCGGTTCGTACTTCTCCACCTCGGGCAGCAGCACCGGCAGTTCGCTCTCCGGCACCGGCACGGTGCCGCACTTGGGGCAATGCACCAGCGGGAAGGGCTCTCCCCAGTAGCGCTGGCGGGCGAAGACCCAGTCGCGCAGCTTGAAATTCACCTTGGCGCGGCCTATCCCCTTCTCCTCCAGCCACGCGGTTATCTTCTTTTTGGCTTCGGGGGTGGGCAGGCCGTCTATGATGCCGGAATTTACAGAGGTGCCGTCGCCGCAGAAGGCGCCCTCGCCCTTCCAGTCCGCCGGGGGCTTGATGACCTCTATGATCTTCAGGCCGAACTTCACCGCGAACTCGTGGTCCCGGTCGTCGTGGGCCGGCACGGCCATGATGGCGCCGGTGCCGTAGGTGGTCAGCACGTAGTCGGCCGTCCAGATGGGGAGCTTCTCCCCGTTGACGGGGTTCACGGCGTAGGCGCCGGTGAACACGCCGGTCTTGTCCTTGGCCAGCTCGGTGCGCTCCAGGTCGCTCTTGTTGGCGGCGGCGGCCACGTAAGCCTGCACGGCGGCCTTCTGCTCCGGGGAGGCCAGCTTCAGCGTCAGCGGGTGCTCCGGGGCGAGCACCATATAGGTGGCGCCGTAAAGGGTGTCGGGGCGGGTGGTGAATACGGTCAGTTTCTCGCCGCCGGGCAGGGCGAAGTCCACTTCGGCCCCCTCGGAGCGGCCTATCCAGTTCTCCTGCATCAGGCGCGTTGAATGCGGCCAGTCGGTGTCGGCGAGGTCCTGGAGCAGGCGGTCGCCGTAGGCGGTGATCTTCAGCATCCACTGCTTGAGGCTCTTCTTCTCTATGGGCGTCTCGCAGCGGTCGCATTTGCCCTGGAACACTTCCTCGTTAGCCAGGCCGGTCTTGCACTTGGGGCACCAGTTGATGGGGCTGGTGGACTCGTAGGCCAGGCCCTTCTTGAAAAGCTGCAGGAAGATCCATTGCGTCCACTTGTAGTAGGCCGGGTCTATGGTCGTGATCTCCCGGTCCCAGTCGTAGCTGAAGCCCAGGGAATCTATCTGGCGCCTGAAGGTGGCGCAGTTCTTTTCGGTGGTGACGCGCGGGTGCACGCCGGTGGAGATGGCGTAGTTCTCGGCGGGCAGGCCGAAGGCGTCCCAGCCCATGGGG
>Ga0075012_10005386_pt1 | contig 11758 bp, 5 predicted proteins | sample All_14_2_FD_71474 | JGI IMG/M metagenome (GOLD analysis project Ga0075012, IMG submission 71474) | Freshwater microbial communities in response to fracking from Pennsylvania, USA - Allegheny Zone_MetaG_DW_15 | ecosystem: Environmental > Aquatic > Deep subsurface > Groundwater > Drilled...
CCCCCCGGCGACATCGCGATCGTCGTCGCCGGGGCGTTGGTGGCCGGCTTCGTCAACGGATTGAGCGGCACCGGCTACGCGCTGGTGGCGCTGGGTTTCTGGCTGCAGGCCATGTCGCCGCTCACGGCCGCGCCCCTCACCGCCCTGTGCGGCGTCGCCGGCCACGTCCAATCCCTTCCCCGCATCTGGAGCGGCGTGCGCTGGCAGCGCCTGTGGCCGATGCTGTCGGCCGGCATCGTCGGCGTCCCGCTGGGCACGCTCCTGCTCAATCATCTGGAACCGCGCCCCCTCAAGGCAGGAGTCGGCATCCTGCTGATTGTCTACAGCACGTGGATGGCCGTCGTCCGTCGACCGCCCATCGTCACCGGCGGTGGCCGGGCGGCGGACGCCGCGGTGGGCCTGATCGGTGGCGTGATGGGCGGGATGGCGAGCCTCAGCGGCCCGGCGCCGGCGATCTGGGCGCAGTTGCGCGGCTTCGGCAAGAACGAGCAGCGCGGCGTCAACCAGCCGTTCAACATGAGCGTGCTGTTCCTCGCCCTGGTGTCGGCGGGCGTCGCGGGATTCCTGGACCGGACGTTCCTGATCTGGGCGGCGATCACCGTGCCGACGACGCTGATCGGTGCCCGCATCGGCCTGGCGTTGTACGGCCGCATCAACGATGTCCAGTTCCGCTACATCCTGCTCGGCCTGCTCTGCCTCTCGGGACTGACGCTGATCGCGACCTCCCTGAGATAGAGGGAGCCTGGAGTCTTACGTTTCATATCGAAGCATAGCCGGCATTATTGATGTTGGCGGCCGTCGAGCGTGGCGCTCAAGCGGCCACGGTTCAGCGGCGGCCGCCGCAGCCGAAAGGCAGCTCTTTCGTCTCGATGCTTGTCATATTCGTCTCCATTCAGCGGCCCAGCAGGACCCGAAGGGCGTTCTCGCTGCCGCTCATATCGACGCGGCCGGGGTGCTTCTTTAGGAACAGAATACAATTATAGGTTGCTTGCCCATCCACCCCTTCCCCACCACTCTTCGGTGCGGCCATCACGAAAGAATGGCCGATAATCGACGAGCGCTATGGAACAGTTATGCACCGATGAATCCCCGAGTTTGAGTCTCGGTTCTTCAATCCACTGCGTCCGAGGTGTAGAGGCTAGACGTGACCCTCAAGACAATTGGCACTATTGCCCGCAAAGCGATTTTGGCCCTCGTTTGCCTTTTAGCCCGAGGTTTCGTCGCGCTCCTGGCAACCTGGTACATCTACTCGGCAGCAATCATCCTCTACAGGTGTTCCCGTCACTGGAGTGATCTTTGTCTCGTCGTTCCGTTCTTAGCGTTCTTGCTGCTCCCTCGGATTACCGACGAAGACGGTTACGACCCCAGTCTTGCCGAAGGATTTGATGCTCGTCTTCTTGAAGCGGGCTACGATCCTCGCCTTTTTACAATTCTGTCATTGGCATTGATCGTCACTATCCTCTGGACAGTTATCGCGCTGGTACGACGACGCAGAGCGTCCTAACGTTGGCTGGGAATAGATGCTGCCGGGCCATACACGCCGCTGCTGCCGATTTTATGGCCTTCTTCGATATAGTGTCTCGTTTGCGCAGAAAGCCCGTATTCGTCCGCAGGATCCGAATTGGAGGAACGTGCCTTCGCAAAATCTCCAGAGATCGTCAGGAGCTCATGCAGCGTCAGGCCTGCCTGCTGACCGATCAGGCCGACATTGATATTGGCGATGTTCCTGAAATGCCGAAGCTGGGTATATCCCGTGAAAAAGCTTCCTTTCCGCTGGTAGTCATAGGCACCAGCATGCCCGACAAGCGTGCCGAGACTTATCATCAGCTTTAGGTCGGCGGCCGGATCGGAATTGGAGCGCATAGAAGCGTATTGTTCTCCAATACGGCGGCCATCCGCAGCCACTCTGGCAAGATCGGTATTGGGAGACATCACATATCCAGTCGGCGAATTCTTGTCGGGTATTGCCGTGCCATCCGGCAAACGCACGACCTCACCGACAGTCTCTAGAGCCGCACGGAACTCCGGACTGCCCGGAGCCGGCTCCGTTGGCGGTGCAATCCCTCGGGGTGCCTTGGCTGGCCCTTGCGGCTGCACGATTTCCGTATTGCCGTTTGCTTCGACCGGCTCGCCGCCCGAGGTCCGGACGATGTTCGGATCGCCTTCGCCGCGTGGCAGCACGTCACCGACGAGGCGACGAATGTCCGCCATTGTCGGCGGCTTGCCTTCGACGGACTCGAACGCGCCTAGGAGCGTGTCGAGTTGCTGCCGTGCGGTCCGGGCCTCCTCGCCCTTGGGATCGAGGTTGGCGGTGCGCAGTCCTTCGTCCAGGAACAGGCGACCGAGACGGTGGCGCTCGAAGGCGGGATCGGATTTGCCTTCGGCGAGAGTCTGCTGGAGTTTGGTCAGGCGGTTGTAGTCGCTGTCGCCGAGCGACAGCCGGTGTTGAGTGAGATCGATGCTTGTGAAGCTTTCCGGCTCAAGCACGGCCTGGTCGTCGAGCTTCTCGTACAGGTCTCGATCGGTGACGACTCGGCCGCCGTTCATGGCCATCCGGTCGAGCGCTTCACTCTGCTCCGGGCTCAACCCGTCGCGCAGCGCCGTCGGCATCGCCATCAGCGGTGCCGCGGGATTCTCTCCGAGCCAGTCGAGCGCGCTTGCGGCCGCGCGGCCCCGCGCCGCCTGCCACGCCCGGTCGGCGCGCGCCTGTTCGATCTGCGCCATCCGGGCCACCTGCGCCCGCACCTCGGGCGAGGCGTCCGGGGGCGTCGCCTCGACGGCGCGCGCCTGGTAGTCGTCGGGGTCGGGGCGCCGTGTCGGATCGTCCGGCATGTCGGCCAGGCCGCCCACGACCTCCGTCACGCGACGCTCTTCGTGGGCCCGTTCGATCCTGCGCTCGACCGCGGCCTGCCGCTCCGGCTGGATCACGTCGCGTGCGTGGTCGTAGAGCGTCGCCGCGCCCTCGAGGTCCTGGCCGATCGCGGCCTCGACCGCGCCCGCATAGAGGTCGCTGAGGCCGGTGCGCACCGCCGCATCGGTCCGGCCCGCGTCCCAGCCCTTTCGTTCGCCCTGGTAGCGCAGCTCGCCCACCGTGGCGCGGCCCAGTGTGCGCAGATGGGCCGGGTCCTGCCAGGACAGCGTCGCGTCACGCACCAGGTCGGCGAGCCGCTCGGCCACGATGCGGTCGTCCAGCGCCGACGCAGCCTGCTCCGCGATCCGCCCCAGGTCGCCGCCGGCGCGGTCGAGACGCCGGTCGAGCACCGGTTCGAGCAGCGCCTTCTGGCGCGGGCCGATCGCCCGCGCCAGATAGCTGTCCTTCAGCGCGCCGAGAAGCCGGGTGGTCTCGGCGATCCCGGCCAGCGCCTCCTCGGGGTCCTTGCCCGCGAGACCCGTCGCCGGATCGGTCACCAGGCCGCGCACCTCGCCCGCGAACCGGGTGTCGAGCTGGCGCGCGAACATCTCGTCGGCCTGAAGCCCGAGCGTGCTGTCGTCCCCAAGCTCGTGGCGCGGCCATGGGTCCGCAGCAGGCGCTGCCAAGGGCAGCCCTTCTGATGCTTGCATGTTCGTCTCCGTTCGACGGCCCATCGGGGCCTGGAGGGCGCTGTCGCCGTGGCGTGCCGCATCGAAGAGGAAAGCGGCTCCGAGGCCCGGACAGCCCCGGTCAGCGTCTGCTCGTTGGTGCTGGTGATTTCGGCGCGCTGGCCACGGTCGATGCGACGGCGAGCCGTTACGCCACGAGGTCAGTCTTCCGGGTGATCGGTGCTCAATGGCCGCGACAAGGCATGCCGCAACAGCGGCGACGAGAACGAGGGATCGGCAGCGTCATCGCCAGGGGCATCGAATGTTCTCAAAGACATCTCTCCTGTGAGAAGCGAGCCCTCGAGTTACTGATGAGCCGGACTTGGAATTTGCAAGCGGATCGTTTGAAAAGAGACCGGGTGAGCCGATCCAGTGGGCCGTCGAGCGTGGCGCTCAACGCATACAGAACCGCGGCCCAGTCGAGCGCTCGGTAGGTCTCCATTCTCACGATCCGTGGCGGCATCGTCGCAATGATCGGACGGAGGCTCTCCCGGCGTGGTAGAGACGCTGTTGATCAGCGATTCGACGATGGCCCCCCGGGGCGCGGGCCCAGCGCCTACCCAGAGAGCGGTCGTTCAGCGTTCCCAGAAGCCGGACGGTCTCGGCAATCCCGGCCCGCGCGCCCTCGGGGGCCCGGCCCGCGAGACCCGTCACCGGATCGGTCCTCACGAGGCCCGCCCACCTCACCCGCGAACCGGGTGTCGAGCTGGCGCGCGAACATCTCGTCGGCCTGAAGCCCAAGTGCGCCGTCGTCCCCAAGCTCGTGGCGCGGCCATGGGTCCGCGGCACGCGCTGCCAAGGGCAGCTCTTTCGTCTCGATGCTTGCCATGTTCGTCTCGGTTGAGCGGCCCATCGGGCCTGAAAGGCGTTCTTGTCGTCACCCTATAGATCGGCCGGGCGTCCTGGCACGGAGGAGCATTGCCTGGCTCGCCGGCCGCAGCCTCCGCTGCTGCAGTTGCTCGTCCAACGTCAGATCTTTGCGAAGGCCGGCTTCTCGACACCGGTCATGGTGTTGTAGGCCTTGAGGATGGTCTCCTCCGGCGTCCGCGTGACACCGCTGTCGTGGTAGATCGCCTTCAGCCACATCGCCATTTTGGTGTGGGAGCCGTTCTCGATGAAGCGTTCCGACATGACCTTGCGCAGCATCTCCTCGCCCTTGGCGACATAGGCCGCGTCGGGCTTGCCACCGTCGACGAGATGACGGCAGGCCCATTGGCCGTACATCAGTTCCGTTCGAACAATCGCCGGTGCTGACGAAGGCTTGGTGGTGAGTCCAGCCTCCTGACAGAGCTTAAGGCCGACGTCATAGCGTCGCGCCGCGAGGTTGAGCGGCAGGGCGAGTTCGAGCCCCTCCCGCATCAGCAGCTTGGCCCCGTTTGGTTCGAGGCGGTCGAACTTGTCCCACTGCCGCCAGTCGGCTTCGCTCGCGCGGCCGAACTCGGCCACCGCCGGATCACCGTCGATCAGCCACTTGCACAGACCCAGCGTCTCCCACCATTGGTAGGCGCGGAAGGATTCGTCAGTATCCTTGCCCTCTGGTGGTGATGTTTGTACTTCCATCCAGGCGACGAGCGCCTGCGCCGTCGGCAGTACCCGGTCGCGCAGACCTAGCAAGTGAGCCCGGATCAGGTAACCTAGCGTACTTGCCATATAGCCTGCTCGATTGAACGGTCCGGTCTTTTCGGGCTCGAACTTCATCGCAATAGCCAGAAGGAAATCGAGGTAGAACTGGCGACTTTTCTCGGGCTCAAAGATTTTAGACATCTGGGCCTCCGCTGAGGGTCAACGACGGCGCGTACGTCGCCCACGATGTGTTCAATTACACCGTTGCGCGCGCTGCCAGTCCCAACTGTAACGATGGTCGGGTTACCTTCTTCCACATTCTCCAGCGCCATGCCGCCTCAGGCTTTGCGCCCGGTTTCCTTGGCTGCCTCGATACGGCCTATGTGTGCGTTCGGGCTTCCTTGAGTGAGTGTCGATCTGGGTTTGCCCTCCATCGGGACTGATCACCGATCCAAATCACTCCAGCCAGATCGGTCGTATGTCAGGCTTTTCAAAGTCCTCCAGCGGCATGAACTTATGTACGTGAGACTTGGGTCCTTCCCATGCCATGAGACGCAAAGGGCGGAAGTAGCCAAGATATTTTTTGTCATCACGAGCGAATTCGATCGCTTTGTCGAGCGACTTGAAAATCTTTTGAAACGCATCAGCCGCCGTCTTCGCCGACCGATCGATGGCTTCCGTCCGATCACCCAACTCAAACTCATCCCAGAAGCCTTCAGTTATTTGAATTTTCTGAAGTAGCCGCCGACATTCCGCCAATTGGTCGACAAGTGCATCATACTGCTCGCCGGGCACGGTGCGCCTGTAAAGACGGTCAGTGACAAGATCGAGTGCACCGCTGATCGACTCCGATTTGTGACGCTCGATTAGAGCAAAGAATGCAGCAACTTCCGCCGGCGTACCCATATGCTGGCGAATCATGCCACCGGAGATTCCAACATCACTCATCGGCTAATCCTTCCTTATAAATTCGATATGTTCGCGCCTGATAAGGCCATTCGACCGCTCGACAATTCGCCTGGTTACTTTTTCCAATTGCTGCGTAGATACCTGCTGGCCCCGAACGTCGATCGCAATGTGCTGCTGCATGCCCGGCGGCAGGTGCTGCGCCCGCTCCAATACCTGTCGAGTGACTTTGTATATCAAGCCATCCGCGTTGGTATTGATATTGTGGTTTTTTATCTCGAACGACGCACTACGCCTATCGGCCGATACCCCATCAGGACGGACCGAACCAGCCGTCCCCCAACTTACCTCCTTGCCGTTCTTGAAAGAGACTTGCGGAACATAGTCCGGCCGTCCTGTTCCACAGTCGAGCTCGCTCTGCCGCGAACTAGGACGCTCCCCCGGCGGAAACAGCGGCACCGGAGGTCCGGAGGGCGGTGGCTTGTCGCCCTCGACCCGCCCCGGCGGACCGTTGTCGTCGTGGCCCGGGTCCGTGCCGGGCGGACGGGCCATTTCACTGCCGCCCAGAACGCCGGCGGTGCTCTGGCGAGCGATCGTGTCACCTATCGCCTTTCCGATAATCGCAGCGCCGATCGCCGCGAACTCCAGCAGGAAGGGGACGGCCAACGCGGGCGCAACGACGTTCTGCATCGTTGGAACGGGACCATCCCTATCCCAGATGTCGGTCTGCGGCGGTCCATCCATCGGCTCGACGGTGCGCGTCGTGCGCTCACCGTCGAACGTCGTGGTGATCGTGCCCAGCGCGTTGCCGTCGGGGTCGCGTACGGTATCGACCTGCGACCAGTGGCCTTCGGCGGGATAGGACCGCCGGCTTTCCAGACGATGGCCATCGGCGAAGGTGGCATCGGTCGAGACCATGCGGTCCTGCTCGTCGTAGGCTTCCGTGACGTCGGCCTCGCCACGCTCGGTATCGACGCCACGGCGCGTGATCAGCCTGGTGCCGTCATCGAACCGCGTGACCTCGGGCGCTGGGGGCGTCGGGGGTGTTGCTTCTATCCGGTTGGCGCTTGTCGATTCTCCCGCCACCCCTTCGTTGCCGGGTGGGGGGTTCGATGCGGTATCGATGGCCTCGCGCGGCGGCGCCTCAGCCAGATCGTCTTCCGCGCGCGGCAGCATGGTGGTCACCACGTCGACGACGAGGCCGCGAATGTCGTCCATCGTCGGCGGCTTGCCCTCAACAGCCTCGAATGCGCCCAAGAGCGTGTCGAGTTGCTGCCGCGCGTTCCGGGCCTCCTCGCCGTCGGGATCGAGGTTGGCGGTGCGCAGTCCTTCGTCCAGGAACAGGCGACCGAGACGGTGGCGCTCGAAGGCCGGATCGGATTTGCCGTCGGCGTGAGTCTGCTGGAGTTTGGTCAGGCGATCGTAGTCGCCGTCGCCGAGCGACAGCCGGTGTTGCGTCAGGTCGAGGCCGACAAAGCTTTGCGGCTCGTGCACGGCCTGGTCGTCGAGCCTGTCGTAAAGGTCGCGGTCCGTGACGACGCGGCCGCCATTCATCGCCGTTCGGTCGAGCGCCTCTGTCTGTTCCGGGCTCAACCCATCACGCAACGCTGTCGGCATCGCCATCAGAGGCGCTGCGGGATTCTCTCCGAGCCAGTCGAGCGCGCTTGCGGCGGCGCGCCCCCGCGCCGCCTGCCACGCCCGGTCGGCACGCGCCTGTTCGATCTGCGCCATCCGGGTCACCTGCGCCCGCACCTCGGGCGAGGCGTCCGGGGGCGTCGCCTCGGAGGCGCGCGCCTGGTAGTCGTCGAGGTCGGGGCGCCGCGTCGGATTGTCCGGCATGTCGGCCAGGCCGCCGACGATCTCCGTCACGCGCCGCTCCTCGCGCGCCCGCTCGATCCTGCGCTCGACCGCGGCCTGCCGCCCCGGCTGGATCACGTCGCGCGCGTGCTCATAGAGCGTCGCGGCGCGCTCCGGATCCTGGCCGATCGCGGCCTCGACCGCGCCGGCATAGAGATCGCTCAGGCCGGTGCGCACCGCCGCATCGGTCCGGCCCGCGTCCCAGCCCTTTCGTTCGCCCTGGTAGCGCAGCTCGCCCACCGTGGTGCGGCCCAGCGTGCGCAGATGGGCCGGGTCCTGCCAGGACAGCGCCGCGTCACGCGCCAGGTCGGCGAGGCGCTCGGCAACGATGCGGTCGTCCAGCACCGACGTCGCCTGCTCCGCGATGCGACCCAGGTCGCCGCCGGCGCGGTCGAGACGCCAGTCGATCACCGGTTCGAGCAGGGCCTTCTGGCGCGGACGGTCGACCTGGAGTTCTAGCGGGTTGTCATACTCAAGGTCGCGTGTGCGCGATCAATGCCGCGCCATCTCCAGTCGTAGCGTGCGAGATCTGGAGAAATCCGCCCACCGCGATCCTTCCAGTTAGAGGAACCGAGTAGGCTCACTTTAGCGGTGTCGAGGAAGCCAGCGAAGTCACTCCCTAAACTCTTCCCAACGTCAGATCTTTGCGAAGGCGGGCTTTTCGACGCCGGTCATGGTGTCGTAGGCCTTGAGGATCGTCTCCTCCGGCGTCCGCGTGACGCCGCTGTCGTGGTAGATCGCCTTCAGCCACATCGCCAGCGGGATTCGGGACCCGTTCGGGATGAAACGCTCTTTCGTCGTCTTGCGCAGCATCTCCTCGCCCTTGGCGACATAGGCCGCGTCGGGCTTGCCACCGTCGGCAAGATGACGACAGGCCCATTGCCCGTACATCAGTTCCGCCCGCGAGATGGCCGGCGCCGACGAGGCCTTGGAGGTGAGTCCCGCCTCCTGACAGAGCTTCAGGCCGACGTCATGGCGTCGCGCCGCCAAGTTGAGCGGCAACGCTTCTTCGAGCACCTCCCGCATCAGCAGCTTCCTCCCGTTAGGCAGGAGGCGGTCGAACTTGTCCCACTGCCGCCAGACGGCTTCGCTCGAGCGCCCGAACTCGGCTACCGCCGGATCACCGTCGATCAGCCACTTGCACACCCCCAATGTCTCCCACCATTGGTAAGCACGGAAAGATTCGCGGCTATCCTTGCCCTCTGGGGGAGCGGCTTGTCCTTCCATCCAGGCGACGAGCGCCTGCGCGTTCGGCAGCACCCGATCGCGCAAGCCCAACAAGTAGCCCTGGATCACTTCACCCAAGCTGCACGCCATGTAGTGCGAGCGATTGGATGGACCAGTCTTTTCCGGTGCGAACTTCATTATGCGTGGCAAATACACGTCTAAGTAGAACTGGCGATCTTTTTCGAAATCGAATGTCCTTGACATCACGGCCTCCGTCTCGGATGGACGACAACTCGCTCGTCCCCGACAATTCGTTCAATCACACCGTTGCGTGCGTTGCCAGTACCCACCGTGACGATTGTCAGGTTCCCGTTTCTACAATTCTCCTCCGCCGTGGCGCCGGCCTCTGGCGACACGCGTCCGCTCTTCATCGCCGCGTCGATGCTGAGTTCGATGCGTCTCAGGGTATTTTGGAGTGACCCTTCTGTCTGATGTGCCGCCTGCTCGGACTGATCGACGTATCAGCCCCGCGCAATTTGGAATCCAAGACGGTGATCTTGCCGTTGGGGTCGACCGAGATCACATCCGGCCCGTGCTCGCCCGCCTTGCGGCCGAAGTCGATAATCGTGTGGTCCGGGAATTGCCGCGCGAATTCGTTGACCAGACCGAACTCTCCTTCTAATCCCTTGCGATGGTTCGGGTGGTTAGGCTGGTAGTCTCGCCCTGCCGCCGGTTCGCCGACGCGAGGATCGAGCCGGACGCCGATAGCCGTGTCTGTGCCGTCGGCGGCCTTGTATTTGTCCTTGTCGGCCCAGGACTTCCTCTCGACCAGCCACTTAATAATGTGCTCGAATTCCCCGAAGTCGGGCTTTTCGGGCGGCGAGCTGTTCGAGCTGGCTGCCGTGGGATTTCCGGTGCCATCGCGTCGCCCCTGTTTGACCAGCGGCCGGCTCGAATAGATCGGCACGACGTCGAAGCGGGTCTCGGCCTCCGCCAGCACGCGGTCGGCGGCCTCCGGCCCGATCGCCCTCTCGAGAGCCGTGGCGTCGACCGTCAGTATCCGCGGGCGATCCGAGGTGGCGCCATTCTGGATGTGCACTGCCACGGGCGTGCGGTCCCACAGGCTGCCGCCGAGGACGCTCTTCTCGATGACGCCGCTGGAATCTCCCGGCGGTTGGCGCAGACGCACGCCGTCGCCCAGGTCGATCGTGGTGCCCTGGCTGTTCGCCGGTGTGAGGAGTACCGCAGCGCCTGCCGCGACTCCGGCCGCGGCTCCGGTCACTGCAGCACCAGCCAGGCCGAGAGCTCTCGCTCCCAGTGCCAGCATGTCGCCGGCGATGGCCTTGGCGGTAGCGGTCAGCGAGTCGGCCGCCAGCGATCCCGCGGAGCCGAGACCTCCAAGAGCGCCAACGCCGGCGTTCGCCAGGTGCACGTTGCCGGACGGCGGCTCCGCTTCCCAACTCGCCGTCTGCGCCGGACCATCGGTCGGCTCCCATGTCTGCGTGACGCGCGTGCCATCGAAGGTGGTCGTTTGCGTGCCGACGACGGTGCCTTGCGGATCGCGGATCGTGTCGATTTGCGACCAGATCCCGCCGTTGGAGTTGGTTCGCCGGCTCTCGACCCGGTGCCCGTCGGGCAGGACCATCTCCGACGACGCGCCCGACCGGTCGCGATCGATGTGGATGGTGGCCTCGGCCGGGCCATCCGGCGTGGGGATCTTGCCGGCGGTGACTTCCGCGCTGCCGTCGTCGTTGTGGACGACGCGGGGCTCTGTCCCATCGAACGCGCCTTTCGCCGTATATTCAGGAGTGCGCGGAACCGGCTTGGTTGGCGGCGCAACCTGCCGGGACGAGTCGATTGGCTGTTGCAGCGGCGCAATCTCCATATTGCCGCTCGCTTCGACTGGCCCGCCGCCCGACGTCCGCACGGTATTCGGATCGCCTTCCACGCGCGGCAGCACATCGCCGACGAGGCCGCGAATGTCGGCCATCGTCGGCGGCTTGCCCTCGACAGGCTCGAACGAGCGTAAGAGCCTGTCGAGTTGCTGCCGTGCGGTCCGGGCCTCCTCGCCGTCGGGATCGACGTTGGCAGCGCGCAATCCCTCGTCGAGGAACAGGCGGCCGAGACGGTGGCGCTCGAAGGCGGGATCGGTTTTGCCTTCGGCGAGAGCCTGCTGGAGTTTGGTCAGGCGGTTGTAGTCGCTGTTGCCGAGCGACAGCCGGTATTGCGTGAGGTCAACGCCGACAAAGCTTTCGGGGTCGCGCACCGCCTGGTCGTCGAGCCTGTCGTAAAGGTCGCGATCGGTGACGACGCGGCCGCCGTTGGTGGCTGCGGCCTCCAGTCGGTCCGTCTGCTCCGGGCTCAACCCGTCGCGCAGCGCCGTCGGCATCGCCATCAAAGGCGCCGCGGGATTCTCTTTTAGCCAGTCGAGCGCGCCCGTGGCCGCGCGCCCCCGCGCCGCCTGCCAAGCCCGGTCGGCACGTGCCTGTTCGATCTGCGCCATCCGGATCACCTGCGCCCGCACCTCGGACGAGGCGTCCGGCGGTGTCGCCTCGGCGGCGCGCGTCTGGTAGTCGTCGAGGTCGGGGCGCCGCGTCGGATCGTCCGGCATGTCGGCCAGGCCGCCGACGATCTCCGTCACGCGACGCTCCTCGCGCGCCCGCTCGATCCTGCGCTCGACCGCGGA
>Ga0075012_10005387_pt1 | contig 11756 bp, 8 predicted proteins | sample All_14_2_FD_71474 | JGI IMG/M metagenome (GOLD analysis project Ga0075012, IMG submission 71474) | Freshwater microbial communities in response to fracking from Pennsylvania, USA - Allegheny Zone_MetaG_DW_15 | ecosystem: Environmental > Aquatic > Deep subsurface > Groundwater > Drilled...
ACCGCACCCCTTCCATGCCCTGGACGTGCAGGTCGCCGAAGAAGGAATCGTTCCAGCCGGAAAAGGCGAAGATCGACATGGGAGCCGGCACGCCGACGTTGACGCCGATCATGCCGCAGTTGACCTTCCGGGAAAATTCCCGGGCGGCGCCCCCGCTGCCGGTGAAAATGACCGCTCCGTTGCCATAGGCGCTGCGATTGATCCAATCGATGGCCTGATCGAGCGATTCCGGCCGGCTCAGGGCCAGGACGGGGCCGAACAACTCCGAACGGGCGACGTTCATTTCCGTTTCCACGTGGTCCAGCAACGTCGGCCCGACGAAGAATCCCCCGGCGGGAACGGAGCGGCGTCCATCGCGCACCAGATCGGCCCCTTCGCCGACGGCGCGCTCGATCTCGGCGGCGAGGCGGTCCCGCGCGCCGGCGTCGATCACCGGACCCATGTCGCTTTCGTCATGGCGGTCCGTGGGAAGAATCTTCATCGAGTCGATCGCCGCGCCAATTTCCCGGCGCAACGCCTCCCCCGCCGAGCCGACGCCCATGACGATGGAACCCGCCATGCAGCGCTGGCCGGCGCATCCGTAAGCGGCTCCCATGATCGCCCGCAGGGTGGAATCCGGATCGGCATCGGGCAGGACCAGCAGGACGTTTTTGGCCCCGCCGGCCGCCTGCACCCGCTTCCCGTGCGCGGTGCCGAGGGTGTAAACGTGCCGGGCCACGGCGGAGGAACCGACAAAGCTGAGGCTGGAAATGCCCGGATGCGTGCAGAGGGCGTCCACCACGGCGCGCCCGCCGTGGACGAGATTCAGAACGCCGGGAGGCAGGCCCGCCTCGGCAAATAGTTCGGCCAGCCGGATCGCCGTCAGGGGAACTTTTTCGCTGGGCTTGAGGACGAAGCAATTGCCGCAGGCAATGGCGACCGGGAACATCCACATCGGCACCATCGCGGGAAAGTTAAAGGGCGTAATTCCCGCGCAGACCCCGAGCGGCTCGAGGCTCGTCACCCCGTCGATTCCTCCGCCCACCTGAGGCAGATTTTCGCCCTTCAGGAGATGGGGAATGCCGCAGGCGAATTCCACCACCTCGATCCCCCGCCGCACATCCCCCTGCGCTTCGGGCAACGTCTTGCCATTTTCCCGGACCACGAGGCGGGCCAGCGCATCGAAATTCTCTTCCAGCAGGGCCTTGTAGCGAAAAAGCACGGCGGATCGCCGGGGGGCGGGCGTATCCCGCCAGGCGGGCCAGGCGTCCTGGGCGGAGCGGACCGCCCGATCGACATCGGCTGCTTCCGACAGCGGGGTGCGGGCGATGATCTCGCCGGAGGATGGGTTATGGACGGGGACGGATTCAGCGGACGTGGAGGGACACGAAGCGCCCCCGATCAGGTTTTCAATGAGTTTCATGGGTTCCTTTTATCCGGATGTTCCGGGTGTGTTCGTTTGCGGTGATCGGCGCCGATGCCAAATCGCTGGCCGGTTCGCCGTTGAAGGTGAGATTTTCGAAGGTCACGTTCTCGACGAGATGATCCGGGCTGTGCCCGGTCACCAGAATGGGAGGCCGGCCGGCGCCGCCGTAGGCGATGTCCTTGAAAACCACCCCGTCGATCCGGCCCCGTTCCCCGTCCGTGCCCCACCGGTCCTCGCCGATCCACAGATTCACGAGCCGGGTGCGGGCATGCTCGATGCGGATGTTCTCAAACCGGATGTTGCGGATCGTGCCGGAATCCGACACCAGAATGGCCAGAGCCGCACATTCCGGATTGACGGAAAAATCGCGGATGATGTCGCAATTCTCGAAGGTCACGTCGCGGATGCCGGCGCGGGTTTCCGAAGTGATGCCCAACCCGCGGGCGCGCTCGTTCCAGATGATGCAATTGCGCACCCGGATTCGTTGGGACTCGGGTTCCGGCGGCGGGGCGACGGTTTTGACGCAGATCGGGTCATCGTTGTTGCGCAGGAAACAGTTTTCCACCAGAACATCCCGGCTGTTGGAAATATCGATGCCGTCGCTGTTTTCGCGCGCGCAGATCTGTTTGAGGTTGCGCACGGTGACGTCCTCGCTCGAAAACATCCCCACCACCCAGCCCGGCGCGTCCAGAATGAGAAGATCCTCCACTCGGATGCGGGAGGAGTGTGCGAGGCGAATGCCGAGCCGCGAGTGCCAGGGCAGGGCGCTCAGATCGAGCACTCCACGCCCGCGGATGACCACGTCGCTGACCCCCTCCATGATCAGCAGATCCCGATAAACCTTGTTGCCGAGCCAGTTGCTCTCGACCAGCGGTTTCTCGTCCTTTTCGATGATCCCCCGCACCACGGCTCCGCCGGCCAGATACACCGTGGTTCCGGAGGGAATGACCGTGGACCCGATCTCGTGGACCCCCGGCCCGAAATACCTGACCCGGGGATCGTCCGGATTCGGGACATCGGTTTCGGGGGCGTTGGTGAACAGGTGCAGCGCCCGCTCGAAACGGCCGTTGAGTTCCAGCGTCACGTGGCGCGGCCGGTCGAGCGTGAAGCTCACGGTATTGCCCTGGATTCGCGGCGTCAATTGATGCGAGCGAGGCAGCAGCGCGGCCTCCCGGGCCGTGATCACCACTTCCACCGGACCGCTGAAATCAAACTGGGCGAAGGAAGCCGGCCCGCCGTTGAGCACCGGGGCCTGATACACGAGCACCGGCTGTCCGTTGGCCGTGATCGTGTAATCGTCCGATTCCGGCAGCCCGGGCAGGGCGGGAAAGGTGATGACGTGGGAGGACGCGGCGCTCTCCGCCCCGGCGGCGGGAAAGGTGGCCAGCACCGTCAGCAAAACCGGCAACGTTTGGAGACGACCCATGGGATTCATTGTTCTATCAGCCTCCCGGGCGGGAAAACATCAGAATTGTCCGGCCCGTTCCTCGTAATGGGTCGGCTTGTGATGAAGGGGAAGGCCGCGCTTCAGCCAGTCGGCGTTCCAGCGGATCATGGATTCCAGATCCACCACGGGATCGCCGAACAGACGCTGCGCCTCCGAGCAGTCGTTGTGCCAGGCGGTCGATTCCTCCGAGCCGGAAAAGACCGGCGCCCGGCCGAAAATTTCGCCGAAACGCAAGGCGGCCCGGCGAACGTTCGTGGTCTGCGGCGCGCCGATATTGATGGCCGTGGCCGGAGTTTTTCCCTGGGCCAGGCAGCGCAGGATATGGGAAATGGCATCGCCCTGCCAGATGCAGTTGGCCACGCCGGTGCGGATGTCGATGGGAACACCGTCCCGCACCCGTAGCGCGATATCCAGGAGCACGCCATAACGGCAATCAATGGCGTAATTCAATCGCGCGATGCGGCCGGGGCTGCCGGTCTTTTCCGAAAAATACTGAAACACCCGTTCGCGGGCCACGCAGGAATTCGCGTATTCGCCCAGCGGCGTCGGCGGCGTGTCCTCCGGCGTCGCCCCCGGACCGTCCACCGGGGAGAAGGGATAGACGCAGAGCGTGGAAAAGGCCACGAAGCGGGTGCGGTCGAAACCCTCGCCGACATACGCGGGCACCACCGCATTCATCGCCCAGGTAAAGGGTTCGCCGCCCGTGGTTCCGAATTTTTTCCCCGCCATGAACACGCAGTTTTCGACGCGCGGCAGCTTCGCCACCGCCTCCCGGTCGAGCAGGTCGCAGGCAATCGTTTCCACTCCGGCCCGCTCCAGGCGGCGCTTCACGTCGGGATCCGAAAAACGGGCCACCCCGATCACGCGTTTCCCGGGCGCCGCCCGCTTCGCCATCATGGCCAGCGTCGGCCCCACCTTTCCGGCCACCCCCAGGATGGCGATGTCGCCGTCCAGGCGGGCAAAATCCTCCACCAGCCCGCGCGGGGGAAGGGAGAGGAATTCCTCCAGATGATCTTCGTCCCGGAAACTTTCCGGAAACGGGCTGTCTTCGAGCGTAACGAGGGGAGATTTCATAAAACAAGTCAGCTATTTAACCAAGTATTCAGATTTTCCCGGACGAACTCGTCGTCCGTCAGGTGCGGATAAGCCGCGCACACCCGGGTGATCTCCTCCGCCTGGCCGGGAGACAGCACCTCGTCGCGCTTCAGCGTCCAGATGCCTTCCAGCAATCCCTGGCGGTGCAGGATTTCGTTCACGCCCGGAATGCTGCCGGCAAATCCGTGGCCCGGATCGAACAGGGCGGCATTGGCATCCGTGATCTGCGCGGAAAGCGTGAGCAGTTCCGGCGAAATCGGTTCCCCGCCGTCCGCGAGGCGGAGCAGCTGGGCGTGCAGTTCCACCGCCCGCTTCGTCCAGCAGGCCCATTGGCCCAGGAGGCCGCCGCGGATGCGCACCGTCCGTTCCGCGCCCTTCGCGCCGAAACGATAGGGCGTGAGGAAATCGTAGACGATGCTGTCGTCGTTACCCGTGTAAAGCGTGATGGCGTCATCCCGGCCGGAATCCGCCAGCGCGCGGGCCACGTCCACGGTGCCGTATCGGTCGAAGGGCGCGATCTTGATGCCGACCACGTTTTCGATTTCCACGAGTTCGCGCCAAAAGGAATAAGGCAGGGGAATGCCGCCCACGCCGGTGAGCAGATAAAAGCCGAACGTCGGCATGACCGCGGCGATCTGGCGCAGGTGATGGATCATTTCCTGTTCCAGCGCGCCCTTGAAGGCGGCCATCGAAACAATCGCGAAATGGTAACCCAAATCGCGGGCCACTTCCGCCTGCCGGACGGCGCTGGCGGTGAGGCCGTTGATTCCCGCCACCTTCGCGATCGGGCGGCCCGCTTTTTTCGACCACGCATCGATCTCCTCCGAGCAGAGCCGGAGGACCGGTTCAAAAAGATCGACGCCCGGCGTGCGGATTTCGAATTGAGTGAAGTGCATGCCGACCGCGATCCCGCCGACGCCCGCATCGATGTAATACCGCATCAGCGCCCGCTGGCGGCGCTCGTCGAGCTGGCGGCGGGAATTCAGCGCCAGCGGGGTGGCCGGAATCACCGTGCCGCGAAGGATCAGGTCAAGGATGGGTGGAGGAAGATCGCTGCGTTTCATGGATGGGTGGAATGAACCCACTTTACTTCGCCGCCGTCCCTTCACAACGGACGGTTTACTTTTCACGATAAGTAACTGCGAAGGCTCTCGCGGAGGGCGCGGCCCTTATTTTCGCCGAACGCTGGGACCATTCACCCACCGGCCTTCGATCAGGATCAGCCGCGGATCGGAGGGAATGCCGTATTGGTTGAACGCGATCTTCGACGCGACGAGTTCCACGGTGGCCGCGCCGATGTGATCGAAACGGTCATCGATACCCGCAACCCGCGAACCCGGCGGGCGGATGACGCAGGCCAGCCCGATGTCCCGCGGGATGCGCAGCTTGAGGGCGTCGAGCCATTTCCGTTCGTGTCCATACAATGTCAGGAGGACGTCCGGCCGCCAGCGGTCCCGCCAGCGGCGGAACGCGGGAAAGGAGTTTTCCTCCTCCGACCCGACAAACAGCGGAATCCGCCGCTCGCGGGGCAGCCGGTGCTGGCAGAGCAGGAAGCCGTCCAGCCAGCGGGTGCCGCGGCCATTCGCATAAAAGGAGGGAATGCTCATGCCGATGCGCGCGTAACCGAGGCCGGAAAGTTTTTGGAAGGCGAGCACGACGTTCTGGTCGTGATCGTGCGCCACGCGGTCAAATTGCTGCTGTTCCCAGGCGTAGCCGGTGCCCACGCAGGCATACCGCTTCCAGGTCATCGCCAGCTTGCGGTTGCCGAGGTAGGGCGGAGCGAGCACCACCGCCCGGATGCCCCGGGCGTAGAGGATGCGGTCCACCTGGGCGGCACTCATGCCGGGCTCGCTCAGGAAAAAGGACTCCAGCCGGAACCCCAGCTCCGCACAGCGCCGTTCCACGCCCCGGTGATAGACTTGATAGGAAGGATGCCGCAGCCATTCCTTCTCCCCGAACACATCCACCACCAGGGCGATCACCCCCTGTTCCCGGGCTTTCCGGCCGGAACGGACCTGGGCCATCCAGGCGCTGACGTAGGGATTCGCGCGATAGCCCATTCGTTTCGCCACGGCCCGCACGCGCCGGCGCAGAGCCTCCGAGATCGAGGCATCACCCCGCAGAGCCAGCGACACGGCCACCTGGCTGATTCCCATCTCTCGGGCAATGTCGCGCTGGTTGGGCATGGTTTCTGACTATGCCGGGATGGCTCGCGAAACACGCGAAAAAGCGTCGGGAGTGATCCTGAATGGAATGACCGGAAACAGAAATTGATGCTTCCGGGGTTTTCTGAAACCTTCCGTTCATGTCATCCGCTGTGGAAACTCCCCCTCGCCCAAAGCCCGCCTACCTTTCTTCATTTTTCCGACGGTTTGTCTTCGCGACCTTCCTGATCTTCTCCGCGGTGGCCCCCCTTTCCGCCCAGAGCGCCTCTTCCCCGGCTACCGCGGCGGCGGAAGGCGCGGCCACCGAGACCCAGACCCTCACCCTTCCCGGCGTTTCCCTGGCCGAGCGCTTTAATCAGGGCGGGTCGATCATGTATTTCCTGCTCGCGCTGTCCTTCGTCACGGTGACCTTCACCGTCGAACGCCTCGTTCAGCTCCGCCGGAAAACGGTGAATCCACCCGGCCTGGCCGACAAGGCCCGGGAAGCCTGGAAAAGCGGCGACATGCAGAAAGTCATCCAGACCGCCGAAGCCCAGCCCAGCGTGCTGGCTTCGACCATTGCCCTCCTGGCGCGGCATCCCCATCTTTCCGTCAATGAGGCCTCCGTCATGGCGGGCGACGACGTGTCCCGCGCGATGCGCCGCCATCTCCAACGGGCGTATCCCTTGGCCATCGTGGCCACGCTTTCGCCGCTGCTGGGATTGCTGGGGACGATTATCGGAATGATCGAGGCCTTCGAGGTGGTGGCCATCGCGGGCTCGCTGGGCGACGCCTCCCTGCTGGCGGGGGCCATTTCCCTGGCGCTCATCACCACCGCCTTCGGATTGATCGTGGCCATTCCCTCCCTGGGATTATACCATCATTTCCGCGGGAAAACCCACGAGCTGTCCCTGGAAGTGGAAGAGGAACTCGAGGAACTGCTGAGCGAATGGTTCCGGGCGCCCTCGCCCGGCGGCCCGGAAGCCCGCGGTTGAACCTCACCCCACCGGAAATTCCCTCATGAGAACCAACCTGCAGGACGAGGAAAACATTGAAGTGGCGATGGCCCCGCTGATCGACTGCGTGTTCCTCCTGCTGATCTTTTTCCTGGTCTCGACCACCCTGAAAAAGATCGACGAGGAACTGCCGCTGACCCTGCCCGGCGCGGAAACCTCCATCGAGGTGCAGCAGCCCGGGGACTACCTGGTCGTTTCCGTGGACCGGGAGGGAAACTTTTACCTGGACGGACGGCCCGTCAGCATCGACGTCCTGCAGCAGGGGGTGCGCGACCGCGCCCGCAACAACCCGGATCTGAAAGTCCGCGTGGACGCCGACCAGGACATCGCCTTCACCAAGGTCATGCAGGTGCTCGATCTCCTTCGTTTCGAACAACTGCATCACATCGGCATCAATACCCGCCAGGGCAAGCCCGGTGAGAAGTAAACGGGAAACCACCTTTCGTTTCTGGATCATTTCGGCCCTGGGATATGCGGCCGTGCTGACGGGGCTTTTTCTGACCCCCGCCGGCCAGCGGATCATGCAACGGGAGGAGCGCGCGGCCAAGCCGGAGATTTTGCGAAAAGACGAAGCGCTCGCCGAAGTCATCGACGACATCCGGGATTTGGCGGTGGACCGCCTCAAATCCCAGGTGCTTCTGCTGGAGGCCGGCCGGGAACGCATGGCGGTCAATTTCGACACCCTGAACCGGCACCATCAACCCTTCGTGGCCGGCCAGATCGCCTCCGCCCGCGCCCGCCTGCAGCAGGAAGGCGAAAAAACCCTCGCCCTGCAGGAGGAGATTCGGCAGGCCGCCCGGCTCGCTTTGGAGCAAAAGGAAACCGCGGGCGAAACGCTGGGAAAAATCTACGACCGCACCCGCGCCGCCCTGGTGGCCGGCATGGAGGAAATCCGCCGGGTCGCGCGGCTGCTTGCCCCCGACGACCGCGAATTGATTTCCCGCCAGAGCCTCGCCGAGGAAACCCAGATGAAGGTCTTCGAGCAACTCAGCGCCGATCTTTCCGAGTGGAACCAGATCCGGGCCGCAACCCTGCGCCTCCAAACCTTGGCCAAACATCAGGCATCTTTGGAGCGGGAACTGGCCGGCATCGCGACCGAGACCGGGGAACTCCGGACGAAAATCGAGCGTCTCAAAAAAGCGGAAAGCGATGGCCAGGCGGCAAAGCAAGCGGAGGAGGAACTGGCCGCGCTCAAGCAGCGCGAAGCAAACCGGCAAGCCTCCCTGGCCCAGACCCTCGAAAATGCCGGCCAGGCCGCGAAGACTCTGGCCGAGGAAGCGGCCAAACAGGATGCCAAGGTGACGATGATTTTCGACCTGCAGGAAAAAGCCGCCGCCCACCAGAGGGAAGTTTACAGCCGGCTGATCGCCCGATTGGACCGGCAGGCGGCGGAGCCTTCCCCGGCCAAGCCCGGCGAACCGGAGCCCGCCCCATGAAACGGTCCCTTCGCCGCCTCTTCCTGCTGCCGTTCGTTTGCGCGCTTCCGGTGCAGCCGGTCTCCTTCTCGGCGGAGATTGCGCCCGCCGACCCGCCGGCTCTGCCCGAGGATGGCGCCACGATCGTGGACTGCTACGACACCGCCACGGCCAACCTGGAAAGAATCTGCGAGGACTACCGGCGGATCAAGGCCCTGGAACTGGCCCAGATCCGGGACATCGCCTTCCTCGACGCCTACGAAAACATCCAGTCGGTCATGCCCGAGTTGAAGCCGATCAACCGCGACCTGCTCCGCAAAAGAATCACCGATCCCGCGGAAATCACCGCCCACAAGCGGGAGGTGGAACTGGCGGAATCCGAGGTGCGGAACATGGTGGAGCTGGCGGCCCGGCTGCTGGCGGAAATCGAGGTGCAGCAACGAATGCAGGAGGCCGGGAGCCCGCCCAAGCCGCTCACGCTGGAAGAAATCGTGCAATCGCCCGAATACGATCCCACGAAGGAACCACCCGCCCAGGCCGGCGAAAGCCGGGCGGGCGGCAGCGAAGCCCTGAAACAGCTCAGCGAAAAGGCCCGGGAAAACCCGCAGCATCGCGCCGTGGATGTCACCGCGGAAATGCGCGCCGCCGCCGGTTCCGGATCGCCGGATCGCCAGGAATTAAAAGGCTCCTCCCTCACGGCGCAGCAAATGGAATCCCAGGTTTTTCAGCCCCGGCCGACGAATTACGAGGTGGGACGCAAGGTGGTCAGCGAGGGCGGGCCCCCGGTCGAGTGGATGTTCATCGACACCTGGTATACCATCGGCCCCTTTCCCAATCCCCAGCGGGTCAATCTCAACACCAAATTTCCCCCGGAAACCGTCGTCAACCTCAGCGCCACCTATCCGGGAAAAGGCGGCAAGATGGTCAAATGGAAATTCCTCCAGACCAACCGGGACCGGTGCGTTCCCCACGACGACGAGGAATACGCCATCTACTACGCCTACACCGAGATATGGTTCGACGAGGCGATGGATTTATGGGTTGCCATCGGCTCCGACGACAAGGCCAACGTCTGGATCAACAACTTGCCCGTCTGGATCAGCGGGGACGAGCTGAAGCCCTGGCGGGTCAATGAAGGTTTGCGGAAGGTCCATTTTCAAAAGGGCCTCAACAAAGTTCTCTATCGCGTGGAAAACGGCTGGCGGAGCACCGCTTTCTCCCTCGGCATCCAGATTGCCCGTTAACTTATGGCATATCAATTGAACCGCTCTAATCGAAGCCGCGCTCATCCAAGGCGAATTCGCTATTTTCTAAATATCATTCGTTTAATATAGTCACTTCCATGCGTTCCTCCCGATCCCCCATTCCGCCCCTTCGCCTCATTCTCCCCGTTCTGGCCACCTTTCTGGTTTCGGCCGGTTCCCCGGCGGCCACCTACGTCGTGGATCAGGCCAAGGGGAACGACGCGAATTCCGGCGACGCCTCCGCCCCGTTGCAAACCATTCAGGCCGCCGTCGACAAACTTCAACCGGGCGACACGGTGTTGATTCGCGACGGGATTTATCGGGAGAAAATCAGCATTGCCGCCCTGGGCACCGCCGCGCAACCGATCACGATCAAGGCGGACGCGGGCGCCCGGCCGGTATTGTCCGGCGCGGATCATGTGACGGGATGGACGGCCTGTTCCTCCGCCGACGAAGCGGGCGGCAATCCGGAATTTGCGCAGATTTATTACGCGGATATTGATTGGGAACCGACCGCGTTGTTCGAGAACGGCCAGAAAAAGGAAATTTCGCAAACGCCCAACTCCGGATGGTGGGCGGCGCCGGAAACCACCCCGCTGACATTGGCGGACGCCGAGCGATTGAAAAATTCGGACCTGGTTCCGGATGGCGCGACCCTCTTCTTTTTCAAATACAAGGGATTCGCTTTCGTGCGCCAGCCGATCCAATCCTTCGACGCCGCCACGGGAACCATCCACGTCGAAAAACCCCTGGGCAAGGATCAATTCGTGTCCGGCACCGACCGTTACCGGCTCGAAAACCACGTGCGCTACATCGACCAGCCCGGAGAATGGGCCTGGAACCAAAGGGAGGACGGAAAAATCCGGGTTTACTACCGGCCGGTTGCCTCGGAGATCGGGACCGCGCGAATCGAGATCCCCCGCCGGGAACAAATCGTCGATCTCGGGAATACCGCGCATTGCACGATCGAGGGACTGGAAATCACCCAGGCCTCGTATCCCGGGAGAACCCCCGATTCGGCCATCGGAAATGACGTGAACAAGCACAAGGAAGGAGCCGGCGATTCCATCACGATCCGGTTCTGCAAAATTCACCACAACGGGCGGTTCGCCATCCAGGGCCGCGGCTACCAGAACCTGGTGATCGAAAAAAACCTGATCCACCACAACCAATACGGCGTCAGCCTGGCCGGGCAGACCAATTCGCGGGTGGAAAGCAATGAAATCGCGCACAACCTCGTGGACGGCCTGATCATCGCGTGGAACTCCAAGGACATCGTCGTTCGCAACAATTACATCCACCACCACAGCCAATTCGGCCATCCGGACAACGTGCAGTTTTATCGCAATGTCGATAACATCCTGCTGGAGGGAAATTTCATTCTGGCTTCCGGCCAGAGCGTCATGATGGAGCAGGTGAAAAGCGCCACTTTTCGCAACAACGTCGTCGCCGGCGCGTCCGCCAACATGATGATCATGGGGCACGGCGACGCCGACAACGGGGAATGGGAGCGCAACACCTTCGCCCTCTGGTGCAGCTCCCTCTTTTCCCTCACCGGCCAGAATTACAAACTGAAAGGCAACATCCTGGCCAACTCCGGCGGCCGGCTCACCTACGGCATTCCGGGACGCGGCGAGTTCAGCAGCGAGTCCAACCTTTGGCACCAGGCCGAGGGGGTCAAATTCAAGCGCCTGGCGGGCAAAGCCAAGGAGGACGGCAAGGGCAGCGTCTGGTTTGACAGCCTGGAGGCCCTGCAGGAGGGAACGGGACAGGAAACCGGCTCGGTCTCCCGCGATCCCGAATTCAAAAATGCGCCGGCTTACATTTATAATTTGAATCCTCACAAAATCGGCGACTGCACGCGGGACAAGCTGTATTACGACCAAAAAGGAGCCCCCGACATCAATGCCGGCGACGTGGTGGAAATCCATTTTGACGGGGTTCCCCGCAAAGTGGTCTCCTCCGAGGACGGTGCCATCACCATTAAGCC
>Ga0075012_10005393_pt1 | contig 11744 bp, 9 predicted proteins | sample All_14_2_FD_71474 | JGI IMG/M metagenome (GOLD analysis project Ga0075012, IMG submission 71474) | Freshwater microbial communities in response to fracking from Pennsylvania, USA - Allegheny Zone_MetaG_DW_15 | ecosystem: Environmental > Aquatic > Deep subsurface > Groundwater > Drilled...
CTCCCTGCCCCCATACAAATCATCCAAGCGGGCGACCCGCGAGCGGTAGCGAGCCTCTTCGTCAGGAATTATTCCCTTCGCCCGCATAAAGGAAAAGACCATCCTGTTAAGGATGGTCTAATTCATTAAATCTGGAGCGGGCGAAGGGAATCGAACCCTCGTCTGAACCTTGGCAAGGCTTCGTAAAGACCATGATGCTTTTTGTTGCAGTTTGATGTTCATTGGAAACCACCTAAAATTGCCCCATCTTCTTTGACCCTATATGCTGCTTTCGGATATCAAATGGACACCTATATGGACACCAATATTACACAGTTTCATGTGCTTTAGCCAGTCGGTTTTGCTATCATAAAAAGCACCGGGGGAACCTTCAAGATTGGCCTATTATGACAAAGGCATATTTGATATCACAAATGCTCCTAACCGCAACCGCCGGATTAGTCAATGCCGGGGAAGCTGTTGCCGTTGATCAGGGGCAGTATCTTATCGGATCTGAATCTCCAAAGGCTTTAAAAAACGAAAGGCCCCGCCATATAGCTGCCCTCACCGCATACTCCATAGACAAACGGCCCGTATCCATAAAAGAATTTGTTGTTTTTTTGGACACGCTGCTCCAACGCGTGGACGGAAAAGTGTCCTGCCCGCCGAACAATCAGGGGATAATCGGCCAGTTGGAGCCTCCCCAGGAAATAAAGCGCCTGATACGCGTGCCAAGCTACTGGCTGACGCTTACGGAAGAAGGTTTCGTCTTGAACGGCTTAAATGGCGCAGAACCGGTATTCAATGCCAGCTGGGAGGGAGCCGACGCCTACTGCCGTTCGGCGGGAAAGAGACTTCCCACTGAAGCACAATGGGAAACAGCTTGCGCAGACAGTTCCAAAGAATTAGTTATGAGCTCAAAGGAAGAATGGACAGCGGATTGGTACGCCGCGGACTACTACCGGCGAGCGCCCGCAGCGAACCCTCTTAACGACACAAATACCGGACTCAAGTCTATTCGAGGCGGCGCGGACAAGCGGGGAAAAATAAACTGCTCCTCCCGTTCCGGCTCCAAACCAGGAACCGCCGTAATGAACCGCACTTTTCGCTGTGTCGAGCATCTATCCAGAGAATAGTCAAAAAAACAACCGCCACCCGGCATTATAGAGATAGTTTCTTGAGGGTCTGTTCGTGATTCTGAGCGAACCAGACCGGTAACGGGGCCAAAGCTATTCTTCCGATAAGCACCTTATCGCACTCGGACACATTCTTATAGAATGAAGTCGCGCCTATAACCTTTCTTACAGGATCCATCGCAGAGGCAACCTCGAATTGCCGATAAAAATAATCACACGCGTTCATTGTTAAACCGTTATATGTTGAATAGCCGTAACAACGGCAGCCGAAAGGCCTGACGGCATACACCTCGCAGGAATTGTCTCCTAAAAACGGGCACCGAAAAGAGAGCCCGATAGGATAGGATTCCTTCACGGCCGCATATTCAAACAGGAACGGAGGCGCCTGACCATATTCGCGCACATAAAGATCCACAATACTGCGCGATTCTTGTTCCACCCCTGCTCTGAATTCTCCCGTATGCTCCAGCAACCCGCGCCGGATATTAACATACTCCGAGAACGATACCACTGGGAAAGTCCTGTTGCAACAATCCTGACAACCTAGCGTTTTGCAAGTAAGGCCGCTTACACCGTATTCCAGTTCCGCCGAGTTAATCAGCGCCTCGGTCTGGTGATACAGGTCCGTAATGCGCCGCAGAACATCTAGCTCCGAGTTGGGGGCAACCAGGGCCTCCATTTTTAAATTCAGCACCCGGCATGTAAACTCCTGAGAACGAACCGGAGAAATCTTCCGCCTGTATTCAATCAATTCCGACTCGGCCGGTTCCCTTTTGCGTTCCAACCTTAATATTCGGGCACGAATCCTGTGAACCTCGGAGTCAGAAGACCCCTGAAGTACCAGCAAGGCCCGCTCACACTCCCCCCTACCGACATAAATCTCTGCCAGGCAGATCGGAAGGAGTGGCAAGTTTCGGAAGTATCCCAGACGAGCGAAGTTTTTCTCAAGTTTGGAAGCTATTTCCGCCTGGCCGGACTCCAGCAGCCTATAAATTATTTCAGCAACCTTGCGGGCGATATCTGCGTGCTCCGGCAGCTCTATGACCGGAAGAGAGTTTTCCGCCAGACACGATAGGATAAAGCCTATTGCAGCATAAGATGCATCTCGAACCGGAGGACACGCAACAATCTTTTCCCCTGTTTTCAGAAAGGCACCGATATCCCCCATCAGCAGACTGCCCAGCGCTGCCCCCTGCAACGCCTTCAGGTTTTGAGGAGCCGCCTTGAGGGCCGAACCGAAACACCCGACAGCTCCGGCAAGATACGAAGTCCGCAACTTCGCCAGGCCAAGGAAAATGTTTTTCTCCACCGGGTCATCTTTCAAGTTAGAACTAACCCTCTCCGCATAGCGCTCGAATTGCACAGATGAACCCAGCAAACTCAATGCCTTGTAGGCCGCATAATAGTTTTCGGGGTCATAGGGCGAGATATCTAGCAGTTTAAAACACAAATCGACCAGCTTCCGCTCCTGTCCTCTGTAATAAATCCTTTCAAGTATCCAAAACCTGTCGGGCGCTTTAGTTGCCCAGAAAGACTCCTGGCGCCCGCTGCCCGTCCCCTCTGCCAGCCCCTCCCGGATGCGCTCCGACAAAAGCTCAATTTCCTCAGTCTGGGCGCTATCGCTTACGCCAGAGGCGGATATCAGCCATTTTGCCGTTTCGCAAGCTTTTCCGGCCATTCCCCAGGCTTTATTTTCCGCCGCGATTCCCGCCAACATGAGATAAATTCCGGGGGCATCCGGAGCGAAAGCTGCCGCCGATTTCAACAGGCAGAACGCACGCTCGGGATCGTCTTTACTGAGCCGGGCGGCAGCGCTGAGCTTTTCACCGACACGGCCCACCGGCAACTTCCCGCGATCAAAGGTCTCTCCGAGACTTTTAACCCGCGCGCCCGGAACGGCACTTTCGTCCGAATGTGGCTTTTTCCCCCCGGGCAACCCGGAAGCGCTAACGCCGAGAGAATTGATTAGATCTTGTAAGGACATGTTGAAGGGCTATACATCGTCAGGAAAGATTGGCGATTTGAGCAGAAAGCATTGTCCGATAAAGTCCTTCAAGGCCGGACAATTCAGCATGCGTGCCTTGCTGGACCAGTTTCCCCTCATTCAGGACCAGGATCCTGTCTGCGGCCATCGCGAACCGCATCCGGTGCGTTATCATTAGCCCAAGAACCCCGCTGGCACACAGTTCCCGCAAAGAAGCCATGAGGAACCCCTCGGAGATGGGGTCCATAGCTGCGGTAGGTTCATCAAGGATCAAAACTTTCGGTTTTCTAAGAAAGATCCGGGCAAGGTTTAACTTCTGCCGCTCCCCGCCAGAAAAAGAATAGCCCGCTTCACCGATCACCGTGTCGAACCCCATTGGAAGGCTCACGATCCTGTCCAGGATCCCGGCCTTTCCACAGGCTTCTTGCATAGCGTTGGCGCCAGCCGACGGAGAAGAAGCCAGCAGATTTTCACGAACTGACTTGTTGTAGAGCAGGCTGTCCTGGGGAACGTAATAAAAAATTTCCCTGAAATCCGGATACGCGTAAGACTTTAGGTCATGACCGTCCACAAGTATCCGCCCGGTATCCGGGTCAAAGAACCTCATAAGCAGATAGGCCAAAGTCGTCTTTCCGGCTCCGTTGGGACCGATCAGAGCGGTAATCTCACCAGGCACCAGATTAAACGAGATGTTCTTAGTCACTAAATTGCCCGGACTGTACCCGAAAGAAACATCTGACAGTTCAATGGTCCGGTCTAGCGCCTGCAGTTTCCGCCCATTCGGATTACGCTTGATCTTCGGCGTTTTGGCGGAAAAGTCCCGAACGGCACCAATATGCGTATACGACTCAACGAGAGCCAGCGAGAATTCCGCTAATTGAGCCACCGGCTCGCGCATATAACCGACCAACATAATGAAAGTCATGAGAGAACCAATCGAAAATTGGCCATTGGCGATCAAAGTTACCCCGTAAACATACACCAGCATCAGCCCGATATAGGAAAGCCCGTTAGACGCCAGCGCGGTATTCAACAAGTACCTCTGCCGTTCTACCGAGATGGCGCTGACTTTTCCCAACAGCTCTTCAAATTGTGTTGCGGCTTTTTTCCAGGCTTCCGATGCCGTCAGCAAAAGGTAGCCGCTGATATTAAGCGTCTGGAAGACGTGGTTCCCAAGTGAGATGGAGGCTGAGACCTGGGCTGAGGTCAGTTCACGTCCCTTTTTCGCTGCCAGATACGCGAGGAACATTATCCCCGGATAGACCAGGAATGAAATGACCGCCAGCTTGACGTTAACTGCGAGCATTATGGCTATAACCAAGATAAGCTTAAAGACAGCGAAGATGCCGTGGGATATAACTTTGTAGACGCTCTCAAAAGCGGCCGTATCGGAGGTTAAACGCTGGGAGATCTCCGAAGGGGTGGTATTGATGAAAAAATCCAGAGCATGGCCATGCACGTTAGTGTAAAGACCCCCGGCCATGCGCAAGCGCGCACGGGTCCCGACCGTTATGAAGCATTGTTCGGTGAGCTTAGAGACGCCCAGGGAAAGGACATGAAATAGCAGCTGGAGTCCCATTATAATGGCCACCAGGCGCACATCCGCTTTCAAGAGCCCAAGGTCGAAAAGAGGTTTTGCAAGCAGCGCCGGTAAAAGCGCTACGAGCATCCCGACAAAAAGGCACAGGTTCGCGACAAGAAAAAGGCCGGCATCCGGTCGTATGGCCTCGCGCAGATAGGCAAGCGCAGCCAAGGATGGCCTTCTGGAAACTCCGGGCAAGTTGAGAACTTCGCGTATAGCCACGGGGGATCAGATCTTGCCGGCTACCAGCAAATCCGCAAGGGCAGCGTAGTATTTAACTCCGGTCTTTTCCTCCAACCAGCCGAACATCCCCTGCGGGTTGACCTCCAGGAAGACATATTCTCCTTCCGGCGTTAAGATCATATCTATGGCTCCGTAAGTTATCTTAAACTTTTCCATCAACTGCAGCAGCTTACCTTCCAGTTCAGCCGGCAATTGGAACGGCTCATGGCGCAGATCTTCTCCCATCCTCCAATCATAGCGGGCCGTGTCCTTTTCCTGAGAATAGATGGCCGCGGTTAAGATCTTTTTTCCGAATATGGTGATCCTGAGCTCAAGTTTTTTTTCTATGTATTCCTGAAAGACGCAAGGGGCCCGCCGGATCAGCTCCGAATGTTTCCCGATAAAATCCTTATCGACGGGCGTGGTAAACACGCTCCCGCCAATCTTCCAGATCACCTGCGCCAGGGTTTTAAATACGACCATACTTCCACCGCACTTATCGTAGAACGCCGATATCTCTTTGGGATCGTTGCTGATGATGGTCTTGGGAATCCTCAGCCCCAGTTCTTTGGCCACCTGCAGTTGCCTAATCTTCAGATTGGCATAAGTCTGAACGAACGGGTCGTTCACCCAAAGCCCGGGAGTGATACTAAACAGCCCGCGCAGCGTATCCCGCACCTGCGCCGAGGCGTATCTCTTTTCATCCTCGTTAAAACCCTCAAAAAGCCTGGTTTCCTTCAGGCCGCGGTACCATACTGATTTTATGTCCCCGGCGTTAAAAGCGTAATTAGTGTCATCCACCGTTCCGACGATGTCGCCGTTAGAGCAGTTTACGGATATTTTTGTCTGCAGAGGAAAATCCCATGGATGGAACCGTATAAAATCGGCCCCTCTCCTCTTGAGTTCGTCGACCAGATAATCCGCCTGTATTTCATATTGGTCAGTGACAAGAAGAATTTTTTTCATCCCTTAATCCTTTTTCGCTCAGCCGCACCTGATTAAAAGCCAATCCCCGGGATAGTACTCCCAGGGAAGGCAATAGACGACAACAGTTTAGCCCGATGATGTCTTACCGAGGAAGTAATATCAGAACGAATCCACTACGGTATCATAATCGCTATAGAAGTCCATCTTATAGACCGAATTTTTACAGTTCCCCTCGCTGTCGTACCCGGTGCAGTAATCTCCCCAAGAGCTTTTCTGACCGGAGGCTTTCTGGCATTCTGTCTGCGTCCCAAGCCACAAAGGGACCTTAGTCTCAGCGTCTATGGTCATCTTCAGCCTGGGATCATAGTAATGCGGAGGAACGGAGATCACTTTCATATTGCGCAAGAACAGTCCTGCAAACACGTTAGAGTTGGGGTTTTCCATAATTATCTCCTGCACGCAACCGTTTCGACATTGTTTTTCTTAAGACCTTCACAGAACAGCACATCAGCCGGCAGCTTAAGCGAAGGATTTAAGTCCGTAGCCTTCTGATACAACGCCCCCGCTTCCGCATATTTGCCGGTACTGGAAAGAGCGAGGCTCATATTCCTCATAACTATGGCGTCCTTCGGGCTCGCCTTAAGAGCTTCATCAAAGCATTTGATGGCCTCTTCGTATTGCTGCAGCGCCATATGAGCCCCGCCCTTTTTCCCGATGTAGAATTTCTTGTTTGCCGGGTCAAGCTTGATCAGAGACTCATAGTCAGATAAAGCCGCGGAATAGTCGCCCGTTTGCTCTAAAGCGAGCGCCCTATCTTCATAAGCTTCCGCAAAATCTGGCTGCATTTTTATCGCTTCGGAAAACAGTGAAATCGCAACATCTGGGCGCCCATTAAACAGGTCTTTCATCCCCTGCATGGAATAAAAGAGATATTTATCTTTAACCTTATACTTCTGCATGGCTTCACGAATGCTTGCGCCAGCGGACTCGATATCGTCAGCGAAAGTATCAGAAGGAGTTTCAAGCCCCACAGGCATCGCAACCGTTGAACTTACAGAAACACGGGCCTCTCCGCCATATGCTGTATCGGAATACACAGCTATTCCCAAAAATAGCACAATAAAAAAGCCATATTTCATTGATTAAGCCCTCCGGCCCAAGTTTTAATTTATATACCCAAACCCTTCGAAACACTACAACTTTAGTATAGTAGATGCTTTTTCCCTAGTCAACCCCACACACATACTTGGCCAAAAACGAAGGCCGCCATAGATTTTCAAGCCAAAGAAGGGAAATATCTACGACTTGATTCCAAAATTACTGTTCAATAAGAACTGCAGTTTTGTCTGGGAACAGAAGACAATCCAACAACGTACCCTATCTCCCCCCACTGGTTTCAGTCGTTGGATGGACACCAAAAACAAAAATCAGGGGCAGGTTATAGAAAAGAAAAAACGACAGTTCGGAATGAACTGTCGTCGGGGAACTACTTTCACAAATTTGGAGCGGGCGAAGGGAATCGAACCCTCGTCTGAACCTTGGCAAGGTCCCGTTCTACCATTGAACCACGCCCGCTTAGGCTTCTCGTCGTGAAACCGCTTTTGCCAGGCCGGCAAAACCCCCGCCTCAAATCATGAAAGGTCCTGACCTGGTGGGGGGCGCCGCTCACGGTCTCCGCTTCAAATAACTAGGGGCCTTGTGGCGCTCAGTTACCCGAAGGCTACTGCACAAGGCCCCTAAATAGAAGGTCTCCGGGGAGTCAACTGAGCGCGCACCTATTCTATCATTGGACGCGTGACGACGCAAGACATTCAAAAACAAACCCTTATCTTTGGATGTTGCACCATTGCAGACCAGAATCGTGGTTCAACTAGGAGGGGAGGAGAGCGTCAACACTTTACCGCGGCCGCTTTTGTTCCAATTCTTTTTCTTGCTTTTGCTTCCCGGTTATAAATGCGTAAATCAATCCACAAAGAGTGGGCCCGACCACCGCGGTTCCAATCATCGGCTGATTTATGCGCGCACAGTAGACCGCCGCTGATATCGCGGCTAAGGCTATAACTAGGGCATAGTGCTGTCCGCGAGCAGCATTCTTTTCTCTGTTTGGTATTACCGTGGTTTCAAGAGCCATTCGATGTCGATTCTGATCTTCTGCCATGGCAATTATACGTTGCGCCGCGCCAGGCACAGCGGCGTTATATGCCAGCAGAATATCAGGGGGCGGCAATGGCCCCTGATGAAGCATTGCCTGAATCTGCACGCCCTGCATTCCCATTTGACCCGGCTTGGGCTGTAAGGGCGGCTGAGCCGGCACTAAATTATTGTGATGATGCTTATTTGGATGGCGCGCCATTGGCTTTCTCCCAGGCTGAAATGGCTTTGTTCAGTTCCTGGCCAATGACACCCCAATCGGAGGCAAGCGCGCGGCGGTCCGCTTCCTGCCCGTTAGGAGATAGGTTATATGAAAAATAGGACCCGGTCAGGTCCAGCACTGAGCCAGCGCCTAAATCAACACTTCCTTCTGAAAAAAGGAAGTCGGTTTTATATTCCAAGTCGTTTCCCATATAGTTTTCTTTGATAGGTGACAGTTTCGTGATTATATCAGGCCTTCCTAGCCTCTTGCCCCGAACTGTGCGTCAAAGTTTTCACAAAGAAAAAGGCACATGTATTGCGCATGTGCACTGTGTCGTTAGGCATAGTATACAGTATCCAAATGCAATTTTCAAGGTGGCCGGTCTTGCAGGCCGGCCTACCGATAGAGCGGCGCCCGCTTGGCCGTGCACTGGGCCGGCCTAATGGTTTCCCCTATGAGAATGGTCTGGCCGGTCTGCTGTGCACAGGCTGGCCGGCCAGGGGCGGGTGCACCTGGGAGCAGGCCCTTTCCCGGCCCGAACTGGCCCACTTCCCGAACCAGACGGAGCAACTGGGCCGGCCTGGGGCACTGGGGTCAGATCTCAGACCTGACCAGGCCCACTTTCCGGGGCCGGCCTGCTTACTTGAGGCCCCCACCCCTCCCAGGCCCAGCGAGCCCTGCGAGCATCCTGGCCGGCCAGTAGGCGGCGGCCGGCCCACAACCTGTAGATTTTGTATTATGCCTCTGGGGGAGCAAAGCATTATAACGGGGGGAACCATGAACTTTCCAGACAGAACCGACGCTATCCAGATTCACCGGACTGAAGCGCGCAAGGCCCGGCAGGCCGGGGACTACCCGTCGGCACGGTCATCGTATATGCGCTGGGTGGAGTCTTTGCGGCAGCAGAGCCTCAGTGACGGCGCGCTTAAGCAAGAGCTGGAGGCAGCGAAGCAGGAGTACAGCGAATTTGCAAAGACGGACCCGGCCTACCTGACGGTGTGCGAGACAGTGCTGCCGCGCATTGAAGCGGAGCCTGGCATTCTGCAGAAGGACCTCTACAAGATTTTCCCGCAGCTCGCCAGAGAAGACATATCGTACGCGCTGTACTTCGCGGCCGAACACGGCAGGCTGACCAGGGCAAAGAAGGGAAACTCCTACGCGCTCTCTCTACCGGTGTAATTGAGGCCGGCCGGGGGTAGACTATACCGCCCGGCCACGGTATCTTTCAGCGACGTTGTCGAGCGCCAGAGCGAGCTCGACATACTTTGCTGATTCCGTGCTCAACCCCTGGACGATAGCAGAAGCGAGGTCCGAGACGTTCCCGCCATTTACACCGGCGCTCCCGTTCACGTTGATCGTGATGCCGGAGATCCCCCCCATGTTTACCGTAATTCCCTGGACGGGCGCCGCCGCCTGACGCCCCCCGGCCGTCTCCGCGGGCGCAACCGCTGAACGCTTGGCCCCGCCGGCGCCCTGAGACTCCTGCCGAACAGCGACAGGCGTGGCGGAGACCGTGGACCGGCTGCCGCTCCCTTTCCCCGCCAACACCCCGCGGGCGAAATCCGCGGCCTTGGAGTCCGGCACCACGCTCTCGGGCTCGCCGCCCTCGCCGATGAGCGCGTAGGTGGGGTTGTAGACGCGGCCGCCCTCCGCGAAGAACTTAATCCCGAAGGCGCTACCTGTCCCGCCGGTGATCGTATTGAGGACCGCCGCCTTAACCAGCATGGCCGTCAGTTGAGATATGACCTGGCTGGCCAGGTTCTTGAACAGGGATTCGAACGTCTGCGCAAAACCTTTGCCCGACATCAGCATCTTGGCGGTAGCCTGGCCGAAGGAGTTCGCTAATCCGTCGAAGGTGCTTTTTCCTACCTCGGCGACACGCGCATTAGTGTCTACTATGTGCCGGCCCCATTCCGTAACGCCCTGCCGCCAATTGGTGAGCCCCTCCTGCTCGAGCTGCTTCTTTTTCAGGGCGACGGCGTCATTGATGGCGGCTATTTTCTCCGCGGCTTTGGTCTCCTCCTCGCCTATCCTCTGCTTGGTTTCAGTTACTATCTCTATTTCGCGCCGGGCATACGACTCAAGAATCGCTATCTTCTCGTCGGACGTGAGCATCTTGTCCGCTAATTCTATGGCTTCCTGCCGGCGCAGCTCGTCAATGCGCCGATTCATTTGCTCGAGCTCCTGCTGCGTCTCCTTTTCGGTCTCGGCCGCCCGGAAGTTGGAGACCTCCACCAGGTTCTCCTTCGCTGCGTTCTTCTGGCCGGTCCAGATCTCCTTGAGCTTGCGGTCTCCTTCGGCCATGATTTCGCCCTGCCTGGCAATGTCGTCTTTGACTAGCTGCACCAGGTCCTTACCGAGTTGCGCAGCCGAGTCCTTGGCGGCGCGCAGGCGGCCGGTGAACAGGTTAAAGACTATCTCCACTACGCCCTCCACCAGGCGGCGTATACCGCCGGCGGCCGAGGCCACCTCCTGCAGGATCTGCGCGATCAACTGACCGGCGCCGACAGCCACGGTCTTGATGACTATCATCACTGGGCCGCCAAGCACGTCCACCAGGCCCTGGAAGGCCGGCAGCACGCCCTTGACCACGGTCTCGCCGCCTTCCTTGAGCTGGCGCCACATATCGCCAAAGGATAGCGCCGCGCTCTTAGCTGTGGTGGCTGCGCCGCCGTAGGTGGCCCCGAGGCGGTTGAGCGCTTCCTGGTTGCTGGTCACGCCCACCAGCTGCGCGCCGAACTCCTGGCGCAGCATCATGAGGCCGCGCTGGGCCCCGCCAGCGGCTCGGGAGAGCATGTCCAGCGTGCTCTCGAAGTTCTTGCCGGTGGCTATGGAGATGTCCTGGGAGAGCTGGACAAGCTTCATGGCCTGGTCCAGGTCTTTCACGCGCTGGATAGTGCGCCCCAGGGCGCCGATTACTACATCGTCCTCGATGTGCGCGGCCGCGGCCATGGCCTCCGTCCACTGCTCGATACGTGCGCGGTTTATGTCGAAGGACAAACCGAGCGCGTCCATTTGTGCCTTGAGCTGCCGCAGCGCTTCTTGCTCGGCCGCGGCCTCGGAGATGGCTTCCCGGAGGAACACCAACACTGCAGTGGCGGACGCTAACCTGGCAATGCTGCTGGCGAACCCGGTCAACTGCTCCGAGGATCCTGCAGAAGACTGGCCAAGGCCCTCAACAGCCTTGCCGGTGTCCACCACCTGTCCCTTAAGAATATCGAGCTCGCCGGTCTGTCTGTTGACCCGAATCGTTATGGATAGATCGCCAATATTTTCAGCCATGTTAACCTCTCAGTATTAGAATTATTGTTCCTTGGACTTCTTCATCCACTCTGCGAAGATCTGTTTTATGACCGGTTTGTCCTGCGTCTGCAGCATCATGAACGGCCGCGCGGGAATCGGCTTGCCTCCCTTCAGGTGCATCAGGTATGAGCGCACGCGGGACGTGCCGTTCTTGGTCCGGCGCTGGAAGTGCTCTATCATGACGGTAGAAGCCGTAGTGACTCCCCCCCGGTGCATCTTCTTGGCGTAGACGACATTGGTCTTCGCGCCAAAGGTGCC
>Ga0075012_10005394_pt1 | contig 11744 bp, 8 predicted proteins | sample All_14_2_FD_71474 | JGI IMG/M metagenome (GOLD analysis project Ga0075012, IMG submission 71474) | Freshwater microbial communities in response to fracking from Pennsylvania, USA - Allegheny Zone_MetaG_DW_15 | ecosystem: Environmental > Aquatic > Deep subsurface > Groundwater > Drilled...
GTCAATAGCACGATTGGTTGAGCATGATCAAAGCTCAAATACCTCTTCATGAAATGCAGCTCCGATCTCCGCACTGGCCGTGCGAGCGTCCGCGACGAGGGCTGGTGGTCCGCATGCGAAGATCAGCGTGTTGCCGATAACGTCAGGCCCAATCTCAGCCAGCAGGTTGACTGGTCGACCTTGGATGATTTGGACAGACGGCGACGGTACCTCAGCGTCCATTGGTGCTGATCCGCAAGAGTCGTAGAGCTTGATCGTTACCAAGCCACGCACTTCTTCCACAACAGGAGCGAACTCTTCAAATAGCGCGCGACCTCGACAAATCCAGAGCAGGGTGATGGCCACAGACTGGTTGCTTCGCTGGCCTCCTGAGGCTAAAGCCTCCAGGATGCTGATGATCGGGGTGATCCCGATTCCCCCTGCGATGAAAACGAGGCTATCGCGATCGGCTAGTTTGGGCGGAGGCAAGCCATACGGCCCAAGAACGATTGCTTCGCTTCCTGCGGCGAGTCCGGTGGCCATCGCGCGCGTGAAATCGCCGCATACCTTGGCGTGAACAGTCAAGGAAGACGCGGAGGACACGGAGAAGGGGTGGAACTCGAGCTCGGAGATGAGAGGAAAGTTCACCATGATGTATTGTCCTGGGATGAACCCCTCCTTAAAAGCCTTGGTTGGAGCAAGCTCTAGGGCCACTACCTGGTCGGCGATCGTTCTGATGGAAGTAACTTGAGTCGAATGGCCTCTGTCTATCGTTTGCGTGAATCTCGCGATGCGGTCAAAGACGATGATGCATATCCCTGGCAGGAGGAATACGAGACTGGCTGCGGCGTGCCACAATGTAGCGGCAACGATGACACCGGCAAACAGCTGGTGTGGGTACAAGAACCATTCGTACCTGGACCTTCGTACAGAGTTGAGGGTCAAGAGACCAAAGACGGGGAGAAGCACGTAGAAGCCGAGAAAGTTCATGAGGGGAATGGTGAAGTTGTCCGAGATGGGGTTTCCGTACTCCGGGTCGAGGCAGGTTGGGCCCTTGCATCGACCAGGCGCGGCCCGTCCGTTGAGAGGGAAGAACGTCGGGGCGGACTTGAACACCCCGGCGATGGCGTCGTGGGGGAACACGCCCTGCTCATGGAAGACGTTCCACCAGGAAAAGACGTGAAGTAGAGTGACCAGGAGGAACACGTTCCCGAGGAGGCGGTGCAGTCCCATGGCACGCTCCCAGGACACGTTGGCCAGCGAGTTGAAAGGCGACGTCTTGCCCGTCGGGATCGCCAAAAGACCGAGCACGACCGAGCTGACCTGACCGAGCGTCCGCGCCATCTTTTCCCACCAGGACGGCTCCTTGACGATGAATCCTTCCACTCCGCCCCACCATCCGTGCCAGTTGTGGTACCACCACGAGTGAACAAAAGACGCCATGAACGCACTGGTGATAATGATGAAAGTAAACAACTGCAAAGATGACCGGGGAGAGAACCTCAAGGCAGGGGTAACGATGAGCAGGTACCCGTAGAAGAGGTAGACATCCGGGTATAGTTTGGCGATGACCTTGTCTCCCATGTTGATCGTGAGCGTCTTAAAGATTGCGCCAGGGACCTCTGGACGCATGACGTACCCGAACTTGAAGTCCTTGAACGCCGAGACGTGATCGACGATTTCAATCGCGTTGACACGGATCTTGTGTGCGGTCCAATTAAGCCAGCTATTGGGGAGGAGAACCGAGGAGAAGAATCCCAAGAGGAGAATCGCGAGAACCCCTGCAGTGGCCCTCAGAGCGCGTCTCGTCTCATGCTTACCCATCAGGCGATCGTATCCAATGATTGGTTTCTTGGGAGACGTTTGAGACTCAATCTCATGTAATAAGGGCGTGGATGACGCGGACGAAGAAGCTGATGAAACAGATGCCTGCTGGTTGTCACCTGAGTCGACAAGACGCGCTAATTGAGTACTAACCGCGGTCCTCTGGTTGGCTAATAAGTTCAGAATTCGAAATCCAAGGATACCATGGGTGAGACTCATTCCCACCGACCAGAAGAACATTGGGACAGAGGACACTGTGGAATGTAAAGTAAAAGTGTGTTAGTTACGCTCAGTCGCAGACAGATGGAGGAAAAGTGTCCAGGTCTGGAACTCACTCTGGTAAAAGCCGTTCGGGTAATCGCCCTTCTTGGAGTCTGATCCGTAGAAGGCACAGAGGAAGAAACCACATTGAATTAGGTTCTCAGCTCGCCATCTGTGATACATGACTGTGGAGAATCCAAAGTAGAAGAGAGCCAAGGCCAACTGAAAACAAGCCGTGGAGAGAGACACTGGAAAACTTGCCGATTTCCATGCAGCCGTTGTTAACACCGTCGTCGCCGCGGGGAGCGCAATGACCCCCGCAGTGACGCCGATGAACTGAAAAGAGTCGTATCCTCCGATGCCGAACGCGACGCGCGGGAACCCCGTCCGCACAAACCCGGAGTGGCCGAATTCCTCCATCCCGACGAAACCGGCAGCGAGTAGAGTGAAGCCAAAGAGGAACGCCATCGTTGCCCATTCCGTTCCCCGCAGTCCCGGGGCCCTTCGTTCCATCGCCATCTTCTTCAGTCTGGTGGATTCGAGATCCTATTGCGCCGGGGGTGTAGCTGTAAAGTCGTCTTGAGGTTCGCGTGAAAGCAACAACTTCCGGGTCATAAAGAGGCTGTCCTCCAAGACCCAATCTGCTGAAATGTTCTGACCGTCGTCTCACGAGAGGAGAGACTATGCTCAAAGAGGCTATGTAAGAACGTGGGTGTTACGACTCGATGATGGTAGTACTGAGACTCTCCCTGCTTCCGTTCCTGGCAGTCTAAGTTGACGTCTGATGTCACTGATGCATGCAGAAGGAGGAGATCGAATGCTCCTGCTCACAGTGTGTGACCTCCGGCTGGTTTGTTGAAGATTTTAATAGGATTGTGGGTACCCCCTTCTCCTGTGCTAAATGAAGCAAGATGTGAATGACACCTTTCAGGTCTTTGCCCTCAACACTGATATGACTGACGAGAAAGCTATTGCGTCACTTTTTAGGTTTTTGCGAACCGATGATGTCACGGTTCTACGATCTACGAAAAAACGTGGAGATTTCGTACAAGTAGAAAATATTGATGTACCGCGGTACATGAAGAGCCGAGACAAAACATCCCACAATGACAATAATCACAATAAAATCTAGATTGTATCCACAGCAACCAAGAAGGTAATCATATTGACACAGACGATCCGGGAACCGTTTCAAGAGCTCTATGTGTCCGCCCCTTTGCCTTGAACTTCAGACTTTTTTTTTCGACCAAAGACTCCGTCTGCAAATTAGTTGAACTTGACCGAACACAAAGTCAAATTAAAGAAAGGGATACGAAGCCGAAAGAGGGAAGATGGCATCCCTGACGGTTCGGGAGCATTCGGCCCCCGTCGAAGACGTGGAATCTTCAGGGAGGAATCAGACTGGTGGACTCGACCAAAGGGACGAGGATGAACGGAGAGGTCATCGGGACGTGGGACTCGAGGACCTCGCCAGCGAGTGGTTTCAGTACCTAGTTGCGTGCATGGAGAGAGACCTTAAGCCTTACTTTGAGCACCTAGACACCAAAACGTTTCTGAAGCGATGTGTCCGATCTGTTCTGCCGGCGACCAAATACGACGACTTACTCACTCATCCGGACTTTTACGCTCCACTGGTGCTTACGTTCGCGCTCTCGTCTTGTCTCCACTTTGCACTAAAGAAGGCCGATCCAGCTCCTTTAGATAGACATCTTGGAACTAGTCTTCTTGTCTGCTTTGGGTCGTTAGTAGTGGGATCGTTGGCATTGGACGTTGCCTGGCAGTATTCTTCGACGATGGCGCGACAGAGCCCCGCAAAGTTTGGCTTAGATCGAGCCTGGTGTCTTGTCGGGTACTCTTTCTTCGGCCCTTGCATTGTGATTCTTTTGGACGGGCGACTCTGGACTTGGCTTTTCATCATCATCGCAACCGTCGTCGAGGTTGGTACGGCGCTCAGTTTTGGAACTGCAGCATTTCGGGCTAGTTATAGTCAAAACCATGTGTTAGGGGTGGCCTGTGCGATATTGCATGTTATCTGGCTCTACAACTTGCGCAGTCTGCTCAAGACATTCGATAGTGTAGTAGTCGATATTGCTGGATGAACTTTACTTTTCCTGTCCATATCCGCCATGTAAATTACAGACAAAACAATGTTGTGTGGAGTATATAATATGATCTTGGTCCAAAATGCGAGCCCTCCTTGGACCCTAATGACAGCGAGTTGCAAAGCAAATGAGTGTGTAATCTAAACTGCCTCGAGACATCTTGATAATAACAATTTTACGACGAGAATACTTACTACGTATTGCGACAATAATTTACTTCGTCCAGACAGCCTACTGCACTTGCTTTACGGAACCGGAGAACTCGCTGCGCAGCTTTCGAAACATATGATACGAGCCAGTGAGCGCTAGAACTCCGTTCACAGCAAACAAGTTGTAGTTGACGGGGGTGATGACCAGCGAATACCGAGTCCAGATGAACCCGGTCGCGGTCAGGGCAGTCTGCTGCGCGAGCGACACTTTCTCTACGGGGCGATCATAATCCATGATATTTGAAACGCTCAACGACCACTTGGCAGTCGGCGCCCAGAACATTGAGGAGAACGGACCGGCAGGGTGAGCAGCGAGCTTGTTAATCGTCCCGGAGGTGGCATTCAAAATGGCCTTTTGCAGGGTGGGTCCAACTACAACCGCGACTCCGCCCAAAGCCAGGGCTCCACCAACCTTGGTGAAGTCAATATCCATCTTCTGCCCCGTCTTTTGTTCACGTTCCTTTTGGAAGATGTACCCCCGTCTCAGCTGGTTAAGTTGGGCGGCCTCGTTAAATGCGTGGCACGCAAGAAGGAGATAGTTCCTAGGCTGAACTACCCAGGCAAACCGCATAAACAGAGCCGAGTACACGGTCATGGACACGGTCATTGGAAGAGAGATGACCTCCGGACCCTTAGTCGTGGCATCAATCACCGCCGCGACGACCAGACCCCAGTTGGCGATCGGACCCCAAAAGTGCGTCGTCTTCCAACCCGTAACGGGGTTCGTGGCGGCATCCACGAATCTCCTAAAGAACTGTGCCATTTTTCTTTAAAACTGCGTATCGGTCTAAAGTGAAGCACTCAAGTACACACAAAAGAGCATAAGTCCGTTCTCTCGCGCCTTTTGAAGAATTGAGATTGAATACTGATGCCCTCTTAAAAAAGAAAAGACAAAGTCAGGGGCTAAACCAAATAATGATAGCTCGAGTCCCCACACACCGAAACTAGCGTTCTCGGGCAGACACGAGCGTTATTTAGTTTCCCTATTGTTGACGACGACGGCGGCAAAAGTTGGATCGCAAAGAACCCTTCGTCAGCGGTTTTTGAGGTTTAAACAGAGACGAGGCAGTAGTATCAAGGAGGTCCAGATGCGGGATTGACGGTGAGCACTCCAGCGCTTTAATGGAATATCTTTGTTTGTCAGTCCCCGATCTCATTTCTCCTCCAGATGCCGGCCGGAAGGGGTGGAGTGGAGAGGTACCGCGGTACAGATGCTACCCGGGTACGTTTGACAGGAATGAATTTCCATGCTTCATGAATGAAGAATAATGACATCATTGATGCAGCGGGAAACACAACCTGGAAAGGATTCGTCTCCCTTCTGAACTTGAACTGTAGCGTTTTGTATATTTAATATCACATCACTCGAAACTCATCGTGCTTATTGCTGTTCCGATCGAAATAAACAAGAAAAAATGTCCGCTTCGAATTCGATCTCCTCCTCAACCCCAGTAGCGAAGAGAACCAAGTCTGCCGCGGAGTCCTACGTCATTCGCAATCGGGAGGCGCCCGATCTGGCCGAGTTGCGCCGCTGCATTACAGAGTCGTACCTCAACGATGAGATAACCGACCCAGAAATCCTACAGATCCTGAGGGAAGGTCTCCCCGCTGCTCTCCAAATGCACTTCGCCTCCGAAGAGGTCTTGCTCCGGTCTTTCGCCGAGGGCGTCAACGGCGAGAGCTTTCTCGTAGTGGCACAGGACAAAGCAAGCACCAACGGTAAAGCCGGGGAAAAACTAGCAGGGTGCATCGGGGCCATTCCCCACGGTCCGTTCGAGCTCGAACTTGTTCGACTCTTTGTGGACAAGTCTCAGCGGGGCAGGGGCCTTGGGATGCTGCTGGTGAACTACGTATTGGATTACGCTGAGCGACATGGCTACGAGCGGGTGACACTGAGATGCGGATCGCCGTCGGGACAGGGATTATACAAGAGCTGTGGGTTTGTCATGACTGAGCGAGGGTACTTTTGGAAGAACGTCAAGAACAACCGCAAAATAGAGAAGGTGGCGCTTTTGGGTGGTACGCACGGGAACGAGTTAGTTGGTATTCATTTGATTAACGAGGTTTGGGCCAAAGATAGCCAGTGGGCCAACGAGCTATTGGCCAAGTCGTTCCAGCTTAAAGCCTATGTCTGCAATGAGGATGCCATGCATAAGAATGTCAGGTTTGTGGACAGAGATCTGAACCGATGCTTTGAGCTTGACGAGCTTCTCAATCCCCGAAAAGACGAAAGCGTCAAGTCTGAGACGAAGCGCGCTCAATGGCTCAACCAAGAGTTGGGTCCTAAATGCGAGATTCCCACTTCTATCGGTCGCTGGAAAAAGGAGAACCCTGGGAGAGTCGATTATCTCATCGATATGCATTCCACGACCTCAAACATGTGAGTTTGGCGTCCGATTCGGGTAGGGCTCGGAAGCAACTGACTTTCTCGTATTATTAGGGGCGTCTCTTTGATTACACTCGCAGGTGACGCCATGACTATTCGATTGGCGCATGCACTGAAGGAGCGGTTTGCGGCCCGACCAGACTTGCCACCATTCAACCTTCTTGTGGATCTCGATTGCCCCCGCACAGTGAATAATAACATTGATTCAATACCTCCAAGCGCGGTATGTATCGAAGTAGGACCGTTGCCGCATGGGACCTTGAACCACCCCAGTTTGTTTGAGGGCACTCGATTCGCTGTGAAGGAGACCTTGCGGTTCTTGGACGAGTTCAACTTGCGGGGCGATGCGGAACAGGTGATGAAATCGTACGAACACAAGACAATTGAGGGTTATACCCTGTGGAAGCCCGTCTATTACCCGAAAAAAGAAGGCAGTCCGACCATTTCTGCGACGATTCACCCGTCACTTCTTGGTGCGGACTTTAAGCCGATATCGAAGGGAGACGCTATGTTTGTACACCTGGGGAGCGGCGAGGTTTGCGGACGATATGAGGAGAGTGAGGTGGCCTACCCGTGTTTCATCGGTGAGGCGGCTTACTTCACTTCGGGAATCGCCATGTGGCTTTGCAAGAAGAAGACGTTCTCTGTTTATGGGTAGTGAGACTACATTCCAATATGCGCGGTTGTGTACATTTCTTATATTCAATCTTGTGGTAGCTTGTGACTCTTGAGAGATGAGGCGCGCCAGGTCACCTGACGCCTCCCACCTTCCGCTGAGTTCGCTACTAAGTTTTTACCGGAATGAATGACGGGGTGCGGCAGGGACCGCCGACCCACATCAGTACTACTATTCGTACACGAACCTGATCCTGAAATGATCTTCGAAGGAGGTACCCGGGTACCACCTGGGTTGCCAGTCCAGTCGACAGACACGCGTTCAAGAAGAATGGTGGTGGGCGCGAAAATGATCTTCCTTCTTCTTAGCAGAATATTGATGGTATGTAAACAAAAGAATCTCGCTCGCGATCTCTTTAGGAGTGATACCCACCCGTCCACGCTCTAACACAGGGCTCGGTGTCATCATTCTCTTTTTTTGTTCAAAAAACAAGAGAACCTCTAAATCGCGTCTCCGACCACCATGACGTCTTTCTCCGACAACGACGATGCGGGTGAGTCGACGGGGGAACGGTCACCACCCTCCATGGATCCATCACCGGTGCTATTCTCATCCCCTCAGGCCTTACTACCAAGGGATACAACGACGCTGAATAAGAACCTAGGGGTCATAAATACTATCACTACCAACGAAGAATCCCCTTTCATGTCCTTTGACGATTTTTATCAAACAGGCGGCGACCGTCAGAACTCCTCCTTCGAAGAATTTTGGGAGCACCGGGGCGGATCCAGTGCGGCCTCAGCGATGCATGGGGCTAGCGGACAACAAAACGATGGGAAACATCAATCCATGCGACAACAGTTGGTCGCGCGCACGGTGCGAACCATGACCTTGCCGGAGCTCGGAAGGATCGCGTCCCTTACGAGACTGTCCTCGCTCAGCGGTCCCAGACTGTCGTCCCTCTCCAAGGCCTCGGTCGAAAAGGACGATCAACACCTTGAACAACCGCCGATAGTGGTCCGGACACGGGCGTCGACGACGGCTAAGACTGTCTCCAGGTCCTTTGTCGACCGGTTGAGATGGAGATCTCGAGGTGATCGTGCTCACTCTTCCCTGCCAGGTGGAATTGAGGAAGAAGTCGTACATGGTTGATGGAATAGTGAAAGGTATATGATGAACGATTAAGTTTTAGTTTGTATGTAATCAGTCGAGCCATAATCAGTCATGGCTCTTCAAGCGCGCAAAGCTCCTCCTATCCGAATAGCCCAAAGTGCGTGCAGAGAGTCTCCAGTTGATCGTTCTCAGCCGGGGTAAGATGGCTTCGGATATCCACCGTGCCATCCGGTCGAGTCGGTATGACCAAGTACATTCGCGGAAGGCAAAAGTCGCCGTACAAAGGGGTGTTGTTCATGTAAATGGGTCTGGAAGCCCCACCCAGAGTAATGTCAAAATAAGAACTGAACCGCTTCCATGAATTCATATCATGGCCATTAGAACGAATTAGATGGATCCTTCGATAGTTGAAAACAGAGTCAATCAGATCAGGGCGCAGATGCTGCAACTCACCTAATGCAAACTGATCCTCCATCGCCGCGCGGTTGCCGATGGCCTTGCGGATCTCCTGGTGAACGAATCGAGAGTAGTTTACAATACCGGTGAAGATGTCGTCATCCCTGTGCGGGGTGGGTGCCTTCACTGTGAAAACGCGTCTGGCGAAGGCATTCCCGATATAACTCTGGCCGGGGAACATATCCGTACGCTCTCTCATGTCGGTCACGACGCAAAAGGTCCAATCGACCTCTTTGCCAGGTTGGAACGTCTCGTTTCCCTTGGCCACCTCAGCTAGATGGGTCGAGAAAAGCCCCATGGCAAACAGGAGCTCATTTGTAGAGACCCGAGAGTCGGATGACAGGGCCGCGTTGACCTTATTCTTTAATCGTTCTAGAGGCTCTCCGCGGACGATGAATCGACGAAACCGGTGCGTTGCTTGGAGCAGGGTGAGGGTCGTGACCATCTCCTGCGCTGCCCCCAAAGCGAGCTTGGAATCGATAAAGTCAGGATCGAATCGACTTAGGAGAGCTTTCTCAGCCATCAATCCAGGGCGCGGGAAGCGAACAGGATACCGTTCAGCGTGACGAGCCTCCCCGCCGACTCTGTCCATGCCTGATGATGATGCACAGGCCGCGTCCCAGAGTTTGACAAAGGCGAGGGTAGACGAGGCATCAAAGACTCCATGCGGCAATGTGAAGGCAAGTAGAGAGAACCCCGCTGGCTCGAACACCGTAACCCTTACAAGTACAATCGGGTTGCTCCAGCCGACCCCAGGGAACAGAGGCGGAAAGAACTCCTTGAACCTAGAGTCGCTCATTGCCGCCTCGCCCTGGGAGGAGGCCAACACGGCAGATAGCTCCTCATCGTGCACCACATCGTACTTGAACTCAAACCCAGCGTTGTTCTCGACGCCCCAGTACAATCCGCTCGACGGCTCGCAAATGATCCTTCCTTTGATGATTGGCAACGAAGTCGACCCGACACGTTCCAGGGCGTCTTCTAGTAATTTTGGGTGTAGTCGCTCCGAGAACACAAAGAATCGATTCTCCCCCCACTTGGCGCTCTCTTGCCCGAGACCCGAGAGTCGGAAGAACGTACTGTACATGTTTGGTGTTTGCGGAATGATGGTGGTCTGAAGGAAGAAGAAGAAAACACCGAACGATGGATATACGGAGTAGAAACCTCGGTAGCGGAGGAGATACTCGTGGTGCTTCAATCTCCAAAGAGTGCGAGTGGGGGGCGCTTTCAAAGCGAGTCTACCGAAGAGAAGAGACCAGTTATTACCTCTGAATGATCTAAATCGCCGCGTCGCTCTCACGCTGTCATAAAAGATAGGACAACATCTCCCAACCCATGCAGTTCGTCCGAAGGGCAGAGATATCAAATATTGAAAGAGAGCTATATTCAAAACATCTGAGGCAACCCAAGCCCTGACGTCACGAACGCTTTCGGCGAACAGCCATCATCAATCGCAAGATGCTGATTGCGATCACACGAGGTGGCGTGCTATCACTTGTAACGCGAAGCTGTTGGAAGAGGGCGTGAAATCGCTTGCGATCTCCGAGATGAGCTATCCACCCGTTGACCTGCGGTATCGCGCTTGTGACACCAATCGTAGGTCCGGAAAACAGGGATCATCGTCGTGAGAACGCTGGTTCAGCAAGCCGGAACAGCTCCGCGTGCGAAGTATTTCCCTGGGCGATGTATCGCGGATGTTCCGCAATTGAATGGGTCGCAGCTTTCATTCATGTTGATCTCCAGCGTTCTCGTGCGATTAGAAGGGATCTCACCTCCTCGCGAGGCCTTGGGACTTTCCAAACTGGGATATATTCGCCTACTATGTTTGTTCAGGAGTCAGAAAAGTGATAACTAGACACACCACATGCTTGAACATGTCTGATTCCTAAGCCCTCGGATGTCAAGAATGACGAAAATCCATCTGCTCAACTCGGTTAGGAATGAATCGCCCTACCTCTACCTAGCCAGAGTTTCTTGAACCCCTAGCGGCGAGGCGTTTCCACTACTAAATGTCACCGTATCCCCAGTGCAAATGCCGAAAAGCTCATCGAATCAGTTTCATGCGTAGACCAGTTTATCCTTTGTGTCACAGGTGACCCTCTCGATCCATGCCGTTTGGTGATTTCCTTCGAGGATGTTGTCGCAGCACCTGATATAGCAAAGTTTCTTCGAAGTTGAGCGTTCAAAGAAGCCATCCATCCCGTACCGCAACACCAAATCGTCTCAATTGACGTTCATCCCTCAAAGCATTCCAACTGTCCGTAGTCCGGTTCTTTCACAAACCGTGCAACACTTTCGATCACATCAATGCTTTGCGACGGGTCAACCCATCCACCTGGAAGGAGCAGAGGGGATTGTAGGGGAGCAAGAAAGTGCATGTGTATTTTCATCAACCTTGTGTGAGGCCTGCTGACCCTTTGGTGTTGCAGGTGTCCTTTGGAACCCTTGCGTATTTTCATCGTCACCCACAGAACAGCGAAGGGGCAGCCTTCGCCATGGATCATGGCAATTGCGCCTTTAGGGATTCCCGGACGGGCTAGACAGCCGGTTGGATAACGGACCGTGCCGTTGCAAGAGCGATCCCCTTTAACGAGGACGGTCGGGGAGGGACATCTAACTCTGTGAGGTTTGTCAAGTCATCAAAAGAATCCGCAACAAGCAAGTTAGCGCACCTTAGAGTGGATGTTGGAAGGAGGGTCACAGCTCACAGGGTCAGAGAGGATGGATGAGGGATCAAACACAGATTCCTGTATTTGAGGACTCCTTATTGGTCCGTATGCAATAGGTGGTACGATACA